>Ga0315280_10005941_pt1 | contig 17100 bp, 18 predicted proteins | sample YL17G06_40_MG_FD_203697 | JGI IMG/M metagenome (GOLD analysis project Ga0315280, IMG submission 203697) | Sediment microbial communities from Yellowstone Lake, YNP, Wyoming, USA - YL17G06_40 | ecosystem: Environmental > Aquatic > Freshwater > Lake > Sediment | place: USA: Wyoming | collected...
ATTCTTCAACAGTAAGCCACGGCTGAATCAGAGCAGGTGGTCTCATATTTTCCCCTCCTGCTCTTATTATACATTACTCTATATTTGATGTCAAATGAGTATTACAAGGACATATCGCTCGCCGAAAACTTCAATTGTGCCTTCGGATGGGTGTTCTACCTTTTTGCTGAAATACTCTCGCACATACTGTTGAGCCCTCAGAAAGATTTGCTCAAATTGCTTCGGCACCTTCACCGTGGTCAGGCCGTTGTCCGGTAGAGTTTCCCTGTCCTTGGCATTTTCCTTCCGGAGTCTATCTACTTCAGCGCGGGATGCCTCTAATTCCTCAACAAGTTCAGACTTCTTCATCTTCTCATACTGCATAGTACACCCCCAAATCTAATTGCACGGTCTGGCCTGTGTCTTATATTACTTTTCGCGCCGCTAAAGTCAAGTTTCTCTTATTCCACGTATACGTCTCACATTTCTTACTTCTATCATCCGCTCTTGGCACCTAAATCTTACGCGTGGAAGTAAACACTGCAAAGCAAGGTCTGGAGAAATTATCCTATTTGCCTTGACTGCCTGCTCTCCGTATGCATTGGTCATCATAAAGGCGGCTGATTATGAGAAGTCTTACAATCCCGAAAGGAGAGGCACATGCTGGAGAATAGGGACATCAAAGAGGCCTCTCAGATTGCAGAACGGGACCGCGCCGTTATGCTCCGCGAAGCGCACATGCGCTTCATAATGCATCTTGAGGCAGGGGGGGGCTCGCCGCATACAATGCGCTCGTACGGCTGCGACCTGCGCGCACTGGTGCGGTTCCTGGGCGAGGAGAGGAAGATGCACAATGTTACTGCCAACGACCTGAGCCTGTTCTTGACCTCAGATGACGCGAGAATAGGCGCAACCGGCAAACTCAAATCACCAGGCGCTGTCAACCGTCTCAGGGCGGTGCTTCGGTCATTCTTCGGATGGCTCTATAAGACAGGTCAGATAGGCGCCAATCCTGCCTGCTGTCTGAGAGTGAACGTCTACAAGCCGCCAGCGACGCGTATCCTCGGAAACTTTCAGAATCCTGTTTGCGCCGCAGCCGATAATAACAACCTCAATATCAGGGGTCAGGGCGCCTTCCAAATCCTCGGGATACAGGCTGTGTCCTTCGTTTCGCCACCAGTCTGCTTTCACTCCGCCGGGAGTGACTATGACATCAGCAGTGTAGGTTCTGCCATCAATCACCACCCTGCCGAACTCGTAAGACTCTATATTCGGGACCCTTTTGCTCATTCCTTCCACCGTTATGGCGACGTCAAAGGGAGTGAAAACAACGCGACGAAATAATTGGCTCGTTCCTGCGTGAATTGCGATTGGTAGCGGGGGCAGGATATGAAGGGGAAAAGAACAATTTCCTTGAGGAGGAAGATTTCCTGCGTCAACCGGATGGAGAACTCGTCTCTGTCTCCTGCTGACCACACCAGTACCTTCCCTTACGGCACTGCTCTAAAGGCTCGTCAAAACATTGTTGGTATCAAAGGAACTTGGGAACGCCTCGTTCTATACCTCCTTTTTGGGAAGTGGGTATCTTCCTCGTCTTGGGGCTGGTGAGCCGAGGTTCGCGCCTTGCGTCCAGTAACTGTCGGGTTCGCCTTAGTTCCTCGGCAATTAGCCTCTCATCTGGCAGGGTAGTCTTGTATTCTGCTGCAAGCACCTTGTTAGGCAAATTGTCCAGGGCATAGCGGGCAAGCGCCTCGTCTTTCTGAGCGCAAAGAATAAGTCCCACTGGCGGGTTCTCACCAGGTTGCGTCCAGTGCTCCTGTGCGTAGTTGAGATAAATATGCATCTGGCCAACATCGGCGTGTGTGAACTTGCCGAGCTTCAGGTCAATTACAACAAGGCACCGGAGACGCCGATGGAAGAATATAAGGTCAACCCGATACCACTCATCACCGATACGCAGGCGCTTCTGCCGTCCAATGAAGCAGAAGTCACCGCCCAGTTCCAGGAGAAATGTCTCCAGGTGACGGATGAGCGCTTCTTCCAAATCGGTTTCTGAGTACTCGTCCTTAAGACCGAGAAATTCAAGCACGTAGGGGTCTTTGACCTCTTCCTCCGGCGTCACAGCGTCCTCGCGCTTAGATGCCGCGCTTTTGGCAAGCATAGCCGCCTTGTTTTTTGAGAGTGCAGTGCGCTCGTAGAATTGGGAGTTGATTTGTCGGTCAAGTTGGCGCACAGACCAGCCGCCGCGGAGAGCCTCGGTCTCGTAGAACTGCCGTGCGTGTTCATTCTTCACCGCGAGCAGGCGGACATAGGCGGACCATGGGAGGGGGAAGCGTGCGGCGACACGAGCAAGAAAAGATTCTTCAGATGGTGTCTGCAAAATCGTGCGTCTTCCCTGCGCCGCAGATACAGACAAAGATTTTTCAGACGATGTCTGAAGAATCTGCGAAGCGGGCCGAAGAAGATAAAACTTCTTCATCTGGCTGATATTGACCGGGCTAAAGCCACGACCGAATCTCGCTGTCAAGTCCGACGACAGCCTTTCAATGACAGCGGCTCCGTATTCCGCTCGTTTATTGCCTTTCTGCTCAAACCGGACAATGCGCCGTCCGATTTCCCAATAGGTCGCGGTCATAATGGCGTTGACCGTGCGTGCAGAAGCGCGGCGAGCAGATTCCAAGAGTGCGGAGATGCCGCCGACAAGGTTGTCATACCCCTCAACCCGTGCAAGCGCGTTTACTTTATCAGGCGTACTGGTTTTCCTGCTGCACTTGCTCATTCCACTTCCTACAAAGAATCTTTCCAATCCGCTCAGGATTTCGTGTTCTATCTCCATCACTTTCCGGATGAGTTGCGCGGAGCCTTCTTTTACGCAATCTACCGGTTACAGTGCCCTGCTGCCAGATTATAACCCTTGGAACCATATGTTCAAGAGCAAACGTGAACGTGTGTTCCCGAGAGCAGTATTCCGGCGTAGTTATTCCTCCTGCTTCTCAGGCGAGTATCTGCCCCGTAGTGGTCATAATCATCTTGACTACCCCCGAACACATCCTCTCAAAAGATAACGCTCCTTGCTTGGTGAACTCGCGGCAGATGTCTGTTCTTATCACTGTAATCTGCGTCTGTGGGGCAGGAGAAGAAAGAGCCTGAGCAGTCCTGAAACTGTGAGAAAACCCAGAATCACCACGCACACAATCTGGTTTGTGGGAAGGTCCTGCTTGAAAGAGATATAGATTCCGGCGAGAGTGGAAATCAACGCTGTCAAGACGGAAATCAGAATCACCCGCACCAGCCGCTTTGACAGAAGAAGTCCAACCACCGGAGGCACTGTAAGATAACAGAACGCGAGAAGAGAACCAGTCACCTTGCAGGATGCCGCGACCACAAGACCGAGGCAGTAGAAGAAGAGAAGTTCCCATAACGCGGCGCGCGTGCCCATTACCTTTGCATTATCCCTGTCCAGAACTGTTTTCACCATTCTACATAAAAACTGTGGCAGGGTAACGCCGCCGGCAAATCTATTTTTGAGAATTCAAAAACTCCTCCAATCGTGATATCGCTTTTGCATTTTCTTCAGCATCGAGGACAGGGTCATATCCGAAATCCTGTCCGTATTTCTTCCTCATAAAATTTATCATTTTTTCCTTCAACTTGATGAATTCAATATCGTCTGACTTCAATACCGCGAATACGTCAGCCAAAACATCTGTTTGTCCGTTCTGAAAAAGAAAAAGTGCTATGGTGCCGCGGATGAAAATGTCTTTTTCAGAAGGCAAATGTTTCCGGAGTGATTCAACCGCTTCTGTTCCGCCTATTTTTGCGATGGTTTGCACGACATTTTTCCTAATGTCATCATTTCCACTGTCAAGCAAACTCTCAAGACACCTGGTATCCTCCGGCTTCCCCAAACATTCGAAGACGCGGAGAGCGGAAATCTGCACCTGCACATCGCGCTCTTTCAATAGCGGTTTCACTTCATTGAGAATTTCGTGTTTGTTCATTCCGCACAATTCGGCGCAGCACTCCTCTCTCAGTTTCGTATCTGCACTCCTAATGTTGCTGACGAGTTCAGAGATTTCCTCCTGTTCCGACAAACCGCCGTGATGCGCGTGGATTTGGTGGTCGTGCTCAAGGGAATGTTGGGTGAAATTGAGCGTTGCGCCAGCAACGAGAGCAAAGGAGACAATCGCCCCGGCGCCGACGTAAGCCGCCGCACGGATTTTTTGCTGCGCCAATACCAGGTAACGGATAACCGCTGCAACAAGCAGAAGAAGCCCGAAAAGCGAAACAATAACAGGACCTGGCTGGGAACTGTAGGATATAATAAGTCCGACTGCAGCGACAAAAAATCCTGCCGCCCAACCGGCGAGAAACCGCACGTGCCACGACTTGAAGAAAAGTAACGTCGTTAGAGCGGGGACTATGAGGAATGCGAATACGAGCAGGACGCCGGCAATCTGGACGCTGGAGGTAATAACGATTCCGAATGAGGCATAGAATAAAAAATCCCACAGCAGGATATTGACTCCCTTTGCGCGGGCGGAGTCCGGGTCGGTTGAAATAAGCAGAAACTTCTTCCAGAAGATGAGTTGAAAAGCACCAACTGCGAGACAGATAAGCGAGGTTTTGAAAACCGCCCCTTCGCGAAGATAAACGATATTGCCTGTCAGCGTGTACTTCAGGTGCTCGGCGCCGTGCGGGTCTCTCGCAATGTCCAGAAGAACGATGGCGGTCGCCACACTCACGGCATAGACGATTCCTATGACTGCTTCCTGAGGTAAAATGTCCTTCTTTGTCCTTGTTAGTGCGAATATGGCTGCACTTACGATAGTAAACGAGAGAGAAAAAAAGTAAGCGCCGGTGCTCTCGGGGCTATACCCGATAAGATACGCATAGGTTGTGCCGAGAGCGGCTATCTGAGCCATCGCCAAATCCACGAATATTACTTCCCGCTTGATAATATGCAGTCCGTAATATCCGCAAATTCCGGCAAGAACGAAACAGGCGATAAGTTGCAGATAAGGATATGCAGATAAAAAGGAGATGCTCATACATTACTCCTTTCCAAATGCGCTAATGATGCTGTCAAGCAGGTAGTCAATGTAAGAGAAATAGTCTTTTGCTTCTTTGACTCCGCCGACGTGTCCGGGCAGAATAACCAGTGTTGCGCCGCTTTTCTCTGCGATATACTCAGGAATTTTGCTGTCGTAGAAATTCGTGACCTCAATTACTTTGATTTTCTCGCTTTTGATTTTCTCTATGAGTTTATCTCTGTAACTCGCGGAAGGCGGAATACCCGGCTTCTCTTCCACATACCCGGCGATATCCAGTCCGAAACGGTTGGCGAAATAAATCCAACTTTTGTGATAAAAGATTATCTTTTTCCCTTTTATTTTTTCCGCTTTCTTCAACCAGCCGCCTAACTTGGTAATCAATTTCTCGCCTTTGTATTCCTTCTTCTCAAGGAAAGAAACGAGTTTCCCGCCCGCGAGAAGTTTCTGAAGAGTATCGCCTCCCAGGAGGTCAACAAGTTCCTTCCCGAAAAGACGTTCATCAATGCTCTTTTTGAACTCCTCAAGTTTCTTGTCAAAGTATCCCTTGTTATCTAGAGAAAGTTTTTTCAAGCCTTCCGCGACATTTTCGGCCATCTTGCGGGCATTCACCGGGTCAGTCCAGATATGAGGATTGCCTTCGGGATGCAAATCGCCCTCGGCACGAGTTATCTTGTCGGGTTTCTCAAGAGTCTCTATCCCCTTGGAAGCATAGACGTGCCCCGGTTCTCCCGGTCTTATTTTTGAATTCCCCGAGCCATCAATGACGTTCTCCGACCAGAGTTCAAGTTCAAGTCCTATTTCCACGAATAAGTCGGCTTTCCCCGCTACGACCATAAGATTCGGCTTCGGTGTGACGTAGTGTGGGTCGTCCATAGGGTCTGCGAGAGACGTCACTTCCACCTTATCGCCTCCGACCGCTTTCGTAATGTCTGCAAGGTCGGTAAGGCTGACGACTACATTCAGTTTTTTCTCTTTCGGCTCATCACCAAGAGCGTAAGAGAGAAGAATCCCCAAAAAAACCACTCCGACAAATATTTGAACGGTCTTATTCATCTTGCATCTCCTTTCTACTTGTTGACCCAGTACGGTTCAGCAGGATGAGAGCCGAACACGAAGACAAGATTGAACACAACCGCGCCTTTGGGTTTTTCCATAGTGTCGGGGGAAGAGAGGTATTCGTAACCGAGCCGGAAGCGCAGAAATTCGGTCGTGTAGTAAGAGATGTATGCGCCGAGACCTTGCCCCTTCGCATCATCTATGCCGTCCATATAACCTGACGAATCATACCTGGCGCCGACATAGAAATTCTGGTCTATCTGATATTGAGCCATCACGTAATAGCCGGTTGCGTAAAACCAGTTGTGCCTTCCTGTGCCAGCCGTATCAGGCTCCTTCTCCATATGATATAGTTCGGCTTGCAGGACGAAAGAACTGTAAGTGCTTTTGTCACGCGGGCGCCAGCGATAAAAGAAATCCAAGCCCGAAAGTTCAGAGGTGAGAGTTCCCGCCGCATCCCAATAGCCGGCAAGGTAGGAAGCACCGAATTGAAACTCGTTTTTCTTCCACGGCTCCTCAAACAGCGATAGGTGCGCGAGGAAACAGGGATGCCTTGACTCCGTGCCTGCGAAAATCTTTTCATTGTCGCCATCATAGATTCCGCATGACAATTCAAGGGGAGAATCGAAAAGGAATTTTGAGAAAGTTGCGCCCGTTGCCGTGGTGCCCTCGTCGCCAAGAAAGTTCTTCGTCGCCAGAGGATGGTCAAGCCAAGGCAAGTCATGCGCGTGCACGCGATTGATAGTGCCGAACGGAATTCTTGCTAATCCCGCGCGGCATTTGATTCCTGCTGGAAATTTCGTGAAGTCAACATACAATTCCTCAAGAAGGTCCTCGCTGTTTACTATGGCAACCGCTTTTGCATAAGGGTCCACATCCGCGCGGATGTCAAGTTCGACTCCTCGCGTAATTATCCGGTCGAAAGGAACAGACCAGGGAGAATCAACAAGGCTGGTGCCAACGAATTCGCGCCCCGTTGCGAGCCAACTTGCTGAAAGGTCTCCAAATACTGTAATCCTTGGGTTGAATGCGTTCAGATTTGATTGCGTCGATTCTTTCTTCTTCTCTCCTTCTTTACTAATCCCCGGCACCTGTTCTGAAACCTCCTTTTTGGCATCTTCACGTAGTCTCTTGAGTTCCTCGTCTTCCTGCGCACTTATAGGCGTTTCTATTATCAAGATAAAGGCAGATAGGAATATTACTATGCCAACAGGCTTTATCATAGATTTCCTCCTCGCATAGATGCAGTCACGGAATGGCTGTGCAAAAAGTGGAAATGCTTCAAGATTGTTACATCAGCGAGATAGGCGGTGCGCGGGCGGAGCGTTCAGAAACAACAACTTGCAGGGTAATAGTGAGGCAGTCAGCGGTGAAATCCTCAGCGTTTTGAAGATAAAGCGCTGAGATTTCAGGTGAACTGATTCCGACCCTATCAAACGCGCTTGAGCAAATCTGGCAATCATCAAACAACCCGTGGAAGTCGTGGTTGTGCCGAGGCAGCGCTTCGGAAAAACCCTTCCCACTACTGCGGTTCGTGCTGCCGGAAGCGTGATGGTCGCAGACGACGCAGGCAGCGCAGTCATTGTGGTGCCCGATTTCGCACAGGTGGAGCGGCATCTCCACCCACGGAGCGAGAAAGGCGATTATCGCGACAAGAGTTGCAAATTTCCGTGCCGTGGTCAGCATTCAAATCCTCCAAGTAGCATTCTACTCGCCGCTTTTCCGCAATGCAAAACTTTTCTCTTCTCAATCAATGCGTGTTCTACTCAACTCCTCCGTTGGTAAGGTGGCGCAATGAAGAGGTAACTCTTTGCAGAAACGCGTGGTCGTGGGAGACCACAATCCGCGGCTGCGGCAGGTTTGTCAGAATTTCCGTAACTCTTTCAGCCGTCTTCTCGTCAAGTCCGCTGACCGGCTCATCGAGGAGTAGAATTTCCGGCTTCATTGAGAGAACTGTCGCCATTGAGACAAGCCGCTTTTCACCGCCTGACAGGTGGTGCGTCACGCGTTTTTCAAACCCGGCAAGTCCAAGCATATCCAGAGCCTTCCGCACTATCTCTATCGCTTCGTCTCTCTTTTTGCCGAGATTGAGTGGACCGAACGCGACATCCTCGGCGACTGTCGGGCAGAACAACTGGTCATCCGGGTTCTGAAACAGAAACCCGATTCGCTCCCTGACGGGAAGAAAATCTTTCTCCATTACGCAAGGCTGCCCGAAAACTTCCACCGTACCCGACTGCGGCTTCAGAAGTCCTTCAATAACTTGAAGGAGCGTGCTCTTCCCGCTTCCGTTCGGACCGATTAGCCCGACACGTTCTCCCTGCGAAAGAGAGAAGTTGAGCCCTCTAAGCACAGGTGCTCCGCCGGGATAGGCGAAAGTAACGTCGGTCAGTCTTATCAGCGTGTTATTATCTGAGTCCACTGTATAATTCCCAGAACAATCAGAAACGATGCAAAAATAGCCGCGAATACAACATCACGCCGTGCCAGCACAAAGTGGTCAAGTATGTAAAGCCGGCTCTTGAACCCGCGGCACTTCATCGCCGCAAGAATCCGCTCCGAACGGTCAAAACTCCCGACAAGCAGCATTCCGACAAGATAGGCGTAAGAGCGGTATGTGTGGAGATTCGTCCGCGGACGAAAACAGCGCACCCTCATCGCGTTTTTCAGCCGCAGATACTCCTCGTGAATCACAAAAAAATAGCGAACTGTGAAGAAAAAAAGATGCACTATCTTGTCAGGCACACGAAGGTGAGAAAGTGCGTGTCCAAGAGTCACAAGCGTCGTTGTGGAGAGAAGCGCTATTGAAGCAATCACAATCGTATTGCACTTCACCGTAATCATCAGCGCATAGCGCACGCCTTCCTGGGTTCCCGTAAGCGGACCGATTTTGAAAAACGGCGTGCCCGGATAAGTAAACGGTAAAAACACCCACAGGAACAGCACGAACAGGTTGACAATCAGCAGCCTTCTCAAAACAAGCAGCAGGTTGAGCCGCGCGGCTGCGAGCAAAATTAGAGCGCCGCAAAGCCCGGCAAGCGCTGGCGAAAATTTGTCTGAGACAGCAACGATAATCGCGAATGCCGCAACCACCACAATTTTCACGCGAGGGTCTAAGCGGTGAATCAGCGAATTCCCTTGCGCGAACTCCTCGTTATGCATTCTACACTCTGATAACTTTTTTACCCCCGCAATGAATTGCGGGGCTTGTCCCGCCGCAGCGAGCGCAAATACATTACCACTCCCATAACGCCGAATATTATCCCAAGCCCGGCGATAACGCGCTCAAGACTTACCTGCTCGCTCGCCGCTTGCTGCTCAATCAGCATTTTTCTAATCGGCGCAATTTTGCGTTCCACGACAGATTCCACAATCTCCTCAAGTTGCTTTCTGTCAATAAGAACCCCTGCCGGGTTTGGTTCCTGTAATTTGGCATTATCTGTCTTTGAAGGTTCCTGGTTCTTTGTCCCTGGCGTTCGCTCCTGAGGTAACCCTTTCCACTGCTCGTAAGTTGGCAAATCCGCGGGCAGCTCTTCCGCCTTGAGAGTATAATCGCCGATGTGTCCCTCGCCCGCCTGAACTTCTATTCTGAGGTCGCCGCGAAAAGGCGCGTCAAAAACGCATTCGCCTTCATCATCTGTTTTCATCTCAAGAACCTTTACGCTATCCAGGCCATATACGATAATCTGTGCGTTTTTCGCCGGTGCGGACTTGGAAAAATACGCGCGCGCGTGAATCTTCTTACCTTCCGCGTAAGCGTAAACATTTACCTTGTGCGCCCAGACCGGCGTGGCTGGGAAAATAACCATCAAAAACACAAGCACAGAGGTCAGGAGAAAAGGCTTTCTAATTCTGCAATTGCGGCTTTTCATAAGGCACTCCCCAAATTTCTGGTCTAACTGCTCGCAAGAATGAGACAATCACGGCGGTGAGAATTCCCTCAACCGCCATAATTGGCAGATGAACCGCGACCACGGTGAACGCCGGCTTTTCAAGCGCGCGGTTAGTGAGAATCAGCGCTGTTCCTACAAGAAGACCGGAGAAAAGCACCGCTGCCGCGCCGCACAGGAATCCAAACACTGCGGGCAGCGGCGATTTCGTTTTTCGCGCACCTGCGCCAAACAGATAGTAACAGAGAACTGCTGGTCCCGCCATAGTCGCCGTGTTCACGCCGAGCGTTGTCAGCCCGCCGAATTGAAAAAGAACCGCCTGCAAAAACAATGCGACAAGTATTGCCGGAAACGCTGCCCAGCCAAGCAGAAGCCCGATGAGTCCGTTCAGGATGAGATGCGCGCTTGATATGCCGACGGGCACGTGAATCAATGACGCGACAAAAAAAGTTGCGGTGAGAACCGACACGCGCGGAATCCTGTCGTAGTCAAGTTTTTTCAGACCGATGGCAGTTCCTGCAAAGGTTATCGCCGCCCCGCCAACAAGCACCGATGCTGATAACGCACCTTCCGAAATATGCATTGACCCGTCCTACTTCATATCTACGCAATAGACCCAGAAAAGTCCGCCCGCTTCAACATCAACTTCCTTTCCTTCTGCGTTCTTCATCTTTCCTCCATCGCAGAGTGCGGCGAAACCCCACCAGCCCGCCTTTGGCATTGCATAAGAAAAGACTCCGTTTGCATCCGTCTTGACGACTTGCGTGATGTATGGGCTGGAAGGCGGCTTTACCTTCTGCTCTTTGTTGTAATACTCAACTTCAACCTCCGCGAACGGCACGGGCTTGCCGTTCTGCTTGACAACGCCTTGAAAAAGATTTCCCGTCCAGAGTCCGTAGGGTCTCGTGAGAGGAATTATCTCCACAGGCAGCCCAACTTCCGCATCCCAGCCCTTTTCCTCGCCCATCACGCTGACAACAACCTTGGTGTAGTGAATAATCATCTTTTCCTCAGCGGGTTCCCAATACGGCGCGGGCTCAATGAAGAAGAGATAATCACCGGGACGCCCGACCTTATAGGTCGTTTTGTACGCGCTGTGTCCGCTGACTTTCACTTCCTGTAAAGTTGAGAGCAAATCTTTTCTCTCTTCGCCGCCAATCAGCACGCCGAACTTTACCGGTTTTCCCATATCCATTGTTTGCCCCTCCATTGGATGGGAGAAAAGGATATTCAGACTGACCTCTTTCGGGTCATCCGCGCCGATAATGTTTGTGGAAGGGATTACCATTTGAAAATGTGCGTTCGCAACCGCTATCAGCACGAATGTCAGTGAAACCATGACGAGCAAAGCGACAAAAATCCGTTTTCTGAAAGTTACTGTCTTCATTTCTACCTCCGTTCTGTTAGAATCTTACCGCCATTCCGGCGAGAATCGTCCAGTCTGTTTCCGGTTTGTTCAGCCCGGCTTTTGCACCAAAATCAACATCAAGGTTCTCTGACACAGAACAGACTATCCCGCCCAGAATAAACGCAGGATGAGTGTCTGATTCTCTGTCAGGATTCCTCTCAGCCCCGATGTTCGCGACAATCTTCACCTTCTCCATAATCCCCATCTCACCTGCCAGAGAGAGGTGCCACATGTCCTCCCTTTCACCAAGCGTATTCTCATTTCCTGCGTAACCCAGATTCAAATGGAACGTGCAGGGAGCAACCTCGCTGGTCGCAATAAGAAACAGACTGCCTGTCAACTTTCCCGCACCCATACCTTTCTCATCATCACCTGTCGGAAATGTGATGCCGGGTTTGAGTGCGAGACTGAATTTCTCTTTCTCGTAAAAGCGCCATTTCAACTCAAGTGAAATATCACAGATGCCATCATCTCTCAAGGCGGGAACGCCTTCCATCTTCTCCTCAATCCAGAGATACGGCACGCCAAGAACGACATCTATTTTCTCTGCTATTCCTATAGAAAGTGCCGCAGCCGCCTCTATCCTGTCTTGCTCTGAGAGTCAGCCCCGCTTCGCTTCCTTTGTCAAAACTATATTCGCCGTTGAGTTCCAACTGGAATCTGCCTTTTCCCTGCGTACCCGTATCATCCGTAATCAGCGGATGCGCTGCATACAGCGAAGTTGTGAAACAGAAAATAAGAACGCCTGCTAAATACAAACCCGGCTTCTGCGCCACAGCATACCTCCTTTCCTGTTGCCACCAAGCCCGGAAACTGGTATACTGCGGCTTGGGCTTGGGTCGGCTTTCCGCTCACTCAAGCACCGGCGCCCCGCCTGACTCTGCCAAAGATGATGGCGGGGCTGCTTTTATGATCTCCAATCAGTGCCTATTCCCACTCCACCTCCTTTCAAATCCTTCTACTCTGTAACACTGTTTTGAAAATCGTGTCACGGAATATTCAAAACTAAAACCGGGGAATCCCGGGATAAGGAAAATCTGAAATCAGGGTATTTCGTTCCCCGTCGTTGCCATAGTTATGCCTGAGTGCTTGACTCCTCTGGTGAATTTGAGCCGCAGGAAAAGTTTCTGCACCTCCTTCGGTTTCCCCTTTACCGCCACTATTTCAAAACAGTTGTCGTGGTCCAGATGAATGTGCTGCGTGGAAATAATAATGCCGTGAAAATTATGCTGGATAGACGTCAGTTTTTTTGAAAGTTCCCGCCCAGTGTGGTCATAGACAAGCGTGATTGCGCCCGCGACCTCTTTCCCCTTGAGCCATTCCTGCTTGACAAGGTTTTCTCGGATAAGCATGCGGAACCCTTGCGAGCGATTGGCAAGATTTGCCTCCTTTATGAACGTGTCAAACTGCCTCAGTAACTCCTTTTCCACGGACGCGCTGAATCTTACTATCTCTCTCATAGCGACCTCCAGTATTACGATTAGCATAATCGTAATACTGAATAGAGTTATTGTCAAGCACTTTTCATTTGAAATTTGCTGAATTCACACAAGAAGCCAATGCTCGGTCTTTAGGTATATGCCGCTGTTTCCCGGCGCATCCATAAGCGCTCTCACGTTTTCTTCCTGGGCCGAAAATCTCGGTCTCAAACTGCCCTACCTTGCTCGCAGAGGCACCGTCTCTTTTCTCGTGGAAAAATTCTCTTCTGCCCGTGATGCTGTCCTCCTAATCTTTCTTGCGGAAGCAAGTCCTGCTCCTGTCCCATATAACCTTGCCTTTGTTTTCTTGCCACCATTTTGTCACGTAGGAGACGAGAGATTCCAATGTTTCAGGGTCATCAGCAATTTTGAGATACTCGCCCTTCAGCGAAAGCGCAACTCTCACGGCTGTGGCGAGGTTATCCTTGTTCGTCGCGGTTTTTGCGTTTGCGAGCACAGCATCCATAAACTCAAAAGGATATTCCGTCAACTGGTCAAGATAGAGTTGCTGGAGGAAGTATTCTCTTCCGTATGCCTTGTCCATTACCTTCATAAGTTCTCCGACCACAATCGGCACAGCTGATTTGCGCATGCACTTCAGGAACGCCTCTCTGGCAACGACAGGTATAGGTGGTGTCCCGAATGCGGGCCCATAGTTAGCAGACAGGTCATTCTCGCTCCAGAGTTTCGTGTCGTTCAATATCGCGATGATACAGGGCAGGAGTTGCGGTGCCTCGGTAGCAGCGATTGCCGTAAGAGTACTTTTGATCTGTTCTCCTGTCTGTTTCTTGGCGAGTTCCTCAAGGAAGGGGGCAGCGCAGGCGCCGATTCTTGCAAACTTCTTGGCTGCTTCTGGCGGGTCCCATTTCTGAAAAGCGGGTGTCGTTACTTTCTGATGGTTGAGTTCTTCTATAGCCGCCTCTATCTCTTCTCGCCCGCCGTGCTCAAGGTAATCTTTAACAAACGGTTTGGCTGTCTCCGGCTGCTCCAGTCTGCACAGGTATATATTGGCAAGTGCCAAGTTGACCTCTTTGGAAAGGGGATTCTTTTTATGCACTTTGAGAAAGTACTCGGCAGCCTTTTCATACTGTTTCTTACCACTGTAGGTGTTCGCTATTGCCACGTGGATGAGCGCATTGTCGGGACGCTCCTTCACTGCAGCGAGGTAGTGCTCAAGTGCTTTGTCTAAGCGGCTCTGCTTTTCATATATGAGTCCGAGATTGAAGTCTGCTTTGTAGTTGCCCGATGCTGCAGCCTGCTTGTAGTGTTCAACCGCTTTATCATCCCTGCCCATCCTGTCCTCTACGAACGCAAGATTGAACAACAAGTTCTTGTCCTCAGGAGACAATTTCAACGCTGTCTCGTAGCACTTGAGCGCTTCTTCCCACTTTTCTTGCCTCGCCAGCGCGTGCCCCTCGAACCTCAGGGAGTCAATGTCTTCAGGCTTCGCTGCCGATGCGTTTCTGAAAGAGATTGCAGACTTCTCGAGGTTCCCCTGCGCTGCGTGGAGCAAACCTAAGCTGAAATGCGCATCAAAGTCTTGCGGATTGTTTTTGAGGATGTTCTGGAACTCGCCGATTCTTTGCTCAGCGGTAGGTGAGGCAGATGCGGTCTTTACAAGGTACAACAGGCACGCACCTTGATAGATTATGAATGCTCCCAGTATCATTATCGCCACAGATGAGAAGAATTGCAGTCGCTGCACTGACCACCGCAGAAATCGCAATAATCGGCTTTGCGCATGCTCTGTAGCGCTCTTCAGAAATCCGACCCCTTTGGCAGCACCTATGCCCACTCCTGAGAGCAGTATCGCCTGTCCTATGCCCATAACGAGCACGACAATCACTCCTTTCAAGTATTCATTGTAAGGAGGTTGGATGCAGAGCGCTGCTGCGACCATCGGGGTCACGCAGGGCACCATACCCGTCGCCAAACCAAGTCGTATTATCTGGCGCTTTTTACTCCTTTCAGATTTCACCTCCTCGAGGAGGTGTTCCTCTTTCTCATCGCTGTCGTGATGGTGGGTGTGGAAAAACCGCAGGAGAAAGTGCGACCACAGAAAATGCATTCCCCGTTGCAGCCTGTTTCCAGAATGCGCGTGATGGTACTCGTGTTCGTCGTGGGTGTGGTTATGAGCGTCGTCGTGACCGTGGTCGTGATTGTGGTGAGCGCCAAACGCATGAGAGAGCATATGCCAGCCAACATAGACAACCAGAACGCCGCTGGCAATGGTTAGCCAGATAATAGAGACATTCTGAACCGTTGTGGGCAGCACGGTTGCTACGAGCAGCGTCATCACAAGGACGATAGCGAGGGTGACCGCGGTATGTGTCAGTATGATAACCAGAGCAAGCATAACCGCGTCCCGGACTGTTGCGTCTGTTCCGGACACATAAGCAATTATTACCCCCTTGCCATGCCCCGGGCCTATGACGTGAAGCATTCCTCCCAGGAAAGATAGCAAGAGAAACAATACCCATGCTTCGCTGCTGTTCTCCTTCAACAGATATTCGACCTTCGTCAGGACGACATTATGAACCCAGTCTCTAAATCTTCGCCAGAATGCCTGCGAAGTGCCTCCCTGCTCAAGCGAGATTCTCTTTGCCGCATCAGACGATGATTTCTCAAGCATTATGTGATTGTCTGCCATAGGCACTGTAATGCGCAAAATCTCCTTGTAACCGAATTCTATAAAGAAATGCCTGTTAAGGCTCATCTCCATAAAAAGGTGGTCGGGCAACTCGCTGTCTATGTACTGTGCGATTGGCGCGATGGGGTAGATATCAAGGTTGTCGAGGTCCTTGCTGATGCTGAGGTTGACATCGTTTAGTATTTGCGGTTCCTCGTTGGGAAAGTTATCGTTGGTGTATTCTATCTTCACGCGATACAGTGATTGGTCGAGCGCCGCGGCCGCATGGATGTAGGTTGAGAATAGGGTACGCCCTACTTCTCCTACCATTCCGTAAACGTCTGTCTTCGTTATTGATTTGGAAATTTCTTCGCCATTTACCTTCAAATGAAGGTTTTGAATAAACTTCTTACAGTAGGTCTCGATGTAATACTTACACTCGCTGTCATCAATCTGCATATCTTTGTTGAGGTCGCAGTTCTTGCGGTACTCCTGCGCCGGGAAATTCTTGAGTTCAACGAGAAAACCCATTCGGATTTCCTGCCGGCACACCCACATGGTTATGCGAGTTCCCACGTCGAAAAGAGAAACGTCGTGTGCGCTGCAATTCTCGCTTGCCGCAAGGAGTACCGTCAAGGTAGCAAGTAATATTAGGGCGATTCTAACTCTTGTCAAAATAGATAAGATTCCTGCAATCATAGATGCCTTCCTTCAGTGCAACGGAATTATGGCAGATGATATGCTGAGAATGTTGAATCAAGACATCAGTTGACTTGCTATGCGGGAGGCGCCCTGCTGAAACCTGCTCTGGAACATTCAAGGTGCGCAACGCTCTGCGTTAAAACCAGTAGTCTGGCGACGGTCTGAAAATCAGATGTCCCAACTGCGCAGAGAGAAAGAATCTTATTTTGCCCAAATAGTATTTCGCACGTGCTGCAGTATTCACCGAGCCGTTGAAACTCGTGATTGTGCTGAGGCGGCAGCTCCTTGGTGTTTGCTTCTCTATGGTGACAGTCACATTCCCCGCGGCAGGAGGCATCGTCATTCTGATGCGGTCTTTCCTTCTCTGCGCGGCAGGCGGGGCAGTCGTTGTGATAGGAGTGCGCTTCGTACAAGTGCACAGGCGTGACTATCAATGGCGCTACCCATGCGATGAGTGCAATTACTGTCTTGAGCGCGGTAAATCGCCTGAAAACCATCTGAACTCCTAACTGCGAGCGGCAGTCAGTTTATCGTTGACTGCGCTCCGCACATTTTATATTACTCTGCACAAAACCACCGGTGCAACATCTTTTTTCTACCAAAGGGCTCTTCCTACTACTTGGTCCGTATGCCGCGATAGAGCGGCAGGCGGTATCGTAAGACTTTTGCTCCTTATCTGTGCTGCTGTTATATCTCAAGTTCACGCCTCATTTCCATGTCGTAGAGGACACGTTTGTGTGCCTTGTCAATGCCGAGTGCGGCGCGCTTCTTATCGATGTGCGCAATCATCTTTGAGGGCTATTTACTTGACTCAACTAACCCCAAGATGTAGTATATGTGTCTATGGAAGACTATCCGCGGACATTATTGGAATTGGAACAACGCTTCGCAACGGACGAAGCGT
>Ga0315280_10005943_pt1 | contig 17097 bp, 19 predicted proteins | sample YL17G06_40_MG_FD_203697 | JGI IMG/M metagenome (GOLD analysis project Ga0315280, IMG submission 203697) | Sediment microbial communities from Yellowstone Lake, YNP, Wyoming, USA - YL17G06_40 | ecosystem: Environmental > Aquatic > Freshwater > Lake > Sediment | place: USA: Wyoming | collected...
TCGTTTCCAAGGAATACGCCATCCCCCAGATCTCCACCGGCGATCTGTTCCGCGAGGCGGTCAAGAACGGCACGGAGCTGGGGCAAAAGGTGAAGGGGATCATGGAGCGCGGCGAGCTGGTGCCCGATGAGCTGACCGTGGCCCTGGTGCGCGAGCGGCTGGAGCGGCCGGACACCGCGCGCGGCTACATCATGGACGGCTTCCCCCGCACCATCGCCCAGGCCCAGGCGCTGGGCGGCTTCCAGCGCATCGACGGCGCGATCAACTTCCGCAGCTCCGATTCGGTGGTGATCCGCCGGCTTTCCGGGCGCCGGGTCTGCCGCGACTGCGGGGCCATCTACCACGTGGACAACATCCCACCCAAGGTGGAAGGGGTATGCGACCGCTGCGGCGGCGAGCTGTACATCCGCGACGACGACCGCATCGAAGCCATCCGCAACCGCCTGAAGGTCTATCGCCAACAAACCGAGCCGCTGATCGAGTACTACCGCGGCCTGGGCCTGCTGCGCGAGATCGACTCCTCCCGCTCGGTGGAGGACTCCGCGGCGCAGCTGCGCCCGATCCTGGACTCCCTGAAAAGGGCCTCTTAAGGGGCGGACTGCGCCGGAAGCAGCCCTTTGCCGGCCAGCAGCGCGCGCACCTTCTCCTTGTCCTGCAGATCCGGGGAATCGTTTAGGGCCTTGATCTGATCCTTGTCTTTGTACCCGAACTCCAGGGCCTGCTCCAGCGCGGTCAGCCCGCGCTCGGGGTCCTCGACCTTGCTCAGGTAGATCACGGCGCTGAAGAACCAAGCCTGGGCCTGCTTGCCGTCGTGCGCCAGGGCATTGTCGTAAGCCTCCAGCGCCCGATCGTATCTCTCCAGCTTCCGGTACAGGTCGCCGAGCAGCAGGTAGGCGGTCACGTCATCCGGGCGCTCCTGCAGGTAGCGTTCCACCGCCTCCGCCGCCTCCCGATCCCGGCCCAGCTCCGCCAGCAGCCTGGCCTCCTGGTACAGGGCCTGCAGGTCGTCGGGCTTCTGCTCCAGCAGGCCCTGCAGCTGCCCGAGCGCCTCCTCGCGGGCGCCTTGCTTCCACAGCAGGATGGCCAAGTTGAAGCGCGCGCTGGAGTTTTGCGGTGAGGAATCCAGGATCCGCCGGTACACCTCGATCGCCTTGTCCTCCAGGTTCTGGGCATGGTAGGCGTAAGCCAGGGCCTCCAGCATATCCCTGTTTTCGGGGTCCTTGGCCGCGATCCGCTCGAGCTCTTTCGCCGCTTCGGCGGCCCGCCCCGTTTCGGTCAGGGCCAGGGCCAGATTGAAGTACGCTCTGCGCTGGCTGGGGTCCAGGGCGATTGACTTGCGGAAGAACCCGATGGCCCGCTCATAGTCCTTCAGCTGCAGGTAGGCGTTGCCCAGATTGTAGTACTCCTGGGCCAGCTCCACGTTCTTGGGGTTGCCGACGCAGGAGCTCAGCGTCGCGGCCGCCAGCAGCAAAGCCGCAAGAAGCTTCCTCGGCGGCCGCCGCTTCGTTATGATCACCGTCTGCCGTCCGCGGATATTATACGGGTTTCGGAGCGAAAGGGAAGTGAACACGGCGGTCTTTCCGGATCTCGACGGGGTGATCTGCGACTCGGCCCTGGAATGGCTGGCCAGCTCGTGGCTGGCCTATTACCGGAGCCTGCGGCGGCGGGCGCCGGAGGCCGCGCCCCTCTCCTTATGGGAGCGCTTCAGCCGCCTGCGGCCCTTCGCCCGCTCCGCTCCGGACTACGTGCTCATTCAAGAGCTGATCGACTCCGGAAAGGAGCCCGCGGGCCAGGCGGAGCTCGACCGGGAACGCTCCGCCCGCAGAGACCGGCTCGGCCGCTATACCCGGGCGATGCAGGCGGCCCGCTGCTCGGTTATGATGTGCCCGTCTCGCGCCTGAGCTTGCGTTCTTTAACTTATCCCCCGGGTACCGGGAAGGGCAGAGAACCGAAAAGGCGACGATTGGTCAGACTGATATTCGCGGATTGACTACCGCATGACATTCGAATAGTCGGGGGCCGCCACCACACCGGCGGCCTGCAGCTCCTCCAGGAACCGGGCCAGAGCGTGAGCTCGTTGTCTGGCTCCAATACTATATCCATCTGTGGCCTCCGCTGAACCTTGATTGTGACAGCCTCATACCGGGGCTAACCCACGGTATATCAAGTGCGGAGGCCACATCATATTGTGTAGGCGTCTTTTCCTTTTCCCGCCAGCCTGCGCCCCTTCCACTCCGGCACTACCTGCAGCATGCTCAGGATCGTGACCAGGGCGTAGAAACCCATGAAGTACAGGGTGTTGGGCAGAAGCCACAGCAGGTAGGACCACAGCTCGTCGCGGTAGAGGGCTCCAGCCAGGAAGCCCATCAGCCCCACGGCGATGAACGAGGCCGCCGGCAGCATGGCCAGCAGCGGAAACCAGGGGCACAGCGGGATGACCAGCACGCTGGCCGTTAGGAAGAGCACGATGAAGCGGTAAGGCCAGCGGGTCCCCGGATCCCGGTGGAAGAAAGCACCCGTGTTCCAGCGCAGGTGCTGGAAGAGGAACTCGCGCCAGGAGGATTGCGGGCGGGTGGTGATCATGGTGGAAGGGTCGGTGGCCACCCGCACCCGCCAGCCTCGCTTGGCCGCCGCGCTGACCAGGGCGGCGTCCTCGGTCAATGTGTCGCCCAGTCCGAGGAACCCGCCCGCTTCCTCGAGCACCACCCGCCGGCAGGCCAGGTTGTTACCGAAGGCGCTGCCCGGCATGCCCAGCCCGGCGGTCGCCGAGTTCCACTGGTGGATCAGAGGCTGGTCGTAGGCCTGAAAGCGCTCCAGGAAGCCGGCCGAGCCGCTCAGGGCGAGTTGGCCGAACACCAGGCCCACCCGCGGGTCGCTGAAGTAGGCGAGCAGCCCTTCGGCCCACAGCGGTGGCACGACGCAGTCGGCGTCGGTGAACACCAGGATGTCGCCGGAGGCCTCCCGGGCGGCGAGGTCCAGCGCGAACTGCTTGGGGTTGCGGGTGTCCGGCTCCCGGGTATTGTGCAGGACCTTGACCCGGCCCCCGAGCTTCCGGCCGAAGCGCTCCATGATCTGCCCCGTGGCGTCTGCGGATCGATCGTCCACCAGCACGATCTCGAAACCCCGCAGGGTTTGGGCCAGAATCGAGTCCAGCAGCTCCGGCAGAAAGCGCTCCTCGTCCTTCGCGGTTACCAGCAGGGAGACCTGGAGGCGGGGCTGCTCGCCGGGGGATTGGCGGCGAAACCGGTCCCGCAGCCGGTTGGCCAGCACCCCGGCGGCCAGCAGCAGATGGATGAGCACGATGGAGGCGGACAGCAGCGCGCAGGGATACAGAAGGAGGCCGGGCAGCATGGCAGGCACTATAGCGGAAAACATCCCTTTTCACAATCTCGGCCCCTATGGTATCCTGAGGGGACCGATGGGCTTGTTGATCGCACTGCTTGGAATCCTGTTCATCGCCGTGTTCGCCGATGTGCATCTGCGACTGTCCTACTACCTGGACCCGTACAGCCGCTTCAGCAACCTGAGCCGGCTGCAATTCGAAGGCTTGAGGAACATGCTCGCCGTGGCCAAGGCCTACGTGGGTTTCAAGATCATCCGCGACTCCCGCCTCAAGCAGAAGCTGCCCAAGCGCTTTCTGATCATCTCCAACCATCAGAGCCTGGCGGACATCGCCGTCCTGGCCTACTCGTTCCCGAGGCACAACGTGCGATTCGTGGCCAAGAAGGAGCTCAAGTACGGGGTGCCGGCGATCTCCTTCACCCTGCGCAAGGCCGAGCACGCCCTGGTCAGCCGCAAGGGCGATTTCCGTGCGGCCCGCTCGGAGCTGCTCAGGCTGGCGCGGCTCGCCTCGCGGCAGCCGATCTGCCCGACGGTCTTCCCGGAAGGAACGCGTTCCAAGAGCGGCAAGGTCAATCGCTTTCACTCGGCGGCGGTCCGGACCATCCTGGGGCGCTGCCCCATGCCAGCCCTCTCGGTGGCCGTGGACGGCGGCTACCGCATCTCCCGGCTCATGGACCTGATCCGCAACATCCGGGGCTGCAAGTACCGGGTACGGCTGCTCAGCCTTTACCCGCCGGTCTGGGAGCGCAGGCGCATCCAGGAAATGCTCGAGAAGGCCCACGACGAAATCAAGCGGCAGGTGGAGGAATGGAGAAGAAACGAGAACTAGAGGTTCAGGAGTACTGGCGGAGCAAGGAACAGGAGCTCGGCGAACCGATCCTGCTGAAATCCATCTCGCATACCTACCAGAGCGGCGGGCTGGAAGCCTTTGGGGTGCTGTTCGCTTCCCAGAATTACCTGGTGTTCGAATACGCCAAGAGCAGCCGCAGGTCCATCCTGGAGATCCTTTTCTCCCGGCGGGAGGAGAGGCTCAGCGAGCAGGTCAAGCTCGCCCGGGGGGACATCCGCCGGGTGGGCATCATCCCCACCCCCCGGGCCCGGCGCTGGATAGCCCGCGCCCTGGCCCCCGCCGAGGTGGAGAACCGGCTGCGTCAAGGCAGATCCTCCCCGCTGGCCGCGCTGCTCGGCGGTTCGAGCCTTTGCCTCTGCACCTCCGACACCTGCCTGGTCCTGGATACTCCGGCCAACCGGCAGTGGCTCCAGCTGCTGGGCCGATAAAAAAGCCCATCCCCTGTCCGGGATGGGCCCGCTCCGAGGATGGTGAAGCGCTTTCAGCTCTTCAAGTCGCCCGGCCGGCGGGCGGTGCGGTTGCACTTGGTGCACTCGGCGATGGTCTTCATCCTGCCTTTGCTGAAGACGGATTTCATCTTGACCTCGCCGCCGCAGGCGCAGAAGAATTTCTCGACGACGACGTTCGTGCGTGCGTTCTTGCTGATTTCAGCCATGGATGTTCCTCCTTTCTGTTCCTCGACCCGAGACGCACTGCGTTGTCAGGTTTAGCCGAAATATACTAATTTTCGCGGAAAGGTCAAGTAGGGTGCGCGATATCTACCGCGGATTCATCCTGGACGCCGACAACACCCTCTTCGACTTCGACCGGGGGGAGCGGGAGGCGCTGGATGACACCCTGTCCCAGCTCCTTCCTCCCGGCGGCTACCCGCAGGAAGCCTTCGAAAGCTACCACCGGATCAACGCGGCCCTGTGGCAAGGCTTCGAGCGCGGCGCCGTCTCGCTGGAGGAGCTGCGGGTAAGCCGCTTCCGGGAGCTGTTCGCCGAGCTGGGGTTGAAGGCCGATCCCGGGCAGGCCTCCGCCCTGTACATCGAGGCCCTGGCCGGCAAGGCCTTCCTCCTACCCCACGCCCGGGCCGTACTGGAGGCCTTGCACCGCCGGGCCGCTTTGGCCCTGCTGTCCAATGGGCTCAGCCGGGTGCAGCGGGGCCGCCTGGAGAGGTCCGGGATCGGGGTTTTCTTCCGCCGCATCATCATTTCCGAGGAGGTTCGCCTGGCCAAGCCCGACCCGGGAATCTTCCTGCTGGCCGCAGGCGAGCTGGACCTGCCGAGGAACGAGGTACTCTGCGTCGGGGACAGCCCGGCCACGGACATCCGCGGCGCCCACCTGGCGGGCCTGGCCACCTGCTGGCTGCAGAGCCCTGGCAGCCTGTATCCGCCGGAGGAGCCTCCGCCGGACTACCGGATCAGCGACCTGAGGGAGCTCTTGGATTTCGCGGCTGATGGGGGGTAATCTTCGCAGTCAGCCTTCGCCCACCCGCCACTGCGCGGCCTGCGGATCGTAGGCCAGCCGGCCGAACTCCAGGCTGAGCGACTGGCCGTCCTCGCCGAGGAGCCGGAGCGTGCGGGATAAGATGTTGAGATCCGCCACCTTCATGGTCTGCCCATTGACCTGGATCCGGGTCCCCTCGGCGGGCAGGCTGCGCCGGCATTCCCGGTAGGTATCGAACTCGTAGGCCAGGCAGCACAGCAGGCGGCCGCAGGGCCCGGAGATCTTCATCGAGTTGAGGGTCAGATCCTGCTCCTTGGCCATTTTGATGGAGACCGCCTTCAGCTTGTCGGTGATGCTGTGGCAGCAATAGGAGCGGCCGCACACGCCGATCCCTCCCAGCACCCGGGCCTCGTCGCGGACGCCGATCTGCCGCAGCTCGATGCGCATCTTGAAGACCGCCACCAGGTCCTTGACCAGCTCGCGGAAGTCCACTCGGGACTCGGCCGTGAAATAGAACAGGATCTTGGTTTCTCCGACCAGGTAGTGGGCGCTGACCAGCTTCATCTCCAGGCCGCGCTCGGCGATCTTGGTGCGGCAAAGCTCGAAGGCCTGGCGCTCCTTCTGCCCGACCAGCTTGAGGCGCTCCACCTCTTCGGCCGAGGCGCGCCGCTCTACGGTTTGGGCAGCGGAATCCTCCCCCGCCTTCTCCTCCACCGTTCCCTGGATGCGCCCCAGCTCGGGCCCGTAACGGGTGGGTACGATCACGTAGTCCCCGCGTTTCAGCCCCAGGGCTGGATCGGCCTGATAGACGTCGGTGGCGCTGGAGTGCACGATCTTCACCCTGAACCTCTGGCTGAGCGCCTGGGTTTCGGGAGGCTTGAGCTCCAGCGGATTCTCCGGTTGATCGTTCATCGGCTTGCAGGTTTCCCTTCAGCTCAACAGGTCTACCAGCAGGCCGTTGATCTCGTGGACCCGGCCCAGGATGTCAAGCTGGCGGCGCTGGCTGGCGAGCAGCTCCGCCACGAGCCTCTCCAGCTTCCCGTCGACTACCCGGATCTGGGTGAAGCGCTTGCGCTTGAGCACGTTCGCCGCCGAGCTCGCCTGCTCGAGGGACATCATCCTCTTGAGCACGTGGTCCAGGAAGGTCTTGACCGAGCTCCGGTAGCGCTTGATGTTCTGGAGGCTCTGGGCGGCGAGCAGCTCGCTTCCGCTTTCATGGACCTCATCGAGCAGCTTCTCCAGGGATTGCCTGCCGCGGCGCTGACCGTCCGGAAGCTCTTCGGAGAGCTCTCCTCCCCACTGGGCCTCCCGCAACCGCGCCGAGAACCCCCTGCGGCCGGCGGGCGCCTTCTTGCGGGTCTTTTTCTCCTCGGAACGCCGGGAGAAGTACGGGGCGTCGAGGGAGTCGACCTTATCCATGATGCACTGGGGAGGCGAAAGCGGCGGGCTTCTTTTCCTCTTTGGCGCCGGCGGCGGGCGTTTCGGGCCGTGCCTGGGCGATCGGCGCTTCTCGGGCCGAGGGGCCGCGGGCCTCACCGCGGGGCTCGGGGCGGCGGTCCTGGAGGATCTTGCAGGTCCCGTTCAGGATGACCCCTTCCTCCACGATGAAGCGCGGGCTCGAGATATTGCCCAGGACGATCCCGGTGGACAGGATCACCACCTTTTCCTCCGCGAAGATGTTGCCCTTGACGATGCCCCCCACTACCACCGTGCCGGCGTAGACCGTACACTCGGCGCGCCCGTTCTTGCCCACGAGCACCTTGCCCTTGGTGCGCACCGTACCACAGAAATCCCCGTCGATGCGCAGCAGGCCGTTCAGGTCGAACTCGCCGCTGAAGCGCGTACCCTCTCCTATGATCGAATTGATATATGCGCTATCGGGAAGCTGGATCTCATTCATCTCGATTCCTACTTGCTTTCGATGAGGGGGCTGCGGATGCTCAGGAACTGCTTGGGGTCCACCAGGTTCGTGCCGATGCCGACCTCGTAGTGCAGGTGCGGGCCCGTGGAGAGGCCCGAACTGCCCATGTAACCGATGACCTGCCCCCTTCGGACCTCCTGTCCCTTCTGCACCACCACCCGGTCCAGGTGACCATAGCGGGTATGGAAGCCGAAATCGTGCCGGATCACCACGTATTGCCCCAGGCCCATGGGATCGAAGTCGATCTTGAGCACCTTGCCGTTGGCGGTGGCCACGATCGGGGTGCCGTAGGCCCAGGCGATGTCGATGCCCATGTGCACGTAGGCCCCCCCGGTGAAGGGGTGGCGGGAAAAACCGAAATCGTTGGTGATGTTGCCCCGGGCCCCCTTCAGGGGCCAAAGGGAGGGGATGTCCACCAGAAGCGCCTTCTGGGCCTCGAGGACCTTCTGGATCTCCGACAGCGGGCCTACGGCGTTCTCCAGATAGGTGCGCAGGCCCCGCAGCTCGCTCAAGTCGCGCACGCTGCCTTGGTCCAGGTCCTCCAGGCTCACCAGGGCGGTCAGCTCTCCCCCGACCCCCTGTTCCATGAAGTTCTTGGCATCCTCGGTGCCGATGACGCTCAGCACGTTCTCCATCCGGCCCTTGAAGTCCTTGGTGACCTTGCGCAGCTCGATGATCTCGTCCTTGTAGCTCTCCAGGGAGGTTTCGCTGAGGTTGAGGTTCTTCAGCAGCTTCACGTAGCGCTCGTTGGTGCCGGTGAAGTGGGTGGCCAGCACGATGAAGCCGACGAGCACCACGGTCATCAGCGAGAGCACGAAAAACAGGGTGAATACGGAGATCTGGAAGTTGAATATCCGCTTCTCCGAGTGCGGGATGAACATGACCGTGAAGCGCTGCCTGCCCTTCTGGTAGACCCGCTTGAAAAAGGCCGTCAACGACTGCCAGAGCAGGCGCCACCGTTTCTCGAGGCTGTTCACGAGTTCGTTTTCGAGCTTCTTGTACTGATGAACCGGTGACACCCAAGCTCCTCTGGAGGATTAGGTCAACAATAGCACGAGCCTTCGCGGTTTGTCAAATAATTGTTGACTGATCCCCTCCATGTGTGTTATTGTAAGGTTTCACCGGTATCGCTCGCTGCTCGGAATCTCAATATAGCGGAACAGGGGATATGCGACTTTTTGACACTCACGCCCATATTGGACTCATCACGGAAGACCCCATCGAGCAGCTGCTCACCGTCCAGGAGGCCAAGCAAGAGAACGTCGAGGGGCTGGTCAGCATCTGCAACAACCTCCGGGACTTCTTCCAGGTCTACGAAAATCTCAAATCCGAGGAGCATATCTATCATAGTATCGGCGTTTCCCCCTCGGAAGTTTCACACCCCGGCGACGACTGGGAAGCCACCATCACCGAAGGCAGCAAGCTGGAGCGCGTGGTGGCCGTCGGCGAGATCGGCCTGGATTATTACCATAAATTCGGGGCCCGGGACGCCCAGGTCGAGCTGTTCATTCGGCAGCTGGACCTGGCCCAGAAGATGAACTTGCCGGTAATCATCCACAACCGGGAGGCCGGAGGGGACGTGCTGGAGATCCTGCGCGAGCGCCTGGCGGACCGCGGGGGCATCCTGCACTGCTACTCCGAGGACTATGGATACGCCAAGAAGGCCCTCGAGCTCAACCTGTACATCTCCTTCGCCGGAAACGTCACCTACCGCAACGCCAAGAACCTGCACGAGACGGCCCGCCAGATGCCCCTGGAGCGGATGCTGATCGAATCCGAGTCGCCGTTCATGGTGCCGGCCGCCTACCGGGGCAAACGCAACAAGCCCTCCTATCTGAAGGAGACCGCAGCGTTCATCGCCGAGCTGCGGGGCATGCCCCTGGAGGAGCTTACCGAGATCCTGTTCCGCAACAGCCTGACCTTCTTCGGCATCACCATGTAGGGTGGAACCCCTCCTCAGACCGATCGAGCTTCCCGGACTGCGTATCCCGGGCAACATCTTCCTGGCGCCCATGGCCGGATACACCGACGCCGCGTTCCGTTCGCTGTGCCTGGAGCAGGGCGCCTCGTTCGCCTTCACCGAGATGATGTCCGCCGAAGGCCTGGCCCGGGGAAGCCCCAAAACCCTGGAGCTGGCCCGCCGGGCGGAAAGCGAGAAGCTGTGGGGAGCCCAGATCTTCGCCGCTGAACCGCGCTCCGCCGCCGCGGCGGTGCGCGCCCTGGAAAGCCTCGCGCCTTCCCTGTACGACCTGAACTGCGGCTGTTCCGTGCCCAAGGTGCTCAAAAGCGGCGCCGGCGCCGCCCTGCTGCGCGATCCGGCGCGCATCCGGGACATCCTGCGGGCCATGCGCGGGGAAACGGCCGCCCCCCTGTCGGTGAAGCTGCGCTCCGGTTGGGACCCGGGCAGCCTGAACTACCTCGAGGCCGCGGAGCTGGCCCAGGAAGGAGGCGCGGCGCTCGCCTGCCTGCATCCCCGAACCCGTTCCCAGGGCTTCTCGGGGAGCGCGGACTGGTCGCACATCGCCGAGCTCAAACGGCGCAGCAGCCTGCGCGTGTTCGGTTCCGGGGACCTGTTCAGCGCCGAGCAGGCCGTGGCCCTGATGAGCCGGACCGGCTGCGACGGGGTGATGTTCGCCCGCGGAGCCATAGGCAACCCCTTTATCTTCGCCCAGGCGCTGGCGCTGTTCCACGGCCTGGTTGCTCCGCCGAGCCCCGAACCGGAGGTCCGGCTGGCGGCGGCGCTGGAGCAGCTCGCCCGGGCGGCGGCGCTCCACGGGGAAAGCCGGGCCTGCCGGCAGATGCGCAAGCACTTCTGCGCTTACAGCCGGGGCATCCCCGGCGGGGCCCAGCTGCGCAGCCAGGCCGTGCGGGCCGAGCGCCTGGCAGACTACCGGCGGCTGGTGCAGGAGTACCTGCGGCGCTGAGATCGCTTTCCGCCCGGCGGCCCGGTCGTGTATAATGACCGGGTAATGGCCTCCTTCTTCGAATCGCTGCAGGAGTTCTTCTACGCCCTTTTCTCCCGCAACCCGGAGCAGGCGGAAAAGCGCCGCGCGTTAAGGGCCCTGTACGAAAGCCTGCGCCGGCTGCAGCCTCCCTACTACCGGCGGTCGGCGAACCTGCTGCTGCCCGCGCTGGGCTTCAGCCTCCTGCAGCTCGCCTACCTGCTCGCTCCGCTGGCCGAGCTGTTCGGCAAGACCATCGAGAACGAGGACGCCCGGCTGGCGGAGCGCTACCGGGACCACCTGGCCGTGGCCCGCCTGCCGGAAGCCCAGGCCCGCCGCCTTTCGGAGCTCGGCTTCGCCGCCATCAGGCAGAGGGCCCTCGCCGCCGCGAGCCCCATCAAGGAGCTGGAACGCATCGAGGAGGAGTTCGACCAGCTCATGGCGGCCTTTTCCGCTTCCGAGTTCTACAGCTTCGACCTGGACTACACGGCCACCGACCGGCTGGCCGCGCTGGCCCGGCACGACTTCTGCCCCCTGCTGGGCCTGTTCGAGCCCGGCTTCGACCTGCGGCAGAAGCAGCGCAAGCCGAACTTCCAGCCGGTGCCGGGCGACCGGGCCCTCAAGGAACTGCTGGACCTGTATTTCATCCTGGCCGGCATCGGGTTGTCGGAGGGGGTGGAGAATAACCTGCAGGCCCTGCTCGACCGCCTGGAGCGCGAGCACGCGTCGGCGGCCAGGGAACGGGTGCACACCATCCTCAACCGCCTGCAAAAACTGCTCAGCCGGGAGCTGTCCCCCGACGTGCTGCTGAGCCTGCTGCGGGTCATCAAGCAGGACCCGAAGTTCGCCCCGGACATCGTGCGGGAGGAGGTGCCCTACCTGCACCTGGTCCGGGAGCGGCTGGCCACCGCCTTCCAGCGCGATCGGGAGCAGGTGCTTTGGGAGATCAACGAGAACGCCATCGGTGGGGATCTCGAAACCCTGTTCCACGGCGCCGAACTGCTGGAGGTCGGCCTGTACACGGAGGCGCCGGCCCAGGAGCTGGCCAAGCGGGAATACCAGAGCTTTCACCGGATCAAGCCCCTGCGCATCCTCAAGAGCTTCCTGTATTCCCACTTTCAAAAAGAGCTGCGGGAGCCGGTGAAACGGCTGCTGATCGAGGGCAGCTTCGCCAACCGCATCTTCGAGAACATGCTGACCAACACCCTCTACAGCTGCGAGGGCCTGGCCGTCCGGTTGCGCCAGTTCGAGGAGGACTTGGCCAGCGGGCCGTCCTCGATCGACAAGATCCAGAAATACCTGCAGCTGTACGACCAGGGCAAGCCGGTCGCGCCCCTGCTGACCAAGGCCGTGGACGGCATCGAGCAGGAGGCGCGCAAACTGGTGGACGAGGGCTCCAGCAGCTTCTATAACCTGAGCGTGATCCTCGGGGAGGCCCTGGAGGACTCCAAACAGAAGGTCCCGGCCCTGATCCCCAACGTGCGCAGCATCGCCGGCCGGGCGAACAAGGAGTACCTGGGCAACCTGGCCGCCGCGCTCGCCGAGCTGAACCTGTTCATCCGCATCATGCGCAACTTCAGCGAGATCCGGCAAAACCCTGCTGTCGCCGGATCTCGTACATGAGGATGCCGGCGGCCACCGACACGTTGAAAGAATCCACGTGCCCGCGGGCGGGGATGCGCACCAGCTCGTCGCAGCGCTCGCGCACCAGCCGGCGCAGCCCGGAGCCCTCGGCCCCCAGGACCAGGGCGGCCCTGCCTTCGAAGCGCACCTTGTCCAGGCGCTCCCCTCCCAGGTCCGCTCCGTAGATCCAGAAGCCGACCTTCTTGGCCGCCTCCATGGCCTGGACCAAGTTGGGCACCGTGGCCACCGGAACGTAGAGGCTGGCACCCGAGGAGGTCCGCAGCACGGTCTCGGTCTCCCGTACCGAGCGGCGGGAGGTGAGCACCAGCAGGTCCACGGCGAACTGGTCCGCCGAGCGCAGGATGGCCCCCAGGTTATGCGGGTCGCTCAGCCCGTCGAGCAGCAGCAGCAGCGCGGTGGAACCCGGCAGCTCGCCGAGGCGCTCGGCCAGGGCCCCGGCGCCGTGGCGGGATGCGGGCCCCGGAAGCTCCTCCAGCCGCAGCACCGCCCCGCGGTGGTCTGCCCCGGCGATGCGGTCCAGCTCCCGGGGCTCCAGGACACGAACCGAAACGCCGGAGCGGGCGGCCATCTCCTCCAACCGGGCGATGCGGGAATTGCGCTTGCATACCAAAAGCTCCCCGCGCCCCCCGCCCCGCAAGCTCTCCTCGATGGCGTGGAAGCCGAGGACAAGCATGCTATTGCCCGTAGTCCTTGACTACGTCCACCCGGCCGTCGAAGTCCCTGTCCATCTCGTAGCGGTGGATGTAGGGCCCTTCCAGGAAAACCCAGACATCGATGCGCTGGTCGAAGTTGGAATCGATCTCCTGACGGATCAGCGCTCCATTTTCGAAGTAATAGAAATCGTCCATGCGCCCGTCGAAGTTGAAGTCCATCTCCTCCCGCACCTTGCGCCCCTCACGGTCGTACTCCACGAGGTAATCGACCCGGCCGTCGTAGTTGCGGTCCTGACTCAGCCCCCGGACCTGGCCATCGGTCACCTCGTACCACTGGTCGGGCTTGCCGTCCCGGTTCGAGTCCAGGGCGTAGGCCGGGGAATAGGCGGGCAGCGGAACACAGGGCCCGAGCAGGGCGCACAGGGCCAGGCTCGCGCGCAAGAAGCTCATACCTTTCCTATTCGACCAGCCCGGTGATAACATTTACGATGGGAGTGGCCCGTACTCCTGCACGGGGATGCGCCCCTCCAGCGCCTCCCAGGCCGCAGAAGCCAGGGCCTCCATCTCGTTCTCTCCGGGAAAGACCAGCACCGGGGCCAGGAAGGAGACCCGGGAGCTGAGATCGGAGACGATGCGTTCCATGTTGGCCAGCCCTCCGGTCAGGACCACCGCGTCCAGCCTGCCGGCACACATGGCCGCCAGGGAGCAGATCTCCTTGGCGATCCGGTAACACATGGCCTGCAGCACCTCCAGGCAGCGCCGCCCGTCGAGCTCCTCCCCCCGTCCCGGCTCCGGGCCCGGTCCAGGCTCCCGGGCCTCGCAGTTCCGGATGGCCTCTTCGATGAGCCGGGCGTCATTGGTGCCCAGATATGCCACCACCCCGCCCCGGCCGGTCAGCTTGCGCTGCAGGGCCTCCGGCTCGTCCCGATGGGCCAGGATGAAGCGCAGCCAGTCCCCGGAGGGCAGCCCGCCGGCGCGCTCGATCGAGAAGGGGCCGTCCCCGTCCAGGGCGTTGTTCACGTCCGTGACCCGGCCCTGCTGGTGGATGCCCACTGAAACCCCTCCTCCGAGGTGGGCTATGATCAGGGTGCACTCCTCGTAGCGCTTTCCCAGCTTCCTCGCCGCCCGCCGGCCGATGGCCTTGTGGTTCAAGGCGTGGAAAATCGAGCGGCGGGGGATCTCGGGCAGCCCCGAGTAGCGGGCCAGGGGGGAAAGCTCGTCGACCACCACCGGATCGGCGATGAAGGCCGGCGCGCGAAAGCCCGCGGCCAGCTGCTCGGCGATCAAAGCCCCCAGGTTGGAGGCATGGCTGCCGTAGCGGCTGGTGATGAGATCCGCCTTCATCGCCTCGCTCACCCGGTAGACCCCTCCGGGAAGGGGACGCAGGAGCCCGCCCCGGCCGATGACGGCGGCGAGCTCCTCCGGCCGGAACTGCGGGGCGCGGCCCAGGGCCTGCAGGATGGCGCGCCGCCGCAGCTCGAGCTGCTCGCTCAGCGAGGGAAAGCGGGCCAGCTCCTCCGCCGGGTGGGCGATCCCCTGGCGGAACAACTCGGCCTCCCGGCTGAACAGGGCAATCTTGGTCGAGGTCGAACCGGGGTTGATCACCAGGACCTGCACCGCCGCTCCTTCCAGGGCAATCATAGCCGCCGCCCCATGGCCCTGCAAGCCGAGGAGGCCGTGCCGGGCGCGCCAACGAAAAGGGCCTCCCCGCGGGGAGGCCCGTAACGTTGTGCGTCGGCGTGTCAACCGAAGATGAACTTCACCCCGATGATGATCTTGTAGGGTTTTAGGGCGAAGGGCTCGAGAGGGATACCGCTCAGGTCGCCCGCGCCCCAGGCGGGACCCAAGGGGAAGTGATAGATGAACTTGGTGAAAATACCCAGCCTCCAGATATTTAGCTCCAGCCCGCCGCCCAGGTACCAGTAGAAGGTGGCTGCCAGGGGATTGTCTGGATCATCGTCATTGGCTGGGGTTTTATCCTTCTGGATCCAGCCCAGCCCAGCCTCCACCGAGGGATCGATGACGAAACGGCTGCCCAGGACGTGCGCCGCGATGTAGGCGTTCAGGTCCAGATCGTACATGGGCCCGAGCGTGGCGGACATGTACTTGCTGCCCATGAAGGCCCCGCCCAGACCCATGTATTTGCCCAGGAACTCGGCCATCAGGCCGTAGTAGATGCCCTCGCCGCTCAAGAAAGCCTCGCCAATGGACTGACCCGTAGCGGCTTGCAGTTCCTCGCTGCCCATGTACAGCGCACCGTTCACACCAATGGCAAAATCGGCGAAGGCGCCGCCTGCGGCCAGCAGAGCCAGCACCAGAGCTATCAAGATCTTCTTCATCGTTTATCCTCCTTGCCAGCTGCTACCCTTTCTAGCATAACACAACACCTGAGGAAAAACCAAATGACGCTCGAAAAATGGCAAAACTGGAAATCGGCGTGCAAAGGCGCTACAATAATTCTATGAAAAACAACAGGCTCGTACTGCTCGCCCTGGCGGCGCTGCTGCTGCTGCTCGGGTCATCTTCTCTGTTCGCCCAGGCCAAAGGGGCTCTATCGATCCTCTGCAACGTCACCGGGGCCCGGGTCTACCTCAACGGCGAGCTGGCCGGGTACACCAAGCCCACCTTCTCGGTCCTGCTCAAGCCGGGTCAGTACACGGTCAGGGTGGCCATGGACCGCTATCGGACCTTCAACACGATCATCCAGATGACCGCCAACCCCCTGAGCCTGAACGTGTTCCTGGAGCCGGAAGGCCCCAGGCAGCAGCCCTTCATGCACCGCTTCACCCTCACGGTGACCACCAACGTGGCCGGGGCCCAGGTGTTCCTGAACAATACCCCGGTCGGCACCGCCCCCCTGAGCCTGCAGGTGGAAAGGGGCGGCTACTCGGTGCGGGTTTCCGCCCCGGGCTACGAGGATTACCTGGCCGCCGTAAGCGTCAATGGCAATACCGCGGTGAACGCCGTCCTGCAGACTCACCTTCTGCAGTTGACGGTGAACTGCAACCTGGCCGGAGCCCAGGTCTTCGTAAACAACAACCTGGTCGGCACCGCCCCGTACACGGGCTCCTATCCGCCTGGCAGCTACGCCGTTCGAGTGGTCGGTCCCGGATACGCCGAGGCCAGCACGGTGGTCAATCTGACTCACAACCAGACCCTGACCCTGGTCCTGCAGCCGGCCATGGCCTCGGTCCAGGTGATCATCCCCCAGGCCTACCTCAACCCGCAGCACGGCAACCCCCTGGCCCAGGTCAAGGTCTACGTCGACGGGCTCTTTTACAACAACTTCAGCTTCGAGCTGCCGGCCGGCAGGCACAACATCCGCATCAGCTCCGGCGGGCTGTCCTTCGCCGCGGACTACGACTTTGCTCCCGGTCGCAGCTACGTGCTGGAACCGCTGTTCAGCCTGAACGTTCGTTAGCTCAATAGCCATGCTTGCGCAGGGTCACGCGGAACAAGGAGCCGCGGGCAGCAGCAGGCGGAAGCATCCGCCCTCCCCGGGGCCGCAGGGCACGTACTGCAGGCTGCCGCCGCCGCTCTCGGCCAGGCGGCGGGCGATGAACAGGCCCAGTCCCGTGGAGCCGGTGGAGGACACGGCGGGCTCGAAGATCCGCGCTCCCAGCTGAGGATCCACGCCCGGCCCATTGTCCCGGACCTCCACGGCGGCCGGCTCCCCGGGCCCCGCGCCGGGAAGGAAGCCGATGCGGATCGAGCGTTGGCCCGCAGGCCGGTGGCGCTTGACGCTTTCGGCCGCATTGCGGATCAAGCCCAGCAGGATCTGCTCCAGCTCCCCCGGCCTGGCCAGCACGGCCACCGCCGGCCCGTCGGCGCAGGAAAGCCCGATCCCCTCACGGCGGCAGGCGGCGCGGGCCTGGCGCAGCAGGCCGCTGAGCGCCCCGGGCAGCTCCAGCCGCCTCGGCCCGGCGGCGGCATCGCCGCCCGCCCGTTCGAGCAGCTCGGCGGCGCTCCTGCCGCCCTGCTCGGCGTGCTCGAGGACCAGGCGCAGGGCGCGCTCGGCCTCCCCCGGTTCCTTGCGGCCCAGGCCGAACTCGGCCGCGGCCTGGATCAGGGCGAGCACGCCGCGCAGCTCGTGCGCCGCCCCGGCGGCCAGCAGGCCGGCCCCGGCCAGGCGGTCCTGCAGCCGCACGCTGCCTTCGCTCTCCAGGAGCCGGACCCGGGCCTCCTGTAGCAGGCGTTCCCGCTCTTCCAGCCGGCGGGCGAGCCCCTGCCAGCCGCGCTCCAGCAGGTAGCCTTCCTGGGCCAGGCGGTAAGCGCTTGCCAGGATCAGCCCCAGCCCGCCCCAGAGGGCGAGCC
>Ga0315280_10005944_pt1 | contig 17097 bp, 21 predicted proteins | sample YL17G06_40_MG_FD_203697 | JGI IMG/M metagenome (GOLD analysis project Ga0315280, IMG submission 203697) | Sediment microbial communities from Yellowstone Lake, YNP, Wyoming, USA - YL17G06_40 | ecosystem: Environmental > Aquatic > Freshwater > Lake > Sediment | place: USA: Wyoming | collected...
GACGGGTTGGGTTGGGGTGTTCATTGATTTATCTCACGTCTCCCGATTCCCAGCGCTGTCGGTCCACTTCCTGAATCGGTGTGCCAGTGATCAAGAGATTCGTCGCCCTGTCGAGCACGCGATAGTGGATGTTGTAGGGATCATCCCCGAAGTAGGCAATGAGGGTGCGCCACGTGCTACCTTTACCAGAGGCAACCCATACCGCGCCCGTTGCCTTATCCTCTAATTCGTTCTGTGGTTGGCGTTTCACGCCCTTGTACCCTGCAACCCAAATGCCAAAGTGTATGGCAACCTATATCGTGCAAGTCGCTTGTTTTCAACACCAGAAGCATAAGTGACCCCTAGAAATGAGGTCAAAGTGACGAATTGTGTCACTATGCGGTGCCCAAAAGTGTCAATTGCCGCAGGTGTGCAAGTCGTTTGCCATCATGCAATTAGGCGAAGTCGAGGCAAGGCCTCAATTAGGCGCGTGCGCGAATTGGCACTGTTGAAAATTTCAACACCGGCATACAGAAGGGTCGACTCCTGTATGATGTCCGATTTCGGGCAAAGCCTTTGTTTTCAATGGCTTAGGTCGCAAACAAACGGTCGGTTCTGTATGCCTGGGGATCCGGGCCCGTCTGGTGTGCGCCTAAGTACCTTATTATCAGTGGGTTGAGGCCCCCCGGTCTCGCCAAAAAACCGTGGCCCTTGCCGTTGAACCCCGCTTTGGTCTCACATCCGACAGGCTGTAATTTTCTGATTTACAAGAAGTTACGGTCATACAGAACCGTCTTTCCCAAGTGGTAGCGCAAGTTTTTAGGATAATACTGATATGGCGGGGTTCGATTGCGGGAATGGCATTATATTTGGGACGCGGGAGCCTAAAACAGGACCTAGGCAGGCATTATAAAGGGGAAAGGGACGGGAATAGGGCTTTGAAGGGTCGTTGAGGGGCAAAGGGGATACTGCGGATAAGGAGGGGATTATGACAGCCAAGGAGAGAACGGGAATTTTGCCCCACGTCATTCGGGAAGACGGGAACTGGATCTATGCACCGATATCACTAGTAGAGGCACAACTCCATGAGGCTGTACTGGAGTCTGCAAGACAGATGCGAGAGCGGTGCGCCGAAGCGCTCAACGAGAATTTCCAAGAAGAAATAAAGGTTGAGCGAGGAGGCGGGTTCGTTTGGAGGGAAATCCGTCCCCATGAATTACTTGAGAAATTCCTAGTTGCCATCCGCAACCTGCCGCCAGAGAAAGAACTATGAGGGAAGGTTGGGGATGTTTGGCATTAAACGGGACAGTGGTTAAGGACTCCCATGAATCCTCGTTGCGGTGCGGGCCATCCATTTTTCGACCGATTCGGATGCGTCTACCGAAGTCTAGAGGACGAGGAGTTCGCACGCGAATGGGTGAGCGAACGGGGAATTCAGCACTACTGGATACCGTGCCGGGTCCTACTGGCAACGGAGTGGGTTAAGCATCGCCTTGCGGAGCCTATTATGACAGCAGCGGAACCCAGCAGCGGGATGATAGGCGTAATCGGCACAGCAGATTTATGATTGGAGGATACATGCCACACTATAAAGACGGAACGCCAGCGCAAATCGGCGATCTGGTGAAGGGTAAGCCGTACAACACGCCCCGAGAAATCGTAGGCCAGATGATCTCGATTACGCCAGGGAGTGAATCCTGCAACTGCTTGATAGCCTTTGTGGAGGTTCTGTCGGGCGGGTTCCCGGTTGGTCCCCTCTCGGCTTATGTTGCGCAGGGCAGTGATGGCAGGAAGGTTTTGGTTATACCTAGGACAGATTACGGCGAGACGAAGGCGTTTGAAAAGGTTCTGTAACGAATTGCGGTTTGTGCGGGAACGTGGCCGAGGGCCACACCGGCTTCATTACCCAGTCGCCTCAAAAGGGCATGGCGAAGTGCGACTCTTCGCTCCCGCAACCAAGCTATGCAAGACCGATAGTGATTCCCCTAGCACGGCGATGTTGACCGAGATAAGCCGCCCTGATAATTCGGTCAGGTTGTGCGGTGGGCTAGTGACAGCGGGGAACTTATAACGTGGAACCCCGTGGACGAACTGTTTGGATTAGTGACTAAGAAGGAGGGCCAACCGTGAATTTTCCATCTGATATTCCCTTGTGGGGGCCAGATTCTCCGCGCACCATTGTTATGATGGTGGTGTTTATAGGAATTTGGGGCTTGATGATATACGGATTGGGTGCTATTGACAGGTACATAAGGAACCACAAAAAACAGGGGGATAGTGAAAGAGCATCATGGGGGTCTCATTAGCCCCAGTTTCCGGTGCGAGTCCGGATCCCCCAACCACTTGTGCAGGTTCCGTCCCGCAGAGTAGAAAGGAACGTTCCTACCTCCCGCCCCGATGGGGGCGGAAGTCTGCGAGGGGGTAGAGGCCCTGGGCGCGGAACCTGCTCCCGAGTTAGGTGTGTGCGGCGTATGGTGGCGAAGACTGGAGGCGATACAGCGCCGTGCGGGAAGCGCTAAGCGCGACCCCGCATAGACCCCGGCCACGCGCCCTCTCCGTTTTTTAGCGGGATTGGTCTAGTGGCTGGGCTCCTGCCTTCCAAGCAGGCTAGACTGGTTCGATTCCAGTATTTCGCTCCAGGCTTTGGGGTTCTTAGTGTTCAACGGGAGCACGCTGCGCCTGCACCGCAGAAGTAAGAGTTCGATTCTCTTAGGATCCACCAATTGTCCCGTAGGCGACTGACGGGGAACGCGAGATGCTTCGATTCCTTTGGAAGTGGGTAGTATGCAGGCTGTTTCACGACAGACACCGGTGCTTCCCCGAGGTCTGGGGCAGGGGACTGAACGGCCCCTGGCATTGCAGCAAATGTCATCCCTGCGGGGAATCTCTAAGAGAGATTCTGGAGTAAAACATCCACGGCGAATTTCAAGCCTTGGGAGCCTTGATAGACAGAAAACATGTCCATCTTCGGGTGGATTACTTAGACTGATAATGCGGCTCCCTCCAAGTTGGGTGTGTGCGGCATGTCAGTGCCGGGAGCAACGCTGGTAGTGGCCCTCAATAAGCCTAGGCTGAACACCGATGGCGGAGAGCACCCACGACGAAGCCGCAAGGGGAATGCGGTCATACACCCAAACATCGAGCCTCGGCTTTGGAAAGGAATATGTCATGGGAACATTCATTCTAGGGATCGGTATTGTGCTGTTTGTGGTCTACGTCTACGGTCTGTGCAAATTTTGGACTTGGTTCCTTCGACCCCTTCCCCGCTTGGGAGACCGCTGATTATAGATGCCAGACGAATTACTAGAGCGACCTAGCACGAGAGTAGCAACGGGTAAGAATCCCTACGCGCCCCCAAATACAAATGTTGGACGAACTAGCCACGCAAGCACAAGTTCCGGCTAATCCATCCGACATTGGGACTGTGCCTATACCAGCGATCCAGCCAGAGGGGGGAGGTACGGCACTGCCAATACCGAGTGGGGTTGAATTATTTAGTTCGCCCGCTGGACTGGAAACCCCAACACGGCTTCGGGGACGTAAGAAACCAGTCCGAAGAACGGAAGCGCAGCGGGAAGCCGCACGGCAGAACATCCAGCGGTTCCACAAGATGGTTCGGGATGGATTAGTAGAACATCCATCCAGATCGAAAGTCCCAGGTCTGCGCGTTCTGTTAAGAAAAGGCAAAATAAAGAATCAAACCATCCAACGGGCAGTCAACGATTATGTCCGCTCCACTATAGAGGAACTCGGCGGTGAGGACGCTTTAAGTACTGGACAGCTCGCAATCATCATAATTCAACGTATTATTCTTGCCAGTATTCTCCTCATTGAACATGAAATGGCGCGATTCGGCACGATTGCAACCCCAGATGGCGACCTTCGGCCATACATCAAACTCTTGCAAGGCCACGCCACGACCTTCAGGGCAAATCAGCAGGCTCTTGGACTAGCAAAGCCGAGAACCCGCGAACGGAAGCCGCCGCGCCTGCAAGAACTAATGGCGGGTGCAACGGAAGTGCTCGCAGTGGGAGTTAAGCGAACGGTCTGATGGCGAACCTCAAGGGTTGCGGGCGACAAATCGGTGACCTAGCGGAGTACCTACGATATCTGGGATACCTTCTGCGGCACAAATTCTTTGTGTTTCTTGAGTGTGCAAAGTGTGGTCTCTGGTGGCGGGGTTTCGTCCATGATGCCTCCAAATTTCTGCCATCGGAGTTCTTTCCCTACGCCATCCATTTCGCGGGAGGAATCCAAGCTGGCCGAGATAGTACTGGATACTACAAACCGACTGATACTGGAGACCGCGCCTTTGATTTTGCATGGTTCCTCCACCAGAAACGGAACAAGCATCACTGGCAGTATTGGACCGTACCCGACGAGGACGGAAGAACCAAGGCGATTCCGATTCCCGAACCATACAGGACGGAGATGCTCTGTGATTTTCGGGGAGCGGGAAGGGCGCAAAGAACACTGGGTGTAAGGCGATGGTACGTCCAAAACGGCTCCAAGATGACACTTTCACCAGAGACTCGTTCATGGCTTGAGGAGCAACTAGACCTCGTGGTGGCTAGTGGCAATTGACCGACCGACACAGGACATCATCTGGGCTATTCGGCATCCCGAACTTATCAATGACGATATTTCGCCCCAGCAAGAGATATGTCTGCGAGCGCTTTACGGTCTCCCGTTGTCGAGAGGACGGATAAAGACTAGGGTTTTCAAGAACGAACGGTTCCACTGGGTTCAGGAGGGTACCGCTCAATGGTTCCGTCGAGCTACAGGTCAGGCAGAATACAAGGCACGAGAATATCACGAGGCGGGATTCTATCTTGGAGCGCGGAGCGGCAAGGACGACAAGCTTGCGTCGAACATCGCCATCTATGAAGCGTGTTTCAGACCGCACAAACTTTCACGGGGCGAACGCGCACTTATCCCAGTCATCGCAAAGGACCGCAAACAAGCGGCCATCGCCTATAATTTCATCTGCGGGAAACTAACCGCTTCGCCAGCCCTCAAGGAACTTGTTGGCAATCTAAGGGCCGACGAGATCGAACTCACCAATAATGTTACCATTGCGGTATGGACTTGTTCGTTTCGAACCTTGCGCGGATCAGCAATTCCCTGTGCTATCCTTGATGAATTAGCGGTCTGGTTTGACGAGGAAACTAGAGCCAATCCAGCGACCGAAGTTATCCGTTCGGTTCGCCGGGGGATGGGTATGTTCCCAGACCATAAGTTGATAAAGATATCATCACCTTACGCAAAAACTGGGCCAGTGTGGGATGATTGCACCCATCGGGATGAACTCAAGGATGTGCTGATTGTAAACGCCCCAACGTGGGAAATGAATCCAGCATTTACTGATGAGGCTCTGCTGGGAGAATTCCGGCGCGATCCTGCGTTTTTCTGGCGGGAATTCGGGGCTAAATTTGTAGATGCAGTTTCCCCATTAGTAGAGCCAGAAAAAATTGATGCCGCTATAACGAAAGGTCAAGTCGAGCGGGACCCGGAAGTGCAGCGGTTCCACTACCATGCGGTTATTGATGCCGCATTTCGCCGTGATGACTTTACGTTCTCTATCGGGCATCGCGGTCCAAACGGCGCGGTTGTTGATTTTGTGCGCGTTTGGGAAGGTAGCCGTAAGTCGCCCGTGCAAATGAAAGATGCTATGAGCGAGATTACGGCTACGGCCCGTCGATACGGTGTGGCGATGGTAGTTGGCGACCAGTTCTGTTCGGAACCTATCCGGCAGGCATTGGCTGAGCAGGGCATGGGATTTTCAGAGTATATCTTCACGGCGAATTCAAAGCAGCAGGTATTCGGCACATTACGGACCTTGCTGATGTCTGGCGGACTAGAACTGCCTGACCATCCCCTAACGGTGGAGCAAATTAAATCCTTGGAGGTTACTGCTGGGCCGGGTGGTACGCTAAGAGTCCAAGGACAACAGGGCCATAAAGACGACTGTGCAACGGTTGCCGCCCTAGTGGCACACCTAGCGATGGAAACGGGCGGTGGCGCTGAGGCTTGGACCGAAGCCTTCCGTACTATGAATGAAGGGTCAACTCCCGAGGCTGGACGAACAATGTGTGCAGACTGCGGCAAGATGATTCCACTTAACGAAGAATACGCTGGACTTGGACCGAACCTCGGGCAATGCAGAGAGTGCATGAAGGTTGGTGCCCCCACATACAAAGCCGTACTCCCACAGGAGGGTCCGCCACGGCCACTCGGGAGTGCCGTCTGACGGCACCCTTGATAGCGGCCTTGCTCTATTGTCTAACTGGTTCGACCGACACCACTGTTCCGTGCATAGCACCCGACGGTTTGGCGTCTTGGTATGGAGAGGCACACCACGGCAAACTGACAGCCTCCGGTGAGCCGTTCGATATGAATGGACTTACGGTCGCGCATCGTACCCTGCCGTTTGGAACTTCCGTCAAGGTAACAAATTGCAACAACGGCAAGAGCGTTGTGGTTCGCGTGAATGATCGGGGGCCGAGTCACCGATTGAGGCGGCGCATTATAGATTTGAGCCAGGGAGCGGCAACCCGACTAGGTATGCTGAAAGTCGGGCTAGCACCAGTCAAAGTTGAAATCGTTTTCATTCCGCCCGTTATGCAAGCTTCGCACAAACAATAAATTGCGGTGGGCGAGGAGCGGCAGCGAGTGCCAGTCCGGGGGGCTACGGGGAAACCGGACCTTGTACCGAGCCAGCGGGTCCAATTGAATCGGACAGGATGGGCTAAGCGTAGCGCCGCTAACCTCCAACGGAAGAAATGCCGCATGATGGTTAACTGGGCGATGACTGGTAGTCGCCCAGAATAATTCCAGTGACTTTTTTCAAAAGGAGAACCGTATGAAGAACCTGCTTTCCTATCTCATTCAACTTGGTGGACTTACCGCCGGTGTTGTCGGTCTGGTGCTGACTGTCAACCACCCACTAATTGCGGGTCTGCTCGTGGGTGGCGCGCTGGCCTGGTTTGTGGGCGGATACATTCGCCGCAAAGGGCTTTTAGGTTCCTAGGGTCTGAAGATGGCAGCAATCTCCTGTGTCTACGATTGGGCCGAGGGAGCGGAGGGCGTCAAACTTCAATGCCAGACGCACAAGGGCGACTGCCACACGGTCTGGGTGATGCTGCTCCCCGACCACAGCACCTTACTCGACATGCTGCATTTAGGAATTCTTCAGGGTAGAGCACTGACGGATGCCGAAAGCCTAGCCTCGGCTGAGGACTGGCTCATCAACTAGGAGGGGAAATGGCTGGGATTAGATGTGATCGGTGTGGACTTTTCTGTCGCCCAGCGGATGAGGGAACGTACTACGGGAGCGGTAATGATACCGAACCGCCCGACCCGATTCTCTGGTGTCATCGATGCGCCGAGGGTGAGTACCGAGATGCGATCAAGGCTGGTCGTGTCATCGATTGCTTCTGGCGGAAACCCGCATGGCAGCGACGTGCTGCGAAGAGGTTGGGCTGGGTTGAGGTACACGACGGTTATGCGGCATGGTCGCTACTCGTTCCTCCTAACCGAGTACCCAAGGGATATGTTCGGGTCAGGAGGGCGCGATGAAACCACGGGCCAAATCTCGGCATCTCAAATTTACATGGTGGGAACAAGATGGGAGCACCCACTTCTGGGCTGTTCAAGCTAAGCGAAATGGCGCGGGTCTTGGTATTGTTAGATGGTTTCCCGACTGGCATTGCTACACTTTCTACCCTCACGAGGAAACCGTCTTTAGTGATGAATGCCTGCGCGACATCGCAGATTTCTGCGAAGCGAGAACGGACGAGTACCGGAAGGCGTGATGAGAACGGCAATAAATAAAAAGCGTAAATCCCGCAGGGCGATTAAGGTTTCCGCACATGACGCAACCCCTGTTACCAAGCAGACTAACGAAACCGGCGATGCTGGTGCCGTACCGCGAGTCCTTAATCCAGAACTCTGGCCGCGATCCTTCGACTATCCTACGGGATTTAACACCGAGTTTAGTCCGCGTGCTACGCAATCCGTATCCTTCCGGATGATGCGGAATCTGGCCGACAATTGTGACTTAGTACGCATCGCACTCCAGATGCGCAAAGACCAGATTCGCGGGTTGCGCTGGGATGTTACGGTCAAGCCCGGCGGGGATGCTAAAACACTCGAACCACGTCGCGTGAAAATCAGGGATTTCTTCATTCGTCCCGATCCCCTCAACGACATGCTATTCCACGAGTGGATTGCAGCTTGGCTTGAAGATTTACTCGTTCTTGATGCGGCTTGCCTCTATATGCTACGTGACCGGGCGGGCAGACTCATCGGCCTGCCAGAAGTTGACGGCTCAAGCATCAAACCAGTTCTGAACGCTAGCGGATATTGCCCACCCTTTCCCTATACGGCTTATGTGCAAGTAATCAAGGGCCAGACTACCTGTGAATTAAACAGGAACCAACTTCTGTACTCAACCTACAATCCCCGACCAGACAGCGCTTATGGTCGCAGCCCCGTGGAAATGGTGATTACCACAGCGCATCTCGCGCTCAAGCGGCAACTTTCCGCTATAACCTATCAGACGGATGGAAGCATTCCCGATTATCTCATCGGCGCTCCACCTGGCTGGACGCCAGACCAGATCAGAGCGGTCGAACAATCGCTTAACGATTACCTAAGTGGTAACTGGGCTAAACGACACAAATTCAAGTTAGTACCAGCGGGCATGGAACCCCATGCCATGAAGCAACCAGATTTCACCACACAGGTTGACGAGTGGCTAGCCCGTATTATTGGTGCGGCATTCGGCGTTGCCCCGCATCTCTTGCTCCGGCAGCGGACGAAACAGCAAGCCGATGTGTTGGAGAGTCAGCAAACGGATATCGGGTTGGACCCACTACGTCGCTTTATTAGTGGCCTTTTGACGGAACGGATCATCCGCGACCAATTCGGTGAGAGTCAACTTCAGTTTACCTGGACTTCCGACAAAGAAGAGAATGAAACCCTAGCTGTTAGTAAGGCAAAGGCTTACATCCCACTGGGCGTGTTAGGTGGAGACGAGATCCGTGAGGATGCGGGTCGTTTGCCATTAGGGATGCCACCGTACATTCAGATGCCGAACGGGATACTGTTCCTCACGCCCAAGGTGATTCACGGGATTGCTAGTGGCGAAATCGAAATGATAAACCAGGACGGCGGGTTTCGCGTGACTGAACCGCCGAGTGGGGGGCAACCCCCTAGCGGAGTCGCACCTTCGGGAACGCCATCAAATCCCGCAGTAGACGGTAAACTTGCTTCGGCTGATTCGGCGAATCACATCCTGATTGAAAACGAACTAGCCCAGTGGCGACGGACCGCCCTTGCCGATCTCAAGCGAGGAAAGCCATTTCGGGATTTTGCCTGCCACTATCTGCCCGCCGCGACCATCGAAAATGTCCGTGCCGGTCTGAGCGGTTGTTGTGATGAGGCGGCAATAAAAGAACTATTCGCGGGCTTGCAGCCAGCCTGAATTTTAGCTCGCCCACCATGCGTGGAAGGAGTAGGGGCACCGTTCGATTTCGGAGCGGTGCCTCCCATTTTTAGGGGACCTAATGCCATATCAGAGATTATCCGAATTGCCTGCCGCAGTACGCAAGCTGCCGCGCAAAAAGCAAAGGCAATGGAAGGCGGTTTGGAACGACGTTTATGCCCGCGCCAAAGCGGACGGCAAGAGTGATGCCGAAGCTGAGCGGTTGGCATTCGCTAGTGCGTGGAGTGCCGTAGGTGGTGCGCAAAAATCCAGCGCGGAACTCGAAATCATCAAGACTGCCGAACCGACAATTGAGACCTCTAATTTACCAAACGACATTCTCATAACCTTTCCCATTGTAAAAATAGATAAAGATAAGAGACTCATTATCGGAACTGCAACCGCTGAAATTTTGGATTCACAAAACGAGGTATTGGAATATCAGGGATCCAAGAAGGCCTTTGAGGCATGGCGGGGAAACGTGCGTGAGATGCACGCCAACGTCGCCGCTGGACATAGTGTGGAGACGGAATCGGACGATACGAACAGGTCTATTACGGTAACCTCCTACATCAGTCGTGGGGCGGAGGACACTTGGTTGAAGATTTTGGACGGAACGCTGAGGGATTACTCTGTGGGTGGAAAGCGGCGCAAGTCCACGGTCAAGAAAGCCGACGAAGTTCCCGACCATGTTTTTGTTGGCGCGAAAGAAAGACCAGAGACCGTGCGGTGGACGACAGATTGGGATATGTGCGAATTAAGTGTTGTTGACGCGGGCGCTCTGCCCGGATCGAGCTTCGCGCTCGTAAAGGTTGTTGATGGGATACCCACCGCGACCCAAATTTTAGCATCAGAGGAGCAAATGGAAAAGCCAGAAGAAAAGGCCACTGAGCAGCCGGTTGCGGTAAACAAAGTGGTCGAAGTGCCTGCGGCAGAAGTCCCGCAGGCAGAAGTGAAAGCGGAAGTGCCCGTTGCGCCGGAACCAATCGTTGTATCGGAAGTGGTTGCCATGACCGAGAAGGCTGAATGGACAACGGCGTATGTCAACGACCTTCCCGATTCTAGTTTCGCATACATTGAGGCAGGTGGCGAGAAAGATGAGGGCGGCAAGACCAAACCCCGTAGTTTGCGCCACTATCCTATTAAGGATGCGGACGGAAAATGCGATCCTGCTCATACGCGCAACGCACTAGCACGTGCTGCGGCACAGGCGAAGGGCAGCGGCAAGGCGGCAGAAATCGCCCGTAAGGCTATGCCGAAGATTCGTGCCTGTGCCAAGCGATTGAAGATCGGCCAGTTCAAGGAAGATTCTGCAAAATTCCTAGTCTTCCACGATGTCCTGAAGATTGGTTATGGTTATGACGAGGAATTAGAATCCGACAAGGCACTCAGCCAGGACGAAATTAAGGCATTTGTGGCCGAACATGCTGGTGATGCACCCATCACGGTTTTCAAATCCTACCCTGCTACTTTCGGTGTCGCCTACGAACGATTCAAGGAATGGCAACATCAGGCTATTGTCTACAACGACATCGATATCCTTGCACAGGTTCTGGGTGGAATCCTGAGCGACCCGGACCTACCTATCGAACAGAAACGCGAGATGGTTGGTCAATCGCTTGATGAGTTCGAAGAAATTGTGTTTGTAGACGTTGAATCATTGGATAATCTGGGCACCAAGGCGGCTGTTGCCGACCCAGCGAAATTAGAAGCGGTGTCTGCAACGCCTCCAGTGGAACCAGTTGCTACTCCTGCGAAGATCGAGGCGGTAGCACCCGTTGTATCCACAGAAGTGAACCAAGTTTTTTCTCCAGAGGCTTTAGCGAAGGCGCTCGAAGCGCCACTTGCCAGTTTACACCAGGAAGTCGCTGACCTGAAAACCGTTATTGACGGCTCTGTCCAAAAATTGGACAAGGCCGACCAAACAATGACCAAGGTCGAAGAGCGGCTTGGGAAGCTGGAAGCTCAGCCCGTTGTTCCTCCCAACTTAGCGCTGAAGATTCAAGAGCGAACTAGCCCCGACGCGGAGAAGGCGGGAAGCCGCCTTGCGATAGTGGGCGAGGACGGGAAAACCGTCACGCTCGATGAACTCCAGAAGCGCTATGCGGAAATCGAGGTTGAGTTGAAGAAGTCTAATCTGGACGGCAAGAAGCGCGAAAAACTCGAAACTGAAGCGTTCCGGGTCGCGCGTGATATCAAGTTCCTGCTAGGCGAGTCGGTTATCCGATAAGTTAGCAGGCAAGGAAATAGTACTGAATGGACGGTTTAGAACAAGTAAACCTGACGATTCAGCAAATTCAGGCTAAGATCGCTGAATTTGAGAAGACGGTGACCAGCGCTGACACAGCTTTTCCCGTCCGCGAAAATCTCGCGGCTGAGGCAAAACTAGTTATCCCCGTGGACACCCCTCTGTTGAATCGTTTTCCCACGAAACCCGGCTCAGGTAAAGCGGCCGCGTGGAAGGAAATCACGGGCCTAGGATCTTCAGCACTCACATATTCGATGTTCTATGCTGAAGCTGGAGCCCCCAGTTCGCGGACAACCGTATACGCAGACAGGTCGGAGACCTACAAGCTAGCAGGCTTGGACGGTGGCGTGGCTGGCTTTGCGATAGCGGCTGGTGCGAACTTCCAAGACCAACTCGCAATTGAAAAAAGAAATTGCCTGTTGCATTTGAAAAGACTTGAGGAAACAGCGCTAATCAACGCCGATGGTACTGGCTATGCGTTCTCCGGTCTCCTGACACAAGTCGTTACTGGCTACGGCAGTACCGTGCGGGCGAGCACCGGCACAGCGGCTTCAGCCGTTCTCGCGGACTTGGATTACATCCTTAAGGGTGCATGGGACAACGGAGGCGATATCACGATTCTCGTGGTTCGCTCTAGTGAATCGAAAGTCATTAGTGACGCTATAACGCGCGACGCGGGAACCTCGCCTATGCGCGTGACCGTTGACCAGCAGAGTCTGATTACTGGGGGATTTTTTGTCAACGCCTATATTTCGCCACTCAACGGTCGACGGGTAGAACTTGTGCCCGATAAATTTCATACCGTTGGCACGATTATCGGTGTTGCCGAAAACCTTCCGGCCCCCATCGCAGGGCAGGGCGGGGAGGGTGTATGGCTAGATGTTTTGCTTGACTATGCACTCTCGGACGTGCCGACCTCCAATGACAGCGTGTTGTTCCGCATAAAGCGCTACTACACATTGCCGATGCCTGGGAGAAAATTCTCGGCCACGATTACCGGTTATTGAGTAATAACCACTTTACTGGGTAGCATTTTTCTGCCCAGCCTACACTTAGGGGCGATCTCATGGTCGCCCCTCTGTTTTTCACCCGCAATTTTAGAAATCATATAACTCAAATCAAAGAGATGAATTACCTTGCCTGTTTATCCCTACGCCATCTACGCACTCACTGATCCAAGGGAAGCCGACGACATTAAGCGCATTCGGTACGTTGGAAAGGGACCACCACTCAAACGATATCGGGAACACGTCCATGCCGCACGTCGCGGGATACGGAGGCACTGCTATAACTGGTTTAGGAACGTACTGGCTGCTGGTCTATTCCCTGGGCAACGGATTCTGGAATGGACTACCGCGAGGGATGGTAGCGAACGCGAACAGGCGTGGATCTGCTCACTACGGGAGCAGGGTGCGGATCTGACGAACCTCACGGACGGCGGTGAGGGTACGCCGGGTCTCAAACGGTCGCCCAAGGAGTGCGCTAGACTCTCCGCACTGCATCGTGGGAAGAAAATCTCGGTCGAGCAACGTGCAAAAATATCTGCAACGCTGCTGGGCAGAGAAAGCCCCAACAAGGGCAATCATTTCCGCCACTCCGAAGAGGCAAAACGGAAAATAGGCACAGCAAGTGCTGGAAGGAAACACTCATCTGCGGCTCGCACAAAAATCTCTGCGGCACTCACGGGTAGAAGGCAGTCGCCCGAAACAATTATGAAGCGGATCTTGGCGAACACCGGAAAGAAGCGTTCACTTGAAAGTCGTCTAAGGATGTCTGTGGCACAAATGGGGAATAAGAATAACTTGGGTCACCACGCCTCCGAAGAGACTCTTGCAAGAATGTCTGCGCGAATGATGGGCAATAAATTTGGAAGGGATCCCTCACCTGAGACCCGGGCAAAACTATCAAAAGCAGGGATGGGCAACAAGAACGCCTTGGGTTACCGACACCCCGACGAGGCGAAATTGAAAATGTCCATAACAAGAAGGGGCAGGAAGTATCCGTTACGCAAACGCCTTTCCGAGGATGCTCGCGCCAAAATTTCCGCATCGCTCATGGGAAACAAACGTGCACTCGGCAACCATTTCCATCATTCCGAAGAGACGAAACTGAAAATGTCCGCAACGCAACGTGCCCGTTGGGCTAGGAAGAAAGCAATTTTGGCAGAAACACCGATTTAATCTGGAATTTTCTGGGAGGCATTATGGCCGAAGACCGTCCCAAATCGACATACCGGAATCTTACCGATGATATCACGCTTGCCAATCTTGACCGCCGCCTTCTATTCCTGACTGAAGAGATCGGTCAGCCCGAGGCTCAAGCCTTACTTATCGACATCATGTATTTAGCAGGACGTTCAAAGGAACCGATCCGCCTCATTATGAGTTCTCCTGGCGGTGGTGTTTACGAGGGTCTGCTCATCTATAACGCCATCCGTGATGTGCAAGCGGCGGGCACGCCAGTAGTTATTGAAATCTTTGGTTTCTGTGCCTCAATGGCTACCGTAGTTCTGCAAGCGGCGAGTAAGCGTATTGCTCATCGCGGCTCGCGGTTCTGCCTTCACGAGGTAAGCGAATTCAAGGTTTTCAGCGAGGAGACGGCTACCGAGAAGGCCGACGAAGCCGAGGAACTTGCCAGAATGAACCAAATGCTGATTGAAATTCTGGCTGACCGAACGGGAAAAACGGTTGAGGAAATCGGTAGCCTTATCAAACGGCGCAATTTCTGGTTGTCGGCTGCCGACGCGAAGGACTTTGGTCTTGTAGATCAGGTTGTGTAAACCGCATGGCGGACACTCCGATTCTTTCCATAATCACCTGTCATCCATCAAGCGAAGAAGTCCCGACGCTGCGTCATTCAGTTGAGGCTAACGCGGGATTCGGCGATACGGAGTTGGTTGTAACGGTCGAGGGCGACAGTATCGCGCGCAAATACAACGCAGGCGCTAAACGCGCTAGGGGCCAACTCTTTCTCTTTACCCATTCTGACGTTGAGCTGTTGAGTTCCCGGTCAATCCTGGCTGCGGCACTCCGCACTGCTAATGATCCGAAAATCGGCGTTGTGGGCATCGCTGGTGCCAGAGTCCTGAACCAAAACGGTATATGGTGGTCCATCGGAGACCAACTTTCCGGGGCCTGTATGCACACGGACGGTCAATCACATTGGATGACCGCGTTTGGTCGGTATGGTCGCGTCGTTGTCTTAGATGGCGTGGTTCTACTCATGCGGCGAGAGGTATTTGATAAGGTCGGCGGGTTTGACGAAACGTTCCCGTTTTTCGATTACTACGATCTGGACTTAACTCTCCGTGTACATCTCGCTGGCTTGATGAACTGCACTTATCCTCTACATGTCCTCCATCACTCGTTAGGGGATGTTCGGAATAAGCCCGAATGGGAACTAAATCGCCAGAAATTCTTGGAAAAATGGAAGGGGATCCTGCCAGTTTATCTCTAGGTTATGCTAAACAAACTGTCCTTGGTGCTTCGACAGACTGAAATGCGTGCGCGTATGCGTGCAATTGGGTCGCACAAGCCATCAAGACGTTTTGCCCCTCGCGTTTCGAGTTCGGCGAAAACTAGTTCAGTTCCGCCCGTATCCGATATCTCTGCGGAACCTGGTTGCAAAATTTGTACATCATCTCATCTAATCTCGTCAGCGGGACTCCGCACTCGACTGGCGGAATTGGGGCGCTTCGCAGAGGGAGAACGGAGCGATTTTGACCGACGGATCTTTGCGTTATATCGTTTGTCGCGTTTCCACTTCGACGAATTGTTGATATTGCAAACCGGTCTTTGTGTCTTGTGCAACAAGGCTGTTCGGGAACTCTGTATTGATCATGACCATAACACGGGATTGGTTCGGGGCCTACTTTGCGCCAGTTGTAACCAAACGATAAAGTATTGGGAAGAAAGGATCCCCCAACCCAGCCCCGCTTCAAGACTTCGAGCCTTTGTATTGAGTGGCAAGGGAGACACCCGCGAGTATCTTTCCTTGTCTGATGATTAATGCTCCTCAAAATCAAACGGGAATTGACCGAGACCGAAGTTCTTGGCCCCCAGAACAAGGGCATTGTAAATCCGACGTTGGATGAGAGGCAAAAGGAACTCCTCCGTGAATATCGTATGGATGCGAAACTTGACCCGCGCATTGGCCTCCAATTTACACCCGAATCCGACCTTCCCTGGCTTCGCCCTGAGACCGTCAAGATAAATCTTGGAACGTATCGGCAGTTCACGACTCCCGGCTGGTTTAATGTTGCGGGCGAGAACGACGAACGGCGAGACTTTAACCTCCCGTTAGACCAATTCAAACTCCAACCGTCCTGTATTGATTTCCTGTATGCCCCCTACGTCCTAGATGGTCTGGTCGCGCCATTGAATATGCTACGCCTCTGGCGTGACAGCCTAAAGCCGCATGGTGTCTTGGCCGTCGTCGTATCGGACAGGGACGAGTTAATCCGCCAAGGGCGGAAATTCGACCGAGCACGGTTCAATAAAACCGAATTGGCGCACCTCATTGAAGATGCGGGGTTCTCGGATTGGCGTGAGATAGATTTTCGGGCTTTTGATTTGTGCGGTAACGATTCCGCCAATGTCGGCTTCTTCGCAGAAAAATAATGGGTTGCCGTGCCAAGTGTGAAATCTGCAAAACGAGACTGTGGACGAACATCGTGGCTGGTCGTGGACTCTGTGTACCTTGCGAGATTAACCGGCTGGAACGGCGTCGGACGACAAAGCGGCGGAAACGTATGAAGCGGTTTAGCGAGGAACGACTACATGCCGTATGAGGGAAACTCGGCTGATGGTCGCCACTACTGGTTGACCCCGCCAGAATTGATGGAATCGCTCCAGGGGGAGTTCAACTTCGACTTTGATCCGTGTCCGTACCCGAGACCTGATGGGTTTGACGGTTTAACGGCGGAATGGGGCCAGTCTAATTACGTTAACCCTCCCTTTAAGGGGCCGACGGCTTGGGTTCGCAAGGCCATCTCCGAACACAAGAAGGGGAAGCGCGTAGTATTCGTGTTCCCGATAGACAAGTGGGTCCTCATGCTGCTTGAAGCTGGAGCAAAGGTCCGCAACCTGCGAGACGTGAAGTGGTGTGCCATTGAAGACGGTAAGGCAGGGAAGGGAACTGGGCGGCACATTGCGGCCTTCATATTGGAACCGAAATCATAATGCCAAGTGGACTGGTCTCGGCCATCATTCCGAAGCGGTGGCCAGCGGATGCTGAAGTTCGGCTGGCCGAGGAGTCGCTAGCTGGCCAGGATTATCGGAACATCGAGCTGCTCGTCTGTGGGGATCGCGAACGGCGCGGGCTTAATATCGCACGCAACATTGGCTGGCGCAAGGCACAGGGCGAGTATCTGCTCTTCTCAGAA
>Ga0315280_10005945_pt1 | contig 17095 bp, 14 predicted proteins | sample YL17G06_40_MG_FD_203697 | JGI IMG/M metagenome (GOLD analysis project Ga0315280, IMG submission 203697) | Sediment microbial communities from Yellowstone Lake, YNP, Wyoming, USA - YL17G06_40 | ecosystem: Environmental > Aquatic > Freshwater > Lake > Sediment | place: USA: Wyoming | collected...
CCTCCGTCGAGGACTTCCAGTTCTCGCATGAGGGTGTACCTCCTTCGTAGAGTTTTGCCGCTCCCGAAAAAGTACACCCTCTTTCCTCTTCAAAAACCCAATTTACACAAAAGAAGTTACGCTACCTCGCAGAAACGGGGCGGCGGGGGGCGTGCCGCCGGAACACACTGCACTTCTGCGCTGGACGCAGCTTACCGTCCACGCTGGGCGTGCAGCATCCCTCGCTGCCGGCGTCGCCTCAGCGATTCCCGGAACTGCGTATCGCCTCGATTTCAACAGCGCTCAGGGCCCGGTTGTAGATGCGGACATCACTCACCATGCCCTGGTAGTATTCTCCGTAGCCCGGATTACGGCCGATATCCAGCCTGTTCTTGGTCGCCTGGCCGCGGGGTGGGGTGTTCCGGACGTACCGCACGCCATCCTTATAGAACTCGAGGCCGTTGGGCGTGTAAACGACGGCGATGAATTGCCATTCATTGGGGCTGACCGCTGCCGGTTCCCAGACGCCCGTGCCTGTGGCGACGCCGAAACTGGTGCTGTGCGCCTCGATTAATACGCCGCGGTCGTTTCCGCCGTCGCTGGAGCTGAGAATGTGTTGGCGCCCGCTGCCGGTAGTCTTGGCTGGATACACCCAGGCGGTCCAGGTGGTTTCGGGCATGGCGCTCGGCTGAACATCCAGATTGGTGGACATGTAATGGTCGCGCCCGTTCAGGGAGAGCCCGCCGCCTCCTTTGCCGCTGATCCACTCAGGGCCGTTTGTCAACACGGCATTGTTATTGTTGCCGGAATAATCCTGGACGGCGCTGCCTCCGCCTTCCGTAAACCGATACCACGCCATCAAACCTTGCGTGGGGCCTCCCGTTGCCGCCGGGGCGGGGGGAGGCGGTGGGGCCACCGGCGCGGGAGCCGGCGGCGGGGCGACAGGCGCGCGCGCCGTGGCCCGGGTCACCTCGAAGCCTGCCATGCCCTGACGGCCATTCGGGTTCGTGACAAAGAGGGTTGTCGATCCCAGGTCGGCGTTGGGGGCAATCTGAACCGTCGCCAGAAGTTCTTCAGGTCGCCGTGCTTCAACGCTTAGGATTGAAATGGCTTGGTTATGAAAAGCGAGCCGGACCCCGGGGGCAAAGTCCTTGCCCGAGAGGCGGAGATTAACCCGACTACCCTGGGGAGCACCGGAGGGAGTTACGGCATAGACCTCGGGCGTGCCCATCTCCGAGGGCTGGACCTCAGCCGGAGGGGGTGGTGCGGGCGCCGGTGGTGGCGGCACGACTGCCACCGGGGACTCCCCTCCGCCGCAGTAACCGGAGATAGTGGTTGGCATCGGTTGCGACGAAAACTGGATATCGGTGAGCTCGATGCCGGTATCGGAGCCTTCATTGCCGATCTCCACCCGGGTGACCCCGGGAGGTATGTCTAACTCCACAGTCTTCCCGCCCGCCGGCCCCCAGTCGTTGACCGTGTCCGTGTAGTACTCGCGCAAGTCGTTGTTGGTAGTTCTCACCGTGGTGGCTTGGCGCATGTCCGCGTAGGCGGAACGAACGAAGTTTCGGGTAGCGGGCCGGGTCCGTTGCTGGTCATTCCAGGCAGTGAAGCGCAACCGGCCGCCTTTCTTATGCGGCAGGGAGATGTTCCCTCCTGAGTAGCCGAGGAACTTCTTGCCCGAGTTCTGGCCGGTGAAAACACGGCCGAACTCGTTGTAGGTCTGGCTGGTCCAGTTCACGTGCTCCTCGAAGACGAACTGGCGACCAAGGTTGGCCCCGGTGGCGAATTGAATGCCGCTAAGCTCAAAACCCGTGTCAGCGTTGGGGTTAGAGAACGAGACTCGCGTCACTCTGGGTGGTATCTGAATCTTAACCTCTGATCCCCCGGCCGGACCCCACTCATTCGGGTTCTCGGTGTAGTACTCGTTGAGGTCGAGGGGGGTACTGTATTGCTCGAACTGGTACTTGGTGGAGCCGACTTGCACGACCAGGGTGTTCTGCGTCGTCGCCCGGGTCCGATGTTGGTCGTTCCAGAGCCGGAAGGACAGGATTCCCCCGCGTCGGTTGGGGAAGACAATCTCTCCGCCCGAATAGCCGTAGAAAGCCGTTCCGCTGCGTGCGCCATTCAGCGTGCGGCCAAAGTTCAGGTTGCATTCGGACGTGGTATTGACCGCCTCCTCGTATTCCACGGGGCGTCCCAGGCGGCTGCCACTGAATTGAACATCGGAAAGCTCGATGCCGGTCTCGGAGCCTTCGTTGGAAACCGTGACGCTGGGGACGTTGGGCGGGATGTCGATGCGCGCCCGCGAGCCACCACCCGGACCCCATTCACCCCGGTTTTCGACGTAGAACTCCTTCAGGTCTTTAACCGTGCTGTAAGAAGGCAAATAGAACTTCTGATCATTGACCACAAACACCGCGAAATTGAATGTCGAAAGGCGGGTACGCTGCTGGTCATTCCAGACCGTGAAACTCAGCGTCCCCCCATTGGTATGAGGGAAGACAAACTCGACGCTCGAGTAACCATAGAAACGGCGCCCGCTCCGCTCGCCGTTAAAGACCCGGCCGGGGCGGATCTTGACTCCGCCCTCAATAATGTCTTGGGCCAGGAGGTCCGTGCTGCATAGACCGAAAAGTATCAGAGCTAATCCCACCAGATAGCGCTTCATGACTGCCTCCTTGTGACTTATCTTCGGACTCTTGGTATCGGCCGAGTACTCACTTCTCGCGGACTCGGGCGGCCTGGAAAGCAGGCCGAGGCATTCAAGAATCTTCGTGATCGCCTTGGGCGGATGGGAAACTGCGGCTTGTCCTTCCTATCAGCGCCAGTTTCATGGCGGCTTCCTCCCGAGGCTCCGAGTGTCCTCAATGAGCCGAGGCCCTGTCAAGCTCACGGAAGGAGCGCGGCGTCACCACCTCGCCGGAGGCTTCCCTGCGGCGGGCTTCCTGTCGGACTTGGCGATGGTTGCTGCAATCTGCTTGGAGATCTTTCGCGCGCGGGAGTGGATCAGCGTTTTCCCTCCTCGGGCAAAGATGCCTCCGGTGCCGAGGAGGCCGCCCCAGGTGGAGCTGGTGCACCGGAACCACGCCACGTTCGCTCCGCTCGACGACGCTCTGATCACGCCGCTCACGCTCATCTTTGCGGCGGCCTTTTCCTCGACGAATGGCACCGACGGCGTGATCACCCGGAGCCACCGGCTGCCTTCGTCAAGCCGCGCGAAGAGTCCCTCCAGCACCAGGTCGGTCTTGGGCGTGTCCTCCGCGGAAATCGTTTCCACTCTGCCGAACCGCCCCAAGGCGAGAAGTTCTGTGCGGAGACTCTCGGCGAATGCACGGGTGAACTGGCCGATCGGCTCGTCGTCATAGTGCGGGGGTTTCTTGAAGCCGAAGGTCCGGATCGACAGCGACTGGCCGGCCTTCAGGCCCTCCTTGACTAGGAGTTCGTATTCCTGGCACTGGCCCCCGGCGAGAGTCAGGCTGGCGGCCAGCAGCAGCGCGCAGGTTAGCGCGGCGGCCCGCATCATGGGCGCTCCTTTCCCGCCTCAGCCGCGAGGTCGAGCTGCCTGCCGTCGGGAAAAATCACACGTCCGCGACCGCCGATGTGCACTAGGCCATACTTCTCCAGAAGGATGAACATGAGGGGCGCACCCTCCTGGGCCTGGAACCGGAATCCTCCGATGCCGCGAGGCAACCGCACCTCGCTCCCGCCGGCCGCCGGCTCGCCAGGACCGCTGAACGCGTAGATGCGCATGTTTGTGCCGCCCCGATCCAGTTTACGGAGGTCGGAGGGCAGGACTTCCGAGTCCCCGCTGAACTGAAACACAGCACGTGCGACGGCGACTTTCTCCGAGGCGGGGAGGAAACGGATCATCATCTTCGGGCGCTCGACGAAGAGCGCGACAGTCTGGCCCCAGACCGACCCTCGAGGAGGCTGGATTTCCGGAATCGCGGTCCGTCCCGCCAGGCCGTTTTTGAGGATCTCCGCGGCGGCCTCCTCATCGCGGGCGGCGATGTCGGCACCGCCTCTTTGTGGTGGAGCGGCGGGTGGTGGACTCGCGGCAGCGGGAGCGCTGGCGCTGGTTGACACTGCCGGGGCAGGCTCACCGGCATACTTCGCCACCACGGACGCGAAAACCGCGGGGTCGGCTTGAAGCGGAGTTCCCGGATCTCTCATGACCATCTGGCTCTCCCACTTCTTGCCATAGACACCCCGGCTCATCCGATTCTCCAGCGAGAAGTACGCTCCTTCCAGGGCCACGCCGCCGATCACGCCGCGCGATCGCGCCCAGGCCAGGATGTCCGCGCCCTCCGAGCCTGGCTCCCAGCCAGCATCGCGCCCCACCGCTCCGGGCGCCGCGACGGCATCCTTCCCGAGCTTCAGGAAGCGGCGAGTGGTCAGCGCTTCGGCCGCACGCGGGGTCATTACCAGGAGGACCAGTTCCGGATTCTTTGACAGCATCGCGTCCCGGCGGAACGCATTCAGGCTCACGATGGCTGGAGTACCCCAGCCGGATCCACCCGGCGCCCGGCACGTCATGGCGCCATAGGCGTACTTGAAGACGAACATCCCGCCCGGATTGCCGAAGACAGCCACGCATCGGCAGTCGGCCAACAGTTTTTGCGGAATCGCTCGCTCAGGGACCTCCATCACGCCGTGCAGGACCTCCGAGCCGCGCGCGAAAAAAGCCTCCCACTTGGCTTCGCACGGTGCAACGCTCACCGCGGCCAACAGCGTAAAAAGAACCGCCCGTTTCATACGCGCCTCCACTGGCTTGGCGCCGTGTGTTTTGGTCTCGTCCGGAATTTCCGTTTTGACTTCCCGGGCAACCGGTAACATACCCCTAATCGCTTCTCTATGCAATTGCCAGTCGGGTTTTCAGCGTTCGGTGCCTCCAGCGCCCACGGAAGGGGCCCGTTTTACCACTCCTGACAATGCCAAAGCCCGAAACGGCCTCTCTTTCGACCGATGCCTCCGACACTTTTCCTTCCCCTGCCTGTCTCGTCGCTGAAATCTGCTCCGGTCGGCGGCTCACCTACCCCACCGGAGAGGAGAGGGCCGCAATCCTGCCCAGCATGGCTCCAAACAGCCTTCGCGTTCGCCGCCAAAGGCTACGGGCGCTTAGGAAAGAGCACGCCTTGTTCTCTTGCTGACCCGAGAAAGTTCCCTCTCGGTTGCTTTTCTAGTCTTCTTTCGTCTCAGCCTGGACAGCCGTGACGAGCGCTTTGGGGCCACGTAGTTCTGGCCCCTCGGCGCGGTGGTAAGCGATCATGTGGATGACGAACATGACCACCAGGACACCTCCAAAGGTGCACACGATGGTGGCCCCGGTCGGCAAGTCCAGGACCACGGAGAGATAAACGCCCAGGGCGGAGACCAGCGTCCCCATGGTCCAGCCGATGGCCAAACGTGGGCCGATGCGGTCGGCGAACAACATGGCTCCCACCGCCGGCACAATCAGATAGCAGAAAACCAGCAGGACCCCTGCAATCGCGACCGACGACGTGACCACAATCCCGAAGGAAGCGTAGAAAAGAAAGTCCCAAAGGCGCACCGAAATTCCCTGACTTTCCGCGTCAGCCGGGTGCAGGGAGATCAGCAGGAAGTTCTTACGGAAGAGGTAGTGGAAGAGCCCAATCGCGCCGTAGAGCACGGCGGTGTGCCCCACCTCCGGCCAGGAGACGGCCAGGATGTTGCCCACCAGCATGTCCTTCAGGTGTTCCGTCTCGCCGGTGGCTTTGCTCATGGCGAGAATCGCGGCGGCCGAGGCCACGGCGTAAGCGATGCCGATGAAGGCTTCGATGGGAATGTGCAGGCGCCGCACCCGCATCAGCGCGAAGAGTCCTGCCCCCAGGAAGGTGAAGGCCAGGCTGATCCAATAGGCGCCCCGGCCGTGCACGTTCATGCCGACCAGGATGGCGATCGTGGCGCCCAAGGCCGCGATCTGGGCCAGGGCGAGGTCCACGAAGATGACGCCGCGCTCGATGACGTGCACGCCGAGGTAAGCATGGATTCCCGTCAGGATCAGACTGGCCACAAATGGTGCAAGCAAGAACGGCAAAATTTCCATGGCTCCTCCTGGCTTTCTCTACTGGGTGGATTTGAAGGCCTTCGTCAAGAGGTTGATGTCGTAATCGAACAGCTTGAAGTAGTCAGTGACCTCTTTCTCCCCGCCCACCGAAGGAAGCCCCACCACGACTAGCGCGCCGGTCTCGCGCGCCACGCTGTTGGGCGTCTTAAGATCGAAATAGGGTTCGACGAGGATCACCTTCACGTTATCGCGCTTCATCATTTGGATGAGTGCAATCGTGTGGCTGGGGCTGGGAGGAATACCGGGACGCGGCTCGACGTAGTCCACTACATTTAGTCCGAAGCGTTTGGTAAAATTCGGCCAGGAGCGGTGATAGGTTACGACTTTGCGTCCGCGGAAGGGCTTCATCGCTTCGTCCCATCCCTTTTCCGCCTGGTCGAGGCGCTGGCTGAAAGATTGATAGCGTGCCTCGAAGTAGGCAGCATCGCCGGGTCGCATCTCTGCCAACTTCGTCTGGATCCCCCGAGCGATGCGCCGCCCATTTTCCGGGTCGAGCCAGTAGTGGGGATTGCCCAGGGGGTGCACATCCCCCATGGCTCGCGTGACGATCCCCGTGGGTTTCTCCAGGATCTCCGCGAACTGCGAGGCGTCCAGGTAGCCCGGGGCGTCGACTTGAATCCGCGGGTTCCCGGACTGAGTGATCAGGGGCGGCAGCCAGCCGATTTCCAGTTGCAGACCCACGAGGATCAGCAAGTCCGCCCGGCGCAACAAGAGCAGGAAGCTGGGCTTGGCTTCCACAAAGTGGGGGTCTTGGTAGCCCCGTGCAATCGAGTTCACTTCCACCCGATCCCCACCAACTTCTTCGGCCAGCGCCGCCATATCCGTCGTGGCCGTGACCACTTTGAGCTTCGAAGCAGCGAACGCGGGCGCCGGACTAGCCGACAAGAACAGCAGTCCGGCCGCTAGAAGGAGAACGCTGAAAAAGAACTGTAGGAATCTTGGTCTCATGCTCGCTCCTAGAAGGGATGGGCGCCGTGCGCCCCGAGTACGAACAAGAATTGGAAGAGAAGCTCATGGGCATCGCGGCCTTCGGCGTAGCGCGTGAAACGGTACTGGCACCGGATTTGGCTGAACTCACTGGGCCAGTAGGTCAGCACGCCGGAAACGCCGCTATCCGTCAGGGCGGCGTCGCGCGCCCGGTCGGAGCGGTCGTAACGACCGCCGACCGTCCAACGCCGGTTGAGCCGGTAATCCGAGGCCGTGTAAAAGCCAAAGGCGCGCTGGACAGCGGATGGTTGCTCCCGGCGACTCCAGATGAGTTCGGTCCGCGTGAGGAAGCTGTGATAAATGGCTCGGCGCAAAGGCCTCCAACGGAATGTTGTGTCGAAATCATAGAGTTGCGTGCGATAGGCGCTGCCCAAGTCGTTGTGCCCCCGCGCCAACGAGAAACCGAGGTCCAGGTTGGTCGATTCCGTCAGATCGCGAAAGGCGTGCAGACGCCCCACAGCGCTGACATCGCTGTTCCGTGTGTGGCTGAACACGTCGCCAGAATCCCCGCGGAAGACCTGCGCGGTCGCCTCCAGGAAGATACCCTTGGGCGCGGGCAGAATGCGGTTGATCGAAATACCGGCATCGTCGATGCCGTCCTCGCCGCCCACGAGGTTCTCCGTCACCAGCGGGCGATCGATCCATGGTAACACGTGATTGTGCAGCGTATTGACCACACCGAAGCTGGAACGCATCTTGCCCACCTTGGCCACAAACCCGGCGGGCAGAGAAGTGAAGGTGATATAGCCTTCCTCCAGACCCACACCTTGCTCTCCGAAGGTGAAGAAGAAATCGCCTCGCGCGTAAGGATCGATGATGGCTTGCAGGCCAACCTCGGATTCGTGCATCTCGAGCGCGGGCGTCGGGCGCACGGAGTTTCGGCCTCCTACGCCGATGAAATCACCGATCACGCTGACATCAGGGTTGAGGACCTTCGCCGCAGCACTGGCTCCGCCGTATACCGGCAGCGGGCTAGCGGGCGTCAAGGGGGCGCTGGGTGGCAATTGCACCTGCGTGGGCGCCGCTGCAGCCTCGACAGGGCGCGCCGTCGCGGCCGCCTCGGCGGGCGCCGGCGTCGCTGCCTGAGTCGAGGTCGGAGCGGCGGTGGGGGCGGTCACTGCTGCTTGGTTTGCCTTCAACGTGCGCACCTGATCCTCCAGGGCCTGGAGGCGTTCTTCGAGGACCTTGATCTCTTGCTGGAGGTCCTCTGTTGTCTGTGCCCACGCGATTCCGGGGGCCAACCAAAGAATGCAAGCAAGAAGAACAGTTTTCCTCATCGGACTTCTCCTAGGCTCCGCCTGAGTAATCTGCAATTTCCATTTTGGAATCTCGGGTAGCCGTGAGTTTACACCCCACAGCCTCGATTTAGAATGTCTCAGCTCAGCTTCCCATCCCGGTGGGCACCAATGGTCTCCACTCATAGCATGGAAAGGGACGTTCTATGCAGGGGGTGCGCGGGTCAGGTCAGCGAGGAAGACCGGATCGAACTCCCGGAAGGCATCTTCGCTGGGGGGATTGGCTTCAGAAGCAGAGGGTGGTTCCGTGTTAGCTTGAACAACAGGTTGCTGGACCGGTGAATGGCCGAGTTGGCAAACCTGGCAGTTCTGCGCGGAGGTCTGGTCGTGATGCTGGTGGGGGAGGGCACCATGAAAGACGAACAGAAACAGAGCCCCCATTGCCAGCAGACCTGTCACCCGGCGTCGATTGTCCCAACGACGTTCCGAGATCACAATTTAAGTTTGGCCCACGAAGCGACGAAATGTCAAGCCGGAAGCAGTCGCCCGCGCCCGCTCGACCGGCCCGCGATTATGCCCGCTTTGGCTCCGTGATAGGTCCGTACAGTTCCGGGCGGCGGATGGCCATGCGGTCGTATTCCCATACTCCGGGAACGCGGATGACGCGGTTCTGGTCGGCCGCTGGCAAGTCGAGTTCTGCATAAAGAATCGTTTCCTCTGCCTCCCCAGCCTCAGCGTGGACCTTGCCGGCGAAATCCACAATCTTCGAGTGCCCAGCAAAACGCCAGCCACGTTCTTCGCCCACCCGGTTGGCCGCCACCACATGGAAGTGATTCTCGGTGGCCCGCACGTTCGGCGTGTGCGCCCAGATGTCAGACCCAACGGGCCAGTTGGTGGGGATCGCCAGGAGTTGCGCCCCGCGCAGCTTCAGGACGCGCGCTGCTTCGGGGAAGCTGACGTCGAAGCAGATGTTTACGCCGACTCTACCGTGCGCGGTGTCGAAGACCTGAAGGGGTGTATCGCCAGGGGTCGTGCGCCAGTCAATGCCGAGGCAGGGCAGGTGCGCTTTTCGGTGCACCCCCAGCAAGCCGCCGGGGCCGACGACGATCGCGGAATTGTAAATCCTTTCTCCCTCGCTCTCGAGCAACCCGACCACCACCGTGCACTCGAGGATCTGGGCGGCGGCCGCGAGCTTCTCGGTGCTCGGCCCCGGAATGGTTTCGGCCATCGGCCGGGCCTCGTCCAGGCTGGTAAAGCAGTAGCCCGTCAGCGCGCACTCGGGGAAAATGATCAGTTCCGCGCCCGCGCGCCGCGCCCGGGCCAATTCTTCCAGAATCCGGCGCAGATTCAGCTCCTTCTCCAGGATCTTGATGTCCATTTGCACGGCTGCTACTTTCATTCTTGTACCTCCAGACGACAATCCGTACCTTCCAGGCCAATCATAGCAATTTTCCCACCAATGAGGGGGGGGCGTACTGTTTCAAACAAACAGTGTCGCTCCGGTCGTGAGGATGACTTCACCCCGACAAATCAGGCCAGATCCATCTCCAGGCAGGTTACGGAAGCTGGTGGGAAACTCCACACTGGACTCTGCCCCAGATTCGCCATTTCATCCTTGGGCTCGACGGCTCGCGGATCTTTAAAGGTGTTATGGGCGTGAATATCGGGAGCCGACAGAGTCCTGACCTTGCACGAGCGGATCGCAGCATTGCGCACGACGATTTCCGCGGTGCGCGCTTCCTTTACATGCGGATTCACCAGGGTGAGTAAGAGCTTCTTGCCCTGCAGCGAAGCCGAGCCGGCAAGTCCCCACAGGGTGGCACTGGTGTTGCCTTGGGGGGAGGAAAGGCGTGGCGCGGCCACCATCAGGCGCACAGCCTGGGCGCCCTGGTGGGCCTTGTACATCTCGAAAACGTGGAAGTTGGGTGTTACCACAAATTTGTCTTCGTGCGCCAGAAACAGACAATGCACGGTATTGATCAACGTGGCCGGGCTGGCCAGCGACACCTTTTCCGCTTGCCGATGAAAAGCATCGAGGGTGATGGCCGAGATCAGCGCGTCGCGCAGGGTCGGAGTCTGCCCAAACAGGAATGTTCGATCTATCTCTGTGCCATCGCGGTGCCACGCACCCCACTCATCGACCACCAGCTTGACCCGGTGCTGCACGTCCACCTCTCCCATGATGGACCAGTGACGCAGGATTATCGACTCCATGAGGTCGGCCTTGCCCAGCAATTCGTACCAGTCGTTTACCGTAAAATCGATGGCTTGTCCTTTTCCGGACGTTCCGCAATAGTAGTGCAGCGCCCATCCGTATAGGCCCTCAAGCGCCTGCTTACCTCTCGCCGTCAGCCGGGCAAAGAAGTTCCGCGTCCAGTCTATATCCAGATTTGGTGGGCCGGATCCGATAAAGCGGAGCTGCAGGCCGTATCTTGGTACCCAGGATGTAAACCTGCGGAACTCGGTCGCGTATTCTTCGGGAGTGAAGTTTCCTCCGCATCCCCAGGATTCATTGCCGATACCCCAGTAACGAACGTCATAGGGCTCCGCGCTCCCGTTGGCCTTCCGCAGGTTGGCCAGGGTCGCGGAGCCGGCGGGGGCATTGCAGTACTCAACCCACTGGTCAAAGTCCCAGGGTGTAAGACTTCGGACATTCGCGGAGACGTAAGGCTGAACGCCACTGACCTTGCAGAAGCGCATGAACTCATCCGTCCCGAACAGATTCGGCTCAAATTTCTGGGGCCCATCCGGAGCCCGCTTCATTAAAAGAACCTCGAGCCAGGGATTGGTTCGGCACGGTCGCTGCGCGCGCGGTCCGATGCCGTCCCGCCAGTCATAGCTGTCGGCAAAGCACCCGCCCGGCCAGCGCAACACGGGGGCGTTGAGTTTGCGCAGGTTGTCAACCAGTTCCTTCCGGACGCCGCCAATGTTCGGCACCTTGGAGTCTTCTCCCACCCATATCCCGTCATATATGGTCCCGCCGACGTGCTCGATGAAATGGCCATGTAACTCGGGCTGTATGGTTCCGATAGGCTCGCCGACGAGGATTTCAATATGACTATCCGACGCCCTCGCCGTCCGAGGAGCAAGGACAACCGCTGCCAGTGCTGCACTTTTCGCTAAAAACTCTCGCCTTTTCATGAGATTCTCCCCCGCCGTCAAATTCAGGATACGAACACGTTGGCTTCGCCTAGTCAATACACTCTGTTACCAATATGAGGTGAAGATGTCCAGGGCATATTGCCACGACCCGGGCGTCGCCGATAACGCCCCAGTTCTCGTCCGTGAGCGCCGCCGCCAAGACCTCCACCGCGCGTGGGTCTTTAGATTCACCCAGTTTCTGGGCGGCTATCTCCCGTGTCTCCGCATCCTTTGACCTTAGCTGCCGCAGTGTCCACCACAGCATGGTCTTTCCTCCTTCGAGCTCAGGGCCGGCACGCACCACACTGCTCTTACGGCCACGCATTGATATAGACGATCTGGTTCTTCAGGTCGAGGATGACGGAGACGTTGTAGGGCTTACCGTCAAGCTCGCAGCGCACGGTCATTTCCATGGTCTGGCGCGCCCGCATGAAGGTGGGCTTGCTATCTTCCTTCGCCTCGAAGCCGGTCGCCAGCAGAGCCTGATAGACGCGGTCACCGTGCGACTGCGCAAAGCGACGGGCGACAATGTACTTCATCGTGAACGGCGCCTGGCCGCCGTCGAGCAGGAGTTTGGCGCCGTCGAACACCTTCACGAATATAGGCCGCAGCAGCGGATCAAGTTCTCTGCCGAGCGGCCGTTTCGGTCCCCGTTCAGGCTGGGACTCGTAATCGGGATTTGTCCCGAGCATGTCCGTGGCCGGTGCCCCAGCGCTTTCGGACTTGCCTCCGGTTGGTCGCGGTTCATTTGTGCAACCGAGATTGAAGACCATACTGGCGACGCACCAAGCGGCGAAAAACCAGCTCATCAGATTACCAGTTAGATGGATTCGCATGGACATTCGACCCCCTTGAGTCATTTGTTGATTGAGCGATTGATTCATTAGCAGAAGCGGCACGCGAGCGGCAGAGACTCAATCACCAATCACTCAATCACAAATCACTCAATTCTTCTCTTCCTACAGGTTTTTCCGCACCCAGCTCTCGATAGAATCCAGGGCTTTCTGTATATTCTCCGTCGAATTGGCGAAGGAGAAGCGCAAATAGCCTTCGCCGCGGGCGCCGAAAGCCGTCCCCCACAGGCAAGCCACACCGGCCTCGGCAAGGATCGCCTCGGCCAAGTGGCGGGATTTCCGCCCGGTCTGGGTGATATTGGGGAAAACGTAGAACGCTCCATGGGGTGGCCGGCAACTGAAGCCGGGGATGCGGTTTAGACCCGCCACGATAACCTCGCGTCGCCGGCGGAATTCTTCCCGCATCTCCGCCACGCTGCGCTGGTCTCCGCGCAAGGCTTCGATGCCGGCGATCTGGCTGAAGCTGGCGGTGCAAGAATTCGAATTGGTCATCAGTCGGCCCACCAGCGTTGCCAAGTCGGCGCGCATGATGCCGTAGCCCATCCGCCAGCCGGTCATGGCGTAGGTCTTGGAGAAACCATTCAGGACAATCGTCCATTCCTTCATGCCGGGGAACTGGGTCAGGCTGGCGTGTTCACCTTCGTAGATCAGGTGGCAATAGATTTCATCCGAGAGGACATATATCTCCCGACCTTCCAACGCATCAGCCAGGGTTTCCAGTTCGGCTCGTTCCATTACTCCGCCGGTGGGATTGGCCGGCGAGTTTAAGATAATCAGCCTGGTGCGGTCGGTGATCTTGCCCAGGAGTTCGTCCATATCCACCGCAAAATCAAGGTCTTCTCGAAACCCATAGGGAACCGGCCGGCCGCCCACGAAGTCGATAACCGATTCGTAAATGGGAAAGCCGGGGTTCGGGTAAAGCACCTCCTCTTGCTCATCGATCAGCGCCAGGATCGTATAGAACATGATGGGCTTGCCGCCCGGGGTAATGACAACCTCCGAGGGGTCAAAGGGGACGTTGAGATGACGGCTTTCGAACTCGGCCACAGCCTCCCGAAGCTGGGGCAGGCCGAGGGAGGGGCCGTAATGCGTCCAGCCCTCGCGCAGGGCGCGCACGGCGGCTTCGATGATGTGCGACGGCGTCGCGAAATCTGGCTCGCCGATTTCCAGGTGGATGATTTCCTTCCCGGCTGCTTCGAGTTGGCGGGCGCGGGCCAGCACTTCGAAAGCGCTCTCCGTGCCGAGACGGGACATGCGGTCAGCCAGGCGTAATGGTTTGAGTTGAACCTGTGCCATGCGCGGCTTCCTCCGGTAAGTAGTCCTGTCTCGTTGGCATTGGTGGGGCACAGCATATTCCATCAGCAGGGCAAAAGTCCAGCGAGGCGAGTTGGGTTTCCGGCTGGCCCCTTTTTGATGCCATTCAGGGTCCAGTTTTCGCGTTTGAGGTTCAAGAACAGGCCTTTCGCGTTGCCCTTATTGACTTTAACGGGGCGGTTATGTTAAACGATGCAGACCCTTGAGGTAGTTCGCCGGCGGGTATTTCGCGCTTGACAACCTTCGAGCCCACAGGGAGATAATAGTCAGCGAAGGACGAAGAGCTAAATCAAGAGTGAGTTACGCCTCTGCAAGGGAGAACGGCTTTTTTGCCGCCGGGTAAGGGCGGATGTTGGACTGGCGGGGACCGTTCTCAGCGGCTTGGAACAAACGGAGGATGAACTGATGTATGTTGACGGATCCTCGCATAAGGTGATGACGCATCGGCGGCCACAAACTGCCGCGGTCACTTCATGTCTGCCCCGTTCTCATCACGTGCTCGAGGATATCCTTTCAAAACCGAGCGTGCGCAAGGCGTTGCTGTGGATCACCAAACGGGATGCCGAGGGAAAGTGTTTCTTCATGCGGCTTTGCGAGAACTACGACAACCCGCAAGCGGACCGGGCGACGCGCTGGCGCTGGATGATTCCCAACTGGGCCATCGGTCTGGGTCTGAGGTATACGGGACTCAACAAGGAGACAATGAAGAAGCAGCTTTTCCATCATCCTCCCACGGTCAAGGCGCTGACGCTCACGGCCAAGAGCATCGGCACGTACGGCCTTACGGTTCCGCAGCGTTACACCGCCCCGCTGTTTACGGTCTGGAACGTCACCCAGGCCTGCAACCTCGACTGCATGCATTGCTACCAGGATGCCACCCGTAAGCCCGAGGCTGATGAGCTGACGACGGAGGAGAAGCTCAACCTCATCGACCAGATGGCGGAAGAGTGGGTGCCTTTCGTTGCCTTCGCCGGCGGAGAACCGTTAGTGCTCCCCGACCTGTGGAAGGTGCTCGAGCACTGCCAGAAGCGCGGCCTCCACGTGACGCTGGCCACTAACGGCACCATGCTGACCCCGGAGATGTGCGCCCGGCTGCGCGATGCGCAGGTAAAGTACATCGAGGTGAGTATTGATAGCATCCATCCCGAGGAGCACGACGAGTTCCGGGGACAGCAGGGGGCCTGGGCCCGGACCATCCAGGGAATCAAGAACTCGGTGGCGGCCGGGGTAAAAACGGGCATGGCCGTCTGCTTCACTCGGCGCAACGTTGATACTGTCGATGAGGTGGTCAAGTTTGCCGTCGACCTGGGCTGCTCCACGCTTGCCCATTTCAACTTCATCCCCGTGGGACGGGGCAAAGAGATCGTGGAATGTGATTTGACGCCGGCCCAGCGGGAGCTACTGATGCGACGTTTGCAGTTTCACCTGACGGAAAGCAAGATCACCGTGATCTCGACCGCCCCGCAGTTCGGCCGCAGTTGCATCGTTTACGGCACGCAGGAAGGCCTCTTTGCTACCGGGCATGCCGGCCGGGGGCCAGGCCAGAAAACCATGGTCCTTTCCCGGTACATCGGCGGCTGCGGCACCGGGCGATGTTACTGTGCGATTCAGCCCAACGGTGTAATCACGCCCTGCGTTTATATCCCCCGGATTGAAGTGGGCAACATTCGCCGCAATACACTGCGGGAGATTTGGGACAACGACCTCTTCGACGTTCTTTCTGACCGGGAGGATCTCGGCGATCACTGCGGGGTTTGTCATTATCGCAGCTACTGTGGCGGTTGCCGGGCGCGCGCGCTCAGCTATACGGGCGATATCCAGGCGGGGGATCCGGGCTGCATCTTCAATCAGCACGAGTGGGAAGAGATTGTCCGCAACGCCGAACATGAGGCATCGATCGCCGCCACGGGCCAGGGAATACCCACGGATGGGGGGAACGGAAGCCAGGCCGGCCACCTCGTGCAGATCATGGCCGTCAGCTCGGTGGCGGCGGCCGCCGAGCGGGAGAAGCTGGCCGGGCTGGCGGAGGGGGACGTCCGTGAGGTAAAAGATGCCGCCCAGCGGTTGGCCTTGCTGGAATCCCAGACGAACTGACAGGTGAATCTTTGCAGGGAGCGGGGAACCCAACGCTCCCGAGGGCTTTTCGCATATCTCTCGCCACCAGGTAACGGCTCTCCCCGTAACATCGGCTTTGGCTTAGTGCGTGCCCGGCGGATGACCGGGATTCAGGCTTGCCAGCCACCACGCACAGGCCAACGGATGCCTGGGCAAGCTCGTTCAATCCCGATCCCGAAGTCGAATTCAAACTCGGCGAAGTTCGATTTCCACAGTCCAACCCACCGATGGGAAGAGAGATAATGGCATTGGGAGCTGTCCAACTTCGGGATTGGGTTCAAGGGGACCGCGGGTAGTGTAGAATGGGAAACGCGATGGACGCCCTCTCGGCGAGGCTGGGCGCGAGTCATGGTTGGGGGGCGGGGCCGCGCTTCGATTGGTGCAGTTTCGGTCAGTCGAATTCATGAGGTGGAGGCACTGATCGCATGAAGGAACCAGATGCAGCCAGAAGCCACGACAAGCCAGGGGGAGCACCGGAAAGTGGTAAGCGGCCCGCCGCGCAAGTGACACTCTCAACGATCGGCGACGTCTCCGTGGCGGCCGCGGAGAAGGTCGGTCGGGTGACGACCTCCGGGCGGCTCCGCGTGCGGTGGATCATTTTGTTCTTCATCGTCCTCTATGGCGCTACTTCCTGGCTCGGGATCCATTACATGAAGGCAGTTCCTTGGGTCCGGATTTTCATCGTGCCGTTGTTGCCGGTGCTGGTGGCGACGCTGCTGCTCTGGTGGCGCCAGAGGGCCAATGCGCGCGCCCAGAATCACAAGTTTCGCCTGAAGATCTGGCAGGATGCGCTCGAGGGCCTCGGCCATGCCGCCGCCAACGGGGTGAACGCGATTCGGGTGAACCTGGTGAGTTTCCGGGCGGCCAATTCCCAGGTCTCATCCCGAGAGCACCTGGAGGAGATTGAGGGCGCAACGCGACGAATTGAAGAAGCCATCCAGCAGTCCTTGGATCCGGTGGCCTGGAAAGGCCCTAAAGGTACGAATTCCGTCTCTCGCCGTCAGTAGGTTTCTTATATTCACAGAACATTGCCGTGATGTGCCTATCCCACCTCGGGGACAGCCCCCGCATTAGAAAGACAAAAGCCTGGCAGCCCTTTGTGGGGGGCTGCCAGGCTGGTTACGCCGTCAGTGCTTGCGTCTGGGAGCCGGCTCCCAGGGTTATTGCACCAGCAGCGTGAGGCTGGTGCTATGGCTCAGGTCGCTGGCCGCTCCGCTTTGACCGGCGGGATAAGTCGCGCTGAGGGTGAGCGTATAAGTGCCCGCCGGCGTGCCGGTCGAGAGCGTCTGCCGGAAGCTGCCACCGGCGCATGCCGCCCACAACAGGACGAACAGCAGCGCGACCGTCAGGCCCAGCAGCGCCCGCCGCCCGCTGCGACG
>Ga0315280_10005946_pt1 | contig 17094 bp, 17 predicted proteins | sample YL17G06_40_MG_FD_203697 | JGI IMG/M metagenome (GOLD analysis project Ga0315280, IMG submission 203697) | Sediment microbial communities from Yellowstone Lake, YNP, Wyoming, USA - YL17G06_40 | ecosystem: Environmental > Aquatic > Freshwater > Lake > Sediment | place: USA: Wyoming | collected...
GTACCAGTTCTCATACTTCTCCCACTTGATGCCGTCACGGGCTACTCCTAGAAGCTCCATGACTCTCCTGACGTACTCAGCATACCTGTACCCTTGAAACTGTATAGTATGTCTTGGACATCGCACAATATTGCCTTGAGAATCGGAGACACCGTCCGCCCTTCGCCTGCTTCTTGTCATGGGGCGCTGACAATTCAACAATCAAGGCCACAAACCGCAGCAGTAACCAGCGTTGGTGGAGGGCAGCCCACTGGGGTGTGCAGAGGGGCCGGAGGGGCGCGATTCGTCGCGCCCTTACCTTTTGCCGGGGGATTGGGGGTGTCCCCCAGTCCCTCTCTCCACGCGGGCGGGGATGGGGGCGCATGGCCATGCGCCCTGGCAAAGGACGGGCCGGGGGGTTGAAGAAGAATCTCGAGACAGGCTCTAGATGATGCCTATCTGCAATGGCATGATACATGTTATGATAGCAGTATCATAACATGTATTTTCGAGGTGTGGCATGGAACATGAGAGGAAGACCAACTCAGACAGCATTCTCAGCAGCGGTTCGATCAAGAATCATAAGGAGTCCGGACTGCAGCCTGCGGAATCAATGGACTCGATTCTGGACGCCCTGCTGGTGAAACGGGCGCAACTCCTGAAGACCATTGAGGGAATTGACGAGGAGACAAAGGAGACTCAGCAGCAGTTAAGGAGCCGGCTGGAAGAGTTGCTCAACTGCAGACGGCTTTTCGATGAGGCCCTGCTTCACGTGGAGGCACTCCTGAAGATTGAGGGGTGGGCCAGTGGCGGAGACGCCGGCAAGTCGGCAGTTCCGTGGATGGCGGGCTCGCATAGGAAGAGACCGGCAGAGGCGGCCCACGAGTTACTGACAGGGATCGGAGAGCCGATCCATTACCGGGACTTGGCCACCAGGCTCAAGGCGTATGGCGTTCCCGTTGCGGGCCAGGACCCGGCAGCCAACCTGTTGTCCAGCATGAGTCGCGATAGCCGTTTCCAGCGCTACGGCCGGGGAGTCTATGGCTTGACAAGCTGGAACACCAAGACCGGCAGTGACAAAGGAACGCCTCCGCAGTCTCGGAAGCACCGTTAGTCGAGGGGGTGTAGCGAAGCGATTCCAGTTCACTCCACCTTGGGAACTGCGGCACCTGTCCTCCCGGGGCATCCCTTTCTATTTCTATAAAGTACCACTCCTGCTGCTAGCTCTAAGTCCACCCAAGCTCCGAGAAGCGGCCGTTGCCGTGCCAGCCGGTCCAGGCAGAGTCGGGTTCCGGCCTAGCCCTAAAGCCATTCCCTCGGCAACATCATCGATGAGGAGACTTGACAAACGACCCGTTTTTCTGGTTTCATTGCCAATAGTCTTGCCAACGCCAGACGGTTTCCACACGTTGGTTCAGTCGAGTGCGATCCCGTCGGGATAGTAATGAAGGGGGGAACAAGATGCAAAGGTCAACATTCGCCGTTTCCAGAAGAACCCTGAGGACCCTGAAGGCGATTCCAATACTTCTACTGACCTTCATCCTGGCGTTGGTCCTGGTAGTGGTGGTAAACACCGCCGTGCCGGTATTGGCTGACACTGCCGGTCCCAGTAATGCCGGAACAGGCGCGGACGATCCGGCCGTGGGCACGATCGCATGGACAAACCCCACCAATATACAGGTTGCTGGCACCCCTTATGCAATCGCGACAGCCGTGCCGAGTCAGGGCGGCAAAACCCATTATCTCAAAGGAACAAATTACGGCTTCGCCATTCCGAGCGGCGCGACTATTGACGGCATCACAGTCACGATTCGCCGCCAGTCCAGTGGAGCTCTTTCACCATTCATACGTGATAGCGAAGTCAAACTGGTTAAGGGCGGCACTGTTCAAACCACCAACAAAGCGGTAACCGGGACAGACTGGGCCCTCGCGCCCGCGTGGGGAACAGCCACCTATGGCGGCGCCGCCGATCTGTGGGGAACCACCTGGACGGCTGCGGATATCAATGCCGCCAACTTCGGCGTAGTTCTCGCCGCAGCCAATCCCAATCCTACTGCAGGCCGCCCCAGAGATGCGACCGTTGACTATATGCAGATCACCATCACTTACACCCCGGCCGTTACTATTCCCACCACGTTGACCGTTAGTACGGCCAGTGGCACGTATGGCGGCACCGCCAGCCTGACGGCCACGCTGACCGTCACCGCCGGTGGAGCGCCAGTTGTGGGTAGAACGATCAGCTTCACGCTCAACGCCGTTGCGGCTGGCACGGCTGTCACCGATGGCAGCGGTGTCGCGAACATCCCTGCTGCCAGTCTTTCTGGCATCAACGCGGGTAGTTATCCCGCCGGTGTAGGCGCCAGCTTTGCAGGCGATGCCACCTACGACCCGAGCAGCGGCACTAACAGCCTGACGGTGAACACAAAGGAGTTGACCGTCTCCGGTATCACCGCCGATAACAAGACATACGATGCTGGCACTACTGCAACTTTGAATACTGGTAGTGCAGCCTGGTTCTCCTCGGTTGTCCTTGTTCTATCTCCAAACCCCTCAGTTTAAGGTCTCCCAATTCTGTCCCTGTGGGGGTGCTTGAATGAGCACCCAAAGTCATACACCACACAACGAGGTGGTCATCAAAGTGAATGCGTATGTGGATGAGGGTATCAAAGATGTAGTTCGGGTACTTAATAGGTTTGACGGATGGATGACTTGGGATAGTTGCCAAGGTAATCCACCAAGCACACTGGCCGTTGTGGAGTTTTGCCCTGGCAGAGTAAGTAAGGTGCAGATTCCTGAATTGGCAACTTTCAGGGAACGGTTTGCGGAAGTGCTACTGAGAGCGGGCTGCAAAGGAACAAAAGTGCAGTTGAATAGGTCTAGGGAGGTGTTGGGCTATGGCTGGATATCGCTTGCTATTCCTCAGACTGAATTGGGGAGCGTGGTCGAGACACTTGATAGTCCCAATGCGTGTTTCGATAACAAAGCTCACACACACCCCACAGGTTAGTCGCTTCGATGGAACTCATGTTGCCGCGTATTCGGATAACAAGTTCCATGGTGTCTCTTGTTATCATATTGGAGCATCTGTCCGTATGTTGATGGTCTGGTCTGCGACATTGGCAGAAGCCGTGAGTGGTTGCCCAAACCTCATCAATTATGACTTTGTAGCCTATCGGTTCTTTCCAAGCGTCTGGTTTCTTCATGTCGCTCGTACTATACCGATAAGGAGTTTGTGATGTCAACCATAATCGAGCATCCTGAACGTTTCGGCTGTTCAAGCCGCGTAGACTTGAAGTATAGGCACTCCGCAAGCAGAGGTGTTGGGGTATGAGTACGTTGATTGTGCCTACCCCGAAGGTGACGGTATGGTGAAGGTCGAGTACGCCAGCGTACCCTGCAAGCACTGTGGGAGTGTTGCGGGAGTGGTGAGGTTCGGCACCTACAAGGGAGAGCAAATCTTCTGGTGCAAAAACTGCCGCAAACGCTTCCTGAATAACGACGCGGTGTTCGGCATGAGAACTCCTGTGGGGCAAGTCGGGTTGGCTCTCACGAAGTTCTACAACGGAACGTCGCTCAGTAAGATTCGGGATGAGATAGACCTTCAATTCCACACTAGGCCGTCAGACGGGACAATCTACCCGTGGATTCAGAGGTGGACAAAGGTAGCCGTAGACAAGACAAAAGAACTTAGACCCAACGTAGGAGATGAATGGCTGGCCGATGAGACCGTACTCCAGATCGGTGGCAAGAACGTCTGGTTTTGGGACGTGATGGATTCCAAGACTCGGTTTCTCTTGGCCTCTCACATGTCGGTTACGAGAAGCAGCCGTGATGCCCAGGCACTCATGGAAGACGCGGCCAAACGCGCTGGCAAAGTCCCCAGTGTGGTGATAACCGACAAACTCTTGGCCTACGTTGATGGCATTGAGAGAGCCTTTGGCAGCGATACTGCCCATATCCAGAGCCAGGGGTTCACCGTTCAACCGAACACCAACCTTATTGAGAGGCTACACGGTTCGATCAAGGACAGAACCAAGATCATGCGGGGATTGAAGACAATTCCCAGTGCGTATTTGTTCATGGACGGCTGGGTTTGTCACTACAACTATTTTCGCACCCACGACACGCTTGGCAAGACTCCGGCTGAAGAGGCTGGGATAGTCGTCTGCCCCTACAAGAACTGGGTAGATGTAGCCAAAGAAGCCGAGAAGCCACTGGGTTTGCCTCGGGACACTTCTAAGGTGGTCTACGACATGAGGGTAGCTAGACGGCATATGAGCCGAAAACATGCGCCGCAAAAACAAAGGGCAGGAGTCCCTGCCCGACTGGGTAAATTGAAGGGATAGGTGAGTCCTGCCCTGCTAGGATAGGTGGTTGGTGTGGTATTAGAACAGGCCGAAGTGTTTGGCAATAATGATCGCCATGCCGAGGCAAACGACCTTGACGATCAATGGCACTCCTTTCTCCAGTTCGTTCTGAGCCATTGCATCTCACCTATCCCTTCACAGGCCGAATGCCTGATTTTGAGTGTCGCCTATTTCAGCGACTCGACCATACCTTCTCAGACGAAGGCGAAGATCAACAGAACAAGTATAAACCCGCGATCAATGAATATCGGGGAGAACCCCATGTCATGTCGATGCAGTTCATCGATACGGTGTTTGATTGTCTAGCCATTGCTGGCCCCCCTTGTGGAAAACATTGGGCATGCTGCCCTGCAATAACCAATATGTCAGGTTGCGCCGGTGTCGCCTGTTCAACTATGTGAAGGACATCAGACGTCACGACGATCCGGGGCTTGGCCGCCGGAAAAATGAGATTCGCGACGTGGCTCGCCGCCGCTTCCGGCGGTCTCTTGTCCGGGTAGTGGCTCAAACTTGAACCTCTCCTCGGCGAAGAGCTTGAGGCAAGAGTCGACAACAGCCGGATCGTATAGCACCCCCTTCTGGTCAGTAATCTCCTTTAGAGCTGCCTCCAGGCCGGGCGCTATTCGATACGGTCTCTCGAATACCATCCCCTCGATCACATCAGCCACTCCAAGTATCCGCGCCTCCGCCAATATATCGTCCCCCTTGAGCCCTTGAGGGTAGCCAGATCCGTTCATCCTCTCGTGATGTTGACGGACAATATCGGCAATCGAGATGGGGAAATCAATCCTCTTGAGTATTTGGTAGTCTGTGTCGGGGTGAGTCCTCACCACGGACATTTCAGCTTCCGTCAGCTTGCCCGGTTTGCGCAGTATCTCAGCCGGAATGAATATCTTGCCCAGATCGTGAAGTTGCGCAGCCATGCGGATGGCACGCATCTGATCGCTTCTTAACTTCATCTCCTGGGCTATGGAACACGCAAGTTGGCTCACCCTCCGTTGATGGTCAGCCACGTGAGGGTCTCGCCTCTCCACAATCAGCGTTATGGCTCCAATAGTATCCTCCAGGAGCCTTTCCAGCCTGTGGAAGTTCTTCTTGAGGATCTCCTCTTGTTCAACACGGAGCTCTACCTCCGTCTTGAGCATCTTATTCACCCGAATCAGTTCGGCGTTTCTATCCTTCAGATGGTTCTCAAGTTCGTTCCTGGACTCGATCAGAGCGTTATGTGTCTGCCTCAGCAGCGTCACATCCCGCACGACTGCCAGGACTTCACTCTGACCAAATGCCGTCAAACGAACCTCTAGGTGATGGACCTCTTTGTCGTCGCGAACCTGAAACTCGAAAGTCTCCAACTGCCTTGTTTCCAAGACCTTCTTGGTATGCTGCTGGCTCTGACGCGCCAGCTCCTCGAGAATGATCTTCTCCAGCGGCCTTGGCTTGTCTTTCTCGCTGGCCACAGCCTGGCCATCAGGAGATCCATCAACTCCAGTGCCGCGAGATGCAGATCCGGCGCCATCATGGCTGCCATCGCCCACCACTGGAAAGATCCCGTCTCGGCCAATGCGGAAGATGTAGTCAGGCATGGCCCGAAGGATGGCTAAGGCGTCTGCGTTCCCCTGAGTCGTTCCGGCTCCTGACAACGGCTCCGGCTGAAGCTTATCGGGCAGTGGTTCGGGCGAAACGGTCTCCTCAACGCTTGCCGTCTCTGGCGCGTTTGCCGTCGCGTCCTCGTCGGGCAACGTCACAGGAATAGATGTTTTCTCAATGACTGCCGCCTTTGGCGGGTTTGCCATCGCGTCCCTGTCGGGCAGCGTCACAGGAATAGATGTTTTCTCAATGACTGCCGCCTTTGGCGGCTGCATCACCTCATGTCCACCAGGCGGCTTCACAGGAAAAGGAATCTTCTTGTTTGTTCCGAGTACAAACTGTTGCGCCGGTCCATCCTTATCCGGCGGCGATGCAGGCAAAGAGGTTTTCTTGCCGCCTTCGCCCTGTGGTGAATCCGGCTTTGGCCGACGTCGTAAAAGTGGTATTCGTACCATGGAGTCACGGCCCCGTAGCGGGACTACTTCTTAGGCCAGTATCCCATGTGACAACACTGACAGACAAGACACATAGGGATACATATGGTGAGCCGAGAGGCTCACTTGCTGGGAATTGCGCGTCCGGGGCTCCACCCGTGTCCATGTTCCGGTCTAGTAGTTGAACGGCTGGTCCAATAGGCCTCCATTCGGCAAGACGGGCAAAACAGAAGGCAGCGAGACAGCCTCTCTTCGGGTGTCACATCACAAGAGTCCGTTTCAAAGCACACACCGTACGGTGCTAAACAGGGGAGGCCAAGTTGAAGCAGCCTGCACACGCTGACACCGCTCATATGCTATGCTGGGACAGCCACCCATGATGCCGGAAGACGCCTGAAAGGAGCCTTACGATGCGAGTCTACCTTGCTGGGCCTGACGTGTTCTTCCCCAACGCCACGGAGATCGGGCAAGCTAAGAAAGAGATCTGCGCTCGATTTGGCCTGGAGGGAGTCTACCCTCTGGATGCCGACTTCTCGGGCCTCCTCAAGCTGAGCCATCCGGCTGATTTCGGATACGCCAGTTTTCGCCTGATGGTCGGGCTGATGGATAGGTGTGATCTGGTGATCGCGAATATGACTCCCTTTCGTGGACCGAGCATGGACGTCGGCACAGCGATGGAGATAGGCTACATGCACGGGCGTGGCAAGCCTGTCTTCGGATACACGAATGTGGTCGCTGACTACGCCGACCGCGTGGCACCCGACGGCTTCACTATCGAGCCTTTCGGCCTGATCGACAACTGCATGGTAGAAGGCCCGGTTCACGAGGCGGGCGCTCTGGTAGTTCGCCATACCACACCAGCGGGCGAGGTCTACACCTACCTCGACGGCTTCACTGAATGCGTCCGCCAGGCTGCCAGGTTGATGTCAACAAGAGGACGCTGATCCTCTCTGGACCATCCTACCCGCCCCGTCTCGTCTTCCGGCCCCGGTACCAGTAGACCGGCGAAAGCAGGAGGAACTTGATGGTGCCCCAGCGGATGGCCATTCCCAGGAAGCGATAGAGGCCGCTGGCATCCATGTACATGTTGGTATCGAAGCTGCCCATCAGCCTGCCCTTCATGCGTAGTCTGTCACCGGTCTTCTGCACCGCCTCCAGGTCGAGAACGCTGGAGCCATCCTCATTCAGTATCTTCACCGTGCCGCTGGCAGGGCGGGCTGTGGCAACAGGCTCCGGCTTCACCTCGCGAGATGGCTGCGCCTGGGCTGGGATTACGGCAGGCTCCGGTTTGCCAGGCGCCGTCTTCTGAACCTTGGCAGACTCCTTGTCGACGTCCTTGGCCCCTCCGGCGGCATGTATGGCCGCCGCCCAGCCGAAGATCATGGCCTTGCCGCCGGTCATGCCGCTGGTGTAGGCATAGCCGGTGCCCAGCGGAGCAGCCGCGTTGCTGGTAGCGTAGAGGCCCGCGATGGGATCGCCTTCAGCATCCAGGACCTGCCCGTGGGTATTGGTGACCAGTCCGCCCAGGTTGCCCACCGTCCCCACGTGCAATCGCACTCCGTAGAAAGGCGGTTTCTCCAGCGGCCCCAGGACCGGGTTGGGCTTGAGCTTGGGGAAAAACGCCCAGCGCTTGTCGTAGCCGGTCTCGCCACGGTGGAAGTCCGGGTCCAGTCCCTCTTTGGCGAACTTGTTGAACCGCTCGATGCTTTCCTTGAGATTCTGTGGCGGCATTCCCAGCTTCTGGGCCAGTTCCTCGATCGTATCGCCCTTTTGAAGCCAGTCGGCCATCTCGGTGCCCTTGGGCAGCGGGCCCACGGGAATGCGATCCCGGTAGGCCTGGTCCACTATCCAGAACATGGGCAGGTTGGCCGACTGCGATTTGCGGGAATCGAAGGCCTCGAAGGCCCGGCCAATGTCAGGATAGAAGCACTCGTTGCAGCACCGCTTGCCGTCCCGGTTCACGATGATATTGCCCGGCTGGCCCACATTGAACATGAAGATGCGGTACATGGGCTCCGCATCCACCTGCTCGCCAGGGATGCGTATGGTGGGCATCAGCAGCGAGAAATCCATGAGGGCCACCGCTCCACCAACCTCCATGCCCATGATGTGGCCGTCGCCGGAGTTTCCCGGAGGCGTGATGCCGTGTATTTCCGGCACCTTCATGTACCTCCGGTTCATATCGGCATTCCACTCATAACCGCCCGTGGCCAGCAGAACTCCTCTCTTCGCTTTGACAAAGAAGTCCTTCCCCCCGCGCTCCGCCCTGACCCCAATGACCCTCCGATCCTGGATTATCAAGTTGCGGGCCGGGGTGCTGTCCATGACCGGGATGTTCTTCTGTATGCAGCCCAGCAGCAGGCCGCCGATCAGCGCCCGGCCGGCCACGTAGAACCTGGGATCATTGGTCGGCAAAGGCACGGCGGAGAACAACGGGAAGGGAGCCCGGCGTATCTGACCCAGCATAGGGTATTGCTTCTCGGCTTCCAGCAGCAACTGAGCCATGTTGATCGGATCGGGAGCCAGCAAGCGACCGCCCTTGCTGCCGCCCGGAAGCTCATCGCGGTAGTCAGGCAGCGTGGACGCAGCCTGCATGCGCAACGGCGTGATCTTTTCCACATCGCGCAGCATCTCCGGACCCTTGTCGAGATAGGCCGCCAGCATGTCCTCTTCGTGACGTCCCATGCTGGTGTAGCGAATATGCTCCAAAGCCGCTTCACGTGAATCAGGCAGGCCCTGCTCCACCATGTGATGGTTGCAGGGTATCCATATGACTCCTCCGGAGAAAGCCGTGCCTCCGCCCAGTGTCTCGCACTTCTCCAAAACCATGGTGCTCATCCCCAGCTCGTGGGCTTTGCAGGCAGCGGTCAGTCCGCCGCAGCTCGAGCCGATAACGACAAAATCGACATCCATATCCCAGCGGGCGGGTACCATGGTCTTACCGTCCATACTTCATACCTCCCAAATAACCATGCGTGTGCTAGACAAGCCTCTTCACATCCAGTTGTAGGGTGGGTAGAGCAGAGAGAAACCCACCAGCACTGCATCTCAGAAGCATGTCTTCAACCCCCTGGCCCCCAATCTTGGGGGGAACAAAAATGGTATTGAGGGACACCCTCAAACTCCCGGCAGGAGCTTCTAGCGCTCCCAATCGCACTTGTGTCAAATCGTGGCTGCCAGCCTGGCTGCCTGGTACGAGACATCGGACGCATCCCGCGGCCTCACACAGTCGCCTACCAAATGCACCTCAATGCCCGATCCCTCTAACTCCTTGGCGAGCCGGTTCTCGGAACGCATACCCACGGACAGAATCACCGTATCAGCGGGAATGCGGAAGAACCGGTTCTTCATCGGAATCACCACGGCTTTGTCGGTGATCTCCAGAACCGTCGAATTCAGGAACATGGGAATGTTGAGCTCCACAATCCGGTCCGCCAGGGTCTTGAACGTGAACTCCTCCAGCTTGACACCGTCTTCGCCCAGGCCGGCCCGAGTGACAATAGTGACGTCCTGGCCCTGCTCCTTCAGCCAGATGGCCACTTCCATGCCGATGAAGCGTCCCCCCACCACTACTATCCTCCCCTTCGCCTCGGCCTTGCCGGCGATGAAGTCGTGCCCCTGGATCACGTGTGGCAGGTTAGCGCCGGGCACGTTGAGTCCCGCCGGAAGGGCACCGGTGGCCACAATCACAACATCAGGTCTCTTCTCTTGCACCATCTCCTTAGTGACTTCCGTGCCCAAGGTGACCTGTATTCCACTCTTCTTGAGCGAGCGCTTCAGGTAGTCGGTGACAGAAGCATAGCCCTTCTTGCCTGGCAGCGCACAAGCTATGTTCCACTGCCCCCCCAGATCTTTCTCCTTCTCGTAGAGCGACACCGTGTGGCCCCGCTCGGTGAGATACATGGCCGTTTCCATACCCGCCAGCCCACCGCCGACAACCATGATCTTCCTGGGCTTAGATGCAGGTTTGAAAGGATACTTGGCCTCCCTCGCCACGAAAGGATTCACCGTGCAGGATATCGGACCGGCATTAGGATCCGTGGCTGACTTCAGGCAGTTGTTGCAGTAGATGCAGCGCCGCACATCGTCCACGCGGCCCTCGCGGATCTTGTTGGGCAACTCGGGATCGGCCAGCAGCGGCCGTCCCATGGCAATGAAATCGACTTTGCCCTCTGAAATCACCCTGTCGGCCAGCTCAGCATTCACCTTGCCCGCCACGATGACCGGCACTTTGACCGCTTTCTTGATCTTCTCCGCCATCGGCACCATCGGGCCCTCAGGGTAGGGATAGCTGGGCACACTCAACGTAGACCAGAACTCCAACCCACCGGAGACGCTGATAGCATCAGCTCCAGCGGCTTCCAGACTCCGGGCCTGCTGGGCAGCTTCCTCAACAGTCAATCCGCCCTCGATATCGTCGCTGGCGTTGATCCTGACTGTGAGCGGAAATTCCTTCCCGACCTCCCGCCTGATGCCCTCCACGATGCGGCGGGCAAACCGGGTTCTGTTCTCCACGCTGCCGCCGTACTGGTCCGTCCGGCGATTGATGAGGGGGGACAGGAAAGCGCTGACCAGACAACCGTGACACGCGTGCAGATCGATGAGGTCGGCGCCGGCAGCTTTGGCGCGCACTGCTGCGACGATGTAGTATTCCACATAGCAGTCGATGTCCTTCTCGGTAAGCTCGTGATAGGGCTTGTCTTTCCCCATCCAGGGCGCCATCGAAGGCACCAGGATAGACGCCCCCTCCGGAACAACGCCGGAGTAGAGTAGAAGCAGCCCCACATGCATCAACTGGATGGAGAACTTGGATCCCGCCTCGTGGACCGCGTCGGCGATTCTCCTCCAATCGCCAATAGACTTGTCATCGCACAGGGGGAGCGTGTAGGCGAAGAAAGAATCGGCACTGACGGCGGCGAACTGCGGGGTTATCAGCCCGGCGCCACCCTTGGCCCGCGCCGCGTAGTAGGCAATCATCCGGTCTGTGGCCTGTCCCTTCTCATCCGCCAGCGCCGTGCCCATGGCCGACATGATGATCCGGTTCTTCAGTTGCAGAGTCCCTATCTTGCCGGGCTGAAGTAGCGCCGCGAATTGCTTCATCCAGTTCCTCCAAAGGATTCGCCGGTATCAAGTCGGGGTTGTCGAGAAAGGCGGGTGACTACAGCCCAGCCTCTGCCCGGTCGTCCAATCCTGTGACTTCAAGTATGACTGACGAGTATGAATTATAGTCGCCGAGGCCATGCCGCTGCAAAGCGCAGCCAGTCTGCTATCAAGATCACGCGAAGGCCGTCGTCCTCTATCTGCTGTTGGCGAGTGACAGGTTACTGGGGGTGTCCCCCAGCCACTTGTCATTGCAAGCCATTCTCCGAACGCAGTGAGGAGAAGGCGAAGCAATCTCCCCTCCCCGGGATTGCCGCGTCGCCTCCGGCTCCTCGCAAAGACAGGTTGGGAGAGACTGGGATCAGGGGGTTGAAAGCGAGTCCTGAGACAGCCTCATTGGTCTGCCACCAGGATCAAACGGAAGAGCCTCTACTTGACAATCTTGCTGACTTCCTTGAATTTGGGGCCTTCGGCCGCTTTCATCAGCTCGAACAGGGCCATCTCGACGCTGGTGATCTTGGCCCCTTCATCCCGCATCCGCTGCAGTGCGATCTCGCGATTCTCCGCCGTCCTGGAGGAAACCACATCAGCCACTACTTCCACCTCATAGCCCGATGCCAGCAAATCGACGGTCGTCTGATAGACGCAGACGTGAGTCTCAATCCCACAGATCATTATCTGCCGCCGGTTCACTGCCAGAAGCTCCCGCTGGAAGCCTTCGTCACCGCAGCAACTGAAGGCCACCTTGGGCAGCGGCTTGAAGTTAGGGAAAAGGGTGGCGATTTCAGGTATCGTCGGGCCCAGCCCCTTGGGGTACTGCTCAGTGACTATTATGGGAATCTCCAGAACCTGGACTCCCTTGATCAGCTTCTGGGCATTCTCGAAAAGGGCCTCCTTCTGGTACATGAGCTGGGCCAACTTGCCCTGGATATCAATGACGACTAGGGCGCATTTGTCTACTGCCAGCATGGACTCCTTGCTCCTCTCTGTTGGTTGAAATCGATGCCAAGACTTGTGTTCTGGGTTGCCGGGGCCGGCTCATTCAGCACACGGCCACGCTCGCGGCAACTTGTCCCATCTTAGGTGCTCACCAAGTCAACCGTCAAGCCAAGTGAGGTCAGCCGGAGAGAAGGTGGCTGGCAAACCGGCTACGACCGAATCGTGCAGCGGTATGGTGTAATCAGACCGCCAGCATATCCCAGTGGCAGAAGGCAGAGCAGATCGGTATCTAGAAGGAAAGTCCTGACGGCTGATGCTGCCACCACCAATCAAGTTCCACTCTTTGACATCGCTCACTCTCCCATGCTATTGTCCTAGTCGAAATCCACGCTGGCAACCGGGGGAGGTGCCTTCATGACTATTTTAGCCTACGCACTCGTCATCATACCCATCTCAACCTTAGTGGTTACACTCGGCGTGTTCGTGGGAATGTTCGTCTTTGGCCTACCCTTATTCTTCATTCCAGAGAAGCAGCGAGGAGCAGTTGTTGGTTTTCTATGCGGTGTCCTCGGTGAGGCGGCTGGCTTTGGATATGGGTATCTAATCTTTCGTTGGCTCGTTGGCCCTGATTCCTTCACGGCAATCCCCATTTGCGTTGCTGCCATTCCATTGCTCTTTCCCCCAATCAATGACTTGCGGAAAGCAAGAAAGGTTGCAGCAGCGGCCACAGGACTTTCCGACTACTCCACTGTCACCTCCCAAGTCGCATCCTTTTTGGGTGCGGGGATCGGTGAAGGAGTTGGCTTCTTTGTAGGCATAGTGGTCTTTGGAGTAGTGTTATAGTGTTGTGGGGTGGGCTGTGCCCATCATTTGAGTTTGTGAGATGAGTGAAGCTAGTTCCGTGTTCTGGGCAGGATTCGGAGGGGCTGCTGCCGCAGGGGTTTTCACCCTAGCTGCCATGCTCGCAGCAGAATGGTTTCGGTGGTTCCTTGATCGTCCATTGGTGAACGTAAAGGCAGAACCTGGCTATCTGATCAAGGCTGACGGCCATCGTGATCCGACTAAACAACTTCTATTTCAGGCATCAAACCCACATACAAGACCGGTCACCCTCTCCACTTTCGGCCTCGGTTATAAGGACAAGAAGCTGGGTACTCTTCTCTTAAACCCGCAGTTTGGCTACTCGTTTCCCTACCAACTGGATGGAGGAAAATCAATTATCCAGTGGGCAACAGTGGAGACTCTGCTAGCCGTTCTGAAGAAGGAGGGACAAAGACCTTCTGACCTTGGATGGGTGTATTTTCGGTCCTCCACAGGTAAGACCTTTAGAAGCAAGATTGATGACAAAGTCATTCAGGAACTCGAGGAAGCATTTCGGGCACAATTGGCAGTCTAGACCCAAGCGCAGCCAATGGGCCATCGGATCAAGCAGGATGAGTAATGAAGGTCAGTATCTGCTGATCTGTCATCTGGCGTTACTGCTGTCGACTGGGCTGAACCTCTCTAACCCCTCTTGTGTCCTATCCCCTTGTAGAACCCTAGCTATAGGCGTGTAGTTCTGTCGAGGCAGTGGCCTTCTCTCAAACTCGGCTAGCTAAGCGAGCCGAGTTCCTTTCGCAACCCCTGGCATGGCCACTATCTTGCTACCACCCTGTTCGTTCTTCGCTTGTTGACTCACGTAGGCCACCTGCATCGGTTCGAGGCAATCAGACCACCAGCGTGTCCCAGTGGTTGAAACCTTTGGAGTAGTCCAGGTAGTTGATGCTCTTGGCGGTGATGCGGAGGAATGGAATTATGTCAATCGTCACCCCGTAGCCAGCCAGGTACTTGTGCACCTGAGGGAACTTCTGAGCAAACATCTGCTGGACCTGCTTCAGTTCAGTTTGGTCCGTGATCCACTCGACACTGCCGGTCAACTGGACCCCTTCTATCTTGTCCCAGTCCAGGTAGTCCTCGCTCACAGCCACGCCGACCTTCGGGCAGAACTGGATGTTCTTGCCCTTCTGGCTGCTCGGATCGGTCATGAAGAAGATGGTGAGACCTTTGTTGACATAGGAGACGATGCTGGCATACGGGCTGCCGTCATCTTTGACCGTGGCCAGTGCCATGTGGCGATGGCTGTCCAGATAGCTGACGATGGCTTTCTCCAAATCCTCTTTCATGGTCTTTCCTCCCACAGACATACTACACGGGCTGTCAACCGACCGGTATGAACATCACAAGTTGTTAGATTTCTGGGGCCCTTTGAGACATGCCTGTGAGGTCGCTAGTCTAGAATGGTGGGCACACGCGGACTGTGCTGGCCTGCCAAGGTCAGAGTGCACAGAGTCCTAAAGTTGGCAGCAGGGGGTTCCATAAATGGTGTACGTCAAGTGCGAGTCGTGCAATGGTAAGGGACACATAGGTGGTAGGAGCTGCTCGAAGTGCCACGGCATGGGAAGAGTAGACACCATACTCAAGCCGGTGTCGGTCAAGTCGAGGAAGCGAAAGGGGAGATGAGGAGCCAATCCGCATCAGCCGCAACGAAAGATGATGGAGGTGGGTGATGAACTTCAACTTCAGTGTCAGAAACGCGGCATACATAAGACAGGGTCACCGTTGCGCCAAGTGCGGCAAGCATTTGGAGTGGCCATTTGAGGATCAACCGCAGCACGAAGGGGCCTGGACGGCGCATGCTCTGGACGAAGGTGGAAGCAACAGGGCTTTCAACTGTGTCCTTCTTTGCATTTCGGAGCCCAACTGCCATCTCAATTATGCCCATGGGGGAACCCCAGACAAGCTGGTTGTGCAGTCTCAATTCAACTTCCCATACTGGGTTTCCAAGCGTGGCGCGAAACAAGCCTGGTACGAAATAGACGTTCCCGTCGGGCAAAGGTAGAGAGGGGCAGGATGCCTTCTGCCGGAAGCCTGATGGGTATTTCACCCTCACCCCCGGATCAAGTCCGGGGCAGGCTCTAGCCCTCTCCCATCGAAGGGAGAGGGGATTGCTCCATCCCTAAGGGTGTGCAAAGGGGCTTCGCCCCTTTGCCGAGGGTTTGGGGGTGTCCCCCCAACTTCCACTTTCATTTCCCCCAAGCCTGGGGGATCAAGGGGGTTGGCGACCTAGCCAATCTTGGAAATGCAGCCGGTACACCTGGTGTTGCAGGGGATTGGACTGGGATGACTCTGCTGAACTGGTCAAGCAGCGCGAAAGCCAATCTTCAGGGCGACTCAATGGTTACCTTGGTCATCACCACGTCCTGCAATGGCTTGTCCCTAGCGCCAGTGGGGACCGCGGAAATAGCCCGGACAACGTCCATGCCTTCAATGACCTGGCCAAAGACGGCGTAGCCGCCATCCAGGGAGCGATGTTGTGGGCCATCGCAGATATAGAACTGAGATGATGCGCTATTGGGGTTGGAGCTTCTGGCCATGCCAACGGCTCCATCCGTATGTGTGAGGTTCTTGTTTGTCTCCAGTACAATGGTCTCCCCTGATCCACCCATGCCCGTCCCCAGGGGATCGCCCGTCTGAATAACGAAGTCATTGATCACCCTGTGGAATATGAGGCCATCGTAGAAGCTTCTCTTGGCCAGTCTGATGAAATTGGCCGTGGTTATAGGGGCCTTGTCCTCGTAGAGCTGTAATCTGATGGTGCCCTTGCTGGTCTCCAGAACCGCGATGCGGTTGGCGGGCTTGTGACCACCGCCCCCTACCAGCAAAAGCGGCGCTCGCACCAAAGTACCAGTCAGCAGCGACAGCCAGCGTTTCCTCATGGTTATTGGCCGTTATGATATGCCTGTCGTTGTTCTCAGTCAAACCCTCCTTGTGCGGTGTCCAAGACATGCTTTCCACAGTCAGAATCGGCAGCAACCAGCAGCTCGTCGCCAGCACAAACATAGAGCCTTATTCATATTTCAAGGCTCACGCTCAGACAGGAGGTGTCTAGATGATGCCTCCTAATCGTACTTTCAGGGAAGTTCTTCATGTCATGTTCCCCAACCGTTCCCCTAAACACAACCCAATTGAGTCAATCCGCCGCTGGCTGTATTCTCTTAACCATCTAGTTAGGAGGATAGGACATATGTTGCGATCTCAGAATGTGCTATTCATCGGATTTGGTACGTTTCTGGCTCTCGGCGCTAACCTTCCCTTTTGGGCTATCGCTATGGAACCGAAATGGACTGTGCTCAATGTCTTTGAATTCGTGGTGCTAGGTTGGATACCAATCATGTTGTTTCTATCGCTGATATGGAGATGGATCAACGAGAACGAGAGGAAGATGGAGGCAGAGAAGAATAGCCCAATCGAAACAATGCGGGTAGGTCTCGCTCAACTCATGAGTGACCAGCAGTTGATTAACGCCATCAATCAGGTCACTGAAAAAAGAGAGCAAGCCCTAGAAACCGCCAGAGAAAAGGACGAAAGGATAGACAGATTGATCACCGCAACAGAGCAGCTAGTGCAGAGAATGGACGATGGCAAGATAGACTGAATACCAATGTGGAGATGGCAACCATGACCGCCAAGAGAGCTAACTCTTCGCCAATCCTCTGTAGCACAGATGCTACACAGGTCAACAACCAAAGGTATAGCACTGTACGTCGTCAGACCCTATGAGACAAGTCAGCTATTTTGGCAATGAACAAGTTGGGCATAGTTCCGGCTTCAGGTAATGGCCATGTTGGCAGCCTTTCTTGAAGCAATGC
>Ga0315280_10005947_pt1 | contig 17093 bp, 16 predicted proteins | sample YL17G06_40_MG_FD_203697 | JGI IMG/M metagenome (GOLD analysis project Ga0315280, IMG submission 203697) | Sediment microbial communities from Yellowstone Lake, YNP, Wyoming, USA - YL17G06_40 | ecosystem: Environmental > Aquatic > Freshwater > Lake > Sediment | place: USA: Wyoming | collected...
AATTTGGATCGTGTCCCCACAATTTCGAGGCAAAGTCGAGGCCGGATTCGGTGGCACCCCCGCCGATGATCTTCCGCCGAATTCAAAACGCTTCAGGCATCTGATCCCACAAGCGGCCCTCAAGAAGGCGCCCTTTCTTTTCCTTGTTCGTTCCTCCCCATTGCTTGAAGAAAAAAGGAATTTTAGACTCTTGACACTTTGCCTTTATATCCATGACCCATTCTGAATTCAGCGGCCGGGCTCTGGGCCCGGATTCCCCTCCGACGATTACCCAATTAACGCCAGTTAAATCCAGGTCTGATATCGGACCGAGCAACGGCTCCATAGAAAGAAACTTTATTTTTGCCGGGGTTTTGCGCAAATGATCAATCCGAAAAGCGCATTTTTGGTCTTCGACTGTGACGCCCATCCAGATATTATCTGCCCAGGTAAGTATTGGGCTCATTTGACTGAGCCGGCCAGACCGCTTTGTTAGAATTTGAAACCGATGCCATGAAGCTCGATTCATGATATCGAATACACGAGCGATGAAATCATCAGGAATTTTTTCGTGAAAGAGGTCACTCATGGAGTTTACGAAAATTTTTTTTGGCTTTCGCCACTTGAGCGGCATATTCAATGATTCTTCATGAAGAGCGACCTCAAATCCCCGAGAATAATGCAGTAGGCCCATAGCTTTAAGGCGCCGCGCCATACGCTCAGCATAGCAGTTCGCACACCCAGCGCTAATTTTGGAGCAACCTGTCACGGGATTCCAGGTTGCCTCAGTCCATTCTATCGAGGAATCAAAAGCCATGTTAGCTGCCTAAGCTTTTATATTTATCGAAAATGGAGCTTGCGATTCTTGCGCCAGTTTTATTATGTGAAGCGAAAAATAGATAATAAATCTCCACTCCCTTGCCGCTTCTCATTGGTATAGGGTCCGGCACATATTTGAATCCTGCGTTCCTTATTAAACGTTCTTGATATGCTCTAATGACAGCTTGATTTGTCGCTTTCTCCTTCATTTCACCAAAAAGACTGGGGCGCGACTCATATGCAACTTCACGCCATGATTCGTCTCCCCAAAATTCATTCATTCTTTCGATCTGAGAAGCTGATACACCATCCGGGTTGCTCCAAAGTATGTTTCTATTCGCATCCATTATCATGAAATTCAGAAAGATCTCAATGCTTTTCATCTGTCCCGCTGTTTAGAGAACCTCCCATCTCGGGTTGAGTTCGTAAGGATCAAGTAAGCACAAGGCGCGCCGGAAATCTTTGTATCGACACTGCGGAAAAACATCCTTAACCAAAACTATATTGCAATCACCTTCGTAGATACGTATATCGTCCCTTTCTTTGGTCAACTGCCTAAGCCTTTCTGCACGCTGAGGATCCATTTCAATCAAATGATAGTAGCTGAACCTTGGCTCAATTTTTAGTGCCATTAATGGGCTGCCGTCTATCTCCTCTCCAGACTCTCTTGAAATAAGAGACCCAGCACCGGCAAAAGCATCGATATAAGTGTAGTGCCTGATGGGACCTTGCTTGCTCATTATTTTGGCATAAGCTTTTGCATAGTCTTTTATGATACCTAATTTTATCTCTGTCCAATACCCTACCTCATCAAATCTTTCGTTCATCACCTTCTCTCCTAAAAGTGGCCTAAATCAACCTGAATCGGTGCCGATTTGATCGGGAATGGATGGCCGCCTTTAGCCGGAGAATACATGAAGCTGTTTAATTAAAACAAGGTTTCTCCAATGTTTTATTTTATCTTTGCGGCTTCAAGTAATCTCGCCCAGTCTCTGTAAAGCAAAGTAATTCGCGAGATATCATCATTCGACAGCAGGACACTGTGGGCAAGATTGTTACGCGCCATGTACACTTCGTCCATCCTGGCATTGAACCAGTTTGTGTCTACAATTACACCTTGAAAATGAATCCGGTTAGCGATCACAATCTCCTTCAGATCAGCGAAGTTGCAGTACATCAATGGCTTATTCCCTCGTCTCTCGCGATATGGATACTTTTTTTCCTTATTTATTGTCTGCTGGACTCTTCTCTGTATATTTTTCGGGACGAGAGCGATCCACCAGTCAGATCTAACGGCCGAAAGTGTTTTCTCAATAAGCACGCGAATAGAGTTTTCAAGCACTACCAGTTGAGGAAAGGTTTCTTCTCCGATAGCTACCGCTCTTCGGATGAACTGCTCTTTTATTAGGGGATAGGAGGCCACGCCTCTTCCTTTCCGGATTATTCTTATTCTTCGCCTTGCGATCTCCACTTCTGCCAATTGAGCTTTCACTTCCCTCGGAACCAAAGATCGAATACGGTCAAGAATGTCAAGGGGCAAATATCTTCCAAGATCGATTCCCTCTTGGTGAGCGATGACATAGACGGCTTCGTCTGTAGTCATCGGGCCATGCTTTTCTTTTAATCGCTTTGCCCGTTGACTCAATGCCTGGTGCGATATTTTCAGCCTAGCAAGTAGCTCCCGCCGAACGCTTTTATTTACCACAGGCTAAACCCTTTTCGCCTTGGTCTTCTTTTTCTTTCTGGCCTCTGCTAAGCGCACATTCACTGTGTTCGCTGTACTGTCGTAAATACCCGCAATTTCTGACGCCGTGAGACCAAGGCGCCTTAGTAAAGGTGCACCCTCTGTCAGATTCTTCTTCTCGACGGTCTGATATGCGGCAAGCATTATCAGAACGTCCAGCTTCCGGCTGATCTCCGCAGCACTTTGATTTTTTTTCATTAGAATCCTCCAAAACATAATCGAACGATGGTTTTTATAACATCGCCGCCTATACCAGACTATGATTATTAAACTTTGCTCGCCTTTGATTTGGCCTTCAACCGAGATATCCTTACAGAGACCGTTTCAGGTGTTGTCTGCAATATTGCAGCAATTGAATTCCGATCAAACCCAAGGCTGGCTAATACGGGAATCAATTCATTATTGGGCTTACCTTTCAAATCTCCCGAGGTGACCACAAAATAGCCAAGACAGTTCGCGATTTGCTGAAGCGGTTGTTCTGCAATCGAACTTTCAGCGATTGCATCCTTAGTCTTTTTCTTTGCCATGCTATACCTCCTAATCTCTCTGGCATCAATAATCATATGCAATGCGCGACAAAATCAGGCGACAAGCGCCTGAGCTCACGCTGATAAAAGGCAACCAAATTGCGGCCTCTTACTAATTACGGCGGTGCAATTGATTAATCGTCATTTTTGGCTTTCAAATCCTTCGAATGCTGGTCGCAAACGGCACTGCAGAAACGCCTCAAAAAGCGATAGAATCGGAATGCCCAGCCTCTGATCAAGAAGGAAATCAATCCTGTCAGTCTGGTTCTTCAACCAGATCCCAACCGTCGCGGCATCAAGGTCGGGCAAACCGAGATCGTATTTATTATTTAGGATTGATTTGGCAAGGTTGCTTTTTGAACTATTGGGATTATAGTGTTGACTCGTGTAACGTGCTTGGCTTTTTGGACCAACTTTTCCGATTTTTAAACAACGACCTTGCCAAATAAAAACATATACCGCCATTTTGCCGGCGGGCAGAGAAGTGGGCGGTACATGGGGGGCCTTTGACGTTTCTATGATGATGCTTTCATCAGGCATGGCAACGCCAGCCAGAGCAGCAACTGAAGCAAAGTCAGCGATAAGCTGTTTAGGATCAACCATCTTTTTTATCCAACTCAACTGTCGATGAATAACGCAAGATTTTCCGCAGAAACATTCGGCTTCATAACAATTGGATTCGGTTATTCCATCAATAAGCCCAAGGTTACGTCATACATCCTATTCTAGCTCCGCCATATTCAACTAAAACTAATCACTGGTTGCATAAATTTGGATAATAATCGAAATGCCCCTATTTTTTCTCATTCATTATTCCTATTTTAGAACACTAAGCAAGTCTCCTATTACCTTAAATTCTCCCTCGGCGCAATTTCTTATGACTATTTCCTCATAGTTTTTGTTTAAGGGCTCAAGGATGATCTTTTCATGAAACCAGGCTCCATCCTTCTCATAGCGCTTTTCGCTCCTGTATCTTTTCACCGTATAGGTTCCCCCCGTCTCGCTATCAACTATATCATGATGCTGAACCAATACAATCTTGCCCTGTCTGCTGCCCACGACATCAGCCATAAAGACACAATAGCTGCCATCTGGAATCCGCGGTTCCATTGATTTCCCCACTACCTTGGCCACAAACATCTTTCGACTCAACTTGCGGCCAATATTCACTTGAATCCATCCTTCCTCTACTGTCTCGTAGCCCCCTCCGAATTTTCCCGCAGCTGCCTCCAACGAATAGACTGGCAAATATTCCGTAAATTTGAATCTGTCCTCGATAGCTGCAATTATTTTTTCAAACAAAGATGGTTCTTTTTTGCCAGCCAACGCCAGCTTCAATTCTTCAACTGTCTTATAAACATCTCTGTAAAACAGATTTTGCGGGACAAACAGATATTCCCATTTTGTCCCGCTTAGCTCAGTGACGTCCAGGCACCACTCTTCAGCTCGGGCCCTTTTAAACTCAGCATCTTCATCAGGTAACCCCTTGGTTTCCATCAGGTAATAGCTTCCATCTGTCCCTGCAGCGATGAAATCAGGATAATAGTGCCTTAAACCCCCACACACACCAAAATATTCCAGCCTGAAGTCTGTCTTCCAATGTATCAATTTTGCAAAAGCCTTGATATCCTTGGCTGAATCTAAGAACTTGATAAAATCCAGTTCAAAGTTATTCTCGTATGGGACCAGATTAAGAACTGTTTTTTTCGCCTTATAGACTTTATTTCCGTCCCATAGAAATTCCTCGGATTTAAGCAAGTCAATAAATTCTTCCTCCCTCCTTTTTACCGATTTCGGAGTCTTCAAGGCTACCCTAATCGCATCAGCAAAAGCTTCGAATATCAAATCCTGAACTTCTTCCTCGTTCAATTTGGCTATTACCCGGGCATCATCCAGATCGACTGTCTCTTCGAACAGCACTTCTTGGATGTAATCCTGAACGAGCGGCGCAACATAATGGAAATGGAGATTATGGGGCAGCTTGGCATTCTGGAGGATGGCCTTAGCGAAATAGCTTATGGCATCAATTCCTTTTTTAACCTCCAAAAAGCTATATTCTTTTCTAAATTCTTCCCTAAGTTTGCGACCTTGCTTCTTTGCTTCTGCTAATTTCGTCGCATCCCATCCCTTGTAGATTATCTTAGTAAGCTCACCTTTTTTCTTTAGGCTAATTTTAGTATCGGGAGCTTGAATGTTCCCCAGTTTCAAGTTCTCAGCGAGATTGCCTATGCTCGGCACATATCTTTGGGTTATTAACGGGATTAAGATGTTGAATTCTTTCCTTTTTGCTTCTGGCTCAATACTGACCTCAGAAACATGATCTTTTGATAGGTCTTTCCTGGTAATTGCCACACCTTCATCTTCGAGTTTATTCACGATGGAAACGAAATTACTGTTGCCGATGACATCCAGAGTTTCATCTCTGTTTCCTGGGCCGTCCATTCGCCGAAGTCCTCTTCCTATTGTCTGTTCAGGCAAGATATTTGCTTCTGCTGAGAATGCGCGAAGTCCCACGATGACCGTAACGTTTTTTACGTCCCATCCCTCTTTAAGCATCATCACGCTCACAATCGCTTCGTATTCGTTTTTATCGATCTCGCGAGCAGCCTGCCGCATCTTGTCTTCTTCTTTTTTCGAAATATTATGAAAACGATCCGTATGAATGCAGAGCACTCTTCCAGATAAATCCGTAACCTGTTCTAGATACTCAGTAACTTCATCTGCTTTCTCCGTATCTTCAGTCATAAGGAACAGAATTGGTTTCTTCTTCTCTTTTTTGAAAACCTGCTTATATTCTCGCCACCTCGCAATACCTGCTTCAATCCAGGCTCTGTACCTTTTTGCTATGTTCTTTGTCCTTCTCTCCTCAACCGCTTTCGATACTTCACCGACAATGACGCGTTTCACAATCCCGTTTTCAATCGCATCTACAAGAGGATAATCAACGATTATATGGGGAAAAAGTACTCCATCCCTTCCTTTTGGTGTTGCCGAGAAATCGAGTTGTGCCAATAGACCTTTCTTATTATTCCTTTTTATTCCCTCATGAATATTTTCAATTTTTTTCCACCAGGCCAGTTCCTCGTCGTGGACATGGTGGGATTCATCATTCAATACTAGCAGGTTCTTCAGCTTCTTTATCGCCTTGAAATAAGACTCGTCGTTTAGTTCAATTTTTTGTTTTGGAGCTGGAGTTAAAAATCCTCTGCCAAACTCTCCCCCTTCTTCTTTTCTCTGCCTTTCCCTTATCTGGTCAATATTAAGGAGGATAAGACTACCCTCCCTAATTAAGTTCGGCTCATCCCCTCTCATGACATATCTTAATTGCCAATCTGGTTTCATATCCTCTGGAATGAGCGGATCTTTTAAAAAAATCCTACCTTCCCCAAAATCTTCATAGAGCCTTTCGAAGACAATTACGTTAGGCGCGAGAATAAGGAAATTATTCGCGTATCCATTGAAGTACGCCCAAACGATGGCCAGGCTCATTACCTTCGTCTTTCCGCTTCCTGTCGCCATCTTGAAACAATACTTGGGATATCTTTGCGCTATCGTCGATTCTTTCCTACTATCTTTGAATAACTCCAAAGCGATCTGTCTTGCCTGTTTTTCCGTATAAAAAGGCTGCATGTCTTCGAGTGTAAGAATCTTTTTGATCTCGAATAAATAAATTAAGGACTCGATAGCCTCCCTCTGGCAAAAGAAATATTTAAATGTTCTCCCTTCAACCAGATGATCCTGATAAAACCAGAAGCTTAGCAATTTTTGCGTAATCGCAGTTGCACCTTTATAGCCGTTTTTCCGCCAGTCATAGACTTTTTCTCTTAGCTTATCGACTAACGGTGCATCTGTGGGCTGCCTATTGATAAGCTCTGGGACAATATATGGATCCTTAAACAATCGATATTGCTTGCTTTGGTCTGTCATTTTATTTTGATCTCTAATAATCGTGTCGTATCGTTTCCAAATATATCTATGACTTTAACCAATATTTTGTATTCTCCAGGTTCTTTATAATATTTCACCCCCGGAGTCGATTCTTCTGAGGTCGCTCTAAGCTTCAGTTTAGGATTTTTCCGTGTTCTAAATTCCTGCCATTCGTTATGAAAAGTATCATCTCGGTAGTTCCAATCGATAGCCCAATAATCAATATAATCTTGCCAATGTTTTATCTTAGCTCTGACTTCTTCTTCCTTAACGAGTTCAAGGTGAGGGATATAGAAGCTCTTTATTTCAATTTCGACGTTTCTATCCTTAATTCTCGTCTCCAGTTCCAAGGCGCCCAGGTCATAAAATTCGATTCTACCCGCATATTTTGGATCCATGACTTCTTTTGGAATCTTTAATAGACGAACCTTTACAGGCGAAATCCTATTGCGTTTGTCGATTTCTACGTCCAGGCCCATCTCAAATTCCCACCCCAAAATATCTACTCTATCTTGTTTTGCTTTTATGCATTCTTTGATTATATCGTCGACTTGGTCCAACGTGACAGGCACATCCAATTCACCCACACTGACAACGCTCTTCCCTTTCGTGCCGTGAATATAGTGGTACCCTTTCACGGGCTCAGCTCTGTAGAATTTGAGAATTGTCCCCTGATATTCTTTTCTTTTGCCTTCTGCCGAATCCGCTCCAAAGGTACTATACCAATATTGTCTTTCATATTTTCCAAGATTTTGCACTACAAATGGAGAGCAATTCTCGATCTGCAACAACCGTTTTCGAGTTGTCTGGATCGCAAACCGGCTTAAGTCTGCCATAATCCAACGGCGGCCTAATTTCTCCGCAACAGCGCCCGTTGTACCTGAGCCACAGAAAAAGTCGGCGGTAAGATCGTATTCGTTTGATGATGCCTTTATTATCCTTTCTAACAGATTTTCGGGCTTCTGCGTTGGATAATTTAAATACTCTGAAGATACAATGCCCATCCCTGGAATGTCATCCCAGATATTGTCAACTGTTAACTTTTCTACTACAAATTTGCCTCTTTTCTCCCTATAGTACTTTACTCCGATCGTTCCTTTAGTAGTTGAGATTTTTCCGTTCTTAATTAATAACTCCCCTCCACTTGTTACATAAATCCTGCCTTCTCGGTTCAATTTTACTAGGCTTTCGTAAGAATAAGTACCAGGATCGGATGTTCTAAAATATCCCTTAGAATCTTTCATATATTTTTTTTCTGCTTCCTCAATTGTGATTAGATTCTCTTTTTCTATAATATTCCAATTCGCTGAATCTGTTTTCGAATATAGTAGGATATAATCAGCTGAATATGGCAAATATTTGGCATAGACCTTCATTCCTCGCGGGATTTGCCTCCTCCATGTTATTTCATTCAAGAAATTTTCTTTGCCAAATATTTCGTCCATAATTAGTTTTATATAATGAACAACTCTGTAATCTAATTGGATATAAATGCTTCCATTATCAGCAAGTAGCTCCCTCATCAATACAAGCCTTTCAAACATCATCTGCAAATATGAATCCATCCCCTTTCCCCAAGTATCCCTATAAGCTACCTCTTCGATCATAGAAGGTTCTTTAGTTATTTCTTGGTTTCCAACGTCCACCTTATAGGAAAAATCTGCTCCTGTAGCGAAGGGGGGGTCTATATAGATAAGGTTTATTTTGCCCACAAACTCGCTAATTAAAGAAGAAATAATATACTTATTGTCTCCCCAGATGAGGCGATTTCTCCAAGGCCCAGATTCTTTCCTTTCGAAGCCCAAGGGCTTTTGTTTTCTTTCCCTATCTGCTTTAGATTCATTTACTGTTTCAATAGTCTGAAAAGGCCATGAGACCTTTTCTGGCAAATTCAGGCTTCCATCATCTCTATATTTGCCCTGCCATATGAGCTCCGTTCCCCTGTCTTTATTGTTTTTATTGGACATCCAAATCCTCCGTTAATCTCCGGTTTTACAAGAAAATCTAAAATCGCATTCTGAACACGTTTTTTTATCAGGCTTTTTCCCCACGCGAAATTCTTTTTTCCTAATCTTTTGAACAACCTCATCGAAATGACTAATCACCTTTTCCACTTCGTCTGGCCATGCATGGATTTCCATTATTGCATTGGCCTTCTCGGGCTCTCCTGTCCAATAGACCATCGTCCGAGCCGGCTTGACTCCTCTTCTTTTCTCGACGATATATGAATAAACTGCCAACTGGCGTCGATAATTTTCCAGCGCAGTGCTATATGGCGAAGGCCTTGACTGGGCCTTAAAATCTAGGATACTAAGCGACCCATCATCTCCCGCAATCAGGTCGAGTATACCCTTTAAATAGTAGTCCGTTTTCTCAACAACGACTTCAAATTCAGTTTCCTTTACCTTCGAGATTATCTCCTTATTGTTCCTAAGATAGTTAAGGACGTGTTCTCTGGCCGCTTCTTCATTGAACGGGTGAACTCCTTGCTTGATAAATCCTCTCTTGTTTTTCTCAAAATAATCAAGGGCTACCTCTTCGGTCATGTCGCCCGGAAGTTTTTCCAGGATATGCCGATGGATATCTTCAATCGTCTGATGGACGAGGGACCCGAATATTCTCTGGGCAGCCCGAGCCGGAGTAAATTCATATTCCTTATACATGAGATATTGTCGAGGGCAAGTATCATAGACGTTAATGTGTGAGGTGAAGCCATATTCGAGTTTTGCAACCCTTTTCTCTTTAGTTTTAACGCTAATCTTGAGCCATTTATTTTTATCTACGCTATCGTAATCTGTGACTTTATCAAAAATCCTCCGATAGTACTTAAATGGAGTTTTTGTTGATATAAGTGCTAGCAAGTATTGCGGCCGTGAAAATGCCACATAGCTAAGCCGCATCTGATCGAAATCGTTCATTCTTCCATAAGGCTCAAATTCTTTGCGATGATAATATGGGCCTAAGAGTGGGTCCGCGTTATCTCGCGGCGGGTTCTTTTTTTCCAATCCTGCCACGAATACAACAGGAAATTCTAAGCCTTTCGCTTGATGGATGGTCATAATCTGGGCCTTGCCAGTCGGGAAAATATCATAGGGATCTTCGTATTCATTAAGGCCGTTTAATACAAGAAAGCGAAGATAACTATTGAAAAAACGGCTGGCTAGGAGGTCCTTATTTTTCGCAGAAATAATAGGCAGATGATAATACTGCTGAAAGAGCAATAATAAGCGGGAGAAGATGGCAAGGTTACGCGCTGTCGCTTCGTCTTCCAAGTAAGAAGAAAACGGCTCATAAGAAAGGACTTGATAGAAAATGTCCAGAAGCCCGATTTCAAGGGTATCTTTGCCTTTTAAATAATGGATCTTTGAGCCAATTTCATCGAGATATTTGGCAAGGTTTTCATATTTTTTTTGATTTTGGCAATTATTTTTTAGATTTTCGTACACGCTATCACAATATCTCGTAATCTCTTGAAAGATATCTTTATCACGGACTTTATCTCCCCTATATGAGAGTATCTGAATAAAGCATGCCACAATCTCTTTTACTTCATCATTCTCAAAATACTTTTTTGCCCGTGGTGCATAATAGGGAATCCCTTTTCGTTCAAATTCTTCTAAAAATGGCTTTATATTGCCGTAGGCGATGCTCCTCATGAAAAAAGCAACCTGGTTCAGATCAGAAATGATATCTTTTTTCTTCAGGAAAAGGATAATATCCGCAACTTTCCTGGGCGCAAATTCTTGATCAAGAATACCTAGAACGCTTGTATAATCAAGATTAGCATCAGCAGATTCTACATTATGTTTAATCTTCTTAGGGAATCTGTACTTTAGTCTGCCATCTTCTTTCCAAATCTCGTCGTTCATGAAGTCATTGTAGATAGCAACGATATCTTTATGGGAACGATAATTTGTCTGAAGTTTTTCCTCTGCACATTCCCCCTCCTTAAAATGCCCCTTAAACTCAAGGATATTCCTGACTGTCGCACCCCTGAAACGATAGAGGGCTTGGTCGTCATCGCCGACAACACAGATATTGTTTTGAGGCTTAGCGAGAGAGAGCAAAAGCTGCTCCTGCACATAATTAGTATCTTGGTACTCGTCAATCATGATGTATTGGTATTGGCCCCGGAGTTTTTCTCTAACCAACGTGTCATTTTGAAGAAGATCTAAGACACACCTTTGCTGGAAAGAGAAATCAATGCGATTCGTCTCATCAAGCTTTTCTTTGTATCTAATATAAGCATCGGCCAAGAGTCTTACAAAGATATCCTTATCTTTTTTTAGGCGATCAACGTCCACGCATTCTTCTGTTATTTTATTGAAATAGAGAGTTGCGTGCTCAATTGTATACCAGAGGCTCCGCCAGCTACTTAGATATCTCTCCTCGACTGGCTCGCCGAAAATTTCGTCAAAATTATCATAAAGAAATAGCGTCTGAGTAAGCTCCTCAAGTACTTCGTAGTTCTTGTGCAGATTAGGAATATGGTTAATATGATCTTGGATAATGCTGTTGCAGATCGAGTGGATTGTGCCCACTGACATCTTGGAGAGATCAATGTCATCGCGGCGACACTTGGAGAGGTAAAGTTTTAGCCGCGCTTTTAGCTGTTCTGCCGCCTTCTCAGTAAACGTACAAAGTAGAATATTTTCAGGCTTAACATCTTTGCGAAGGATAAGATTGAGGGCTCGATAAATTAATACCTCTGTCTTCCCTGAACCTGGGCCAGCGATGATCAGGAGGGGTCCTTTGGTATGTTTGATAGCCCTTTGTTGATCTGGATTGGGAACAAAGCCGCATTTTTCGAATATTTCTTCAAGCGATATTTTTTTCATGCGTGTTAAATTCGCCAGTTCCTCCATTTTTTCCAAATCTCTTCTCAACGAGGAAGTTTATATCTAATAGTGAGGGAGGCTCCTTTTCCTTTGGGAGGTTGTTCTAAAATTTGGTCTTCCTTCTTCATGTTTTTCTTCATAACTTCGCAACATAGAGGCATCCGGTGATTTCTACCTGGGTATCCGCCGACTCTTCGATGTAGCTCACCGGAATTTATATCTATGTTCGTCCGTCCCATTGAATAAGCCTCGGCAAAAGCCTTTTCCAATTCTTTTTGAAAGTCATAAGAACTAGGTTGCATAATCAACTCTGATGTTCTAACCAAGGTATTTATGATCGTTATGCCAAGTAAGAAATTCTCTCAGGGGCCGATCCGAAAGATCTGATGGTAGGTGGTGCAGCTTGTGTCCATGAAAAGGATAGTAATATCGGCCGTTCTCAAATTCTTCCTTAAGGCGGCTACTGACTTCGATACAGTAGTCGGGGGTAACCGTGATGTAGCCACTGTCGAAAAGCCTGTGGACGTCGCTTCGGAGCAACAGGCCGTTATGGACTGTATGCGGGCCGCTCTCTCCATAGGGCTTGATATGGGCGGCTTCAAGTGCCGGAAGCGAATGTTCTTCGGTAATCGCACAGGAGCGTCCATAGGCATCCGTGACCGCGACCTTGAAGGCGCCCTGGCCCAGGCGCGGCCGGATGGTCGTCTCTTTGCCGTAGCGGGCGCGTTCTTCCTCGATTCGCCGGGCTTCTCTGTCCAGGTCAAAAATTTTCCGTTGCTCCCAGGTGTGAGAGAGATGCTGCCAGATCGTCCGGCTGCTTCCGAATCAAGGCCATAAGTTTTTCCCCGGACGATTGACTGACGCCACTCGGGCACGGGAAACCACTCGGATTCGTCGAGGGGCTGTGGGGAGCCGCCCGAGAGAGGGACGGAGAGACGGCGCAGGTAATCGAACCATTGATTATTTGTGACGCCGACGAAGAGTTTCATGATTCCCTGGCTAACATGATTTTATGATTGCTGCCATCAATTCAATATTTTGCTGAATGGGAGTTTTTTCCCCTCATCAATTATTTTATAGAAATAATAATTGAAAATTAATACTACTACTAAAGCAATAGATGGTCAATCACCTTTTGAGGTGATTTTGCGGGGAGATTGCCACGGCGCTGGCGATAATAGGTCCAGGAGATAGCTTCGTCGCAAGGCTCCTCGCATTGACAATTTAGGGCCCGTGAGACAGAAAGGGACAGTCTCCGTGCGGGGATGGTCCCTATTCCGTAAAAGAACGGGACATAACACATATTTCCGAATTTCTTTTAATCCCGTATCAAAATCAGTAAATAGGAAATTGGTATTGTGCCCCGGAAATATGCTTAGCTCTCGCTAATCAATCCTTATGAGCTAATCAAAACAGGAATTCTTTTTATATATATCTTTATCATGAACACAACAGTATTTCTAAAAATAGCGCACCATTCCTCTATTTCTTTGCCATAATCGAAATCAACAAATCTTATGAGCCTTGTTACATTCATGTTAAGCCTATCTCTTTTTTGATGGACAGATGAGTTTAGTTTTGAATAAATCTTCCCTAAAAATCTTGCCTCATTCTCAGAAAAAAATACCTTTTTCCCTTTGTTCTTTAAATTTTGAATCATTTCTCTATATCCAGGAAGTCTCCACTCTGGAATAGCAAGCCATTTTTTATAATCTTGTAAGTTATTTATAAAATAAAGAATAGAAACGCATATCTCACAAAAATTCCTAAGAATCTGGAATGATTGCTTAAAAAATCTGTCTTTGGCTAGGAATATTGAGCATTCAAGATCATTTGTTGATTCTAAAAGAAGTTCTTGTGGGAGGTCCGAGTGAATATATAAAAGAGCTGAGACATAGTTCCAAGCAAAAAGATGCTTTATTGTTAGCCCAACGGCTTTCAAATAACTCGTTGAGATTTTAATTCCCTTTTCCTTGGCTAAATCAGTGTCTATATCACACTGCTCCAAAAAAATATTAATGAAATAGCCGCCCTCCCAGTTTACTAACTCTCTATGAATACTTTTCTGGAAATTTTGCCAGCCCAATTTTTCCATAAAGCCTAAAACATCTGAAGGCATCTCCTCTTTAAAATCACATTCTTCTCTAAATTGGTCTAGTAAAGCTAGGGCGTTTTCAAACGAAAAATCTGGAGGGCCAACAGAAAACAAGTTGGATTTTCTCATATTATGTACCTTTCCTAAAATATCTAAGAAACTTGATTCCAAATCTAACTTAATATGCAAAAATTATCTTATGATTTATTCCCTTCTAGTTCAAATCCTAATCGTTTAAGAATATTAATAGCGTCCATTGTAGTGAATTCGACTCTGCCAAGCTCTAAGACTCTTGCTATGATTTGTTTGGGCGGATACTGCATATTATTAATCTGAATATAATATTTTCTAAATACTTCAGGCTGAACTCCTCTCATTTTTTCTATTACATCGTCTTTTGATATCTCATAAACTTTGTTTTTCAAAATAAATCTCATAGTTATATAACCTCCATCTACTATTCATCATCTATTATACACCATTTCTATTTCGTGTCAAGATATTTTTTTTGCGCTTTGAAAAAAGTGCCTTCCTTTAATGAATATGCGGCACATAATACATATTTACCTTATTTCCGAATTTCTTTTAATCCCGTATCAAAATCATAAATGGGAAATGGGTATTGTGTCCCGGAAGTATCAGAAACCTGTGCTGAGCCGGAGCGTAGCACCAGCTTCCTTTGAGTCTGCAAGACGCTCAAAGACCGCTTCGATAACCTTGCAGAGTTGTTTTGCGGGGTGTGTGTTCTGAAAGAACGTTTTGGGGTCGCCGTAGACTTTAGGCGCCTTGCCAGCGATCAGGTCGCCAAAGTCCGCAGCGAATATGGCATCGTCAAGGTCTCCTTTGAGGACTTCTTTGCGAAGTTTGCAGCTGGTTAACACTCCCATTTCAGGCTCCTTTTTTTTCGTCGTCGAAAAAGTAGGCTTTTATTTCGTCAGAAAATTTGTGGTATTCAGAATGCAGAAATTCTGGCATTTGGATTTTTTCTTTGGAAAACTTTATATTTAAAAAATGTGAAAAGCTGAAATCTAAGCTTGGATCAAATTGAATTCTTTCCTTTATAAGTTCAGGGAAGTTCATCAAAAAAGGGAGAGATTTTTCGAAGTCCTCGATGGGCATAACTGTTAGAGGATACATTTCGATATTATCCATTAATGAGGCTCTATTTAAAAGCTTTTGAAAATTTCTATTAAGGAAATAATTAGTGAAGGGCGTTTGTAGAACATCTTCATAAACAATTAAGACAGGGAATATCCGCCTGATTTTTTCCCTATCGATTTGACTGCAGATAAATTGTCCCGATTTGGAAAATAGCTTATTAATATTATTGGCGAGTTGGCCGTACCCCTTATATTCTCCTTTATCGTTCTTCTCGAACTTTATTCTAATTTCTTTTATCAAGGAATCAACTGAATTCTCGATTTTGGCTTCTTGGGTGAGTATGGTGAACTTATACTCAAGAATCACTAGGTTTTCTCCCGACAAAATAATGCCATCAGCGATTTCGTTTTTACTGTTCTCATAGCATAGGCTTTGATAGAATCTACTCGAGTCACCAGGGAGGCTACTTTGGATCAGTTCGTTTATATATTTCTGGAACAATACTCCCCAAAAAACATGAAACTTCTCTTTCTTATTGCTCTCTAAAGCCTCGTTAATTGTCCAGAATATGCCTGTGGAGATCTTTTCAAGGAGAAAATAAAAATCGAGGCAGAAATAGATATTTTGATTTATTTTGGCAAGCGGCCTTCGCCTGAAGGGTAAAAAGCCATAATTGTAATTTATATCTTTTGCAGCTAGTATCTCCTCTTGAAATTGTTCTAATGGAAGAGATACGAGCTCGAGGAATCTTTCCAATTTTTCTTGATGCAACTCTTTTTTTGCTTTTTCCAGGATTCGATCCTTTTGGATAAAAATTACAGCTGGATCCTTCAATATGGAATTTCTATTTTTAAGGTAAATCGAAAGCAAGGCAAATACGAAAAACATGAATTCGTTAATTGTCAATCCAGTTGCAGCTTGAAATACGCTATTAACGTCAATGAATATATCTTGTTCTTTGCATGAACATAATATCTCTCCTAATATTTTCCGCATTCGTGAGATTACCAGCATGAGCTCTGGCGGGTTATTCAATTCCCATCCCGGGAGTGATTCTTTCCATATAAGCTCTTTTCTTCTATCTATGGCCTGTCGACCCAGCGCATCGTCGTCAAGCTTGAGCAAACTTAGAAAGTCGTTAGCGATAAGACAACTTGTCCCTAATTTATGCCTAAAATGATCAATATTAAACTTCATCTCAGGACGTCTCCCACAGCTTAAGAAGGCATTTTTTATCATAAAGAGCATCTGATGCCTATGAAAAAGAACAGTGTGACCGTCAAACTGCTTGCGTAATCTATTAAGAGTATAGTCATTAAGAAACCATTTGCATAAGTGGATCTGCAAAGCTGGGTTATACGGATTCTTGATATTGGAAAAAAGCAAATTGATCTTAGATAATATCAATATCATTTCATAGAAATCGAAATACTTTAGGCGGCTTTGAAGTTCCTCAATATCAGGCTTTACTTTTGGAAAGAGATCAGAATACCTAAGATAAGAAAGAATAAGAACTCCTGAGGCGCTATTTAATTCTTGTGTGCTCATATAAATAGAAAATATAAACAGCGAAAGATTTTTGGATCAAACATAACAATGAGTTGCCAAAAGTTGACTTCGTCGAGGGGCTCGGAGGGACTGGCAGAAAGGCGGCGCAGGTAATCGAACCATTGATTGTCTATGACGCCGACAAAGAGTTTCATGATTCCCTGGCTATTTTGGCTTGTTGATTGCTGCAATCAGTTCAATTTTTTGCTGAATGGGAGTTTTTCCCCCTCATCAATTATTTTATCGAATTAATAATTGAAAATTAATATTACTACTAAAGAAATAAATGGTCAATCACCTTTTGGGGTGAATTTTTTGACGTTGTCTCCGGCAAGAAGTTCATGTTTATCGGTCATACCTTTAACAACCACTTCCAGACCGGCATTAAGGCGATTTTCGCTCCCTCAAGCGTCCGAGTTCCCTCTTGATTGTAGGTCAAGATGCCGCCCTTATCGATCCCAAGCTCGCGCCGGGCCGCGAGCAGGCCATTCACCTCCCGCTTCTCATTCGACCGG
>Ga0315280_10005948_pt1 | contig 17093 bp, 15 predicted proteins | sample YL17G06_40_MG_FD_203697 | JGI IMG/M metagenome (GOLD analysis project Ga0315280, IMG submission 203697) | Sediment microbial communities from Yellowstone Lake, YNP, Wyoming, USA - YL17G06_40 | ecosystem: Environmental > Aquatic > Freshwater > Lake > Sediment | place: USA: Wyoming | collected...
AGGCGATGGATATCCTCAGAAAAAAAGGCCTTGCCATCCTGAGCAAACGAGCCGACCGCGAAACTTCCCAGGGCCTGGTCGTGGCTAAAAGCACTGCCGACGGCAAAATAGCAGCTATGGCAACCCTCTGCTGCGAAACAGATTTTGTCGCCAGAAGCGATGATTTTATTGCCGCCGCAAAGGCCCTCGCGGACTATGCCCTCGCCTGTCCAGCCGACCAGGGCATAGATAATGTCCTCGAGACTGCCGTCGGCGGGAGAAGCTTCCGCGAAATCCTTACCGACACGGTCAGCAAAACAGGCGAAAAAATACTGGTTGGAGACTACGCGAAATACGAACTCGACACCCCCGGCATTATTAGCACTTATGTCCATTTCAACGAAAAAGTCGGCACTATGGTCCAGATTGAAACCAGCGACCACAATACTGCTGCCACAGATTCGCTGAAGCGCATCGCTGCCGACATCGCAATGCACATTACGGCAGCCAAACCTCTGGCGCTGGATAAAACCGGCATCAGTCCTGAAACGATTGCGAGAGAAAAAGCAATTTATGCCGAGCAGGTCAGGGACAAGCCCGCCAACATCATAGATAAAATCGTGGAAGGCAAAATGAAAAAGTTTTTCGCCGAGAATTGTCTCGTTGAGCAGCAGTTTGTCAAGGACAACACAAAATCTGTTTCGCAGGTCCTCGATGAGGCCGCAAAAATCGCCGGCGTAACCGCAAAAATAAAAAGATTCGCACGTTTCGAAATCGGCTGACCCGGATGCTATCTGCCGCGTCTGTTAAGGTGAAGTGTGGTAACCATCGAAGAGATTCAGCACAAATATGAGACGGCCATCCTTAGATCTCAGGAACTTTACGCCAACAGGAAGGTTAAAGATACTGCGGGTGCTGTAAGGTACACCAAAGGTAAAATAGTTGAAGATATTACAAAAGACCTCATAAGAATATCTTGGTCGAAAGTGTCTTCTGACGAAGCCCGATTGAAAATTGACAAGAAGAAGATTCCTATCAAGACGAACGGGGAGATATATAAATTGTCCCAGGATTTACATGTTCACATTGATGATATATTCAGAATTGGCATAGAGTGTAAATCTTATACCGAAGTTGCTATGTATAAGAGGGTTTTAGTCGATGCCAAGTTGTTGAAAAAAGCAGTCCCTTCAATAAGTGCTTTTTTCATAGTGCAATTGGAAAATTTTCTGGGCGGCGACTACGGGGTGAAGATTGAAGCAAAGGGAAGCGATTCCGTGATAACCCTAAATAGGATTTGTCCACAGGTAAATATAAAAGTTATTACTTTGCTGGACGGGGACAGAGATATTAAAAAACCTTTGCACATTCCGGAATACTTCAAACCATTAAGAAGGGAACGACTTGACTACGCCATTGAACAATTCAGATACGCCATGCTGACAAAAATATAAGGGCTGAGCGGTAAGATGGAACGTAATAGGCATAGAAATGATTTGGTGGATTATCCGGATGCGAAGCTCTTGCGCAGGGAGAGAAAAGTTGTTGACCGTGTCCGAAAAGAGGAAATACGGAACGGGACCAAACGGTTGACTGTGGTAAAATCCAGAACCAGTGAAGCGGATGTTTCCGGCATAGTAAATAAAATCGTCTGTGGGGACAGTGAAATAATACTAAAATCGTTCCCGGATAACTTTGTTGACATCATTATCACGTCGCCACCTTACAATTTCGGGCTGAAATACGAAAACGATAAAAACAAAGACGCTTTATACTGGCAGGATTACTTCGACAAATTAAATAAAATTTGGAAAGAATGTTTCCGTGTTCTAAAACCTGCTGGAAGGTTGTGCGTTAATATCCAGCCCTTGTTCTCAGACTATATACCGACACATCATATTATTTCGAGGCAGCTACTGGAGTTAGGATTGATTTGGAAAGCCGAAATCCTCTGGGAAAAACATAACTATAACTGTAAATATACTGCCTGGGGCAGTTGGAAAAGCCCCAGTATGCCCTACCTAAAATACACGTGGGAATTTATTGAAGTATTCTGCAAGGAATCGCACAAAAAGGAGGGGGACTCCGGTAAAATAGACATTACAGGAGATGAATTCAAAAAGTGGGTTTATGCAAAGTGGGACATAGCACCGGAAGGTAATATGAAAAAATACAACCACCCTGCAATGTTCCCGGAAGAATTAGTTGCGAGATTGTTGAAATTGTTCAGTTACCAAAATGACATTGTCTTGGACCCGTTCAATGGCGCAGGAACCACAACATTAGTTGCCTACAATCTGGGAAGAAGGTATATTGGCATAGATGTCTCAGAAGAATACTGTAAGACGGCTGAAAAACGGCTCGAAAGCGAGCAAAAACAAAAAAAGTTGTTCTAACAAACAATGGCTCAAAGCAAATATAAGCGCATATTACTGAAGCTCTCCGGCGAAAGCTTCAGCAGACCCGGCGGGTTCGGGCTTGACGGCCCCGCCCTTAAATCAATCGCCGAAAGGATTTCACAGATTTGCAAACTCGGCCCGAGGGTTACAGTCGTGGTCGGGGCGGGTAATTTCTTACGCGGCGAAATCTTTTCCAAAGTCAGCCAAATACCCCGAAACACAGCCGATTATATGGGAATGCTGGCCACCATCATCAACGCCTGTGCCCTCCAGGAATCGCTCGAAAAACTCGGCCTGCCGGCAAGAGTTCTCAGCGCCATTGAAGTCCCGGCAATGTGTGAGCCGTTTAATACAAGAAGGGCACTTCACCATCTTGAAAAAGGAAGGGTCGTGATATTGGCCGGCGGAACGGGCAATCCCTTCTTCACCACCGATACCTGTGCCGCTTTGCGGGCCTCGCAGCTTGATATGGACCTGCTTATAAAGGCAACCAATGTCGATGGCGTTTATAGTGACGACCCCAGAAAAAATCCAAAAGCGAAGCTATTAAAAAAATTGTCATATACTGATATATTGAAGAAAAACCTTAGAATAATGGACCCTTCGTCAATAGCTCTTTGCCGCGATAATAATATCCCTATTATTGTCCTGAACATTTTCAAAAAAGGTAACATTACAAAGGCCCTTTGTGGCCGCCGGATAGGTACATTAATTTCTTAAAGGGGGAACTTGCAGATGCCTGTTAAAGAAATAGTTACAGACACCGAATCCAAAATGAAAAAAACGCTCGAAGTCCTCCAGAACGAATTAAAAATCATTCGGACCGCAAAGGCTTCGACAGCTCTGGTCGAGAATATAAAAGCCGATTTTTACGGCACGCCTACGCCGCTCAAGCAAATGGCAGTGCTGGCAACCCCACAGCCCGATATGATTGTCATTAAGCCCTTCGACCCCACTTCGATTAAAGAAATCGAAAAGGCAATCAAAAACAGCGACCTCAGCCTCGCACCGATTGTAGATGGAAAGCTCGTCAGACTCAGTATTCCTCCCCTCACCGAGGAAAGAAGAAGACAGCTTGTCGGGCAGGTCAAACAAATCGGCGAGCAGGCAAAAATCGGCCTTCGCAACATCCGAAGAGATGCCAACAAGCATCTTGAAAAGCAGGAAAAGGATAAGCTCATTACCGAGGACGACCTCAAAAAAGGCAATAAACAAATAGACGATATTACGAAAAAGTACACCGACGAGATTGACGCCGCAGTCAAGCACAAATCGGATGAGATAATGCTCGACTGATTGTGCTTCGCTTTCGGCAGAACCGGGCCGTATTCATTTGCCTCGCTGTTGCATTTCTTTTATGTTTTGATAATTTGTATTTTGAATTTGTGCGTCAGTCGGCGCCACATCGACGGATTTTTGATTTCGATAACCGCCGAGAGCGGTTCAGAAGCGTACGTATTCGGATTTCGAATTAGTGAAAAATCACATAGAGGGCCAAAATGATGGGAACTGACAATTTTTCAAAACCCAAAACCCGCAAAAAAACCGGCAGGAAAATACTTAAGTGGCTGCTGGTGCTCGTAGTAGTTTTGATTATCTTGGTGGTTTTTATTGTCCCTGTATATGTATCATCCGAAGGAGGCCGGCGGCTCATATTAACTAAAATCAATAGCTCCATCGCCGGACGGACAGACTTTGCCGACCTTTCGATGGGTTGGCGCAAGGGCATTAAAGTTGCCGACTTTAGCTTTAACGATAACGCCGGCCAAATCTCCGTCCGCATAAAGCAAATCGCCACAAAACCACACTACGCTTCCATCCTGACCGGCACCCTATCCTTCGGCAAAACCATAGTTGACCAGCCGAAGATCCAGGTTAATCTCAAAGACCGCCAGATTACTGCTGCTCCTCAATCCACCGCCAAAAAACCGCAGCCCATCACTCTGCCAATCAAAAATATCGACCTTACCATTAAAGATGGCGATTTCAAAGTAACTGACGCAAAAGCACAAACCGTTGAGCTGTCGCAGATAAACTCAAAAGTAAATCTGCACCCGCCGGGAAAGCCGACAGATTTCGATATCAATATGGCCGTCGTGGACAAAGCCAAACCCGCCGAAGGCGGGCAGATTCACACAGCCGGCACAATTACGCCGCAGACAAAAACCGGCTGGACCCTCAAGGGAACCACCGGCGATTTAACTATCGAGGTGAACGATTTGGACCTCCAATCTCTGTCGCCGCTTTTTGCCCTCGCTGGACTTAAGACCCAAACCAAAGGCCTCATTTCCGCTAACGCGAAAAGCGAAATCAAAGATGGCCGATTCGAAAACCTAACCGCAATAGCGAAGGCAAAGAATCTGGATATAACAAGCCCACAACTAAAAGGCGATAGATTGCAGACTAAAACCCTCGACGTTGCCGTAAAACTCAGGCACACTAAAGAAGCAATAAATATCGACAAGCTCCAGCTCAAAAGTGACTGGGCCGACCTTGCCGCCAGCGGCACTGTCCCTACCACACTTAAATCTTTGTCCGATTTTCTGCAGCCCGATTCAAACTACACTCTTAAGGCCTCCTTCGATTGCGACCTGCCTGCCGTCCTGTCACAGATGCCCAAAACTTTGGGACTTAAAGAGGGCACCAAAATATCCTCAGGCAAACTAACCGGAAATGTCGAAACGCTCACCAAGCCCGCCCAAAGGTATATTCAAGCCAATGCGTCTCTCGCAGACCTGCAAGGCACAGTTGAGGGGAAAAAGATTGCACTCTCACAGCCGCTAAACGCAGAAGCGATAGTTTCATCAGATAAGACCGGCATAAAATTCGACAAATTGGATGTCTCCGCCTCATTTGCTAAAGTTAATTGCACCGGCAGCACCCAATTACTCAAATTTGATGCTGATATAGACCTGGCAAAACTTCAAACGGAGCTGGGCCAGTTCGCAAACCTGGGCAAATACCAGATGGCCGGCCAGCTCCTCAGCACCGGCCAGGTCTCACTCAAAGACAATAAAATTGCCGCCGCCGGCTCATCGACGGCCAAAAATCTTCGCTTGAGTTCAAAAGAAGCACCTGCTGCACCACCGGTTGACGCCGACATAAATTTTGCTTTCGATGTAGATAGAGAAAGCGATATTGTCACCATCTCCTCACTTAAAGCCGCCACAAACTTTGGCCAGGTCGGCATAAAAGATGCGGTTCTGCCGATAGGTGCTAAGGCCACCAAACCTTTGCACCTCGCAGTCAGCGCAACTAATCTCGACCTCCAGAAGCTTCAGCCGTTCGTTGCCTTGTTTGCGCCTCTCCCAAAACAAATGCAATTCGCCGGCACCGTAGATTCCAATATCTCTCTTATTGCCGAAAAGGACACCTACGCACTCACAACCGACTCCACAAAAATCAAAAATCTAAAACTCACATCTCAAAACCAGCCGCCTTTTGAGCAAAGTGAAGTTTCGCTTGTTCTCGATGCCCGGCTTAATCCAGAGCAAAAAACCATCAACCTCAAAAAACTTCAGTTGATAAGTCCGCAAGTTAAGATTTATAAAGCCGAATTCAGCGAAACCGCCAAAGCGGACAAAACCCAACTACAGGGCCGGTTCGACTGCGAGTATGACTGGGCGGCTGTTGGCCCTTATCTGCCTCAGGGCCTGATAGTTAAAGGCACAAACAAACTGCCCATAGAGTTCTCCAGCGAATACCCAACAGGACAGAGACAAAAGTTCCTCGATAATCTATCCACTAAAGGCACATTGGGCTTCACACAGGCGCAATACTTGGGACTTGTTTTTGAACGCACTGAGGCGCAGATTCAAATCCAGAAAGGTGCCTTCACAATCCTGCCATTTTCAACAAAAGTAAATAATGGTGAGTTCCACTTTGCTGCCCAGGGGAATTTGAAGCAGGAGTCCAGGTTATTGAGAACACCCCAGCCAATGCAGATAATGAAGGATATTCAAATCAACGATGAAATGGCCAGAAAACTGCTAATGTATGTGAACCCGATTTTCGCGAATGCTATTAATGTAAGCGGTATCGCCAACTTCGCTTGCGAGCGGCTTGCGATACCGCTGGCCAAAAACAAGCAAAACGAAATCGAAATAATCGGCACAGTATCCGTGGACAAGCTGCGTCTCCAGGCGTCTGACCTGCTTGGTCAGATTCTTCCGCTGCTCGGCGTCGGCTTTTCGGGTGTTGACATTACCGTCCGCCCCACAAAGTTCATTTTGCAAAAAGGAATTCTCAGCTACGATGATATGCAGGTCGAGGTCGGCAATAACCCCATTACTTTCAAAGGCGCCATTGGCCTGAATAAGAGCTTGAATATGACCGTAACGCTGCCTTATACTACGGAAGGCAAAACCGTCAGAATCGGCAGAGAAACCGTCGGCCAGAGAATATCCCTGCCGCTCAAAGGCACCATCGACAAACCTGAACTTGATATGGGTAAGCTCCTTGAAGAGCAACTAAAACAGAAATTGTTGGAAGGCCTCGATAAATTACTAAAATAACTCGTACTGACCGATTCCTGCTGTTATCTTGAATCTGCCTTTGGCAAAAGCTACAAACTACGAACTATGAACAACGAACTACGAACCATCTCTATGAAAGGGGACAAAAAATGTTAAATAACCTTTTGTCCACACCTACTGTCCAGCTCGGTAAAGCCGGCCGTTTTGTGGTTTTTCAAATCAAACTGTGGTCGCATTGCGCTAAACTGTTAGAGCAAAACCGCGCCGCCCAGCAAGCCGCCGCTCTGTCCTATCATACGATTTTCGGAATTGTGCCTCTGGCCATCGTAATGCTTTTGATTTTTCAGTCGTTTGCCGCTTACGAAGACGTGGGCCAGAACGTTAAATCTCTAATTTACGACCATCTCAACCTCTCCGGCATCAAATCCACCCTTCCCGGCGGCGAAGAAAAAATGCTCACAGATTTCATTGATGATATTATCGAGGGTTTTTTCGCAGGATTGGATAAAGGCTCTCTGACAATGGTCAGCGGAATACTTGTTATATGGGCAGCGCTGGCCTTGCTTTCGACAATAGAAAAAGCTTTTAACAACATCTGGCACGTCGCCAGAGGCAGAAGTTTCCTGCATCGAATAATTAACTATTGGGCGATTTTGACGCTGGGCCCGCTGCTTCTCGGAGCCGGTCTTTACATCAGCACACAGTACGCAGCGCTCGGGCAGTTACAAAAAACCCTTCTCTCGCATATTGGCCCGGCTGTCCTGTCCTACATAGTAGCCACCGTCGCGTTTTTCCTGCTTTATTTTGTTTTGCCGAATACAAAGGTCCACGCAAAGGCAGCAATATGGGGAGCCGCCGTCGCCGCTCTGGTCTGGACCGCTGCAAAATGGGGTTTTGGAGAATATGTCACCGTCTTCATACCTTATAGTAATGTCTATGGCATCGTTGGGCTTGTGCCGTTGGGTGTCTTATGGATTTTCATAACCTGGCTTATAGTTTTGTTCGGTTTGCAGTTGACATTTACCACCCAACACTTAAAGACCCTCGATGCCGCCGAGATTACCGCAGCCAGAAAAACCGAGGAGTATTTTCTCGCCAATGACCTTACCGCCATCAATATCGTCAGAGAAATTGCCGCCGCTTTCGAGCAAAATCAAGCGCCTGTTGCGCCCGAGGTTATATTCAGCAAGCTAAATATCCCTGCAGAATTCGGCGACAAAATTCTTACCTATCTTGTCACTAAAGACCTCATAGCAAAAACTTCCGACCCCAAAGTCGGCTTTCTGCCCGCAAAAGACCCGGCGAATATCAAACTCTCTGACATCGCCGATGCCGTTGCTGTCGCCAGCTTTGCCCAGTCAACTGCCGACCAGACCCAGGCCCTCGACCAGCTATCTCAATCCCAGCGCACGCTTCTATCTAAGTATAGCGTAAAACAAATCCTCGCGCCGCCCAAGCATGATAGATAGCCCTATGTCCCCCACGTCCTATCGGGGTTTCACGTGGAGTTTATATTAGTTCTGCCGGTGGAGGTTCGACTTTTGATATTGCCCAATCTCATCCATCGGTATCGCTGTCTGCAGGAATTCTTTGTTCAAGCATCCCGCGCTTTTACTTATTTCCAGATGGTCGATTATCTTGCCTTTGATGTCTATCGTGTCCATAGTAAGCTTGTCGCCGTTTATCTCAAATAGGCAGAAATGGTGCACGGCGGACGCCTTGACGTGATACTCACAGGGCTTTATGCCGGAAGTCATAACACCACCCCCTCCGCTGGTGATATATGTCACGTAACTGCCGTCGCCTTCCTTGGCCGGTGCGATTGGCCGAAATCGCTCATACTGATGTGAATGACCTGTTATGACAAAATCGACGCCGGCTTCAGCTAATCGCGGCAGTGCATCGGTGTATCCCCACGCCGACCAGTGGTGACCGAAATTGAGACTCGGCCTGTGATAGCTCACAAATTTCCACAGGGCTTTGCTGTTCTTTATGTCACTTGTGATTAGCTCCAGAACCTTCTGCGGCTCGCCGCCCTTTACAGCATTGTCCGCGCAGAAGTAATGCACCGGCCCATAATCGAAGCCAAAGTTATTCGTTTCTCCCGGCGGAATAAGCAATTTCTCATAATTGCCGCTCTTACCCTCGTGGTTACCTTTGATAACATAGACCGGCACGGTTTCAATAAGCCCGCTTAACGGCTTGAAAAACTGCGGCCCCCATTGCTCATAACGGTCGCCGCTGGTCACTAAGTCCCCGCTGTGCACAACAAAATCAATCTTCCTGGCCATCATCAGTTTCACCAATTTTCTGTGAACATCCGGCTGGGTCCGACTGTCACCATATACGATGAACCTTACCTTATCTGTCTCATTCGGTGCGGTCCGAAATTTATAAACACTGCTTCTTATCCCCGGCCCGGTGACACCATAGCTGTAAACCTCCCCGGCATCCAATCCTTCAAGCCAGACCTTGTGAATAAAAACAGTTCTCTCAATATCACCCTGACCCATCTTGCTGATTTTATATTCCACCTTTTCCCCCTCGCTCTCGACGTATTTGTATTTTTCCGGCTTCCCTTCCTTGCCGTAATTTATCCTGAACGCCCCTTGCAGGTTTGTTTCCCACATAATTGCCGCCCGATTCTGATACACTCGAAGCAGCATCGGGCCTTTTGTTATCTTGCTCTGTTCCTTTTGTAACCCAGACAAAAATGGCAGACCTTCGCAACTACCGGCTGCCACAAGTATAGTAGTCAGCCAAAATATCTGTCGTCCTGATATATCACCGAACACTTTTGCGCTTCTCTGCGAATTTCTGATGTGCATACAAGGTTTCCTCTTTTATAAAAGTTTGCTTAAAAACTAATACCTTCTAATTAGCTTAACCAGCCCAGCACCTGCACCGGCTATAAAAAGTACTCCAAACCCAAGTAACGCTATCGCGCAAACTACCAGCACTATCCTTTGCCGGCGTGGGCTAAATAACACCGACCCTTTGAAGCTCGCCCACGATAATGCCTCCAGCCAGATAAGGTCGCAAAGCCAGTGAACGATGGCAAATAACACAAAAGCCCACACACCCAATCCGGTAGCGGTAGTTGCAAGAGCCAATCCGACCGTGGCCCACCAGACAAAGAAATAAGGATTGCCTCCCGACAGTATCACACCCGCCAGCAGTGGTGCGCTTTTACTAATCGTTACTTGTGGCTTATTCGCACTTTTCAGATTGCTTAGCATCTGAACTGCCGTAATAATCAGGAACGTCCCACCTGCCAGCCCAATTACAATCTTTACAGAATTCGATTCAAGAATACCCTTCATCCCAACCGCAATCAGAACTATTAGCGGAAATTCTACAATGCCGTGTCCCACTGCCATAAGCGCCCCAGCGTAGCGATTGCGTGCACCCATTACTATCGCCGCCGCCGTCACAGGCCCGGGCATCATTACTCCTGACAGTGACACCCCAACCACCCTCAATAAGAACCACACTAATTCCATCAAATCACTAATTTGTTGGCCCCTAACTTTACGTTGGGGGTTTCTATTCTCCAATAATTTTTATCAGCACGCGTTTTTTGCGTTTGCCATCGAATTCACCGTAGAATATCTGCTCCCACGGACCAAAATCCAGCTTGCCGTCCGTCACCGCAACAACCACTTCCCTGCCCATTATGGTTCGCTTCAGGTGCGCATCGGCATTGTCCTCACCGTTATTATGCCGGTACTGCGAGTATGGCTTCTCAGGCGCTAACTTTTCCAGCCACGTTTCAAAATCCTGATGAAGTCCGCTCTCATCGTCATTGATAAAGACGCTGGCCGTAATATGCATAGCATTGCAAAGCACAAACCCTTCCTTGATGCCGCTCTCCTTTAGACATCGCTCAACCTCCGGCGTGATATTGATAAATTCACGTCTGCTCTTTGTATTAAACCAGAGTTCCTTCCTGTAACTTTTCATAATGTTTTTTCCTGTTGCAGAGAAAACTAAAGTCCGCTTCTTATCTCATCCAATCGTTCCCTTGCATCCGGCACCATCTGAAAGAATTTCGCGAGCTTTTCACAGACGTATTGGTCGCAATATGCACAATTTACAACACCCTTTTTCTTCCCGCATTTCCTTATCTCGCACACTTTGCAGTGACCGAAAATTGGTTCGCTGTCTGATATGCAGCCGGAACAATTAATATCCTTCGGCTTTAAGTCTGCATTATATTGCTTGGACCAGAGCCGCGCTACTTCTGCTCTCTTTTCGTCATCATTATTCCTGGTTGCGATGAATGCGCCACATTCATTGCATAACAAGCCGCAAACGCTTACCATTTCATCCATTTTTTACTCTTTTTTTAACAAATTGGTTTATTTCTATTCTCTCAACCACCAAGTTACAGTTATTCCTTGAAATCCCTGTCATTGATGCCTTTTTTTATCTGGTCTAAACACAGTTCAATCCGGGTCAGTACGGTGCACGATTGTAGCAGGTTTTCTGGCGTGGCGGAACAACATCTTGCAAATTCCATCATCGGCAAGTATTTTAAGTGCCCATCCCTAAAACGGTTTGCGGTTCATCAACAATAAACTATGAACAATGAACTCAATAATCAATTCTTCGCTTGACATTTTCGCCGCTCCATATAAAATTCCGCGAAAACATTAAAATCAGGAGACTACACAATGGCAGACAAGAAAGCAGACCTGGCCGGCCCAGGCATCGGCGACTACGCCGAGCTGGAGAAAATCCTTCCACAAAATTACAGCTCTCTTCTATCCCCAAAGGAAACGCAAATCGCCACCTACGCCCTTAAAGACTACATCGAGCAGAATCTCTGCAAAAAGCTTAATCTAATTCGTGTCACCGTCCCTCTGATTGTGGATGTCGATAGTGGCGTGAACGACTATCTCGACCGTGATGGCTCACGGACCCCTATCCGCTTCCATATTTCAAATGACTACAACAAAAATTCCGTCGATGCCGAGGTCGTACAGGCCGCAACTAAATGGAAACGTATGGCCCTAAAGCAGTTTGGCATGAAAATCGGCGAAGGTCTGCTCACCGACATGCGTGCCGTCCGCAAAGACTACTTCCTCGACCACGACCATAGCGCCTATGTTGACCAGTGGGACTGGGAGCTTGCGATAACAAAAGACCAGCGCAACCTCAAATTTCTAAGGCAAGTTGTTGAGAAAATCTGGAAAGTCCTCAAAGGCGCCGAGACCCACATCCAGAAGCTCTTCCCCCAGCTCAAAACCGACAAATACCCGAACCTGCCCGAGAATCTTACCTTCATCCACGCCGAGGATATCCTCGGTAATTACCCCGACCTGCCGCGCAAACAGCGTGAAACTACCATCGTGCAGGAATACCCTGCCGTCTTTATCATCGGAATCGGCTGGGTCCTGAAGGATGGCTACCCCCACGAAATGAGGGCCGCCGACTACGATGACTGGGTCACCGAGACAACCTCCGAAGATGGACGACCAATGCACGGCCTCAACGGTGATATTCTCGTCTGGAACCCCGTAACAAAACGCCGCCACGAACTGACATCTATGGGTATCCGCGTCAACGCCGAAACGCTCAAAAAGCAGTTGGAGATTTCAGGCCAGCTTGATTTCCTCAAACTTCCCTATCATCGGGCCATCTTGAATAATCAGATTCCTCTTAGTATCGGCGGCGGCATCGGCCAATCCCGCACCTTTATGCTCCTTCTTAAAAAAGCCCATATCGGCGAGGTGAGCGCCACCGTCTGGCCAAAAATCCTAAAGGATATGTGCAAAAACGAAAACATCCACGTCATAGAATAAACATCGCACGTGTCCTTCTGAGTCCACCGAAGGCGGACGAAAGATCTGGCCACCGCAGTTGATAAAACAGGAGATAAACCCGACAAAAACACTTGACTTTTACTGCATAACTAATTATGGTTGTTCGAAATTACACAAAGGGATGTAATGATAATCAACACCGCAAGAATAAGGAGAATGAAATATGGCAAATCATGAGGAAACAATGCAAAGTTCAGAGTTCAAGGACAAGAAGACCGGACTTATCGCGTTTGGAGTTATTCAAATTATTTTTGGCGGATTTTGTGCCCTCGCCATACCTTTTATGATATTCGGCATGCTCGTATCTACCATTTCTCGTAAAAGCCCGGCTCCGCCTATGAGCGGTCACCTGATGATACCAGGCATTTTGTTTTATGTGATATTGGCTATATGGTTTATCTGGATGGGCATTGGCTCCATTAAGGCCAGACGCTGGGCAAGAGCGCTCATATTGGTCTCTTCATCAGTATGGCTTATATGCGGGATAGGGGGACTTATTGTTATGTTATTGTTCTTGCCTGGTATGTATGACCAGATGGATAAGAACCCGCAGATGCCCCGGGCGGCTGTTCTCATCATGAAATTCATCATGATTGGGTTTATGACTGTCTTTTACGTCGTTATTCCCGCCGTGTTCGTTCTCTTTTATAAAAGTAAGAATGTAAAAGCGACCTGTGAGTTTAGAGACCCTCAGGTTCGCTGGACCGACAAATGCCCTTTGCCTGTCCTCGCTGTCAGCTTCATCTTTGGAATCTGGGCGGCTTCGGCATTATTTACGGGCTTTTACAGATGGACGATTCCCTTCTTTGGATTCATCCTCAGCGGAATACCGGGCGCCGCAGTAGCACTCGTCATAATGCTTCTGTCTGCTTACGCGGCCTGGGGCACATACAGATTGGACATTAATGGCTGGTGGTGCTCGGTCTTATTGATTATTGCCTTGGCCCTGTCAACAGTTATTACGTTCTCGCGCGTGAACCTATGGGATGTCTATTCGGACTTCTATGAAAAGATGAACTTCTCCCAGCAGCAGATAGATATGATGAAACAGTACTGTGTGCCGCTGACTTCTACTATGACCGTGCTTGGAGGGCTCTGGTCTCTCGGACTTTTGGCGTATTTGCTGTACATCAGAAGATACTTTGTATCTCCTCCTGACCAGGAAAGTCCTTCACAGCACTCTTATATTTAGCCCCACGCGGAATGAAATCCGCTCCCGGTGGGTGTGGGGTTTTACTTATCCCGCAAATCCGGCAAACACATCTCTGGCATACTGAGAGCTTTTGCGAAACGCCTCCACAGTCCCCATCGTCTTCGGCGTTCCCTGCTCCACCGCTTGCTCAATCACTAAGTGTGGCCGGACGCCAATACCCTGCAAATACTTCGCCAGAGCAGGATAGTCAATGTCACCATCGCCAAGCGTCTCAGACCAGATATTCCCCACCGACTGACGAATATGCAGCTCACTTACCCGCGAACCGTAAAGCTTCAGCACATCAAATAGCGCAACTGCCGAGTTCCCCGCACCGCGATATATCCAGTGCGCATCTAAACACAGCGTCACATACTTCGGGTCCGTCCCCACCATCGTATGATGGAACTCTCTCGCTGCATTGCGAAGCTCGATATCGTGATTGTGATATGCAAGCTTCAAACCCACCGATTTAAGTTTAGCGCCCAATTTCTCCATCGCCTCCGCCTGCACCTTCAACTGCGCATCGTCCTTGTTCTCCGGCCCGCCCCAGCGAATCGGACTGGGGTTCGTGACAATAATCTTCACACCGACCTGCTTGGCCTTCTCGGCAATCGCCACAACCTCCCCAATACTTTTGTCAGCCCCAGCCGCATCGTGCAGTACACTATTGACATACAACGACCGCATCTGGAGGTTGTGCTTCTTCAGTAATGGCTCAAGCTCGTCAATCTGCTGGATGCCGGTGACAAGCGGCTCAAAGCCATCCATCCCGCTGGCTGCAACCTCTCCCAGCCCCTTATCCAGCGATGCATTGAAATCCAGACCTTCCCGCTGATAAAACACCGTCCACGGATACTGATTACACGCCAGATGCAACTTCTTCTGTCTCTCCTCCCTGGCTCTTGCTGCCTGAACACCAGCCAGCAGTGCTCCTGCCGCTATCCCCATATCACCCAGAAATCTCCGCCGTGAAACTTCACTATTCAACATAATAATGACCTCCTTTTGCCTTATGCTCTTATACACCTGTGCTCTAATTGCCGTGCACCAGTTTGTTATAAACCTGCTCTATTTTGTCCACCATAACTTCCGGTGCGAATTTTTCTTTCACAAGCTCTCTGCTGGCCTTGCCGAGCTTTTTTCTCAAGTCCTCGTCCCCAATCAATTCCGCACAGACCTTTGTTAACTGCTCAAAATTCTTCGGCTCAATCAGCCGCCCTGTGTTTTTATTCACAACTTCTCTTGCGCCATCAACATCAAAAGACACCACCGGCTTACCGCACAGCATTGCCTGCGGCAGAGCCCTTGCAAGCCCTTCGCGAAGCGAACAGTGCACAAGAATATCCGATGATTGTATCGCCAGCGGAATCTGACTCGGCGGCAAAAGCCCCGTGAACTTTATCTTCTCAGCCAATCCTAATTGCCGGACCTGCTGTTTGTAATGGTCAGCTAATTTCCCATCACCGACAAATAACCACACAGCATTTCCAAACCGTTTCGATAATTCCTTTGCAGATTCGATGATATACTCGTGTCCCTTCAGCATAAAAAGCCGAGCAATGGTAATAAGCACAATGGAATCTTCCGGAATTTCATATTTTCGCCGGAAATCATTTTTGCGTTCCTGCGAAATCGGCTCTAAAAAATCCTCTTCTTCAATTGCTGAATACGCCGTGACATACTGTTCCGGTTTTCCGATACCTGCCGCGAGCGCCTGACTGGTCATTGCATCAGCCACACTTATAAAAAGGTCAGTCCGTTTCGCTGCGGATTTCTCGATTGCGATATAGAATTTGTTCAGCCATTTGCTCTGGTATGGATGAAACGCCAGCCCGTGTATCGTATGCACTATTTTCGGTTTTGTCCTTTGCCCTTTGCTCTTCACCCTTCGTATACCGTCCGCCGCAAATCTGCCCAAAATCCCCGCTTTAGCTGAATGAGTATGCACAATATCCGGCTGTAACTGACGAAGATATTTTTTGATTTTCCAGTAGCTTACTATGTCCTTAACCGGCCCGATGGCCCGCCGCAACTCCCCGATTACGATAACTTTATATTTCTGCCCTTTTGTCTGCTCAAAAAGCTCCCCCTCCGGCCCAATCGCCGGCCCGGTAATTAGCGTAACATCGTGTCCCCGCTGTGCCAGAAGTTTGCAGGTGATGAGAGTATTTTCCTGCGCCCCCCCGAGTATCAATCTTGTTATTATGTGGACAATTCTCAATATCTAATCCATATCAGGCACAATCCCGCCGCTGGCGCCAGCGGCCCTGCTGCAGTTCGGTCTTTTGCCTCGAGAATTTCCTTTATCTTCTCAGGCTTCCATCTGCCGACACCCACCTCAACCAGGGTGCCGACAATGTTCCTGACCATATTGTACAAAAAACTGTCACCCTCCACATCAACATAGACCCAATCATTTTCGTTTTGCGTAGTGCGTATTGCGTATTGCGTATTGTCATTCCTGCGAAAGCAGGAATCCATTTTTTCTTCGCACGACACACTACGCTCGACGCATGACGAATAGACATCGCAGCGAAATATCGTTCGCACCGTGTCCTCCCTTTTTTCATTTCCTGCTGCAAATGACTTGAAGTCCTTTGTGCCGACCAGAAACTTGGCCGCCTCAGCTATCGCCGCAGTATCCAGTTTCATTGGTATATGCCAGCAGTGCCTGATTTGCAGAACCGGCCGCACCGGCCCCGTATAAATCATATAGCGATACAGCTTGCTCTTGACCGCCCCTATCACATCAAAGCCGAGAGGAACTTCTACCGCCTCCACAACCGCCATATCTGGAGGCAATCTGTCCGTAATTGCTTTGGCGAGATTTTCTGTCGGTATCGGCGAATCGATTTGGATAAGTCCGACCTGCCCCAGCGCGCTTACTCCCGCATCCGTTCTACTCGCTCCGCACACACGAACCTTGCGGCCCAGCAACTCTCCGATTGCCTCCCTCAGCACACCCTGAATGGTTCTAAATCCCGGCTGAATCTGCCAGCCGTGGTATTCCGTCCCATCGTAAGCAATTGTCAGTTTTACATTGTGGAGGGCCATCGCCGCCGATTATAGCAGCTTTTCCGCAATCTGGACAGCGTTTAACGCCGCACCTTTGCGCAACTGGTCCCCCGCAACCCAGATATTGATGCCCCGATTCTCAGGTATCGACTCGTCCTGACGAATTCGCCCAACGAGTATATCATCCTTGCCCGTTGCATCA
>Ga0315280_10005949_pt1 | contig 17093 bp, 17 predicted proteins | sample YL17G06_40_MG_FD_203697 | JGI IMG/M metagenome (GOLD analysis project Ga0315280, IMG submission 203697) | Sediment microbial communities from Yellowstone Lake, YNP, Wyoming, USA - YL17G06_40 | ecosystem: Environmental > Aquatic > Freshwater > Lake > Sediment | place: USA: Wyoming | collected...
CATTTCCCACCATGATCACTGAACCATAGAATCCCCTAAGTTTTTTGACCAAGCCTCTCTTTTCCTCGGGCGTTGCGTCGAATAGCACAAACCTTCTAGGAATACCCAGCAGATGGGCGCACTTCATTGTCGCCTCCTTGCAATTGCCCGTGGCTAAGAATACGTCTGAGCCCGAATCAATCATGGATTTTACGACTCCTTGAACCTCTTCGTAGAGTCTTCCGCCCAGACCCACCGTATGTGTAGCCTCGCCATCCTTGTTGACGAATAGTGCTGTGCAAACACCGAGCTGCGAGTCGCAGTGATCCATCACCTTATTGGCCACCTCCCTGAGCCCCTTTAAGACCCCCCCCCTTTTCAAGAGGTCTTTTGCGATCCTAGGAACAACGGGCAGCAAAGAGCAGCTGACCTTAAGATCCAGTCTATCAACGTCTCCTTCCATAAGCGCCCTAAGGGGTCCACGAATGTTGACCAGAGCCACGTGCTCCTTCACGACATAACTCAAAGTGCTCGCGCAGAATGTGCACTTACCATTACTAAGGTCCAATACGACCCTGCAGGCATCAACTATCGTACCCGACTTGTCCAGAACTACCGCTTTCCTCAATGGCGAACCCCTTAGCCGGCCCCGCAGATACCAGCGGTGCTATCGAGCGTTCCTTCATCCTTCATCCCTTCAACTCCCGCCGGTCTCTCCATGCCTTCCCGCTTCTTCCTTTCCTTCTCCTTCTCCTTTTCCTCTCTCTTCTTCTCTACGGTTGCAACACTTGCCGGCTCCAGCACGTTCACATCGTATAAGAGACCGGTGCTGTCAATCTCCGCCCAGAACTTTCCGTCCATCTCAAGTAAACGCACGACTCTCCCGATCGTCCCCGTCTTGTCGTATACGACACCCTCGCCCTCCTTAATGGCCATGACCGTGCCTCCACAAAAGTTTATTATATCTATCTCCTCTCTCTCATATTAATCTGAGGGGTGGCACTTGGAGGACTTGGCTCACATACTCGCCTCGGCTAAGAGCTTCAAAGGCTTCGCGAGGAAGGCTCAGATCGGTGAGATCGTTCAGATAATGGGGGAGAGCGAGTATGATGATGCCGGCATACTTGAGCTGGGAGACCAGCTGCTGGTCGTCTCCACGGACGGTATAACCGAGGATCTTGTGAAATCCGATCCGTGGTTTGCTGGGTACTACTCTGTCCTCGTGAACGTGAACGATGTGGTCATAAAAGGCGCCAAACCTCTGGGCTACGTGAATGTAATATCCTCGGGGAACCGCGATACGAGGATAAAGATAGCCAAGGGGATAAGGGCAGGTCTTGACAAGTACGATCTCAAGCTGCTGAAGGGACACACCCATCCGGACTCCTCCTACGAGGCCATAGACGCCGCAGTGGTCGGGATCGCGAAGAGGGTGGCCAGGAGCACAACCGCCGTTCCTGGCGATCCCATCGTCATGGCAATTGACCTCGCCGGGTCTTTTGGCATCAAGGGCTGGGTCAAGTGTTTTGACAGCACCCTGAAGAAGACAAAACCAGAGATCAACCGAATCCTCTCTGCCATACGTTCGGTCATCGAATCTGGGCACATCGAGGCCTCTAGGGATATGAGCGCCCCTGGTATATTGGGGACCCTCGCCATGCTGTGTGAGGCCAGCTCGGTGGGCGCTGAGATTGATCTCGGAAAGATCCCGAAACCTGAAGACATCCTGCTATCAGAGTGGCTGACCTCTTACCCAGCAATGGGCTTCATATTTGCCATAAACTCCGAGAAGGCCTTGGGTCCGCTCAGGGAAGTGGGGCTCAAGACAGAGGTTGTTGGTCACTTCACCAGAGAGATGACAATTAAGGCCCGACTAGGCAGAGCGAGCCGGACCTTCATGGATCTAACGAGCGAATCTATCTTCGGACTCCGCTAGCTCAGGCTGCCTTATTATTTGCCTCGGATAGCCCCTTCTCCTCTTCAGGAGTGAACGCTTTTATAATGTCGCCGGGTGCTCCTCTGACTACGATTTTTCCGTCCCTCTGCAGAATCCCTCCCTCACATGTGTCAAGGACGAAGTCCAGATCATGAGACACTATGATAAAGGTCTGCCCCAGCTCGTTCCTCGCGTTCTTTATGGATCTTGATATCTCATGCCTGGTTATCGGGTCCATGGTACCGGAGGGCTCATCCAGAATAACGACGATGGGCTCCCTTATCAGAACCTGCGCAAGAGCAACCCGGTGCCTCTCCCCCTCGCTCAGCTCGTCAGGGTAGGCTGATATTATCCTGTCTATGGCGCCTTCCTCAAAGCCGGTCGCGGATAGAACGACGTTCGCTTTAAACCTGGCGAACTCGTCTGGAAGCCCCAGACCTACTGCGTCGGTCAAGTTCTCAATGACGGTCAAGTGCGGGTAGAGGGTGTATTCTTGATGCAGTATGCCTATGTAGGGCGTCGCCCTTCCCCTCCCAAGGGGGCCAGGCTCGAGCATATTCACCCACTCATCTCCCATCTTCAAATCCACGCTCCCAGAGGTGGGTGTCGTCACTCCGCTTATTATCCTAGACAGGGTCGTCTTCCCGGCTCCGCTCAGCCCTATTATGCCGAAGATCTGCCTCTCTCTGACCTCAAAGGACACTCCATCCAGCGCTTTGACAACCCCCTTGTCTATGGAGAAGTAGTGCTTCTTGAGATCCTTGACCCTTAATATCACTCCACCGTACTCTTTGGGTTTGGAGACCTCCTCGGCCTTTACGTACGAGAGGAACCTCTCCACAATACTCTTGGAGTCCCCAACAGCCTCCACCCTTCCTTCTTCCAGCAGGACGGCCTTATCCGCCATCTCCGTAATAGCCTCCGGCATATGGGACGTGACCAAGAGCGTCGTTCCGTGCCCCTTCACCTCTTGGTTGATTATCTTGTAGATGGCGTTGGCGCTTATCTGGTCTAGCGTTCCGGTGGGCTCGTCTGCCAGCAGAAGGACTGGGTTCAGCGCCAGCTGCCTCCCCAGGACCGCCCTCTGCTTCTCTCCGCCGCTGAGGTCCCTGGCCGCGTGGAGCAGCCTATGCGAGAGCCCCATCTCCTTTGCGATCTCCAGCGCCCTCTTGCTGACGTCCTCCTCACAGGTCTGAGCCTTGGTCAGGGACTCTACCAAGTTCTCATAGACCGTGAGGCTGCCGTACAAGGCAAAGGTCCTCTGGAACATTATGGCGATCCTGTTCTTCAGCGCTTTTGCTACCTCATCGAACTTCCAATAATCCACCTCCATGAGTTCCATCTTGCTGGAACATCTGGGGCAAACTTTCCCGGCCCAACTTGGTCCCTCTATATGCTCGCACTCCTTGCAGAAGGCGATGCGATAAATTATCCTTCCTTTGGTCGGGGCATATTCGCTCAGCCCCTTAAGCATGGAGAGGAGCACCGTCTTGCCCGAACCGCTCCTCCCTATTATCCCGAGCCTGTCTCCCTCACCAATCTCTAGGGAGATGTCCTTCAGGACCTCTTTGTTGCCGAACTTCTTTGAGACGTTGTCAATTACGATGAATGGGTTGCCCATTAACGTCACCGAGGAACAAATTATTTCTAATACAGTTGTATATAAACAAATTGAATAGCACCGTTAAAATAACGTCGTAATGTCTAAAATATTGAAGTCGCTCGCTCCTGTGATCATAATTATATAGACCTTTTTATAATCTCAGAATGACCGATATGAAATCTCCTTGCGAGCTAATCGCAAAATACGTCCTCCCTGTATTCAGGGCCATGGTCGCCAAGGAGCTATTGGAGACCTACTCGTTCTCCCAGAATGAGGTTGCCGAAAAATTGGGCATTACACAAGCAGCGGTGAGCCACTACATTAACTCGAAGAGGGGCGCAGTGATGATGAGCGAACTGGAGAAGATTCCGGGCGTGAAAGAGACCGTAACTGATGTATCAAGGTCGCTGGCCGGTAAGAGCGGCTCAGACGAGATGATCTTGGCATTCTGCAGGCTCTGCAGCGTCGTAAAATCCCAAAAGGCATTCTGGGACAATTTTGAAAAACTCAGAAAGCCATTATGACCTTAACACAATAAAAATCAGTTATAACACCGGGCTAAGTGGAACACGACTCTCTCAATTTATTTAGAACCTCTATAGCGTCAAGCCTCTTCTGATCTACGCGTTCCTCCTTCATCCTATCTAGAAGAACCCTCCCTCTTGCCTTGTCCAGCCCCATTATCACGGCACTCTGAACTATCCTCTGGTAATTTCGAAGCTGGAAGGGGACGGCCTTCGCCGCCTTCAGTATTAGCTCACCCTCCTCCTCGCTGACGTCCTCCTTCTTTAAGAGCCCCTCTAGCGTCGCTCTAATGTTGACGAGCGGCTCGGATATGGGCGCAAGGGTTTCGGGGTTGAACGCCAAGGCCACCTCGTCGTCAGAGTTTATGGTGCCTTCTTTATACCACTTGTAGATCTTCCCCACACCGATCATTCCGTAGGCATCCAGCTCCGATGCCCTGAGGGCGCCCATGCTGGAGCCCCCCACAACGGTTACCCCTTCCTTAATGGCATAAAGGATCTCCCTGTGCGATACTGCGGCCTGTTGGTAGAATACACCATCTATGAGGCCTATGGCGTTGGCACCATCGTTGGCGGCCCTCACTATATCCCCCCTTCCCGCCGGCGGCCTGTACTCTGCTCCGCCTAGGATCGCCCTTGCCTCTTGGTGCGAGAGGCTCGGTCCCAGAAACACCACAACCTTCATGGAAACACCATCCCGTTCATCTACTCCTCGAACAGAACTTGGTTCGAAGACGCTCTCCCATTCTGTCCTTATCTAAGGCATAGACCTCCAGACCGGGTACTATTACCCTCACAGCCGGCACCCTCAGATCGGGCTTGGTGAGGTCCGCTAAAATTACCTCGTCAAAACCAGATTCCGTCAGCCTCTTTACGGTGTACTTTATGTCCTCAAGGAAATCCTGATTCAGGACAGAGGTCAGGTCCTCAAGTCTCACGGTCTCACCCGAGGGAGTAAACCACCTCTTATTGAGCCTCTTCATCCTCTCGTAGCCGATCCTCCTGGCAAATTCTGCCTTGAAGGTGTCCTCCCTTGTTCCGTGGATTGTCGTAAGCCTGCTCTGAACCGCCTCCGTCAGCGCTCTCAACGCCGCCACCTCGGGGATCAGGTGGGTTCCCACGCCCAGGGACAGGAGTGCAGGATCTCTGGTCGTCTCGTCGTCTATGGCAACGCCTATCGTCGTGATCCCCACGTCCGATGTAATGTCCTTGGCATACGCCCTTATGGAGGCCGACTCAAGCTTATCCAAGATCTCTCTCACCAGGGCGTTGTTACTGCTGCTCAGATCCACGTCCCGATCTTTGACGGCTCCACCCTCAAAGAGAGACCACGCATCCCTCTCGATGACCTCCATCAGCCCGTGGACCACCGCCTCCTCCACCACGTTCCCCACGGCCAGCCCGTTTGTGTTTGTCCTGAAGAGCTGATTCCGCCTCTCGTACGGGTGAAACGCCGCCTCCGCGGGGACGAGGATGTCCCCATCGCTGGTCACGGAGTAGCCCTTTACCCACTCAATCTCTTGATTATGAGCATACATCCGAATCTTCGGTAGGATTAACTTTACAGGATCCAATGCGTTGTACCTGCCCTTCAGCGCGTCGTAACTCCCCTTTATCAGAGTTAGAGCTCCCGGCTCTGCGGAGAACCTCTCTATCCCCTCCATTATCGCAGAGACCTCGGCCTCTTGGGGCGTACAACCCTTGCCCGTATAAACCGTAACCGCGCCCTCTTGAGCCCCCGGTCTTATCGAGGTGAATATGGGTATGCCCAGCCTGTCGAGTCCCGTTATATCCGCCACCCTTGTTATTCCCGCCTTGGCGGTGACCTCCTTGACCCGTCTCAGCGTGTCCTCAGGCGGCCTAACACGGTGCGTGTCTGCCATGTACCCCTTTAAGACCGAGTTCAAAATCATACATTATTCCCTGTCAACAATCGTTATTTTTTCTCTTCAAGCTCCTTCATGCCTGAGACCATCAGGGCGGCGCCCACCGCCCCGATGAGGTTGGGTCTCTTGGGGACGATGATGTCTACGCTGAGTATATCTGACATGGCCGTGACGAGTCCCTTCACCAGTGCCGTGGAACCGACCTGTATTTTCGGGTACCTTATGTCGATCTCTTGGAGCTGTTGCTCAAATATCTGTTCGGCCACGCTGTGGCATGCCGCAGCGGCGACATCCTCAAGCTTCGCCCCGCTCGCCAGCCCGGCGACCAGATCTTGAAGCCCGAAGACTATACAGTATGCGTTCATTGGAACCAATTTGTAGTCTCCTCGGACTGCCATCTCCCCAAACTCGTCCAGTTCGACGCCGAGTCTCTTGGCGCTTGTTTCGAGAAACCTCCCAGAAGCCCCGGCGCAGACTCCGCCGACGGTGAAGCTGTCGGGAATGCTGTCGTAGAGAGTCACGGCCTTGTTGTCCATCCCCCCGATGTCTATCACTGTGGCGTCTCCCTTCAGCTTGTCCGTCATGTAAAGCGCGCCCTTTGAGCAGGTCGAGACCTCCTCCATGGCGAGCTGGGCCTTATACCTCTCCTTCAGCATCTTCCTGCCGTAACCAGTAACGCCTATGCCCTCGAGCTTCTCCAGACTTACCTTCGCCTCATTTAGGGCATCATTTAGTGCCTGCTCCCCCGACTCCAATACGCCCGTCGTGGGCAACCATCCTACTCCAATTATCTCATTATCCTTCATGATAACGGCCTTGGTCGTGGTCGAACCGGAGTCTATACCCGCGGTCAGCCCCTCCTGCTTGGTTCTTGCGAAGAGCGGCTTCTTCCCAATTATATCTACAAGGGCTTCCATTCTGAGCATCAGGGCGCCTGCCTTAGTCCTCTCGGTGAAGGAGTAGGTCACCACCGGGATCTTTGTATGGCTCTGGATGTACCTCCTGATGATGCTCCGGACGAGCGCCCCCTCGGCGCACTTAAAGCAGGAGGTTATGAAGACCCCGTCCGCGTCCGCCCTCCCCTCACCGATGGCCTTCGCCCTGGCCATCATGACTCTGAGGCCCGGGCTGAGGACGTGGAAGCCAAAGTCTTCCTCCACCGTCTTGATCTCGGATGCGTCGACCTCCGGGACAAAGATCTTCCCGCCGACGATCTCCGCGGCCTTCTCTATCTCCTTCTGAATTCCGCTGTACTCAGTACCGCACGAGATCTGTGCTATCCTGACCACTTGAAGCTCCCGCCTTCAATTGTGATATCCGACTTTTCATTATATTAAAAGACATGTTAAATAACCTTCTTTCTGTGCTTCCTTTATTTGATGCGGATCTCCACGACGTCCCTGTCCGCTAGCTCATGTTCTGCACCAACGCGCTCTCCGTTGTACTTGACCGAATTCCCCCAAACCCTGGCATACTTGAAGTTTCTGTAGAGCTGGGAATGAACGATCTTTGCAATGTCCTCAACCCTTGCCCCCACCTTCACTATTATTGGCTTCTTCGCTGTCTCCCCTCCCGCCCCCCTCGTATAGACCCTCATTATTCCAATAGCTCTGAAGAGGGACTCGCCCAGACTGTTTAGGCCTTCTCCGGTAGTGGTCGATACTCCGATCGCCTCTCTCTTGTATGTTTCACGGAAGTCCTCTACTGCTCTTGGAAAGAGATCCAACTTATTCACAACTGTTAATGCTGGTTTGTAGATCCTCGTCTGGTCGAGTGCATCCTCGACCTCCTTGAGCGTGACATCCCCCCATATCCTAACGACCGCGTTGCGGACGCCGAACTCCTTCAGGGTCCTGTCGATCTCCTCCACCCTGCACGTTATCCTGCCGGTGCACGCTATCTGTATGCCGCCCCCAGTCGTCCTCTCTATCTCGATCTTCCTTACCCTTTTGTCAATGGTTATCCCTGCCGAGGTCAGCTCCTTGACTATAAGCCGGAACTGGTTTACGGGGTCCGCCGTATCGAGCAGTATCAGGAGCCCGTCCGCATTCCTGGCAAGGCTCAGGAGCTGCGATCCCCAAGCTCCATTTCGCACACTCTCGAAGATCGCCGGGGTGTCTATGAGTTGGAACTGTATGTCCTCGAACAGCATCATGCCGGGAACAGGCTCCCTCGTGGTGAAGGGGTGGGTCGCCACCTCGGTCTTGGCGTTGGTAACCTTCATGAGTAGGGAGCTCTTCCCCGAGCCAGTCATCCCGAGGATTACCACTTGTGCCGCGCCCTCTTTCTTGAAGGAGAAGCCGCCTCCACCGCTCCCGCCCGCCTTCCTCTTCTTCTGCTCCTCCAGCTCATCCTTCAGCTGGGCAAGCCTCCTCCGAAGGTACCCCCTCATCTTCTCGTTGCCCTTGTGCTCTGGGATGGACGACAGAAACTCCTGCAGGTACTTGATCTTGTCGGGGAGGGTCTTGGCCTCGATATACCTTCTCTCAGCGGCTCTTGCTTGGGGCGGTAGGTTGGCTGGCACCGCGAGCACCCTACTGTCCTATATCAACTATGCAATTAATATTAAATCAGTGGTCCGCAACCTCAACCTCTGCCCTCTTTCAGCGAGACGCTGACCATCCTCGCGATCCTGACGACCCTGTCTGTGAGTTTCGTCGCGCTCTCGTCAAAGAAGTAGGCGTTGGGCTCGATTCCGAAGCCACCCTCGTCAATTATGACATCCAGCCAGCCATCCCCCTTCCTGACAGCGGCCTCGGCGAACGCGATCAGCTGATCCTCCTTCCCCTTGTAGTTGGGGTCCCTATGGAGAACCATGTACTTGAGGTTGAGCTTCTTAATTATCTTCAGCACGCTGTCGTTGTACTTCAGGTTGATGGCCGACCTTATGTTCGAGTTGACCTTCATGACCGCCAGTAAAACCTTCGCGAGGTGGCTGGAGACCCCGAACTCCGGATCCATGAGCGCCGTTACCCTGCCCCTAATCCTTACGAGCCTGCCAGGGATCCCTGCGACGTCCGCTACGCCCTTGGCGTCCTTCAGTGCCATGACAATGTTGGTGAAGACCTCTGGAACGAGCTCTGTGAACTCTGGGGCACTCTCCAGAAGTGATACCGCCGCCCGGAGATCTTCTAGAATTATCCGCCTGACGTCTGAGACGTCCGCCAGACTCATATGGAGCTGCATGCAGATGGTGCACCTCTCCTCCTCCAGCTCCGGAACCTTGATCTTGTGGACGTGGCATATCGCTCCTCCCCTTCTGAGGCTGAGGCAGATCTCACAGATGTTGTTGATGAGGTCCACATGGGTCAGCCTCTTCGTCGCGATCTCCGACGTGATGCCCTTTGCTAAGCTCTCGAGTTCGTCAAAGTTGAACGGGGGCGTTGCGACGGTGGCGACGTCCTGAGCGAGGTAGCCGCTCACCGCAGCCTGTGTGACGCCGAGCTTCCTTGCTATCTTCGTCTGCGTCCAAGCATAGTTCTCGGCAAGCTCCTTCGCCACTAGAACTCTTAGGGCGGGCAGTAGAGCCTTAACGGTTATCTCGCAGGGTGGATTCAAAAACTCTCCTCCATAACCTACTTATTATAAGATTTATATTACTTAATTATAAACAAGTCTTATATAAAAACCTGCGTAACTAAAGGCGGTGAGATAATTGTCTTACACAATCCCTAGGGTTCTAACCATAGCGGGATCGGACTCTGGTGGCGGGGCCGGAATACAGGCAGATCTGAAGACGTTCGCGGCTCTGGGTGTCCATGGGCTGGTGGCCCTCACCGCCGTAACCGCGCAGAACACCGCCGGGGTTATGGGCATCCACGAGGTTCCCCCCGAGATGGTGCGGCTACAGATCGAGGCCGTGGTCAAGGACATTGGCGTGGAGGTGGCGAAGACCGGGATGCTTTCCTCATCCCCCATAATCAGGGAAGTGGCTAGGGCTGCAAAGGATTTCCGGCTGCGTCTGGTCGTGGACCCTGTAATGGTCTCCAAGTCCGGGGCTGATCTCCTGCGGCGCGACGCCTTGGACTCGCTGATAAAGGATTTACTGCCCGTGGCAGAGGTCGTCACCCCCAATCTGGACGAGGCTGAAGCTCTGACAGGCTTGAAGATAGCGAATGTTAAGGACTCCATAAGAGCCGGGGAGGTCATATTGGATCTCGGTCCGAAGGCGGTGGTCGTCAAGGGAGGCCATCTGAAGGGAAATGCCGTGGATGTCCTTTGCATTAGGGGGAAGCTCCCGAAGGAGTTTTCCGCGGGCAGGATCGAATCTGCAACGACCCATGGCACCGGCTGCACGTTCTCTTCTGCCATCGCCGCGTTCTTGGCAATGGGGAAACCCGTCGAGGACGCTGTTAAGGGGGCCAAGGACTTCGTTACTGGTGCCATAATGTACGGTCTGAAGATAGGGAAGGGCGTCGGGCCAGTCGATCCCGTGAGTGGTCTGAGGATGGATGCAGTGAGGTACAGGGTGATCTCAAGGATGTACGACGCGATATCCGTGATCGAGTCGTCAGAGGTTCTCTCCCTCCTGTCGCCTGAATGCCAGATAAACATCGTGATGGCCCTCCCTCAACCGTACGCAAAGGGTACCGAATCCGTCTGTGGCATTCCGGGCAGGATATTCAACGTGGGCGGAAGGCTGAAGGCCGCCTCATGCCCTGCCTTCGGTGCGTCCAAACATGTCGCGAACGTGGTCCTCACCGCCATGGAGTTTGACCCAGAGGTGAGATCCGCCATGAACATACGCTACTCCCAAGAGATCATAGCCGCCTGCAGAGGCTTGGGCTTCAAGATAGGATCCTACGACAGGAAGAGGGAGCCTGAAGAGGTGAAGGCAAAGGAGGGAGCAACTATACCGTGGGGCGTACGGCAGGCGATCCGGGAACTGGGCGCGGTTCCCGACATAATCTACCACAAAGGCGACTTGGGAAAGGAACCGATGATCACCATATTGGGCAGGGACCCAGTAGAGGTCGCGATGCGGGCCATAAAGATAGGCAAACGCCTCCGTGCCAACAGTGCGTGATTGAGGAAAGATGTTTACTGAAGAGCGTTTACCAAGAGCCGATGGTGAAGACCTTCACTTTTATCGAGTCGAAAAATCCACTCCTCAGCTCCTCCACGAATGAGTTCAGCTTAAATGCTGGGACGACCAGAACCCCCTCGTTCTCCGTTATCCTCTCCTGGTAGAGCGTCACCAGTATCGGTATGATAGTTATGCTCCGCCAGTCCCCGACACCCATCTCTGCAAACTCCTGTAACTTGTTTCCAAACTCCACGGCTCTTTTCAGGTGCGCCGAGGCTGCAGCCTTCAATGCTGAGGCCTTGCCGAGCCTGATCCTCCAGTGCTTGCAGTCCGCGACTACTATCCGCGGCCTCTCCAGCGCCACCACGTCTACCTCATACCGCCTCTTCTTGGAGGAGAACCTGAAGTTTCTGAAAGTTCTGAAACTGTTCTCCGAGAATACGTCTGAGACTAAACCTTCAAAGTCCCGCCACTCGAGGTCTTTTGTGATGTCCTCAAAGGCGACTCCGCTCCTCACCCTCTCTTCGAGCTCTGCCAATGAAAGGTTGCCTGTCATGCCCCTGCACCCTCTTGTTCTAGCGTCGTAGCATCGCTCTGCTAGAGATCTTGGCAACTGGTGCGACCCTCAGTTTGTGGGCGTTCTCTTTAATCCTTCTCATTATCATCTCGATCTTCTGCCGCTTGCCGGGTCCCAGCTCCTCGGCGATCTTCTTCTGCGAGTACCCTAAGTCTGCGTGTAGGTGGAGGATCATGTCTACGTTCTCGTAGCCCATCCCCAGCTCATCCTCGGCCCTGTGACCGGGCCAGAGCCTGGGACTGCTCGCCTTCCTCACTATCCTCTCCGGGATGCCTATGTGCTTGGCAAGCTCCCTAACCTGCGTCTTGTAAAGCCCTCCAAGGGGGAGTATATCCACACCGCCGTCCCCGTACTTGGTGAAATACCCGATAAGCAGCTCGCTCCTGTCCCCGCTGCCCACCACGATCCTGCCCTCGATGTTTGCCATGTAGTAGAGGATGGTCATCCTCATCCTCGCCTTCACGTTCCCCTCCGCCACCCTGTCTCCCCTCCTGCCAGACGCCTTCAGAACCCTCTCCACCGTTTCCGTTATGTCTATCTTCTCGTACCTGATCCCGAGCGTCCGCGCTAGCTCTATCGCGTCCTCCACATCCGAAGCCGGCGTGGAACTCGCCTCGGGCATTATTAGTGCGAGAACCCTGTCCTTGCCGAGGGCCCTCACTGACAGGGCCGCCACGGTCGAGGAGTCGACGCCCCCGCTCAGCCCCAGAACGACGCTGCGATCCTTTACCTCCCGCTTTATGAAATCGCAGATCTCCTTCTCGGCAACCTCATAATTCAAGGCGAGTTGCTCGGAGGCTTTCATAAAAAGTCCCTCTTACGAATATGGGGCTGATAGATATAAAAGCTTGAACTACTCTGCCCTAAAGGGTAGAGATTCTCGGCTCAAAAGGTTTTCCATCCGCTTCCGAAAACCCTCCCCGAAGGTCTGTTCCAGACCTGCTTTAAGCACATTTAAGGCGGAATTTTCATCCCTATCTGCAGTGTAGCCACAGTAAGGGCAGAGGTGCATCCTTTGGGAGAGCGTCTTCCATACCATCTCCCCGCAGTTGCTGCACTTCTGCGACGTGTACTTCGCAGGTATCCTCCTGAATACAACAGCGCTTTCAGCCGACTTGTATTCAAGAAAATTCAAGAAGCGTCCCCAAGAAGCATCCGTGATGTATTTCGCCAACGGGTTCTTCTCTATAAGTTCATTAATGCTGAAGGCTTCAACGAAGATTGCATCATAGTTCTTGACGTAGTAGTGAGAGAGCTTGTGCAGAAAATCCTTCCTTTGGTTTTTAATATGTTCATGTAGTTTTGCTATACGTAACGACAGTTTCCTGAAGCGATAACTTCCTCTCTCCTTCTTCAATGAAGACCGCTGAAGCTTTGTAAGCTTCTTTTGTGCGTTAACATAGTACCTCGGATGGTTTGTTCTATGACCGCTACTGTCGAAGACGAAGCTCTTCAACCCGACATCTATTCCGACAGCACTCTTGACATCTCCCTTCATTGACATGCAGTCTTCATATTCATCGGTGTATTGCAGATACCATCCAGAAGCCCTCTTCACTATCCGTGCCTCTTTTGGGTTGCCCATAAGTGGTCTGAAGCCCCTCATCGAGATAGAACCCAAGAACCTCCACAGCCTCACCTTCCTTCCTTCGATGCGGTAGTCTATGCCATATTGCCTCAAGTGTATCGTCCTGAACCGCTTTTCGTTCTTATAGCGGGGGAAACGGTTGTGACCAATGAGAAAATGTTCGAACGCGTTGGTTACCCTATAGATGAGCGCCTGCTTATACGACGCAGGTAAGTTAGAGAATATGTTCTTTCCTTTGAACATCTTCTGAAGGCCATAACGGGAGAGGTTCTTGCCCTGTTCCTTGAATGCCTTTATCTTCATTTCGAGGACCTGATTGTAGAACAGTCTACCATTCTCTAACAACGCAAGAAGAACCTTTTGTTGTCCATTTGAAGGGTACAGCTTGGCTTCGTAAGTTTTTAGCACGATCTTAGGCTAAAGATATAAACACAATGGTTTTCAGCCCCGCTCTGAAGGAGGCTGGTTCCTCGCCGTAAGAGTTAAATCTACGAATAAACCCATCAGAGTTGTATAGGATCGTGAACCTATGACATCGAAAGACCAGACGATGGGTGCAGGAATTCTCGTAGTCTCGATTGTGATTATCATACTATACCTATACTGGCTGTTCTTCACGCCGTACTGGTGGTGGGCAATCGTCGTACCGATGCTCATTATAGTCCTAGCAGTCTTGGGCATAGCCGCTTGGATAGGATACACGATGGCAACGACTCCCCCTCCAAAACCGTTGGAGGAGATACCTGAGCTGAAAGAGACCGAAGAGAAGAAGTAAGAGCCTGCAACCGACGAGAAGCAGCAAACAAGGGAAAAATCCGCCGTTTTCCCTCATTTTTCATCTTTGTTCATCTTTTGTTTCTTCACTGCATAGGCACACTATGATTAACCATGAGGGGACAATTTTTAAATGCGGCAAGTCCAAGAGTAGTGTCCGTGGACGGTCCCTATCGCCCATAACGGCATCAAGTAATTGTATGGTGATGAAAATTGAAGATAAAATACCCTCTGATATTGATAAACTTCAAGACGTATGAGGAGTCGCAGGGCAAGAGGGCCCTTGCACTGGCTAAAGTTGCGGAGAAGGTAGGTAAGGAGTACGGGGTCTGCATGGCCGTAGCCCCCCAGTATGTCGACATTCCCGCAGTCGCCAAAAGCTCATCCATCCCTGTATTCGCTCAGCACGTTGATCCCGAGATGCCTGGCTCCCACACGGGCCATGTAACGCCCGAGTCCGTAAAGGAGACTGGCGCCTGCGGATCGATAATAAACCACTCCGAACACCGCCTGAGGGCGGACGTGATAGAGGAGATAATAGGCAGGTGTAGGTCGCTCAACCTCCTCACCTGTGTATGCGCAAACACGTCTAGGGTGGGGAGGGGTCTCGCAGCCCTGAGCCCCGAGATGATCGCCGTGGAGCCCCCCGAGCTCATAGGGAGCGGCGTCTCTGTCTCCAGGGCGAAGCCAGAGGTCATCACGGACTCCGTGAGGATGATAAAGGCGGTCAACCCCAAGATCAGGGTGCTCTGCGGCGCCGGAATAACCAAGGGGGAGGACGTTGCGGCGGCACTGAGGCTGGGCTCTGAAGGGGTACTTGTGGCTTCCGGAATTGTAAAAGCCAAGGATCCGGAGGCGGTGCTCAGGGACTTTGCGGAGCACATGCAACGATAGCCACCAGTTGCATCCTGCTCCATCTCAACCGGGTGGGACTTGAATATTACCTGCATTCAAAGAGACAAGTGATGCGAGCCTATTGGAAGTGATAAATTAAAATATCAGATGATATATTATTGTATCATATGATACAAAATTATACCGAGTACAAGATCCTGAGGGTGTTCTTGGACTACCCAACGAGGCACTTCCAACTAAGGGAGATCTGCAGGATGCTCAGGATGGGAATGCCATCGGTCAGCAAGCATGTGAAAGCCCTTGAGAGGCAGAGGTTTCTGACGAAAGAGAGAAAGGGCGTCTATGAGAGCTACAGGGCGAGTATGAGCGATATCTTCAGGCTCTATAAAAGAAACGATGTCCTTTTGAGGATTCACGAATCGGGACTCGAAGAATTCATAGCGGATAAGCTCCAACCGGACGCGGCGGTACTCTTCGGCTCAGCATCCAAGGGTGAGGATGTGGAAGGCAGTGACATCGACATCTTTCTGGTCGCCAAGGAGAGGGAGGTAGATTTGAGCAAGTTCGAGAAGAAGCTAATGAGAAACATCAGCCTACACTTCGAGGATGATGTGTCTAAGTTGCCGAAGGAGCTGCTGAACAACATAATCAACGGCATCGTAATTCATGGATACCTTAGGGTGTTTTGAATGAGGACGTGGAAAGAGTCGCAAAGCGAGGTGAGGAGGGTCAGACCGGACAAAGAGATGGCAAGGTCAATGCTCAAGATGATCGAGGTCAGACTGAGGATGATGGAGAGCGTGAGCAGGGAGGATTTCGCATCCTTAGTTGTGGAGGGCTATTATGAGGTAATCAAGGAGACTTTGACGGCCCTGATGGCTTTGGACGGATACAAGACGCTTAGCCATGAGGTCCTAGTAGGTTATCTGAAAGAGTTCTTCCCACAGTTTTCCGAGTCTGAGGTATTGCTTGTGGATCGCTTGCGGCAATTGAGAAACAAAATTTCCTATATGGGTTTTTTTGTTGACCCTGATTACCTCGAAAGAAATGAGGGGCGGATAAAAGAGGTCGTTGAGAAGCTTCTCTCAATATTGAGGGAAAGGCTGCAGTCTTGATGCTAAACCGCCATGAATACGGCTTTTATATTTTGCTTAAGCCTCTCGGCCCCTTCTTCTCCCCTCCTTCAGAAAAGACCACTCGGCGCCCCCATTTTTTTGATGGAGTGTACACTTTTGGCTAGGAACGCTTATATATGGATACTCGTCTCCTATTCAGTTCAATGATTTGGTGAATTCTATGGGTGACAGTCTTTGGTCCGCTAAGGGTCGACCTTCCGGTCGATGAAATTCCGAAAAATTGGTACAACATAACTCCAGATATGCCTGAACCCTGTCCGCCTCCGCTGGATCCGGTAACAAAGGCTCCGGCAGGACCAGATGCACTATGGTTCTTCCCAAAGAACCTGATCATGCAGGAGGTCTCGACGGAGCGTTTCATACAGATCCCTGAGGAGGTCCGCGACATCTACATCAGGATGGCGAGACCCACTCCAATATTCAGGGCAAAACATCTCGAAGAACATCTTCAGACCCCCGCGGAGATCTACTACAAGTACGAGGGGATCTCACCTCTGGGCAGCCACAAGGGGAACACCGCGATAGCCCAGGCATACTACAACAGGGAGGAGGGCATTGAGCGGCTCTGCACCGAGACTGGTGCCGGTCAGTGGGGAACCGCGCTTTCTCTGGGCTGCGCCTTCTTCGACATGAAGTGCACGGTCTTCATGACGCGCGCGTCGCACGACCAGAAGCCCTACCGCCGGACGATCATGGAGCTCTACGGCGCTGAAGTCTTCGCATCGCCCAGCAAAGAGACCGAGTTCGGCAGGAAGCTGCTTAAGGAGCAGCCGGACCACCCTGGCAGCCTCGGGGTAGCCATCAGCGAGGCGATAGAGACCGTCCGCAAAGATCCCAAGGCAAAGTACTCCATAGGATCCGTTGCGAACCTTGTCCTTATGCACCAGACAGTAGTCGGTCAAGAGGCAAAGAAGCAGATGGAACTCATCGACAGGAAGCCCGACTACGTCATAGGGTGCGTGGGAGGCGGGAGCAACTATGCGGGCCTGTGTTATCCGTTCATCCACGACAAACTGAAGGGCAAGCTTGAGGCAGAGTTCATATCAGTCGAACCCAAGGCCGTCCCGTCCTTCACGAAGGGTGTCTACACCTACGACTACGGCGACACCGCGGGGCTGACCCCCTTGTTCCCGATGTACACCGTTGGGCACAACTTCGTGACGCCCCCCATACACGCCGGCGGTCTGCGCTACCACGGAAAGGCCCCCT
>Ga0315280_10005950_pt1 | contig 17091 bp, 11 predicted proteins | sample YL17G06_40_MG_FD_203697 | JGI IMG/M metagenome (GOLD analysis project Ga0315280, IMG submission 203697) | Sediment microbial communities from Yellowstone Lake, YNP, Wyoming, USA - YL17G06_40 | ecosystem: Environmental > Aquatic > Freshwater > Lake > Sediment | place: USA: Wyoming | collected...
GAAGGTATTGACTACGATTGTGAAGAAGCTTTTATATGCTATGGAAAACAAGGTTGAACGCCTAATGAGAGAAGTTGGGTACGAGCTCGCCTTGAAAATAAGTCGGATCGCCCAAACATGGGGCTACATGTCTGCCTTTCGGTGGGCAAAAGACTCTAAGTTCATTAGGTACTTAACGATAATCAAAATGAACACTTCTGCAGCACACCAGACATGAACCGCTGCTTAATCGACAGTGAGATGAAACAAATCTCGCCACAAGAGGAAATAAAAAAATTAGTAGGTTAAGTGCGGCAAAGTAGCGTGGACATAGTATCGATAACGCTAACAATAATTGTGTTGATATCTAGCTTGGGGTTATTCTATAACACACCAGCCTTTATCATTGGTAGCTTTCAAGACTTTATGGCAACAAGGAAGGAGAGTTAACGTTTGAATGTTATTGAGGTAATCTTGCTTCTGGGCTTTGTTGAAACCGTGATTCTGTTTTTGTATGCGATTCGATGGTACCTGTTTATTTTTGTTTCACTAAAGACAAAACGAGTCGACAACCCTGGGAAATACGATCTTAATCCGCATTCTTGTTTCGTTAGTGTTTTGCTTCCTGTCTATAATGAGCCGAATGTGGTGGACCGATTGTTGAAGGCGTGTACCTCTTTCAATTCGCCTCAGTATGAGGTTATAGTTGTTGATGATTCTAATGACGGCATGACCAGGGAGAAGCTGGAGGCTTGGCGTACTCACCCAAATGTTAAGGTAATCTACCGAGATTCGCGTAGAGGATGGAAAGGTGGAGCCTTGAACGTGGGCTTGGATCATACACATCCGAAGAGTACCCATGTTCTGATCTTTGATGCAGACTTTACTCCTCCAAGCGATCTCGTCAGTCGGTTCCTTGCGAGATTCAGGGATGATGGGGTTGTGGCTGTTCAAGGTTATCAGCGACATGATCTAAACGCTGAAGAAAATTGGATCACGAAGGGCGTGCGGGTTTGGCACAGCTTATACAACATGGTTGAGTTAAATGGATCGAGCAGACTGGAGCTTTTTTCACCGTTGACTGGAAGCGTTTATATGATGAGGACAGATGTACTTCGCAAGCTGAGGTTTGAGGAAGTCATAACTGAGGATTGGGATCTCACTGTGCGTCTTTATGAGAGTGGCTATAGAGTTTTATATGATCCGACTTTGGTGGCTTCGGGTGAGTGCCCAAGCACTTTGCGGAGGCTGTTTAGGCAGCAGATGCGGTGGGCTGAGGGTCACACGCGCGCTTTCCGCGATCATTTTTTGAAAATCTTGAGGTCTAGGTTTCTAAGTTTTGGAGACAAGCTCGATTTCATATTTGTTGGGTACTCTTTTTTGAACTGCGTCTTGGTGTTTGCTTTGATGGTGGCTTGGTTGATGACTTTCCTGTTTCCCCAATATTTTCTGCCCATTCCTATTGCGCAGACTAGCTTACTATTGTTAATGGTTTGTATATCATCCGCGATTTCTGCTTCTTTATCTGCGCTTTCAATTGAGGGTGCAAAGAAAGACTTTAGGAAAATTCCCTACGCTTGGATCTTGAACTTCATAATGACTCCGCTAATGGCTTACGCCGCACTTAAGGGACTATTCACAAGGAAAGGGCACTTTCACAGAACATACAAAACAGGAAAAATTTTAGCGAAAAGTTCAGAGCTCAATGTCTAATCTTGTAAGGTCGCCTAAATTTCCATACTTGTCTGTTTTTCTGGTTGGGGTAGTGCTTAGAGGGATACCGGAGTTGTTGGTTTCTTGGTACCCAATTGGCTATGAAACAATCGCATATTATGCGCCCTCGATGATGACCTTTCCTGAACGATCCCTTGTTGACGTCTTTAGTAGCACCTTTAGAGCTGGACCACTTTTCTATGCTATAATGTGGCTTGTATGTGTTGTGAGCCAAGCGCACCCTTATCTCATTCTTAAAGTAACTGGGCCAGTCCTTTATGGTTGCTTTGCTGTTTCATTCTTCCTTTTCTTGAAAAAGGGACTAAATCTTGATGTGAAGATGGCGTTTGTAGCTGCTTTAATATGTATTTTTTCACCAGTTGCGTTGAGGTTATCGTGGGATAGATTCAGAAATGTATTAGGTTCAGCCTTTCTATTCGTTACTCTAACCATGCTAATGAGCAGTTACAAGTTCAAATGGCCTATTACAGCCTTTCTAGCAGTCATCACGGCGCTTGCACGTGACATAATAGCTATTGTCATGTTCGCTACGGTTATTGGCTATGCGTTTCTTAGGAGAAAAGACAGGGGCGTGTCGTTTTTGGCGTTTGCCCCTGCCTTTACAGTGTTTTTACTCGTGCGCGCGTTCTCCTTTTATCTGTGGAATTATACTTCAGATGAGCCAGTCGCATGGAGTTACGCGGAGCTATTGGCGAACGTATTCTTACTTTTCACGATGTGTTATCTTCACCTTCTACCTTTGGTGATAAAGGGCTTCCAGAGGAGTAAGTTACTTGACCCTATGCTTGCGTGTCTTCTCATAGGTTCTTTCAGCCTTCTCATTGTTCCTTGGATATCTATTCCAGGTTACGATCGGTGGCAAATGATGCTTATATTTCCCTTTAGTATCTATGCAGTGCAGGGGCTTGGGCGTCTTCATCTATTTAGCAAAGACAGACGTAAGGTGTTAATTGCGATTCTTATGGTGTTTATGACGATTGGGGTCGGTTATTCTACCGGGGCTTTCTCATACATGCATGCGCCTTATATTCCTGTGAATCTACTGCAATCATCTATAGATCTAAACCAGACAAATGATGTTATAGATTGTTTGCAGTGGGTGAACAATACCGCCCCAAGCAACTCATGCATTATCGCGGAGGAGAGGTTCATTGGATGGACCTTGATATACCTTAAACGAGCGAATAAAGACATAACGGTTATTGTTTACGTCGCTGAGGCCCCTCCACAGCTAGGTTTAAACGAAGCGCTACAACGTGGTTTTAGCCAAATATATCTAATATGGTACACCAACTCGACCATTGAGGAGTTTAGACGGCTTTACACGCAAGACGGCATTTCCATATTTCAGTACGGTTAGGAAGCTAATACATCTATGCATGAACCGTCGAGTTCCAATTCAGAACAACAAGAAAACTCATATTACAAACACTACCGCATAGCATAATCCTCGTCTTAAAGAAAAAGTCAATGTCAATGATGTGGGTGCTGTTGGGCGTGGCTGGCAGTGCTATTTGGCATCGTGTATTTAATTGAAGGATTGATAATTATATTAGAAAAATCTACAACTCGGACAATTAAGGTTCCTCCAAAAATTAAGAAGTATTTTAAGGAAAATCCTGGAGCCATCTACGTTGTAGCATTTCAAGTGCTTCTGTTGGTGTGCGCGGGTCTATTAATCCAAGGAAATTCGGTGTTAGCAGAAGGTGTTGCCATAATCGCTTACTTCTTGCTGGTGATCGGGGTCTTTTGGCAATTAATCTTCTTTGTAAGGCATGCGAAGGAAGAAGAGAGTAAAGACAATGAAGAATAAGCCAGAGCTTTCGTTGGTAATGCCTACTTATAATGAGGCGGATAACATAGAGGAAGTGGTTAACAGAGTTGATCGCGTTGTTAAGCAAACAGGGCTTAAGTATGAGCTCATCGTGGTAGATGATGGAAGCATGGATGGCACTCGAACAAAAGCGATCAACTGTGCCGATAACAACAGCCACATAAAAGTAATAGGGTATGGAATAAATACGGGTAAAGGGTATGCCATAAAGACCGGCTTTGCACATGCCACTGGTGACGCCGTCGTTTTTATGGACAGCGACCTAGACATTGATCCAAAACAGATAATCCGTTACATCGAAGCTTTGAAACATGGGGACATAGTTATTGCCTCGAAGTGGCACCCTCAATCAAGCGTGGAGATTCCGCTGATGCGGAGGTTTCTTAGCCACAGTTACAACGTGCTAGTTAAACTGTTGACGGGAATAAGGTTGAAGGACACCCAGACGGGGCTTAAGGCTGTTAGGAGACAAGTCTTGGAGAAAGTATTTTCAAGACTAACAGTTAAGCGATATGCGTTCGACGCGGAGCTTCTAGCGGTAGCAAACCTTTACGGCTTAAAGGTCGTTGAATTGCCGGTCACCATTCGATTACGCAGTTTGTTTAATTTTAAGGATGTTTGGAAAATGTTCTTGGACCTCTTAGGAATTGCATATAGGCTGAGGATATCGAAATATTATCAATCTCTCCGCCCATTAGTACTTCAAGAGAAAGAATTAAGCTAAAAGATAAAGCTTGATGGAATGCTGGCTATGACAGACCGACTTTCCGCCTCTATAATTATTCCATGCAAAAGTATTGACGGTTATGTGAAAGAATGTATTGAGCATTGCTTGAGTCTCAGATACGAGAATTTTGAGATATTAGTGTTGCCGGATTCTGAACAGGAGTTAGCCTTTAACAATTCTAAGGTTAAGGTGATTCCGACCGGAGTCGTAAAGCCATCAGAGAAAAGGAATGTTGGAATTAAATATTCTAATGGAGAAATATGTGCTTTTATAGACTCGGATGCTTATCCAAGTGAAGGTTGGTTGAAGAACGCTGTGAAATACTTTGAAGATTTGGAAGTGGCTGCGGTAGGTGGACCCGGAGTCACGCCTGCAACCGATGATGAACGACAAAAAGCTAGCGGCTTAATTCTTTCATCACGTTTGGGAGGCGGAGGGCTGGCACATAGGTATACTCCAAGGAACCCTAAAAATGATGAAGACATCCCTGCTTGCAATTTAATTGTTCGCAAATCAATCTTAGAGGACTTAAGCGGCTTCAATGTGAATTACTGGCCTGGTGAAGATACGTATCTATCTCTGCAAATAACTAATCACATTGGTATGAAAATGGTGTATACGCCTGATGTTGTTGTATATCATCATAGACGTCCTTTGTTCAAGCAACACCTGAAGCAGATATGGGGATACGGGTTGCACAGAGGGTATTTCGTGAAGAGGTTTCCTGAAAACTCTCGGAAATTAGTGTATTTTGTGCCGTCAATATTTGTGATAGGGTTCATAGGAGGCATGCTACTTTCGCTCCTGAACTCTACGTTAATGATGTTATATACTGGCGTTTTAGTCTTATACTTTATAGCGTGTTTCTTGGAAGGTTTAAAAACTAGGAAGCCGAAAATGGCTCTTTTGGTTTTGATGGGGATGACTCTTACTCATTTAACTTACGGACTGTCTTTTCTGAAGGGATTAATAACTAGGACGTTAAATCAGTGAAAATAGACAGCTTTTACTTCTGTCGCTCATGAAATAAGCGATGTGGTTGGGGGTTAAGGGATGAAAGTTAGCATTTCGTACCCTCCGATTAAAAGCAGCAAGGGTGTTCCGTTACTCAGCCAGAACAGGCAGTTCCAATGGTTCAATAATCCCACCTATATTTATCCGATGGTTCCAGCCTACGCTGCGACGCTTTTGGAAGAGGAGGGCTATAAAGTTTCTTGGGACGATGGGATTGCCGAGGGACTCAAGTTTTCTGAGTACATGAGTAGGATGGTTAAGGAGCAGCCGGACATAATTGCTATTGAGACGAAAACTCCTGTTATTATGGCTCATTGGAAGATTATTAACGATTTGAAGGATGAATTGCCTGAAACTAGGATAGTTCTAATGGGGGATCACGTTACGGCACTTCCTCAAGAATCCTTTAACGAGTGTAGGGTTGACTACGTTTTAACAGGGGGAGATTACGACTTTCTCCTTCTTAACCTTTGCAACCACTTGAGCAAGGGTGAAGAACTCGAACCAGGAATCTGGTACAGAGAGAATAAAACAATAAAGAAAACAGGAGTATTCAAGCTGAAGCACGACTTAACCAGCCTTCCCTTTATAGACCGTGAGCTGACCAAATGGTGGTTATATAGCGAAAAGAACGGCAACTTCCGGGAGTTACCGGGTACTTACACAATAGCTGGACGCGATTGTTGGTGGCATAGGTGTAGCTTTTGCTCGTGGACCACAATTTACCCACAATTTAGAGTTAGAAGCACAGAGAGCTTACTGGACGAAATCGGTGTACTTATAGAAAGATATAAGGTTAAAGAGATTTTCGATGACACTGGGACCTTTCCGGTCGGGAAATGGCTTGAGAGGTTTTGTGAGGGCATTATTGACAGGGGCTATAACGAGGAAGTGCGGTTTGGCTGTAACATGAAATTCGGGGCACTGAACCAAAGGCAGTACGATTTAATGGGAAAAGCCGGTTTCAGACTCATACTTTTCGGACTTGAATCCGCTAAACAAGAAACGCTTGACAGGATAAACAAGGGAATAACCGTTAAAGATATAGTTGACGGATGTAGAATGGCTAAACACGCTGGCCTAGAGCCTCACTTAACGATAATGGTAGGATACCCTTGGGAAACAAAAGAGGACGCGATAAAAACGGTTGAGTTCGCTAAAGATTTATTTAAAAGGGGCTGGGCCGACACGCTACAAGCCACCATTGTGATACCTTACCCCGGCACGCGACTCTTCGAAGAATGCAAGGAAAACGGTTTACTGGTTACAGAGAACTGGGATGATTATGATATGAGAAAAGCGGTGATGAAAACGCCCATGAACGAGGAGGATATTAAAGAGGTTTCTCAGCAGTTGTACAAAGTCTTTTTCACCCCGAAATACGTCATCAGAAGGCTGTCCTCAATCAGAAGTCTGAACGATTTGAGTTTCATAAGACGGGGTTTTAAAGCAATTTCGGGCCATTTAAAAGATTTTTCTGAGAGTGACATATGAATCGCGATGTTTCTGTATTTGAATGTAAAAATGTAGATGATGTTCGAAACAGCATCCAAAAAGCCTTACAGGACAGGGTGGATTTACTGCCCATTTCAAGAGACTCTCTTATCCTGTTGAAACCAAATTTAAACAGCGATATGAACGCTCTGACTGGAAATACAACTGATCTTAGGGTCATTGTAAGCGTTGTTAGTTTTCTTAAGAGAAAAGGTTACAGAAACATCGTCATAGGAGACGGAACCAGCAGCGGTTTTTACCGAAATAGCATGAATGTAATTTCTAGACTGAAACTTGACAAGATAGCTAAAAAATTTGAAGTTAGGACACTAGATCTTAATCATGCACCCTATAAGGAAGTAGACTTTGGTGGTGAATTTAAGGCAAAGGTGGCCGAAATATGCTTCGACTGCGATTTCTTCATTAATTTACCTAAACTCAAAATGCATTTTGAGGCACAAATATCAGCATGTTTAAAAAATTTGATAGGCTGTGTAAGGGGTCTGGATAAGCAAAAGGTACACGATGACCTTATTAAAAACATACTTAGATTAAATGCAAAAATACGACCTGACCTTCACATAGTAGATGGCCTTATCGCTATGGAAGGAACAGGACCTAGCGCTGGGACTCCTACGTATTTAGGATCAATTGTGGTCGGATTAGATCCATACCTTGTTGACATGATCTGTGCAAAATTAGTGGGGTTGAAATATTACGACGTTCCCTGCCTAAAGTTAGCTGAGCAAATGGGCATCATTACGGATGAACATGTGCAAAGAGCAAATGCGGTTCAAACACACTTGAAAAAAGAGCTTTTACGTCCTGAAAAAAGTTGGTTGGTTGCCTTAGCCTATCATCCTAAACTAAGGAAATATTTCACAAGCATTCGTTTATCGCCTTTGTTTGATCCGATTTTTTCGGCGGATCTTGCTTCAAAAATCTTTCTCAGCTTAGGTCTTAGACAAGATGTATTCACCGAGGAGGAGGATAAGATTAAAGAAATTTACGTTGATCAAGAAATTTGTGACAGATGCATGATCTGCGGAGACTTTTGTCCCATGAATCTGAATCTCCCCGACATGATCGGCTTTGAGGAACATGATTGTGTTCAATGCTTATACTGTTTCTTCACTTGCCCTAAAAAAGCCATTAAGGTCAAAGGTAACTTAGGTTTTATTTCGGAACAAATAAGAAAATACGACAAAATAACACGTAAAATGGTGAAGTCTGTTTATCGAGAAAATCATTTTGCAAAAAGAGCAAACCAACAGAATTAAACCGTTGATTTCTGTGATAATTCCTACATTTAATTCATCCAAAACAATAGATCTAGTTATTAGGTCTGCAATGTCACAGACGTATCCAAACATTGAAGTTATTGTTGTCGATAATAACAGTGTTGATGAAACAAAGAAAATCGCGGAAAAATACAAGGAAGTGAAGGTTTTTAACAAGGGTCCTGAAAGGAGTGCCCAGCGTAATTGTGGGGCAGAGAAAGCAAAAGGTAGTCACCTAGTCTTTTTAGACTCTGACATTGAGTTAAGTCCGAAGGTTATTGAAGAATGTATGGACTTGGTATCAAAAGGTTACGAGATCATAACATTCCCCGAGGCTATTGCAGGAACAGGTTTCTGGGCGAAATGTCGAGCTTTGGAGGCAAGGTGTTACTTGGGAGACGACTCAGTAGAAGCTCCCCGTTTTTACAGCAAGCGTGTTTTCAGTGAAGTAGGAGGGTTTGATGAAAACGTAACTGGGGTTGAGGACTGGGATTTGCGAGAAAGAATCATACGGCGAGGATACAGGATTGGCAGAATCAAAGCCATGACTGTGCACCACGAGGGCAAGGTCACTCCGATGGCAAGAATGCGGAGAAAATACTATTACGGAAAGACCGTTGACAAATACGTGCGCAAGTATAAGAGTAGCGTGATGAGACAAATTCCCTTTTTCAGATCGTGTTATTATAAGAACTTGAAGATGCTCATAAAGGATCCTCTACATGCTATGGGGTTCATTGTGCTAAAAACGCTAGAAACCCTTGCAACCGGTATAGGAATAGTCAGAGGCAAATTTGAATCCAAAAAATGATGAGGTGGAAGTAAAATTAAGAACCTGAAAGCCCTAGTTGTAACGCATTATTTTGCAACTGGGGAGTCTCAAGAGCTTGTAAAATACCTAAAAGATAAAATCCAAACGTTAGTATATATAGAACATCCCTTTTCATTTAGCAAAAAGCCTTCTTCGTCCGCTACCATCTATAGGAAGTCTAAAGTTGCAGGAACATTACGGGCTCCTAAGGTGATTGGTCCCGAGTTTGTTTTTTATGCAAAGGATTTTTTGTTCACCTTAGTTTTTGCGTTAAAAATAAAAGAAAAATTTGATGTCTGCATCGCAGCGGATAATTTGAACACTTTTTCTGCTCTGTTTTTGAGGAAGATCGGTTTTATCAAGAAGGTTATATTCTTTACTATTGATTACACCCCAATAAGATTTAGTAATAATCTCCTAAACACGCTCTATCATTTGCTGGATCGATACTGTTGTTATAAATGCAACTTCATTTGGAATACAACGAAAGCCATGGAACTAGAAAGGCGTAAAAAAGGAATAGACCCAAATAAATGCGCACCACAGATAGTCGTTCCCAATGCCACCAACTTCCACGAGATTAAAAGGTTTTCAATAGATGAAATCGATAGATTCACTATTGCTTTTTTAGGCCATTTAAGAGAAAATAAAGGTCCGCAGCTGATAATAGAGGCTTTTTCAGCTATTGTTAAAGTAGTGCCACAAGCGAGACTATTGATCATCGGCACAGGTCCCTTGGAAGAGAAGCTGAAAGAAAGGGTGGCAGAATTAGGCATTGGAAACCATGTGGAATTTAAAGGTTTCATTGACAGTCATGAAGAAATCGAGAAAATGCTGGCCAAGTGTGCTATTGGTGTCGCCCCATATGTTGAGGATTCTGAAAGCTTTACTTATTATTCTGATCCGTTAAAGCCTAAGGTTTACATGGCAACTGGGTTGCCAGTAGTTATTACTCGAGTTCCGAAAATTGCTTGGGAAATAGAGAAAAATAGAGCTGGTTTTGCTATAAACTACGACCTCCAACAACTAATAGACGCTGTAACGAAGTTATTAACGGATGAGTTCTTGTATGTAAAGTTTAGAAAGAATGCAATTTCTTTGGCGTCAAAATTCACTTGGAGTGAAGTATTTAGTGAAGCTTTCAATAAATCAAGCGTTAACTTGTAGGTAAAATTGGAGGATTAGCTGTACCAACCGCCAACCACAAAAATTTTAAGTTGGAAAGAAAACGTTTGTGGAAGCATTAAAATGGAACGAATATTAGTTACTGGAGGCGGTGGCTTTATCGGAAGCCATTTGGCAAGATATCTATACCAGAAGGAAAACTTCGTCAGGATCGTTGACATCAAATTTGACGAGTATATACCGGAAAAATACTACTCCGAAAGATTAAAGCTTGATTTAAGGGTTTGGGAGAACTGTCTCAGCGCAACTAAAGGTATTGATAAAGTATACAATTTAGCTGCGAACATGGGAGGAATAGGATTTATAACAGAAGTGGGCGCGGAAGTAATGCATGACAATGTGATCCTAAATGCTAATATGCTTGAGGCTTCAAGACAAAACGGCGTTAAGCGATTCCTCTTTTCATCGTCAGCATGTATATACCCAACATATAAACAAACAGACCCCAACGTCATAGGCCTGAAAGAGGAAGATGCCTGCCCAGCTAACCCGGACAACTTCTACGGATGGGAAAAACTATACACAGAAAAGATGTGTGAAGCATACCAACGCGACTATGACATGGACATTTGCATAGTAAGATACCATAACATCTACGGTCCTGAAGGAACCTATAAAGGTGGAAGAGAGAAAGCGCCTGCGGCTCTCTGCAGAAAAGTAGCGGAAGCCCAAAATCCGGGAGAAATAACAATATGGGGAGATGGAAAACAGACAAGATCCTTCTGCTACGTCGACGATGCCGTGAGGGGAACAGTAATGCTCATGGAATCCAATTACGACAAACCTATGAACATAGGCTCAGAGAGACTCGTTACCATCGATGAACTCACCGACATAATCATCAAAATCTCCGGGAAAAGACTAACAAAGAAATACGATCTCTCCGCACCCCAAGGGGTGAGAGGAAGAAACGCAGACATAACATTAGCAAGAAAAGTTCTGGGATGGGAACCAAGAGTAAGCCTAGAAGAGGGATTAGAGAAAACATACCGCTGGATAGAAACGATGATTAAAGAAGATACGAAAACGGAAGCTAGTAGATCCGCAAATAAACCCTTGTGATGGATACCTTTAGTTGAGAGAACTTTTAATATGCTATGCAGAAAATTTTTGGAAGTATGGGCAAGCAGGCTCAATAGTATTCGCGGCAGGTTCACTAAAAATCCGCCATTATGAGAGGCGCATAAGCAAATACTATACTTTGGCAGGCAATCCTTTCATGCGTAGTGTCCGCGCTGACAGTGACAGAAAAAATTACAATGGGGAGAACGCATACTCTTGTTGAGAAAGGGACGTGTATCTATAAATGTAAAGACGGAAGAATTCATTCATAAGTTACAAGACAGATGGCGACGAATCCTTTCAACACATAAGAACTCAATCATCTGGGTAACGTTAATCTTGCTTTTGGGATTGCTTTCTTTTACTTGGTTTAGGGAAGATTACTTAATAGATGGATACGACCTTGAACTTCCCTTGTCACCTCTTTACCACTTTAAGGCAAGCAGTTTTACTTGGAGTTGCGTGGTTTCGGTGGAAAGTGCAAATTCTATCGCGGCTCTATTTCCCAAAGCGACTTTTTTCGTTCTTGGTTCACTTCTTGGCTTTTCAATATTAACATCTGAGAAGCTTCTGTTCTATGTCCTCTTTACTTCTTCAGGTTTGTCCATGTACTTTTTAACCTCAAAATTATTAAAAGGAAAAGAGAGGCATCTGGCAGGTTTCATTTCTGCCCTCTTTTACATGATGAACCCTTATACATTAATGTTTAGATGGAATCATCTAGGTATATGGACCCTTTTCTTATATGTGACGCTGCCTTTTACTTTTTACTTCCTAGTTGTAGGTCTTGAAGAAAGGAAAAAACACCTTAAATATGCATTCTATTTTGGACTTACAACATTATTTTTTGCTTCGAGTGCTACGACACCGGCTTGGGCGATCTTGGCTTGGCTAATCATTTTTTCTTACGTAGTTTTTCATATAATCTGCCTAGCATTGGTCACGCCTATAAATAAATCAAAGATTATTCACAGTTTTCGCTTCGTTTTGCTTATTGTTGTTATTTACTTTGCATTGAACATATGGTGGATCCTATCTGTAATATGGCTTGAACCAACAAGTTACGGCCGCATCTTTGTCTCAGGTCCTGAAGCGGCGCGTACTATACTTTCGTTAAGGTTAGAGTCGCAAGTATCAAGTTTTCTTAATGTTTTTCGAATGCTTGGGCATTGGTCATTTTATACCGGCGTTGGTGAAGATCTATATTACCCATTTGCCCCGGTATATTGGACGCCTCTTTTCGTTATTCTAAGTCTTATTATTCCCATTATTGCATTTTCGAGCCTTTTATGGTCAAAAAATAAATACGTGATATTTTTCACGGGTATGTCTGTTCTCGCTATATTCTTGATGAAGGGAACATATCCCCCCTTTGGAGAAATATACGACTGGATGTTTTTTAACATCCCATTTTTTAGGATTTTCAGAATGCAACACGATAAGTTTGGGATTATCCAGACTTTTAGTTACGCATTTTTAATCGGTTATTCGTTAGCTAAGTTATACTATACAATACAAACACACGCGTTAACTAAGCACCCATTTCATTTCGTTTTAAAAGGAAAATCATTAAAACTGAACTTACACTCCGCAGGCAACAAAGTAATGCTAATTGTGATGTTAATTTTGCTTTTTGGGGTGTATATGTTCCCATTTTGGACTGGAGATGTCATTCTTTCACCACAAAAACTCTTTAAAGGCCATCGTGTCAGGATACCGCTCTATTATTATGATGCTGGAAGTTGGATTAATGAACAGGATGACGATTTTAAAATTTTTTCATTACCCTTCCGGCGATGGACTACCAGCATGGGGGCTACCTATACTTGGGGTTACGATGGTGGTGATATTACAAAACATATTATTCAGAGAGTAATAATCATGCATGGCATGGATCCTCCTCCCCAAATATTAACAAATTCTATATATGAAATGCTTGCCCCTCCCGCATATCCAACATCCGCTTTCGGAAAATTTTTGGGACTATTAAATGTCCGGTATATTTTGTTACACAATGATTATGATTACGTTGCAGATGCAGGAATAGGTTCCCCGCAAGATGTTAAAGTTTGGTTAGGACTCCAAAAGGGTATCCATTTTAATAGAACTTTTGGTCAATTAGATTTCTACGAGAATGATTATTTTGTACCACAAATCTATGCTACGAACAATTTACTATATACAAACACAATCCTTGGTAAAGTGAATTTCATAGATAATGTAGCCTTTACGCCAAACCCTCCAGCCATATTCTCATCGGACATTTATGCTGAACCCGAGCCTTCAAATCCGAATATACCTCTCATTCTCGACAACGTGAACAAATTTGTTCTTCGTTATGAGGCTGAGGATTACTTCAATAACACAGGTTGGGAAATATTTAAGATAGGGGAGTGGAAAAATACAGAGATCCTTGGGGCGTACTACCGCAAGACAGCATCTGATGCAACAATATCGTATAATGTTTCAATTCCAAAAAGTGGAACTTACCGAATATACGCATATGTGAGGTGGGGCGCAGATAGAGGCGCACTGAAGTACAAATTTGATGAAGACTCTTGGTCGAAAGCTGTGAATCCTTACGCAGAGAGTCAGCCGGAACTGAAATATTATTATAATTTATTAGAGCTCGGTGAATCCTTTTTGCTGAAGGGAAATCACACATTCACAATAATGAACACTGTGCCATTTTATGGGGGTGGTTACCAAGATGTGGATTATTTTCTCTTTGAATCAATATCGGATGAAGCCGCTCCAGAAGAAGGAAAGGTCGCTTCAATCGTATTTCAAAGGGTTGATCCGACAAAGTATGAGATTCACGTGAATGCCATAAAACCCTTCTTCCTTGTGTTCTCAGAGCCATACCATTCTGAATGGAAAGCCTACTACGAAAGCGACCTAAGTTGGATCGAAGCGCTTTGGAAAAAACCGATCAGCGACGACAAACATTTCTTAGTGAATGGGTATGCAAATGCATGGTATATTGATAAGAGTGGGGAATATGATATCATCTTATACTTTCGACCTCAAAGCTCCGTTACCATCGGTTTGATCATTTCAGTCTCATCTTTCTTCGCATGTTTAACCTATCTGCTCATGACAAGATCGACCACTAAGTTTTTAAAAAAAGGGATCTGATACTTTATGACACATAATGAAGGTAATGTTGAGAAAACAAGCGGACAAATGGAAAAGCGATCTTTATCATGGTATACCCTTTTCTCCTTGAAGATTGTAGCTCTTAAGAACTTCTTGTGGATGCATCTTGGGAAGGTTTTCATCGGAATGTTTTTTGCACTCTTTCTTACGGCTGCTGTATTAATGGTCGCTTTTGGTTGTTTCTTACCAGTTGGTGAAGACTGGGTGTTCCTAGAAACGCTAGGGGACGTAGCTTTCTTCTCTTTAGTTATCGGCGTTGCGATAGAGATAGTCTTCTTTGCGTTTAGAAATAGGCATGGTTCAGAAGGGAATGTCGATGTAGCGGAGGTGCATGGTGTACGGCGCATCCTTTCTAGTTTGCGGGGCACACCCCTAATTTACATAGGCATCATCATGGCGCTTGGGCTACTCTCCCAGACATGGTTCAGAGGATACTCTCTGGTAGCTGGCATAGAAACGGAACTCCCTGTCGACCCAAAATATAATCTGTACATTGTTTCCTACGTGTGGACTGGCATATTCTCCAGAGAGAGCGCGCAGACTGTATGTTGGCTGATACCTCAAGCCTCTTTTTTTGCTTTAATGGATCTTCTAGGTTTCTCCATAGCGGTTTCTGAACGAGTATTCTTTTATATACTTTTTACGATGTCAGGGATATTCATGTTTTTGATGTCCTCAATGTTGTTAAAGGGAAAAGGGAGGTACCTCGCAGGTTTCGTTTCTGCCCTCTTTTACATGATGAACTTCTATCCTATGATGTTTAGGTGGCGCGGCTGTGCACAAGATCTGCCACCATATATTGTGACGCCTCTGATCTTCCTTTTTCTTGCAAAGGGCATTGAGCAGAAATCAGGCGGGTGGTCAAAGTATGTTTGGGCTATCGCGTTTACTACTCTACTATCTGCTTCAAACATGGGAAATCCCGGTTACAACATATCCGTATGGATGATAATGGTTCTTTACGTGCTTTTTAGCTTACTAACGAGTAGGAACTTTGCCACGGTGAAACATATCTTCAAGTTCTTTGGAGTTGTTCTGATAGTCTTTGTTGCGTTGAATGCTTGGTGGTTTCTTCCGACATTAATGATTACTCCCGCCCGATTACCAAGCATATACGAGCTCGGTATAGAGGGCGAGCGTACCATGACCTTCGTTTATACAGATACGAAGTACGCGAATCTCCTGAGCGCTTTGCGTCAACTGAGCCATTGGTCATTCTTCTCTGGCCATCGAGGTACACCTTATTTCCTATACTCGTATGTTTATGAGGAGCGTCTCTTTATTGCCCTCAGCTTCCTAGCCCCAGTGTTGGCATTTTTGAGCTTATTTTTAGTGAAAAATCACCGTGAGCATAAGTATGTGTTGTTTTTTGCCGGTTTATCGCTAGTCGGAGGATTCCTGGTAAAAGGTATCCACTCGCCCTTCGGCGAGATTTTTCAATGGTTTTTCATAAACGTTCCTTACCCAACGAGGATATTCCGAATGCCTCATGATAAGCTTGGAAACTGGATGGCGTTTGGCTATGCTTTTCTCATAGGCTACTCAGTTGCTATGATCTATTATAAACTCGCCTCGAGTAACGTAAAGTGGCGCTTGACTCATTTCTTTTTTAAGAAGATCACTAAGTCGTTCACGGTGGGCGTCATTCTGTTCCTATTATTCGGGGTATACATGTTTCCCTACTGGACTGGGGATCTATTAATGGGACCAAGTGCCCTGTCGCCAGGTGTGCGAATAGAATCAATTCCAAGATACTATTATGAGGCAGGGGAGTGGTTCAACTCTCAGAGCGAAGACTTCAAGATATTCACTTTGCCATTCAGGAGATACACAGGTTCAGCGGGACTCACCTACACTTGGGGCTACGATGGCGGTGACCCTACCAAACACATAGTTCATAAACCATTTATCCAACACGCCATAGAGCCTCCACCTATTCCACTCACGAATGAGATCTATGATATGTTCCACGACAATGCTAGCCAAGAGATAGGGAGATACCTAGGAATAATGAACGTTAAGTATCTCTTACTCCACAACGACTTCGATTACACTTATTACGCTCAAAATCCCGACAACGTTGATCCTCCCGGAATGATCGCTGATCTGCTGAAGTCGCAAGACGGGATTAGGCTGGTTAAGAGCTTCGGGGAGCTGGCAGCTTACGAGAATGACTACTACGTGCCTCACGTCTACACTTCAAGTAACATCGTCTATACCAATAACTTCTCGGCGAGAATGTGGGGTATTGGCTGGAGGTATTCGCCCTATGGCGAACCGCCAGTGATCTTCTCTGAAGAAACCTCTTACCTTTTCAAATCGTTCTCTTCAGAAGTTGAGCGCCCGAACTTTATGCAATTCAACCTCTCCTCTTTTGGAGACTTGACACTTCTTCAGATGGCGGCCGACGGATTCGTTAATAACAATGGTTGGGAGGTTTTGAAGTTGAAGACAGGTAGGGAGCTGGGAGCTTCGATGACCGCTGTTGTCTCCTATAGGGTCTTCATCCCGGAGAGCGGTAACTATACTTTGCACGCCTATGTTCGGTGGGATGAGCGTAGGGCGGATCTTCAGTATCGGATAGACGAGGGGCCCTGGTCGGAGAGAGTCAGTCCCTTCAAGGACGTACCCCTCAGCGAACACTCATACGGTTTTCTGGAACTCGGCCCGTCCTATGTGAGCCAGGGTAATCACACGATCACGTTCCTCTCCACCCCCGTAGGAAGTAGGAACTACCAGAACATCAACTACTTCGTCCTAAGCTCAAGTGCAGGGAGTAAAGGAGGCGTTCAGGCGTCAGTCATGTCCGAGC
>Ga0315280_10005951_pt1 | contig 17084 bp, 14 predicted proteins | sample YL17G06_40_MG_FD_203697 | JGI IMG/M metagenome (GOLD analysis project Ga0315280, IMG submission 203697) | Sediment microbial communities from Yellowstone Lake, YNP, Wyoming, USA - YL17G06_40 | ecosystem: Environmental > Aquatic > Freshwater > Lake > Sediment | place: USA: Wyoming | collected...
GAAAAAGGTTCAAGAACACGCTACACTCCACCAAGATGCGATACGCTACAAACTCACGGAGTCTGCACAAACATGGACGAAATATGCCAAAAAATCCGCCATCCACTAAGTTACTATCGAAGAAAACATAAAATGCTGTAAACAAAAATTGGTTGAATTGACTTTTCTAGCGGTAGGATTTATATAGTAAGCGTGAGATTAGTGAACAATACTTATGATGGGTGAAACATAATGAACGCTCAAGTCTCCCGTACAATAGATTTAAATGAGGAACAACTAGGGAGCTTGAGTTTTATGGAATACCACTCCTCTAATGTTGAAGGAGATATTAACATAAAATCAGATGTGGGAGTAATTCTTCCAACATATTGCGAAGCAGTAAACATAGGGCAACTAATACAAGAAATTGAAGGTCTTAAACAAAAAATATCCATACTTGTCATCGATGATTCCAGTCCGGATGGAACAGCAAATGTCGTGCGTTCTCTCCAAAAGAAGTACAATAACATTCTACTTTTGGTAAGACCGGAAAAATGTGGGCTTGGAACAGCGATAACAGATGGATTCAAAATGTTTCTGTCATTAAAACATCCTCCAGAATGCATAATCACAATGGACGCTGACTATTCACACAACCCTAAAGACATCATGCGTTTGGTTTCCGCGTTAGAAAATAAATGCGACTTAGTCATCGGAAGCAGATATTGCTTTCAAGGCAAGACAGTAGACTGGAGCATTATGCGCCGCACAATAAGTAAAGTGGCTAACTTCATAGCATCTTTGTTAGTAAGAGCAAAAATAAGTGATTATACCAGCGGTATGCGATGCTACTCAACAAGTTTGGTAAAGATCATTTTAGGAGATTTGCACAGCCAAACATATGAAATACAAATAGAAACTATCAGGCAAGCACATTTGCGAAATTTCAAGATAAGAGAGATTCCAATAACTTTCACAAACAGAAAGAAGGGAAAATCGAAGCTAGCCATTAACGAGATTAAACAGTTTATTTCCTATGTTTTTCTAAAAATCTAAAAAGTTTCAAGGAATTTCAAGGTAAATTAGCGCGTACGCTATTCATTTCAGCTTCGGGGTTTTCGTAATAAGCACAAGAGAAATAAGCATCTGAAGGGACATGAGTTCGCAGAAACGCCTTCAATTCTTCCTAGCTAATAAAACATTCGTGTCTTACCATCTGGCTTTCAAACAAGGCGAAGCCAAATTCACGCCTTTCGATGGACCAAGGAGAAAAAATAGCGGAGTTTTCCTAGTAATACTCTGCAAATTTCTTCTTAACGAAAGCTAACGAAGATGGAACCACGCTTGTCAATGTCGAAGAAAAGATGTTCAAACAATTTTATAAGATTTAATTGCTTGCGCAACCAAAACCCCTGACAGCTTCAAATCAAGTAAGAGTAGACCCAAAGAAGCGGCTTTGCGGGGACTTGTCACGGCACTGTCAACTTAGCGCGCGCGGATGCAGAAGTGAGATAGTATGGAATATATTTACGTTGCAATGCTCCTTCATAAAGCTGGAAAAGAAATAAATGAAGCTAGCGTCACGCAGGTTTTGACGGCGGCAGGCATAAACGCCGACGTGGTAAGAGTTAAAGCCTTAGTAGCCTCATTAGCCGATGTGAAGATTGACGAAGCAATAAAGTCTGCGCCAACAATAATGGCTGCCCCAACAGTAGCGCCAGCAGCAGCTGCAACTGCGCCATCGGCGGAAGCGAAGCCGAAAGAGGATGAGAAGAAGGCAGAGGAAGAAAAGGCAGAGGAAGAAGCAGCGCTCGAAGGACTAGGAGCATTATTCGGGTAAGCAATCATTCATCCCATTCTCAGGTTTCTTTTCAAATGCTCTGGCAAGCAGATTCTTTTCCTTGTTAAAAGTCATTTCAAAGCATGAATCGGTTTATTAACAACTTTTATCATTAGGACGTACGTTATGATCAGGATCACATCTACCCATCAGGGTCTCACAGACCGATTACTTTCCGTGTTGCGAAAATACTTCATGGTTATCCTCGTTTCCTTGAGCATTATTGTGCCGATGGCTTTGCTGTATTATTTGGACGCTCCATCCTTCGACAAGACTTGGAAGGGCCGAACGTTCTACTTGTTCTTCATGTGGCTGTTCGCCATGGAACTGATACTCGACTGGGAAAAATATGTGCCTGAACAGAAGAACGAGCAAAGATCCATAGTGAGGATCATTGCTTTGGCTGTAGCAGTGGCATTGCCAAGCATCTATGTCGTCATTGAATACTTTTATGGATTGAATACTGCAATTGTGGATCTGTCTTCGCGAAACGGTATTGGTGCTACATGGGCGCCTGTTGTGCCACTTTCAATAGAATATCTGGTGTTTGCGGCAATGTTCATAGCAGTTTTCGTGGCTGCTTATGGAATGATCGGCTTGAAAGGTTTTTCCATTTCTGCATCTCTTCTTGCCGTTATCGGGTCCATATACATGACCGACAATCTAATTCCGGGCGGGAATTTCACTCCTTTCCAGATCATTGTCCCAACGACAGCTCGGCTTGCCGCATGGGTTCTCAATCAAATGGGATACCATACAGTTCTGTCTTTCAGTGGAAACGTACCAGGCTTATATGCTACCAATGTTAACGGGATCACATGGGGGGCATCCATAGATTGGCCATGCTCTGGCGTTGAGAGTTTAATCATTTATACGGTTGTTATGCTGCTGTTCCTGAAAAAAAGCACCATTTCTTGGCGGCAGAGAGCAAGCTATTTTGCAGTTGGTGCAATGATCACATACTTCATCAACATCTTTAGGATAGTGACTTTCTACGTGATCGGTACTCAGACATATCCGAACGCTGATGCTCTGAATAAGGCCATCTTCCTCCATCATGATTATTATGGTCCTTTATATTCCATCATTTGGATTACATCTTATCCTCTGATAATAATTGGAACTCGATTACTATGGAAAAAAATCAGGCCCAAAAAAACTGTTGTGCAGAATAATCTGTCGCTGTCAGAAGATAAAACCACCGTCCTACGGACATAATAGTTCGTTTTCTCAAGAGACAGTACATAGAACACGAAACGCAAGAAGACCCTATTGAACTCCTTGAGCAACGAGTATTGTTTCGAATCGCAAATAGATCGTAACAGACACGAGGAAAGCTTTGTTGGCGTACCAAGCGTCACTAATTGTCGCATGATAGAAGTGACAGTCCAAAGTCACACTGAAGGAGTCTTCGCGCAGACCTGCATAGATTTCCCAGTCTACGGCGCTAGTATAACATGGCCATGTTCTGGCGTGGAAAAGCCTTTTGATTTATACGGTCACTATTTTGCTATTTCTAAGAAATAGCTATTTTTCTTGGAAACAAAGAGCATCTTATTTCATGCTTGGAGTTGTAGTCACATATTTCATTAATGTTCTGCGAATAGTCACCATTTTCGTAATTGGGATTAACGGTGGCGATTATATGGCTTTCCATGACATATATGGTCAATTGTACTCTATCACGTGGATAGTTTCTTATCCCCCCTGATGGTTGGGAGTCAAATGCTCTGGGCAAAAATCAAAAATCGAAGGATGGCATGGTGAACTCTAATCTTGCATTTTGAACCCCTTTTTCAACCAAACCCTGTTAAAGAATCTCGGATGATAAGAAACGTTCAAAATAGGAACCAGTTCTGTCGACCTGAAATTTTCTTAAAATTGCTGGAAGACAACGGTGAGGCTTCCAACTGCAAAACATCTTCCAGTAAAGCCACATGCACTGCACGTCCATTCGTCATGAATCTAGCGGGCGCGGTAGCATGTTTCTAAGGCTATTTCCTTGAATGAAGGAGAGTGTGTATCGTTGAGGGATAATGGTAGAGTGGGCCCAATTGAAGATTCTTCCGCAAATCATAAGAACAGAAGTAGAATAACGATGAACGATGCGATATGAAAAGGAAAATCTTCAATATTCTGTGCACATTCATGTTATTTGCTTCGCTGTTGTTTGTAAAACTTGTTCCTATGAAGGTAAGAGCTTCTGAAAGAACTAATGGGGAACCCTATTCTAATCATTCAAATTTCATATCAATTTCTGTCATTATAGATAAGAACAAAGATTTTGATGATCTGTGCTCTTGGTTAAAATCTGTCAACTATACCGAGTTTACTTTTGTTATATATGCTGATGAAAATGAGGGCTATATTCTGGACAATTCAACTAGAGTCAACATCTTGAAACAATATGGTAAACTTATTCCAAGACTACCTTATTACCAACAATATTCTCCAAGCGATAGGGAGCGAAAAATAAATGACACACTAGACAACTACCGCGTTAAAGTTGGGTATGTACCTAAGGGTATAATGGATTATGTCCCAGACACATATTCTGCCAATTATGCTCTGTCAAAGGGTGTAGAATACATTCAAGGATATTGTTTTGACCAATGGTGTATAGATTACATAACAGAACGTGGAGGATTTCAAATGCCATACTATGTCAGTCCTACACATATATTAGTACCATCCACAACAAGCGGAGGCATCGTAGTTCTTCCTCACAGCACTTGGGATTGGGTGGCTAGTTTTACAGTTAATCATAACCTACAAGCACATGTGGATAATTTGATGACCATATTCCACAATAATAGAACACTAGCAAAAAACTACTTCCTGTCATTCATAGACAACACTTTTTCTGGCTCTCAGCCTTTCGGATTCGTCAATTTTCAGTTTGAATGGTCTTGGACGCTAGACTACAACAACACAGATGTGGCCAAAGACTGGATAACTACGTTAATGACGGAATATTCTCAGTCTCTTGTAACGTATGAAGAATTTGTAGATTGGTTTAGATTAAACTATCCTACCACCCCTGAATATAGAATAAATTTTACTTCAACATACGACCAAGAAAGAATAGAATGGTATTATAGCAATGAAAGCAGAGTTGCCAGAATCGGTAGTGACGTAGTATCTTATGTAGACTACAATAAGCAACTTCCTGATAACTATCTGAACCAGAATCAGGCAATAAATTGGCCGGGAAACGCTTCAGACCCAAAAAACTGCGTTGACGATAGCCTCACATTTAATGTGGACGCTTTGGGAGGGGGACACTTGAGACACCCGCCGTCTACTTTGCCAATCTCGTACACTGGAGATTTAAGGGATTTCAGTAAGTATTATGTGACTTTGGCATTGGCTCAATTGGAAACGGCTTATCGGAGTCTTCTGCTCAACTACAGTGAACTGAAGTCTAACTCTGAAGCGTTGAACTTGACATTTCACAGTTTACTTGGCAATTTCACAGCACTGCAGAAGAAATACGATTCTCTCAATTCAACGATTAACAATATGCAAGGACAGATCGATTCTTTGAACTCAACATGCAAAAGCCTGCAGGAATCGATCAGTAATTTGACAATGACCTTTGTCTCTATGAGTAACAGTCTACAAGGGCAAGTAAACTCACTAAATGATACATGTGGCAAGCTTACTCAATCGATCACGAACCTGCAAGGACAGCTTGGTTCAATGAACTCAACACTGCAAGCATCCATCAATGGACTTCAAGGCCAATACAATTCGCAAAGGAATCAAACAAATACTATTATAGATGTACTGTACGTCCTTACCGCACTGACGGTAGTCCTCGTAGCAACAACAATCTATTTGGCAATGAGAAAACCAAGGAAAGAAACAAGATCAGAAAAAGAAAAGCAACCGCAATAGTCCTATTTTGTCTTCAGTAATATTGATAGTAGTCAAATGTGTAGGAGTTCCCATCATTCCTCGTTCCCGCATCATTAATGATAACAACGCTGCTGGTAGTCATAGTCTACGAGCGCTAGCGCGCGCGAATAAAAAACATTTCGTTCTTACCTCAATTGTCTGTTACTATCGCGTTTATCATGGCTGAAGTGTACTACGTGTTCTCGTATGAGACTTGGAAGAGATAAGCCTCGCCGATCCTCTTGATTATGCGAAAGTTCGGGCTGCTGAGAAATAGCTGAGGGTTCCATCTGTAGGCTCTTACCCACCAATATGTTGCCGCAGAACCAACATAGACATGTGTTATACCAAAGCTCTTCATGAGGCTTAAGCAGGTTGCGTTGAGCGTTCCGTTGCTTAGCAAGCCGCACAATTCCTGATATCCACGGGAAAGCTGGCTTCCCGGTGTTGCGAAAATCGCCTTTCTGTTGGAAACTGCTGGAATGAACAGTCCAGGTTCGTATTGATTTACCAAGATTACAGCGTCAAGACTCAGATTTTCTTTGATCCAAAGCATCAGCCTATTGTCATCATTGCTTGTTAAGGCAAACACACCGTATGCACCCCTCAAAGTTGAAGGGTCGGAGTACAATCGCACAACAACAAAAGGAGCGTATATCAAGGACAAAATGAGAATCGAAACCAAAAACGCAACACGAGATCTGTTAACGCTGATTCTGCTGAACCTTGAAAAGGCCCTTCGCAAAAATGCAAAAACATTCTGGCCAAACAAAGCTACGAGCAAATATAAGCTTACAATCGCTATGATTACTTGGTGTGTCGACGACACAACGCTTATGTCAGGCGGAAGCACCTCGGATAGAAGACTCAAACAGATACTTGCCAAAAATATAAGCAAGGCCGCTGACAAGACTCGTTTTAACCCTCTTTCTCTTTTGACCCCAAAAAGCAGCAGTATGCTTAGCGCGCAAATGAGTATCATGCCCATGCGAAGATTAGAATCCAGAGAAAGGTTTTCATATGTCCATTGAAGCCCTTGCCCTACCTGATTCTGGACTCTAGGATACCCAATGAAGTCTGCAGGTAGACCAATGTTATGTCCAACGTTTGGATAATAGTATACAAACTTGAAAAGAAATGGGCTTATGGGAAGAAGGCTAACTGCAAACAGAAAGGCAAAATCTCTTATCTTCTGCTTTACGTGCGGATGTTTGAGAAGGAGTTTAGCAAGAAGGCCTATCGCTGCCACTGCCAGCAACGTCTCAAGGTGCGATATTATTATTGCGCCCGAGTAGCCAAACAAGACTCCGATCATGCAAAGTTCTTTGGTGTCTCCTCTGTCTGAGTCGAAGAGCAGTGTGATGAGCATTGCCGAGCTGATTAAGAAAAGAGGTAGACCTACCACAAACGGGTTAGCCCCCCACGTGACAAACATAGGCCAAGCTGCCACAAAAGTGGAAACAAAAACTGCGCCAAGATAGAACATCCTGTTCTGCCAAAGCTTTCGAGCTAGGAAATAAGTACCCAAGACTGTTAAGGCGTTGAAAAGTGGAGTAACATAGAAAACTGCCTTTGCGGCGATCCAGCCTGTTAGGTCTGCGGCAAAAGCGAAAATGACGTGCGCTCCTTGTGGGTAGATTATTCCTTCTGGAAGGTATGGATCTAAGGTGCTGGGTATATGTCTATTCTCTATGATAACCTCAGCTAGAAGCGCGTGATAGGATGTATCTCGGATGCTTCCATACACAAATGAAGCTAATGGAATGATCTGGATACAAAGGGCAATCACGAACATCCCGAGAACAAAAACGTACTCGAGTATCCTGTCTCTTTGCGACTTGCGATTTTGCTCATTTTGGCTCTTGAGTCTCTTGACTAAGCGTAAATAGTACATGATCGAGATTGTGGCGGACAGCAATAATAGTACGAGTATTATCGGCGTATCAAAAAGGCGCAAGGGAAGCAGCGCAAGAACGTACAGCATTAAACCTCCCAAGTAAACGTTCAGAACGCATGTTTCAATGAAATCCAAGCTTCTGAATAACATAGAGAATCTTGAGAATAGTAGACGCAACGGCTCTCCGAGCACAATCAAGGTTGCCATCAAGCCCAAAAGTTCAAAAAACATTGCGAGCGTATCGGACACCTATAGCCCACCTTAAGTCAAATCTTTTCTATTGAGGCTTCCATATAACATTTCTACCAACTGATAAGAAACCACTTCTACGTGCAGAAGACAGGGACAGAAACTCGAGAGAACCAAGCATGATCGCGCTCAGAACAATCAACCACAATGTCTTTTAGTCATGTTGCCCATTTTTGCATGCAACCACGATAACAATTGAAGCTAGAGGAACAATTCTGCTAAGGGCCTTGTCAACTTCACTCAGAACTTTGGTACGTATCTGAGAAGATGCTCCTCTGGCCCTAACAATTCTGAAGTTATAGTGCGCGAGAAACTCTTTCAGAGCACGAAAAGTGAATAGACGAAGATGGCCGACAGGAATATTATCACACTCTGTGTGTGCGCTAGGCCTTCCAAAATTCATAGCTGTGGATACCTCTGAATATAAAGGTTGAAGGCCAATAAGCAGAAGCAGCCGATTTAACCAAGAAGCAAGATTTGGCGTGGACAGAATCAGGAAACCGCTCGGTTTCATTACTCTCGCCACCTCAGTAATGGCGAAATCAGGGTTAATCAGATGCTCGATGACGTCTCCCATATAGACCAGATCAAAACATTCGTCTTCAAAAGGCAGTCGTTCAGTGGATGCATCTAATCTGTAAGCATTCACACCAGCTTTTTCAGCTAACTTGGCTGCTTTGGCAGAGATATCGACGCCGAACACTTTGCAACGATCCCAAAATTTTGCTATGAAACTTCCGTCGCCACATCCAATGTCGAGAATTTTACTCTTTGTCCTATGACCTATCTCTCTGGACACTAGATTGTTGATCAAATCAAAACAGATTTCGCTCCTTTCTGACTCAACGACTTCATGAATAACTTCCGTCCTCTCGTAGAAACTATCGATTTTCATCGTCTCATCCTCTTGGGTTGCTTATTGCGCCGCTCAAGAGACTTACAGCCATTGCACATATTACCAACCACAATATAAGCCCTCAGCTTTTTCATCTCTCGATGGAAGGAACAGTGATCCTTAAACAAGCCGTGTCGCTGGCTCCTCTATTTCCAACTTGCTTTTTCTAACTTAAGTATGATTGCATCCGCTTCTCGAAGCTTTTTGCTCACTGTTAAAGATTTCGCTATCAAAAACTCAAGTAACGTGAGAACACCCGTTGGTACTAGTCTTTGATGCACAAGTTTGACTAGATTGCCGCTTCTCAGAGTGAAGTAGTCTTTTCTTACACATCTAGAAGGCCAGACTATTCGTTGATTAATATCTTCTTGAGAGAAAAAGCGTTCAAAGTAGTGGCCTGTTCTATCGACATTAAATCTCATCAGAATTATGGGAAGGCATGGCCTGAATAGTCTTTGTAGCAACTTGGGGATGCCCGCTGCCCAATGCTTTATGACATAACTCTCCTTGAATGGGGACATGGGGATGGTTATTACGCATAGACCATTGCCCTTCAAAATCCTGCCGATCTCAGCAGCAGTGTCAATATCGCCTTCACGAGGGACATGTTCAATCGATGATATGCATGATACTGCGTAAATGCTCGCGTCTTTAAATGGTAGACGTCTCATGTCTGCCAAGACTGCGTCAATTGGTTCCTGAGCAAGCTCCTCACTTCTTTTGACCTGCCATTTTAGCGCATTCTTGTTGGAGTCAAGAGCTATTGTTCTTGCACTTAATATCTGAAAAAGTGTCGGAAGAATCGAATGACCGCATCCGAGATCCAAGATCGTGTGGTCTTGGCTAAGATTCTGCAAGAGGAAAAACAGAGCACAAGCGTATTCTACGTATCGAGACGCTGATAACCCATAGCAATATATGACTGATCTCGGGCCATTCACTCGCATGTTATGAGTAAGCAATTGTCGAGCTGTTCTCTTTGTCAAAAGCTTTGTTTGAAAGTGCAGATTACTGTGGATTTGCGATTCACTCCTTCGGCTCAACATTCAGTAGACCTACTAGCAAACCGATCGCCAAATAGTAGGTCTTCAAGAACAGAAGAAACGCGCAACCAGTAGTAGTGGCTGGAGATTTCCTGTAATCTCTGGCAACCATCGTTAGAGTTAATAAAGAATGATTGAACAGTAGTAAGAAAAGGCGGCCTCCACTGTCTTGCCTGAAGTCTTGCAATGATTTCCCATAACGGAAGAGTTTCAACAATATTTTTCCAACAGATGTAGGTTCGAAGTGATAGACTTCAGATTCGCAGGTCGCTTCCTTAATCTTCATTTTATTCATTCTATTGTAAAGGTCGTAGTCTTCCCCCCAAAGAAGCCCGTTTTTAAACATTCCTGCCTGCACTACTTGCCCTTTTGCGAAAAAACGTGGTTCACCGCGAGTTATGTTCCGCTTATGCCAGTATGCTCGTTCAACCTTTCCATAGGAATTCTTCCAAACGGCAGAACAATGACTCCAGAAGCCTTTCCCAATAAACACTTCAGGAATCCTTACCATTCCGGCTTCACCAGTTGCAGATTTTTCAACACATTCTTCGATCACATTTGCTGACAAGACTTGATCTGAATCCAAAAAAAGCACGTAATTACCTGTAGAGTTGGCTACGCCGATGTTTCGCGCTAACGCCGGATTGCATTTTCGCTGTATTATGATAGCCCCAAAGCCCTTTGCTATATTCACGGAATTGTCATGGCTAAAGCTGTCGACAACTATGGTCTCATGATAAGGGTAGCTTTGGTTGCATATACTTTCTAAACATTGGGAAAGGGTTCTTTCCGAGTTATAGGTAGGCACAACAATTGAAACCTTGGGCTTTTCCAGATTTAGTCTCATCTAGTTGTCCTCATTTATTCAAGGTCCTATCGCTGTGGCAGTGACGTTTACATTGTCGACGTAGGCGACGTTTTCCACTCCGTCACGGTCATAGTTCAAAAACTCAAGATAGAATGAAGTGGGAAAGGGTGAATGGAATTTGTCAAGCCATAAAGCACTCAGATCGATCGATAGATGTCCTTCAGGCTTATCCAGCAATATGCTGTCAGTGTAGTTTGCATAGATACCATGAGGGTTTGTCAAGATTAATGACTGATTACGGTTAATATCCGAAATCAGCACTGCAAACGTGTCCGCACTATGAAAACCCTGAGTTGCGTTGTAGCCAAAAGACAGCGTAACATCCGAATCATTTGGCACAAAGACCTGCCTTTGTACGTACAGAGCATAATTCTGTGCCCATATCGTGTAGACCGCCTGAGCAGTTATCTTCAAACATCTCTGCGGATGATTTCCAAAATCCTCTGCAAGAGTGACATTGCCCACGCCGTTACCATCGTAGCCACTACTCCACCCATAATCGTACCAACTTTCATGCTCAAAATCGTCTTGAAAAACTAACGATGGATTCTTGTACAAGACTTTGAAGAGGCATGCATCGCCTACTTTTTTCACTAATTCAAAATTTGGGTTACCCAAAAACAACTGCGGGAGCCATTTATAGTTTTTCACCCACCAATATGTTGCGGCTGATCCTACATATACGTACGTTACGTTGAAGCTCTTCATAATATCATAGCATGTCACATTGAGTGTTTCATTAGACAGAGCGTCGCAAAGCTTCTGGTAACTGCGAGAAAGTTGACTTCCAGTAGTGGTGAAAACGGTATTCCTATTGGAGATCGAGGGTATGAATGAACCGGCCTCATATGGATTCACCAGAATTACAGCGTCTTTAGTTAAATTGTCTCTCATCCAGAACATCAACTCGTTGTCCTGCCTCCACGTCACAGCAAACATACTGTAAGCACCCTTAAGGGTCCAAGGGTCGAGAAATGTGCGCGCATAGACGAACGGAGCATAGGTCGCAGAAATTAGAAGAATAAAGATCACTATAATGGCCTGAGGCTTCTTGGGATCGTCCTTCAGAAAGCTGAGGCCTATCCTGTGTAAGAATGCAAACAGATGATGACCAAAAAGAGCTACAAGTAATGATAGCCCTACAGCGAGTATGATTGCCTGGTGTCCCCATGAGACAATGTTGAGGTCCGGGGGAAGCAAAAATGCAACGAGGCTCAATATGGTGCTTGACGCAACGACAAGCAAAGCCATCAATAAAGGGCCATCAGGTAGCGCGCGCGCTCGCACTATTCTCTCTTTTTCGACGCAGAAAAACAGTATTAGGCTAAGGGCGCAGATTGCGATCATCTCGTACCCAAGAAAAGGATAGGGAGCCAAATTCTCAATCGCCCATTGAATGCCCTGCAAAAATGATTGCTGAACCATGCTATAGCCCATAAAATCTGCTGGCGTTCCGAGATTGTGACCTGGATACGGATAATAGCTAATAAACCTGTAGATAAACGGAGCCATTGGAAGAATGCTGACCGAAAACAAGAGAGCAAAACCCAGTAGACAGTTCTTGCTTGCGGACTTGCGAAAGACTTGAATGAAGAGCCAAAGTATCCCTATAACCATCAATGTTTGAATAAAAGACAACATTATTGCGCCCAAGTAGCCAAACAACAAACCTATCACAATAAACTCCTTCCAGTCTCTTCTTTCTGGATTGAAGAACATTGCCAATAGCAGTCCTAGGCAGACCAAAAATAAAGGAAACCCAGCTACGAATGGGTTGGCCCCCCAGGTAACGAACAGCGGCCATGCTGAAACAAACGTGAACACAAAGGCTGTGCTAAGGTGAAAAGTTCGCTTCAGCGAAATCCTTCTAGCCAGAAAATAGGCAGCAACAACAGTCAATGCGTTGAAAAGTTGGGTAACGTAGAAAATTGCTTGAGGCACTACCCAACCTGTCAGATTTGCAGTGAAGGCAAAAATGACATGTGCTGCCGCTGGATAGATTATTCCTTCGGTAGAATATGGTAGCATAATGTTAGGTAAATATTGGTTTTCAATGATTACTTGAGTCAGCAATGAATGAAGAGATACGTCACGAACACTTCCATAAAGCAAGGAAGCCAGTGGAAATACTTGCAGACAAAGCATGAAGCAGAACAAACCAATGACAAAGGCCTGTTCAATCATTTCACCCTGTTTCCTTTCGCTCTGCTGAGCGATGTGTACCTTCTTGAGCTTCCAATGGTAAGCAATTGAAATTGTCAAGAAAACAAAAAGCAGACCAGTGATTATCGGCATGCTGAACAGATGCCAAGGTGGAAGTGCGATAGCATATAGGACAAAGCCTCCTAAGTAGATGTCTAGAATGCAGATCTCAACGAAATTCAGGTTCTTGAAGAGTGTAGAAACTCTTTCGGCAAAGAGGCGCACTGGTTCTCCTAGTATGATCAACGCTACGACTAATTCCAATAATCCTGCAAGCGCGATCACTATATTTATCATCTAGATGGCTACCCCAATTCAGGTTTTTAACTCCTATTGCAGACTTCGCTATATATTGCTTCTATCTTATCTACAACTCTGTCCCAGCTGAACTCTTTCGAAACCAAGTCAAGTGCATTCTTGCCAATTCTCTTAGCAAGTCTTGAATCTGCCAAAATCATGCTTACCAAACTAGAAATCTCTTGCGCAGAACAGTCGTTCATCAATAAGGCATGGACATCATCAACTAATATGTCCCCTGGTCCACCACTTTTTGTTACAACTATAGGCAGACCACTCGCCATGGCTTCAAGCAGGCTTAAACTTAATCCTTCATATATTGCAGGTAGAACAAAAACATCAGCAACAGAATAATAGAAAATCTTCTGCTCCTCTGATACCTCACCCGTCATCACAACCGACTCAGATACTCCTAGTTCTCTAGCCAAAGTCCAAAGATTCTCTGAATGGCCAGAGTAGTCTGGACCTACGATCAAGAACTTGATATGGTTAAAACTTTTTATCAAGGCAGGCAATGCTTCAATGACTCTTTCAAGTCCTTTGTTCCAGTCAATCCTACCGACATAGAGCAGAACTGGGCCACCAAACTCTTCTTTAGATTTCTTCTCGTTGCACTGACGAGTCTTGTAGTACTTATTCACATCCACGCCATTTGGGATTAACACAATCCTTTCTCTTGGTGCGCCCAGTTTCAAGAGTAAATGCTTGTTGTGTTTCGTTAGAGCAGTAATCTTGTCTGAGGATCTCAAGAGAAGATTTCCAAAAGAATGATCGTAAGCAGCCTTGATCAAGCCGTTGGCAAAAGAACGTGAAGGATAAATTCCGTGAGGTGTGAAAACCACCGGAATTTTATTCCTCCTGCACCAATACGTTGCAATGCATGAGCTCAAGCACCTGTAACCGTTTGTGTGAACGACATCAGCCTCTAACTTGCTAAGTATTGCTGTGACATCGGACAAAAACCAATACTCTCGCATTCTCTTCCTAAAAAGGAGGGGACGCCGATAAACTTCCACGCCGTTCATAACGTCCAAGTATCTTACGGTGCCTTTCCCATTTTCGTCTACATCATCAGAAGTTATCACCATGACCTTGTGTCCTCGTTTCTTCAGTCTGGTTGAAACGGCATAAACATGGTTCTCCATCCCACCTATGGCAGGAGGAAAACGAGGCGTCACCTGAACTATTCGCACTGAACATCCCTCCGCTCTTGCAGATACGAACTCTTATACCAGTCTATGAATCGAGCTAATCCAGTCTTGAGATCAACTTTAGGTCGGAACCCAAGTCCCCTTATTTTTGTGACGTCTGCCAGAAGCCTCTCGACATCGCCTATCCAGCTTTCATTAGTGTAAAGCACCTTTGTCCTATTTTGAAGACCAAGGAGATCAAGAATCACACCAACGAGTTCCTTAATGGTTGTTCCAACGCCAGTTCCAACATTGTAAACCTCACCGAAGGCTGCTGGAGTTTCTGCTAGCATAAGGCAGGCGTCTATGGCGTCAGAGATGTATATGAAATCGCGAACTTGGGCACCTGTGCCCAGAATTTCTAGTTTATCTTCCCGTCTTTGCAGTTTTTCCATGATGTCAAACATGACATACTTGCGCTGCAAAGGACCATAAACATTGCAAAATCTGACACAAATTGTCGGCAAACCATAAGTACGATAGAAAGCCTGACACATGACCTCGGCAGCTAGCTTGCTGGCTCCGTAAGGAGATAGCGGTCTTAGCGGGCACTCTTCTGAAGAAGGCACTGATTTATGGTCACCATAGACCGCGGCTGAAGATGCGAAGACAAGAGGAATAGAAGAACCTAAGTCACGTAAAGCCTCCAGAACATTCAGCGTTCCTATAGCATTGACTTCAAAATCATATTTCGGATTTTCTGAAGAAATAGGCACCGAAGCATTAGCCGCCATATGAAACACAAAATCTTGCCCTAAGATCACTCTTTTTATCATTGCAAAATCTCTTACATCACCTTTAACGATGGTTACGTGATTGACAATCTCATTCAAGTTCCATTTGGAACCAACCGAAAAATCATCAAAAATAGTCACTGTGGCTCCTTCTTTCAGAAGACGATTCGCAAGATTGGCGCCAATAAATCCTGCGCCGCCAGTAACTAGTACTTTTGAGTCACTGAAGTCCATAGTTGACCAGGCACAACTTCAAGATAGCATCTATTCCGTTAATATTCTTTCGTATTTCTTGGCTAACTTTCCCCAATCATATTTCTCTCTTGCAACAATTCTTGCATTTTCGCCTAGTCGCCTTGCCATCAAACCATTATTCAAAAGTTCGGTCACAGTTTTGCTCCATTCGGCAATGTCGCTCGGATTAACCAGCATTCCATTTTCTCGATGAGAAAGGACTTCCTTAATTCCATCCACGCAACTTGCGATAATTGCTTTGCCCATGGCCATTCCTTCAAAAAGCTTTAATGGACTAGCAGCCCGAGACACTTCATTATCAGGAAATGGAACCAAAACAACATCAGCGACCGCGAGCATTTTCGGCACTTTTTCGTAAGCAACTCCACCAACGGCAACAATGTTCTCTGCAGAAGGAACTTTTTCTTCCCCACTACCGACGATCAGAAAGGAAGTATTGGGATTCTTTGACGCAAAGGTCTTGCTCAACTGCCAGATTACGTTCGTTCCGGCCCAACTGTCTAACCTTCCACAGTATGCGCATATTTTTTTGCCGTTCAGTCTCATTTGTGACTCTATCTCTTCTGCAAAGTATTTTCTAGGGTCAAAAAAGTTCGTATCAACGCCATTAGGGATTACGCTAATCTTTTCGTCCCTCACGCCCAACTCAGAAGCATATTCCTTAAGGTAGTTGGTTGGTGCTATGATTTTATCGCTGTTTCTTACGATATAATCTTGTATTAGAACAAACAATTTTGCCATGATATTCTGCGGTGTAAGATTAAGAATGTGTGAAGTATACTGGGCTATAAGATCGTTGAAATCAAGCAAAACAGGCCTTCGCAAAAGCCTCTTACCAATGATGAAACCTAGAATGCCTGTGTATACACTTGGATAATTTAAAACAATTCTCGCGGGGTCGATTTTCCTCAAGGATTTCAAGGCTTTAAAGAAAAGCGAGAACATGGTTAAGACATAGGCTAAAGGGTAAAATTTTACCCATAACCTGAGCAATGCCCCAGAAACCGGAACATAGTGAGCAATAATATCCCTTTGCTTCGTAATGATTTCTCTACCTTGAAGATGGAAGCGGTCTTGCGGTGATGAAATCTTACCCGACAGCATACGGAATGGCGGAAAAACCAAAAAATGAATTTCATGTTTCTTGGACAGTCTTGTCATTATCTCATAGATTCTACGATCGCTCCCAAGGCTCGGAGGGAAGAACTCAACGAAAACCGCTATCCTCATCTTTCGTCCTCTAACTTATCGTCTCTCCTGTATAAAAGAGGTTTATGCTTGTAGAAAAGATTCGATACGCTCCTAGTAAACTTCGCTTCATACTTACAACAATTAAAAAGAAAGTTTAAAGCTAAATGGTGCTTTCTTAAGACTAGGTGAACTTGGAGCCAGTTAATTTTGTACAAAAAATGTTTCGCAATTATTACATGAGAAATTATACTCCAAAAAGTTCTATTTCCAAGATAGAGCAGCGTGAGTTCGGCTTCATAATGTTTGAGGGATGGATGCATAGGCATAAGAGTTTTAAACAAATTGATGAGCTAAAAGAGTTTTTACTAAATTCTGTCCCTTCAGACGCCTATTATTCCTGTGCTTATTACGAATCTGCTGAAGCTGAGATGGATAGGAAGGGATGGATTGGCGCCGATCTTATCTTCGACATTGATGCCGACCATATTCCCACTCCATGTGATAAGATTCATGATGAATGGGCTTGCGGCAGTTGCGGTTTTTC
>Ga0315280_10005952_pt1 | contig 17080 bp, 13 predicted proteins | sample YL17G06_40_MG_FD_203697 | JGI IMG/M metagenome (GOLD analysis project Ga0315280, IMG submission 203697) | Sediment microbial communities from Yellowstone Lake, YNP, Wyoming, USA - YL17G06_40 | ecosystem: Environmental > Aquatic > Freshwater > Lake > Sediment | place: USA: Wyoming | collected...
CTTCATCTTTGTAGGAGCATCCGTTGCGAAGTCTCGGAGTTTCTCGGGAGACTGCCAGCTGAAGTTTCCGCCGGAGAGCAGAATCTCCTTGTACAGTAGGGGCTGAAGCTCGACCGGGCATCTTTCTACAGATCTTACTATTGCTTCTCCAAAGTCAATCATGCCTTCGAAAACGGCATCACCTATCTTGACATCTTTGGGTCTAGGCATTCCACGGGTCACGTAACTCTGAAACAGCTCATTCTGAGGGTTGAAGACATATTCTCCGATCAGGAATCTCTGCCATGATTTCTCAGCGAAATCAACTTCGACTCTGGTTCCTGGCACTTTCAATCTTGCCCTGAACTTCGCGGGGCTATCCTTCGCAGCCTTGACCGCGCTTTCTAGATTCAGCGGAAGGAGACCCAAATCCTCTTTTACACGACGGACGAACGCTTCCTCACGCGCGAGATCTCCGTACCCAAGGTCTTTGAGGATCTCAGCCGTGATGGAATTTGCCTCTCCGCCTCCGCGGTTTATTGCGACGAGCGCGCTGCGTATTGGGTAGCTGCTAATCGGGCACACCTGCGTATTTCCGTGTCCGGATTCCACGACAACGCATGTGGTAACTCCGTGGCCTATTGCAACTGCAAATGGTTGAGAGATTACAGTGGCAGCTTTGACGAGTCCGTCCCTGGCAGCCGCGGTCATGGTCTCGAAGAGATTCTCGTACATGTATCGTGGTGAAACACTAGAAAGCGATGCGACTACGTAGAAACCTTCGAAGTTCTGCTCTGATTTGGGTCGGAACATGTTGAGCCCGAAACGGGAGATCTCGTTGACGACTCTCCAGGCTCTGTTGTCTCCTCGATCTATCACGCCGTTTCGCATAGGGTAGACGAGGCGGGAGGTCAGGTCCTCTGAGGACTGCAGGTAGAGAGGAACATCGTCCCCGACGACGATTTCTGGCGCTTGATTCAGTGCTCGCATCATGATGGAATCTCGATCTGGGAAGTACCCTCTGTTTCGTAGTATCTTAGGGGCGTCGCCGCAAGTTATCGGCCCGAATTTGAAATCACTGGTTCCGAAATCCATCCCGAACGTGTATTGTTCTTTGTATTCGCTCAATGTGAACTCCTCTCAACAACAAGTCTCTTCCCATCTATTCGGACAACTACTTCCTCGTTGGCTGAGAAGGGGAACAGCGAATCTTTTACCACATCAGCAGGAATGTAGAGGACTCCTGTGCGGCTTCTGTCTGAACGCGTTCCGAGTATTATGCGTGCTAACCCTCTCAGGACCATACAATTCGCCCGATAGATTGACAGACAGATCGCAGGACGCATTGCATGATAACAAGTGAAAGGTGACTGAACGGAGGACAGAGATAGGCGAAAATACTCGAGAAAGAATCGGACATCTGCTCTTCATGCCTTTGCTGAGGTTCTCAACATGGCACAACGCCTATGCTATCTCTACTCTAATAGCAAATCGTGGAACTCGGCACGAACCGCACATACAGTAATGGCCAATTGTGATAGCCCGTTTGCAGCGGAGGAGCACTGAAGATAGTCGTCACAACTTCTGGGCACTCTGACTTCGCCGCTCCATTTTCCTGGCTCCGGGCGCCTCAAGCTGAAGCGGTTTTTCAAAAAAGTGTTAAATAACAACGCGTCGGCTAGCTCCCATCACCCATAGACAACAATGGGAGAAAAAATGAAATGTTATCGAGAAAAGCGATCACTAGAATGCAGTCTATTGCAATAATCGTCATCGTAGTCATCGCAGCCATCATCGGGGGATTCTACTACAGCACCACAACAACTCCCGCAGGACCACAGACAATCAAGCTCGGAGGCGTAGCACCGCTGTCTCCGCCAGGCGCATACGCGAGCGGACAAGAAATGAAAATGGCGTTTGATCTGGCTGTCAACGAGATAAATGCTCAAGGCGGGGTCCTCGGAAAGAAGATAGAGACCGTTTTCGAAGACACTGCAGGAACACCTGAGAAGGGCAAAGCCGCTTTCGAGAAGCTGGTCACCCAAGACAAAGTAGTTGCCATTGTGGGAGAATTTCACAGCTCAGTCACCTTGGCCGAGATCCCTGTCACCGATGCCGGCAAGATCCCGTTCATTGTCGTAGCGGCGTGGTCAGACAAGATCACTGCCGGAGGCTCCAAGTATGTCTTCAGAGACGGTTTCACCAACTCACTCCTCTACCGAAAGTACGCGGACTTCATCAAGGATGCGGGATTCAAGAACATCGCCGTCATCGCTGAGGACACAGACTTTGGCATTGGCGCGGCCGAAGTGCTGAAGTCGCGACTTGGCGAGATCGGATTGACAGCGTCGAGCACTGTCTTGCCCATGACGACTAAAGACTTCGTGCCCATGTTGACCAGACTCAAGGACAGTACCCCAAGACCGGATCTGATTGTGGAAGTCTTCACGGGGGCAGGAAACTACATAATGATCAGACAAGCATACGAGATCGGACTAGCTCCTACGAAGCAGACGATGTTTGCCGACCCCAATGACGAGTTCCTATCAAAGGAATTTTGGGACACCATCGGCCCCGGCGGCCAGTACGTGATCGGATACAACGTGTTCTCGGCAAAAGCGAAAGTATCAGATGTTGGAAAGAAGTTCATGGACAACTTCAACAAAGCCTACAACAGAGCCGCCACCTCCGTGACTTTCGGAATGTACGACGCAGTCTACGTAATGGTCGATGCCATCAAACGCGCGGGGTCTACCGACGGTGACAAGATTGCTGACGCTCTTGAGTCCACAAAATGGGATGGGGCCTCTGGATCAATAGCATTCTCGCTAGGTCCGAAAGAAGGCTTGCCAGATTACCTCTACCACCAGTGGGCAGATGTACCGCTATATGTCCTACAGTACACCGCAGTTAGCCAAAGCTCGGACGACGCAGAAGTCATATGGCCTACCAATCTTGCTACTGCCACGTTGGCCTTTCCTCCCGCCTGACAACAATCTGAGCATGCAACGAGGGTGGACAACCAAGTGATTCCACCATTAGATCCCACTTTTTTTTTCACTGAAATGGCTAACGCCGTGATAATCGGTGTCATCTATGCTTTGATGGCACTGGGCTTGACGCTCATATTTGGAATAATGAAGATCGTCAACTTCGCACATGGCGAAGTCTACATGGTAGGCGGGTACGCCTACTTTGTCGCTACATCCATGATAGGAATCAATGCGTACTTGTCGCTAGTGCTGGCAATTGCGGGTGCGGCCGCTGTCGGCTTCGCGATAGAGCATTTGCTCATATCACCGTCGTATACAAGGAAGGTTGAGAAAAAGGACGAGTACACAATCCTGATTACTTTCGGCCTTTCGATCTTCATGATGAACAGCGTGTTGGTTGCCTTTGGACCGTGGCCTAGAAGACCTTCCTCATATGCTCCCGGCCTACTCACACTCGGCACTATTACGGTCAGCCTAGACAGAATCGTTGTCACCTTCATAGGAGCAGGGCTGCTAGCCGCTACTCTGGTGTTGCTGTATCGTACCAGCATAGGTAAGGCGCTGCGTGCCGTCAGCCAAGATCGCGAGGCAGCTCTCGTAGTCGGAATAAACGCGAATCGTATGAATGCTTTGACCTTCACACTCGGGTGCGCTCTGGCCGGAGCGGCAGGCGCACTTACGTCGCCCATCTTCCTAACATATCCTGACATGGGGACGTTCCCAGGCATCAAGGGATTCGTCATAATTGTGCTCGGCGGAATGGGCTCGGTTCCAGGTGCAATTGTCGCTTCGATCCTGCTGGGACTAGTTGAAGTCTTCACTAGTGCCTATATTCCGGATCCGAGGCGGGCCTTCGCATATAGAGACATCTACGGCCTGATCATTCTCGTGCTCATCTTGCTGTTGAAACCTTCTGGGCTGCTTGGAGAGAAGAGGAGAAAGGCTTGAGACTGCCCAAGCTTCCCGTTCTGGTTGGCCTTGCGCTCGCCGTTGTGTTCCCTTTCATCGCACCGAGCTACTGGACTCACGTCATGATAATCGCGTACTACTATGCCCTAGTCGCCGCGAGTTGGTCGTTGATTGCAGGTTTTTCTGGGCAATTTTCCTTCAGTCAGGTGGCGATGGCCACGATTGGAGCTTACACTTCAGGATTTCTTTCCCTCGGACTCGGAGTTCCTCCTTTGATCGGCGTTCTTGCAGGGGGTGCCATGGCCGCCGCCGCCAGCTATGGGTTGGGTTACCTATGTCTCAGAATGAGGGGCCCGTATCTGGCACTGACGACCATAGCTTTTTCTGAATCGTTTAGGCTCGTCATGTCCTCAGAATACGAAGTGACCAGGGGGACACTGGGGCTTAGCGTCCCGCCGCTAGTGGCGGGGGTGGGAACATCGAAGATTTTCCCCTACTTCCTGATCTTGTCGATACTAGGAATCTCACTCTTCATTCTAACTAGGATCATATCTTCGCGGCTTGGCCTATTCTTCCGGTCGATACGTGAAGACGAAGATGCAGCTGCAGTTATGGGTGTGGACACTACGAAGTACAAGGTTCTGGCGTTTACCATAGGCGGATTCTTCGCAGGCGTGGCTGGGGCCTTCTTTGGACACTACCTGCAGCTTGTGAGTCCCATAATGGGCAGCTTGGGCGAGATGGGCTTGGTAATTAGCATGGTCGTTGTTGGCGGCACCGAAAGCCTAGCGGGCCCGGTCATGGGCGCTCTGATGCTAGAGATGACCTCAGAATACTTCAGGATATATGGAGAACTCTATAAAGTCCTGTTCGGCCTGCTGATGATCCTGACATTGCGATTCATGCCGCGAGGCCTGTTGCTTCCGCTGCTCAAACGCGCCGTTGCCAAGCTCGGTCCGCAGCTTGCCACCAGACCTCCCCCTGCACAGCCGATTTGATCTCAATATCTACAGGTCTTGGATGACTTGAAGGAAACCACGAAAAAAGTGCTCATGCAAATCAGCAAAGAAAAAGTGAAGTTCCTCACACTCCAATTTGTCGACATCCTAGGCAACGTAAGAAGCAGGCTTTTTCCTGAAGAGGACGCGAAATCGCTACTCGACGAAGGGTTCGGTTTCGACGGATCCTCGATAGCAGGCTTTGTGGAAATAGACCGAAGCGACCTAATCGCGAAACCCGATCCGAGAACGTACCGAGTCCTGCCTTGGACATCAGGAATCAAGAAATCGGGAAGGATGATTTGTGACATATTCTGGCCTGACGGTAAACCATTCGATGGCGACCCGAGGTTCATCCTGAAACGAGTCCAGGAAGAGTGCAGGGGAATGGGATACACTGCCATCTTCGGGCCTGAGGTTGAATTCTCGTTGTTCAGGGAGACGGATGGGAAGCCGATCGATTATGCTCGATACATGGATTACCTACCCTATGACTTGGCTGAAGATCTGAAGATGGAACTGTTCTATGCACTGCGGCAGTTGGGGTTGCATCCGTCGGTTGCTCATCACGAGATTGGCCCTGGACAGAACGAGATCAATATTGAGTGTTGTGAACCTGTGGATTGTGCGGACAATGTTGTGGCGTTCAAGCAGGCTGTGAAGATCATTGCAAAACAGAGCGGCATGATTGGCACATTCATGGCGAAGCCGCTGTTCGGATACGGTGCGCATGGTGCACACGTGCATGCGAGTCTCCGAAAGCTACGCTCAGGCAGCAACCTCTTCTTTGACGAGAAATCCTCAGACCATCTATCCGATCTGGCGAAGTTCTTTGCCGGAGGCTTGCTCGCTCACGCAAAAGCCCTCTCAGCTATTGTGGCGCCAACGGTTAACTCTTACAAACGTCTCGTACCCGGGCTCGAGGCGCCCATTTACCTGACGTGGGGTTGGGCAAACAGATCAGTTCTAGTCAAAGTTCCCAAGTACTTTCCGGGCAAGCCTAGCGCAACGAGAATAGAGTTTCGCGGCCCTGATTCATCCTGCAATCCATATCTAGCCTTCGCTGCAGTTCTAAAGGCAGGACTTGACGGCGTGAAGAATGAGATAGATCCTGGACCACCGCTATCGCAAAATGTCTACCGGTTGTCGAAAGAAAGAATCCAAGAGCTGAAGATCTCAAGCCTTCCATCTTCTCTCGGCGCTGCACTCGGGGAATTGAAGAAAGATCCCGTTATCCAAGAAGCGCTAGGCGAATACTCGTATCGAAGATTTGTCGAACTGAAGGAGAAGGAGTATAAGGAATACCTAGGCGAAATCGAGCGTACAGGGGACCCAGGGCCCAATATCTCGGAGTGGGAGCTGAACAAGTACCTCATCTCATCTTGAGGACGAGAGTCAGCCATGACCTTATTGTCGCAATTGCCTTGGCTTCTTCGGAACAGGGTCAGCCCCGATGGCCGCCGCAGTCTCCACCTATCCCGCCTTGGATCACCATGTCGATTGGCGGGGCTCCCAAATGACACAATGAAAGATCATATAACGCCACGAGTCTAACCATCGGGGGCGACCAGAAAATGTTGGAATGTGCTGCACTGACAAAGAGCTTCGGCGGACTAGTTGCGATAAAGGATGTTTCTTTTCAGCTACGCAAAGGTGAGGGCATGGGACTAATCGGTCCAAACGGTTCCGGTAAGACAACCCTGCTGAATACAATCAATGGAATATACGCACCGGACAGCGGTTCGATCTCGCTGAACGGCAAGTATGTACACGGGTTGAAGCCTCATGAATTGGCGAAGAGGGGAATCGCCAGAATCTTCCAAGCACCATCACGCCTCTTCTACAGGATGACTGTTCTCGAGAACATGCTCGTTCCGCCATGCGCGACGAAGATCTCTCATAGACCGGAAGACTGCTTCGAAAAAGCCAAGAAGCTCCTTGACTTCGTCGGTTTGGCTGAGAAGACTAACGCGGAAGCCAGAAATCTTTCTGGCGGGCAGCAACGTTTGCTTGAGTTCGCCCGCGCCTTGATGCTGGATCCTTCGATCATGTTGCTCGACGAGCCCTTCGCAGGAGTGCATCCTAGAATCAAAGAGGAGATGATCAATCGCATAAAGGACTTGCATGAACAGGGCGTGGCTTTCATGCTTGTAAGCCATGAGCTGATACCGGTTCTCGGCCTCTGCAGCCGTGTGATGGTTCTCTGCGAAGGAGAAGTCGTTGCAGACGACACTCCTGAGAAGATCAGAAAGGACGCGAAGGTAGTCAAAGCTTACTTGGGAGATCGTGATCCTAGTGCTTGAAACATCCGGCCTATCATCAGGTTACCTAGAAGATGTACTAGTGCTTCATGACGTAGCGGTTGCGGCGAGGGATCGCCAGATAACATGCATCATAGGGGCAAACGGTGTAGGAAAATCGACTCTATTGAGAACGATCTTTGGACTCCTGAAGCCTCTCAAAGGGAGCGTCACATACGACGGGAACAATATCACCGGCCGAGCTCCCTACGATCTGATAAGGATGGGTATCTCATTCATACCCCAGCTGAGGAGCATCTTTCCTGACCTGACAGTCCAAGAGAATTTGGAACTCGCAGGCTGGTCCTGCAGGAATGAGAAGAAAAGGCTGGAGGACACGATTCGCAGCATTTACGAACGCTATCCCAAGCTTGAGACAGTGAAACGCAAAAAGGCTGGCGTCCTCAGCGGCGGAGAACAACGGCTCTTGGAGATTTTGAGGAGCTTGGTCACCAACCCAAAGACCATGCTCATCGACGAACCCACAGCAGGGCTGGCACCCCAGCTCACGCAAAGCGTCTACAAAGAGCTGGCCAAGTTGAAAGAAGAAGGCATGACAATCCTGTTGGTTGACCAGAACATACGAGATGCCGTGGCACTTTCAGACTATGTTTACGTGCTCGAACTCGGCCGAAACAAACTGGAAGGCCCAAGAGAGGGACTTGAAAAGGATCTGGAACAGATAGTGAGAGGAATGTTCGGCTAAGATCGTCAGCCCTTCTCTAGGCCGCCGAGCGCAAAAACCCCTAGCGTCCTATTCGGGTCCAACTTCTTCCCGACGAACATCCTGACATTCGGACTCAGACGTTCGAAGCCATATTTCGAAAGGAGATCCAGACACGTCCTGTTTGTTTCCGGTGCGGATATTGATATGGTTGCTCCGAGAGGAATAGACTTCATTGCGGCAACCAAAAGGGCCTCGGCGACTTCGGGCACATTGGGATCACAGACGAATGGGCCGATTCTGAAACCTGTTCTCGTAGGTCTGCACATAACGTAACCTCTAAGCGTTCCCTTCAAATCAGCCACGTAGCAGCGACCCGGGTTGTCTACTAGGATAGCTTCAAGAACGGACGATCGGTCGCCGAAGAAGTGGCTCTTGTCCAGAGTGCTGGCCTGCACGAGGTCTCGATCGTGCATGACCTCTACTTTGCTCGTGACGACTGCGCTAGCGGGTCTGTTGACACATCTATACTTCCACGTCTTGAACTCGGCTTCAAATCCCATTTGCTCATACAAACCGACCGCTTCCGGCCTCGCCTCCAGCTCGATCGTTTGAACATCCAAGACTTTCAAACGGGCTATTCCTGTGCGCATGAGTGCCGACCCAATGCCCTGCCGGCGATATCCCTGCAAGACTATGAGGTACCCGATCCATCCCAACTCGCCGTATGAGATTGAGAGGACCTGACCGACAAGTCTTCCTTGCAGCTCTGCAACCAGAAAGCCTCGAGGCTCGCATCGCATCAACCGTCCTATGTCGTCGGATGTGTCAGACCAGCCTTCGTCTGCATTTAGTTGGGCCGAGAATGCGATATCAGTTTGACCCGCGGGCCTAATGGAGAGCCCAGATTCCGCGTTGCTCTGAGACAAAGTCTACTTCACTGTGCGATAATGACGCTGGTGGGTCCGATTTCTCAGAAGGAGAACAGATAAGCCTTGTCTCTCGACATCCGCGACCAAGAGGCCCGACCATCAAACCTTCAGAGCTTCCGCTCCAAAGTAGCCATCAAAAAGGGCATGAGGGCGGACCAAGACTCAGCAGCCTTGTACACAAGTCAGCCGGTCTTCCCACATATCCTTGTAGAGCTGCAAGACGTCCTCATAGCTTGATTGTCTCAGGTTGTACGGGCGAGGCCATTCAGCTAGCAACTCCTTTGCCAGTTCTTCGAGCTGACTCTTGGGAACTCCTACTTGCTGGAGGTTGGAAGGCACGTTCAAAGCCGCTACAAGGGATTTCACAGCGGAGACTGCGTAGACCGCCATGCCTTTTCGGGTCAACCCTCTCGAACCTTCCAGTCCTTGAACCATCTCCGCAAATTTCTCCTCGCAGAGGGCAATATTGTAACTCATGACGTAGGGAAGAGCAATTCCGCATGAGATCCCATGGGGCAGGCCGTACCTGCCGGTCAGGGTGTATCCTACGCTGTGGGCAAATGTCGCAGGGCAATTCTCATTGACCATCCCTGCGAGAGTGCTGGCAAGCGCCATTCGGTATCTAGCAGCGAGATCCTTGCCATTGAAGTAGGCTCTCTCGAGATTCCCCAAGGCTAGCTGGATGGCTTTCAGGGCGAGGGTGTCTGTCAATGGATTGGAGTATGTGACCATCATGCCCTCAATCGCGTGAGCCAAGACATCAAGACCGGTGCTTGCTGTCACCTTCGGGGGCATCGATATTGTTAACACCGGGTCGACTAGAGCAGTATCAGCGAGAGTTTGGGCGTCTGAGATCCACCTCTTCTTTCCTTGGGCGAACATGACCGCGTCAGCAGTTACCTCTGCACCTGTACCGGCAGTAGTGGGGATGAGTATCAGGGGAAGACGGGCTTTGGTGAAGGGATTCTTCTTGAGATAGTATCCGACATCTCCCTCGTTCGTCTTCATCGCTGCAACCACTTTTGCGGTATCCATTGCGCTGCCTCCGCCGAGTCCTATGATCAAGTCAGAGTCAGTTCCCCGGGCGAAATTTGCGGCAGTTTGTACCGTGTCAAGAGTCGGTTCACCGGTGAGTTTGTCGAAGGTACTTGTCTTGAATCCTGAGGACTCGACAATCCCCCTAAGGTCGTTCAGCAGACCTGACTGCGCAACACCACTATCTGTGACTATCAGAGGTTTCTTTCCTTTGAGCGAGGTGATCTCAGTTCCAATTCTTTCTCTGGAACCTATTCCAAATACCACTTTGTTTCGTACCGTTCTGAATGAGAATATCTGTCGAAGAGGGTCATATCCCAGATCTTTAGGGCTTGTCGCCATTCATCATCACTTCAATTTGTCATCCGTTGAGAAGCGAGACGCGCTGAATATTTGAGCCTTCATTTGCTGGCTGCATTGTCGCATTGTCGTGTTCGACTCTTCGGTTGGTGCACATACTTAATTTAGCATAAGTACTTACCATAAGTACTTACTAACCGCTTATTATCGTTCCAAATGCTTGGAGTTGCGAAATCATTTGACCCACAAGAGCGTCGTCGTCGACTATAAGAAATGTAGCGGTTGCGGACTCTGTGAAGTCACTTGCTCGATGCGAGGGAACAATCCTATTCGACCCAGCGCATCTCGCATCCGCGTGCTGTCGTTTTCCCCCGGCTTGGATATCCCTGTGGTTTGCAGACAGTGTGAGGTTGCTCCTTGTATTTCATCGTGCCCTGTTGGCGCGCTCCAACGACACGAGAAAACGGGCGCCGTGACACTCGACGAGGCGACCTGCACAGGCTGTCAAGCCTGCATACCAGCATGCCCTGCAGAAGCAATATTCCCTGACGAGAGGAAAGGTCTAGTGCTCAAATGTGACCTATGCGGTGGAACTCCGAAATGCGTCGATGCATGTCCCTTGGGCGCACTTGAATTCCGTGTCACGCCATTTGACGCTCGTCAGGGCTTGAATGTTGACCCCAAGTCGATAGCCCGGGACCTGAGGCGCAGTCTGGCCATACTAGAAGCATAGAGGATGAGGAAGATGAATGGAGGCTACGTTGGAAAGATCCTAGAGGTTGACCTGACAAGAGAGAGCATCAAGACCACTCCGCTGAACATGGATATCGCGCAGCGTTTCGTCGGCGGCAAAGGATACGCCGCGCGACTACTCTGGGAGCACACCAAAGCAAAAGTTGATCCTCTGAGCGCTGACAACATTATCATCTTCGCAACTGGCCCCCTGACAGCCACGTCATGTCCGTCCACTAGAATGTGCATAGCCACCAAATCACCGTTGACGGGGACATTCAACGATGCTTATGTCGGGGGCCACTTTTCGGCCGAACTGAAGTTCGCCGGATATGACTTCATAGAGATCAAAGGAGCATCCAAGCGACCCAGCTACCTTGTGATAGAAAATGACAACGTCGAGCTGCGAGACGCCTCCGGAATGTGGGGCAAGGACACATTCGCCACAGAAGATAGCATTAGAGCTGAGTGTGGAGACGAATCGATTCGTGTTGCATGTATCGGTCCGGCTGGAGAGAAGCTTGTGAGATACGCTGTGGTCAACGTGGACCGATATCGACAGGCGGCCAGAGGAGGAGTGGGCACCGTAATGGGATCAAAGCAGCTCAAGGCAGTGGCGGTCCGAGGAACGGGCGAAGTCAAGATCTCGGACCCCGCCACCTTCGAAGGACTCTCAGCAGAGGCATCGAGATCTATCGAAGCCGACGAGGGTCTATACACGATGAAACGATGGGGAACGGGTCGTTCGGTGCTCTTCTCGAGCGACCAAGATCTATATCCGACGCAGAACTTCCAGACAGGGACTTTTGAGCACGCTGAGAACCTCAGCGGAGAAGCCATGGAGAAGGGCTTCTGGGTGAAGACAAGAGCATGCTTTGGTTGTCCGATTCATTGCGGCCACCTTGGTGTGACTAGAAGTTCTGAATATCCGCAGGCGGTCGTCGAGGGTGTCGAGTACGAGACGACCACTCTCTTGGGTGCAAACTGCTGTGTTGCGTCGCTGGATGCCGTCGCATACGCGAACATGCTTTGTGACAAGTACGGATTGGATACGTTGTCGACTGGGAACGTGATCGCATGGGCGATGGAATGCTTTGAAAAGGGTATTCTCAACGAACGCATGACAGATGGCCTCAGACTACAGTTCGGCAGCGACAAAGCGCTGATTGAAATGATCGAGAGAATAGCGCAGCGAAAGGGATTCGGCGATTTGCTCGGCGAGGGCGTGAAGAGAGCTGCCGAAAAGATAGGCAAGAACTCGCAGGCTTTTGCAATGCATGTGAAGGGGCTCGAGCTGCCCGGATGGGGGATAAGAGCCTCCCCAGGAATGGGTTTGGCATATGCGACGGCTGATAGAGGAGGATGTCACCAGAGAGCCTGGCCGATAGCTTACGAAGTGAAGGGAGCAAAGGGCCCGGACGGTAAGCCGGTCGAACGCTACGGCCCCGAAGGAAAGGCGCTGGTGACGAAAGCGGATCAGGACGGAAATGCCACGCTATTCTCTCTCGTTGCCTGCGACTTCGCTACTGGAGCGACCGGCTGGAACAGGTACCTAGGATTGCTGAACTCGGCAACGGGCATGAAGATGACGCCTTCCGACTTCTCCGTACTAGGTGAGAGAATCTGGAATCAGATACGCGCATTCAATGCGAGGGAAGGATTCTCAAGAAGAGACGATACGCTTCCGCCAAGGATATTCGATGAACCACTCGCTTCGGGGCTAGCCAAAGGTAGGAATCTTCCTAGACCGGAATTCGAAAAGATGCTGGACGACTACTATCGCCTGCGTGGATGGGACCTGAAGACCGGCTATCCGACGGAGCAGACGCTCAAGAGACTCGGGCTCGAGGATGTGTCTCGCAGCCTAGATGGCCTCGGGCTTCTTCCAAAGTGACAACGACTCGGAGATCCAAGCTGTAGATTGAGGCCGAAACGAGCGGCTCACATACTCGGACGTCGTGTAGCTTTGAAGAACTAGAGCCAAGACAGCGGAACTGCGCTGCTGAACCTCTTGACTGCTTGATCGGCAGTATTAAAGACTGAATCATCTCCGTATAGGCGACGCAGTGATTGAACTTGCAGAAGCCGATCAGAGTAGTCCAGTACGGGGTTGGGGCGATGGGAAGCAACATGGTGAGGCTTCTTCAGCATAGAAACGCTGTCGTTGTTGGTGCGATCGACATTGATCATAAGAAAATAGGGCGAGATCTTGGCGACCTTTGTGGACTTGACAGAAAGACCGGGGTCATCGTGAAGTATCCTCCCGAAGATGTTCTCGACTCCGTCCATGCGGATGTAGTCTGTCACGCAACGACAGCCTTCATGAAAGATGCATTCGAGCAAATACTCAAGGTAATCGAGCGCGGTATTAACGTAGTAACCATAGCGCAGGAGCTATTCTTCCCGCTTCCCGAGCATGAGCGCAAGGCACGAATCCTCGACGAGAAGGCGAAGGAGAAGGGTGTAAGAGTTCTTGCAACGGGTGTCAACCCCGGTTTCATAATGGATGTCGTACCGGTTCTCATGAGCAGCGTCCTCTGGAATGCCACCGGCGTACGGGTGCGACGGATCGTCGACTTCTCTCCCTATGGCCCAGACGAGATGAAGCACATTGGAGCATCTCTGACGACAGACGAGTTCCAAGAAGGGGTGAACTCAGGCGAGATCGGTCACATTGGGCTACTTCAGACTTGCGCGTTCCTAAATCACTGCTTTGGGCTTGGTGTCGATAACATGACGCAGACAAAGGAACCTCTAATCACACAAATCCCCAGAAAGACCAGTTTCGTGGGGATTCCACCGGGGCGAGTTTACGGATTCAAACAGAACGTCTGCGGCTACAAGAGCGGACGCGAAGTGATTACGCTGGAAATGGTCGGATTACTCGATCCAAGAGATGGCGATGAGTTCACGTTGGGAGACTACTGTCTGATTGAAGGCACGCCGAACGTTGAGGTTGAGATCAGGAAAGAAATCTCACAGAGAGGCGGCCTGGGCACTGCAGCAAACGCCGTGAACATGATTCCGCGAGCGCTAGCAGCTCCGCCAGGGTTGCTTACGATGAAGGACCTAGTTCTGCCGCACATCTGGCACTAGTCGCCGCGAGGGATCAGATAGAACTGAGATCGCTCTAACATCGCACATCTCGAACACCAACGGTGATAGAGACTCTCAGTGCGTGCGCTCTGCCTTTCTAACCACATCGGAGAACACATCTGACCCTTCGTCTATCTGTTCGTGAATGATCACCAGAGGCAGCATGAACCTAGTGATGTTGGACCAGTGTCCAGCCGCCTGTACTAGCACTCTGTGTTCAAGAAATCCGCCTTAAATTCCCTACATGACTTGGGCCGCTGGCTTCTTTCTTTCAGTTTCTTCAACGAGTTAGGCTGCGACAAACACGCTTTCTTACTTCGCGAAACACAGATGACGAAGCTCATAGAAGATTCTCGAAGCAGTGTTCACCGAGCCGGTGATAGGAATGAAGTTGAGGGCGGCTCTGTTAAGTCTCGGGAAGCCAGCGGTCAACTGTCAGAGTTCGTCGGCTTGGCGCAGACCCTCTTTCACACTACTGCTGAGAGGGCCACCATGATGCTGAGCATCCTATGAAAAGCGTCAGTTTGGGTAATCCGTCCTATGATCTTTCCTTTGTCGACAACGTAAAGGCGTCGAATATTCTTCTCTGCCATTAGAGCCATGGCTTCTCCTAGAGGTGCTTCTGGTTCGATGGTGATGATCGGGCAACTCATCACCGCATCTAACTTGGTTGCGTCAGGGCTCAGGCCCTTCGCGTAGCAGCGCCGGATGATGTCGCGCTCTGTGACAATGCCGACCGGCATTCCGCTTCTTGTAACCACGAGTGACCACACCCCTTTCTCAATCATGGTCTTGACCGCGTTGGAGACTGTTTCAAGCGATTCAATGAAGAAGATCTTGCTTTCCATCGTATCGCGAACACGAACTGGAATTGATGACAAATGGAAATCACGTGTGGAGGAATTAGCCGACGGAAATTTGAGTCTTGCGCTCGTTTTTGTCCATGTTTCATCCCACACCAGCACCATCAGCCAGCCTTTTGCTTGCATCATTGCATCATTGATCAAAGCGACTTTCGAAACTCGGAGTCTCTCCTATCTATACCTCAAGCAGTGTAGACACGTTCTTTGGATTAGGTTACCTTGGCGCCATTGACCGTGCGATTACAACCGGAGCATGACATGGCGCACTCTAGGCAAGTGAAACTACTGAAGAGGCAAGAAGACCCCGAGGAGCACAGGAGAAACCATTAACCACGAACTGTTCGATTCATGTGACTCAATTTGGGGGCAATTTGTGATGGCACGTGGAACAGGGCAGTACGTGTTGACATTCCTGCTCATGTTCGCGATTGGTCTCGGTGTGCCCATTTCGCCCCTACTTGCATCAGAGATGGGAGCCAGCTGGGTGGAGATCGGGCTCATGGGATCCGCGTGGGGAATCGTCTTCACACTATCGGCCCCTCTGACTGGACGTGTCTCTGACAGGATCGGGAGAAAACCTCTACTAGCAATGAGTTCCGCCTTGAGCGCACTGGCAGCCTTGTCGTTCCTGCGGGCCGGGACCGTCACAGAGCTTATCGCGATCAGAGGGTTGGAAGGACTCGCTTGGGCGTGCTTCTGGCCACCAATGGAAGCTCTTGCAACTGAGACCGCGCATACTGAGCAGATCGGCAGGGGCGTTGGCTTCGTCTCAGCCGCATATGCATTCGGTTTCGCGACCGGCTCGTTTGCGGGAGGATTCATAACAGATTTCTTCGGGTTTCCTCTCGCCTTCTTGACCTACTTTGCATTTGCTGTTCTCTCGATATTCGCGGTTCGATTTGTCGACACTCCGAAACATGCGCCCGGTTCGGAGATCTTGTCGCGAGGTGGGCTGTCGCGGAGACTGTTCTCTCGCGGTTTGGTGGCCGGAAACGTCCTTGGAGCATCCTACACATTCGGACTGGCAACCATCATGGCATTGCTCTCAGTCTACGTGGCTGGTTTTGGAATTTCCGTTTTCTGGATCGGGGTTGCTTTCTCGGTATTCTGGGTTGGTAGAATGCTCGGAGCTGCATTTGCTGGAACTGAATCGGATAGGTTAGGGAGAAGACGGGTGACTCTTGCTGCTCTGAGTGTTGGATGCGCAGGATTCGTGATGATCGGGAGCGCTCCTGGCCTATTGTTTATTGTCGCTGGTGCATTGCTGGCTGGTCTTTCTATAGGTGGCATCTTTCCGGTCAACGTGGCCATTATTGCGGAGGAGGTTGAACCCGAGCTTCGTGGCACTGTAATGGGGTTCTTCGAGATGGTCTGTGCAATTGCTTTCATGGTTACTTCGGCATTCGGAGGCATATCTGCTGAATTTGTCAACTCGAGAACTCCGTACGGATTGGCGGCGGTCGTGTTCGCTTCATGTGTGGTTGCACTCAGCGTTCTTCTACCGCACCGGTCGCGGCATGCTGACGCACGCTCAGAAACAGACCTCGCTGACTGAAGCAAAACCCATCTTTGGTCGGCTCGACATGCGGTCTGGGCCTGTTGGACCACTAGATACTCTTTTACTCTTCTGGTTCATGCGTACAGGCGAGGCGCAAATGACACGTGCTTTCTTTGAAGCCCGGTGACTTTTTGGGAACCAAACTCATTGATCCACGCAGTGTCTTAGCCGTCTTCTATGCCAGTTGGTGCCCGTTCTGCAAAGCGTTTCTTACGATCTTCGAAAGCACGATGATGAAGAGGACCAACCCTGATGGAGCCCTTGTCGACATCAGCGACGAAAACAACCCATTGTGGGAGACATTCAAAGTCAACATAGTCCCGACTTTGGTTGGATTCAGAGACGGCGCGACGATTGTGAGAAGAGACGGGATCGCCGGCGCAGGCCTAGGAATGTCTGATCTTCAGGATGCGTTGCGAAAGATGGAGAAAGTCTAGGCAGACTGCTGCGAATGATTCGCTCGGTAAGGCATATATCTCGTTGCCCGAACTTCTGACCTCGCCTCATGAGGCATGGAAGGTCTTTGTAATGAAATTCGTCGATCTGACGGTTCCGATTGGGATAGCAACGCCGCCGTGGCCAACATACGAGCCGCTTCAGGTGAAGTACTTCAAGCGACTTGCTCCAAATGGAGCGAATGGCCAGATTCTAACACACTCCAACCACGTCGGTACTCACCTTGACGGCGAGATACACTTCTACACCCCAGGAAAGGACATTG
>Ga0315280_10005953_pt1 | contig 17078 bp, 11 predicted proteins | sample YL17G06_40_MG_FD_203697 | JGI IMG/M metagenome (GOLD analysis project Ga0315280, IMG submission 203697) | Sediment microbial communities from Yellowstone Lake, YNP, Wyoming, USA - YL17G06_40 | ecosystem: Environmental > Aquatic > Freshwater > Lake > Sediment | place: USA: Wyoming | collected...
CCATTTTGAATCCCTGGCGAAGCGCGCGAGCACGAATGTAATAAATTTGTCAGCGCGCTCCGGCGCGGCACTTGACTCTGCGGACTGTGCTAAAATCCCTCATGGGTGCCTCTGCCTCAGAGGACAGAAAGGGCGCAGCCGCCTTTTACCAACGGCGGGCACGGGGAAGGCCGCTTCCATGAGACTTCGTCTCAAACGCAGCGCATTGCGGCTCGGCGGCGGAGTCGCCTCTGCTCTGGTGTGCTTGCTGGTGCTTTCTGCCGCCGGCACGCCGGCCAGCGACGAGAAGAGCCCCACGCGTCCCGCCGACAAACAGGGCGCACAGGTCACGGTGCAGCGGGGTGCGATCCACGCGACGCCCATCCAGGTGGACGTCAACATGGTGGTTGTCAATGTCACCGTGACCGACCCGTACGACCGTATCGTCACCGGCCTCGAGCAGACGAATTTCCAGGTGTACGACGAGAAAGTCGAGCAGCAGATTGTCGCCTTTTCCACCGAAGACGCACCTATCTCAATCGGCCTGATCTTCGATTCCAGTGGGTCCATGGGGGAAAAGATTCAGAAGTCCAAGGAAGCAGCCCTGCAGTTCTTCAAGACATCCAACCCTCAGGATGAGTTCATGCTCATCAGCTTCAACGAGAGGCCGAATCTGCTTACCAGTTACACCTCCAACTTCGAAAACGTCCAGGACCACCTGCTCTTTGTCAAATCCAGCGGGAAAACCGCCCTGCTCGACGCGATTTACCTGGGCCTGAGCAAAGCCAAGAAGGCCTCGACGAGCCGTAAGGCGCTGCTCGTCATTTCGGACGGGGGCGACAACCACAGCCGGTACACCGAAAGCGACGTCAAGCGCGCGGTGAAGGAATCCGACGTGCAAATCTATGCCGTGGGAATCTTCGAGCCCTTGAGCGCGCGCGCCCGGACACCGGAGGAAGCCCGCGGCCCGGGCTTGCTGGCCGACCTGGCGGAGGTTTCGGGGGGCCGCATGTTCAGCGTGGAAGACGCCAACGAGCTGCCCGACATTGCCGAGAAAATCTCCGTCGAGCTGCGCAACCAGTACGTGATCGGCTACCGGCCGTCGAACCTCGTGCGCGACGGACGCTGGCGACGCATCCGAGTGAAACTCAATCCCCCCAGGGGCCTGCCGCCGCTCCAGGTTTACGCGCGCACCGGTTACTATGCTCCGACACAGTAGAGAAAGATCAAGCAACAGCATCCACCCTCTCGCGATGCTCATCTTCCTGATCATCGCGCCGACACTTCTCCATGCGCAGGACCCACAGCCCGCCGCCTCCCAGCTCCCTGCGGGAGAGAAGAAATCCCGCGAGTTCACGATCAACGTGGACGTAAACCTGGTCGTCCTGCATGCCACCGTGCTCGACAAGAAGGGTCGGATGATTAACGATCTCCGCCAGGACAACTTCCGGGTTTACGAAGATGGCGTCCCGCAGAAACTCTCCGTCTTCTCGCATGCCGACATTCCCGTCGTGCTGGGCATCGTGATTGATGACAGCGGCAGCATGCGGGACAAGCGCTCGGCGGTGAATGCGGCGGCGCTGACGTTCGTCAGGACCTCCAACCCCCAGGACCAAGTCTTCGTCGTCAACTTCAACGACGTCTACTACCTCGACACGCCGGGCGATTTCGCCAGCAACCTCGAGGAGCTCAAAGCGGCGCTCGACAAGATCGACTCGCGCGGTGGGACGGCGCTCTATGACGCCGTCTACGCCTCCCTCGACCACGTCAAGCTCGGCAACCGTGACAAGAAGGTTCTGCTCGTCGTCACCGACGGCGAAGACAACGCCAGCCGCTATACGCTCGAGGAACTGACCCGCTACGCGCAGAAATCCAACGCCGTCGTCTACACCATCGGCCTGTTGGGCGGAGAGGAGCCCGGCGGCCTCTTCAAGATCAAGCGCAGCGGCACGCGCCGGGCGGCGAAGGTTCTCGAGAAGCTGGCAGAGATTACCGGCGGCCAACCTTACTTCCCCAAATCCCTCGACGAGGTCGAGGCCACCTGCGTCCAAGTCGCGCGCGACATCCGCAACCAGTACACCCTGGCCTACTACCCGACCAACACCAAAAAGGACGGAACCTACCGTGCCGTGCGCGTGGATGCCACTTCGCCGCGCTCCCGCGACCGCCTGCAAGTCCGCACCCGCCCGGGGTATTACGCTCCCCGCCCCGCCGATCGCGCCACCTCCGCCTCGACCGGCCAGTGAGCGTCCCCGATCGTCACCGCGTTATCGGGTGAGCTCGTTGAGGAAGCTCGCCCCGCGGCTAGGTTCCGGCCCGTAATCCCGTGCGACCGTCGCGGCCGGCATCGCCGTAAGCAGCAGCGTCGGGCATCGCGCCGATGCCGACGCTGTCGAGCACGAGGAGAATGATTCGCTCAAACGTCGGCTTCATTTGGACTCATTGCTGCCGCAGGACCACATAGTGGCTCACCGCGTATCCGAGCACGGCGCCCGCGAAGACGTCGGAAGGAAAATGCGACTGCAGCGGGACGCGCGAGAACCCCACCAGGCCCGCCAAGCCATACGCTACCCACGGCACCCAGCGATGCCGACGATAACGGTCGGCAATAACCGTGGCGACCGAGAACGCCGCGATGGTGTGCCCAGAGGGAAAACCCCCGCGACCGCTGAAGAAGCGTCCGTGCGACTTGAACCAGGTGTGCGAGAAGTCGCCGTCGGGAGGAATTTCGACCGGCCGCAGGCGCCGGTCGACGTTTTTCATCACCAAGGTGAGGATTTCCGCGTCCGCGACCGCCTCACCCGCGAGCAACGCGGTTTGCTGCGCGTACGAGTCGCGGCGCGCCAGACCCACGGCGTAGAGGGCCAGCGGAGCAATGGCCGTGCCCAAGGACGTGTTGCGACCGCTGAACGTGCGGTTGAAGTCGGTAAAGCTCGTGGTGCGGCGGAAGTAGGGCGTGTCGTGCGGGTCAAGCGCGACCAAACCCGCAGTGGCAAGAATAAAGGCCAGCGTGGGCTTCGCGTGCTTTCCCTGCGCCGCGCGCGCGGGGAACAGCCAGATGGGCTTCTGGTCGTGAAGGATGTTCGGAACGAGGACCTTCCAGGAAACCGGCCGGCCGGTATCGGACGCGGGCTGAGTGCTGAGAGGAGGGGGGGCAGTGGGTTCCTGCCCTTGCCCCAGCCCAGCGTGGAGGGTCAGTGCGGCAAAAAGGGCGAGACCGGGGAGAAGGCGACGGCAAGACATCCTTAGAGCCATTCCCCCTTGGCCCGGTCCCCTAAGCACTTCGCTCGGTTTGCCCTCGGGCTGAAACCACACCGCGCAGTTCACTTGGCCGCGAACTTTGCGGATAGCACCATCTCGCCCCACTCGATTGATATGAGCCCTCCGTCCGCCTCTTTTTCCAGCGAGATCGTGACCTACTCGGCGCTCTTGTCGGCCTTGGTTTCCGTCAGGGGCGCGGCGGCGAGGTCCTGGGCCGCATCGTGCTGGGTGCCCCACTGGCCGTGCTGCTTGTTGAAGACCAGCTTCCAGCTTCCGTCCGACTCCTTGCGAGCCCACAAGCTGTATTCACCCTTGGGAACGGTCACGTCACCAAAAACCAGATCGAGACCCGTCGTAAAGGTCGTGGATTTGTTCGAGCCCAACCGCCAGACGTCGCCGGACTTCAACTGGCCAATCATCTGCTGAACCGTGCGTCCACTGAGTGAAGGCCGCCCGTACTCCACCGAGACCGATTGACCCTTCAGTTCCAGCTTGGCGGTGCCGCGAGCCTGGCCCTGCGCGAGTGCCAGCGCGGCCGAAAGGACGAGCACGGCCGCCAAACCCAGAACGGGAAAAAAGTCTCTTCATGATTACCTCCCCTGAGTTTTGAGGTCCTTTCGCCGACCGGCCGCTAACGCGCGCCCAGCCAGTCGAGGGCCTGATTCCAGAACTGCTCGTAGAATTTCCAACTCTGAAAGCCCGCGCCCCAGTGCGGAGCGATATCCGAAGCGAAAGCCAGGGCGCGGCCCTTGCCGAAGGTCCAGACGACAATCGCCGGGTCGCCGGTTTCCTTGAACGTGGCCAGCACGTTGCCGCTCTTCTTCGGAACAACGCGATTATAACCGTTGAAGATGGGGCTTGGCGACCATTCGATTCCGCGCATGAGAGGATGCTGCGGCTGCTTCACCTCGAGCGTGACGCCCTCGGGAGTTTCCATGCGGTCATCGTCGATGGCGAGACAATCGACCGGCAGCGCTTCCTCGACGGGCGTGCCGTGCCAGTTTCCGGCGTTGTGCCGGCCCACGAATGTCGCATAGCCGCCAATCATCGCCAGCGCTCCGCCCTGCCAGACGTAGTCGCGAATGGATTTCAGGCGGTTCGGGCCCATCGGCGCGCGGGTCGAACGCTCCGCGGGATACAGCACAATCGAATCGCTGTCCACGTCGCTGAGCATCACCACGTCGTAGGCCCTGAGCACCTCGGGCGTTTCGGGGAACTTGGCGAGCGCGTCCCAGCCGGTCATATATGTGACGTCATAGCGCGGATTTCGTTGCCAGGCGTCGATGATTCTCCGCGCGGCGTTCTCGATGACGACCCCGCGCTGGTCATAAGTGAAGTTGCTCGAGGCGCTGACCGTCCCCGCCGTCACCGCCGAGTCACCGACATACAAAACCCGGATTTTCTCCGGCGCCTGAGCCATAACACAACCCGAAACCAGAAATATCACAGCCGTTAGCAAGGAGAGAAGTCTCATTGTTGGCTTAATTCCCCCGAAAGTCTATCTTCTGACCCGGTGCCGTGCCTCAGCCCGCTGTTCGCGCCTTTAGCTGGAGACGAGAATCTCCGGAAGCGGGCAGCGGCCGCCGCCGGAAAATCCGCATTCACTTAATCAGCCAATCACTCAATGATTAGACAACCGTGGCTTTCTTCCCGTCCCAGGTCACCTTGCGGCTGCCGTTGCGGTACGACATGTTGGCAAGATGGGCGCCGAGCGCGGCGTTGTGACCCTGCACGCCGCTCTCCTTGCTCCGCTTGCGGCTGCGCACGCATTCGACGAACGCTTTGACGTGCAGGTCTGTGGGATCGCCGATGATGTTGTAGTGCTCGCCGATCTCCTGCGTCCGGCACGTACCCGGCGACCACGGTTGGTTGATGCCCACGATGTTGTTTTTCTTGACGAACTCGTCCTGCATCTTCTGCGGCCAGGCGGCGACCACCCAACCGTAGTCGTCGAGCGGGTCGTCGGGATAGAACGCCAGCTCCGCTTCGCTCACTTGCACCGTGCCTTTCGTGCCCATGAAGTAAGCGCCGAAGCCCTGGCTGGAAGAGTTCAACGTCAAGGAGACGTTGTAGGTGAAGTTCGGGTACTCGAACAGGGTCTGTACGACGTCCGGCACTTCCGTCTCGGGATAGATTTTCTTCCAGCGGTAGGTGCCGCCGCAGGTGATGGCGCTGCGCGGATAAGGCTCTTGCATCAGGTAGTGAAGCGTATTGAGGTGATGGACCACGAGGTCAGTCTGCAGGCCGCCAGAGTAATCCCAGTAACACCGCCAGCGGAAGTAGCGGCGCGCGTCGAACGGCCGTTGGGGCGCCGGGCCGAGCCACTGCTTCCAGTCGATGGTCTCTTCGTTCCCGTCCGGGGCAATGGGATAGAACCACGCGCCCGCCGGAGTGTTGCGGTTCTCCCAGGCCTTGACGAGCGTAATCTGGCCGCAGCGGCCTTCGTCGATCCATTTCTTGGCGAGATCGGTGAGCGGCGAGTCCACCCACTGGCTGCCGATCTGGAGGATGCGTCCGGTGCGTTTTTCGGCGTCCACAATCTCGAAACCCTCTTCGATCTTGTAGGTCATGGGCTTTTCGCAGTAGACGTCCTTGCCGGCTTCCATGGAGTCAATGATGTGGGTCTTGTGCCAGTGGTCCGTCGTGGCGATGAGCACGGCATCGATGTCCTTACGCTCGATGATGCGGCGATAGTCCCCCGTGGTCTCGAATTTTTCTCCAAAGAGTTCCTTGGCGCGGATCAGACGATCCTTGTAAACGTCGGCAGCGGCCACGAGCTCGACTCCGGGCACGGCGAGGAAGCTCGCTGCATCTTGGATGGCGCGTGCGCCGATGCCGATCACTCCCACGCGCACCTTGTCGCTGGGCGGGACCGACGCCGGACCCGGGTCCGACGCCCAGAGCACTTTGTTGCCGGATCTCAGGGCCACGGTGCCTGCCGTGACCAGCCCCGAACGACGCATGAATTCTCGGCGATTGATTGTCATGGGTGAAAACCTCCCATCGGATGAGACGTTCGCGACGCGGGCCGATCGCAGTCGCCCCGCGGGGCGGAATCATTCCGTCACCACACTGCGACCAAATCCAACAGCGCAGCGCCATTATAGCCCAAGGATAGACGACTGTTGCTGGTTGTCAATCGCCCAACCGCAAGCCCGCGCGGACCGCAGCGACGGATCGCTCGCCCGAGGACAGAAGGTGTGAGGTTCCACATCGCCCGATCAGCGATCCTCTTCCTCCACCATTTTCAGGAACCCCGCCAATTCTTCCGGCAGCGGGGCGCGCAAGCTGAGCGTGGCTCCACGGCGCGGGTGGCGGAACTCCAGGACGGAAGCGTGCAGGAAGGTGCGCGCGAGTGTGCGCCGGTCCTGCGTACCCAGTCGCAACTTCCCCGGCGCGCCATAGAGCGTATCGCCAACGACGGGATGGCCAAGGGAGGCGAAGTGAACGCGAATCTGGTGCGTGCGTCCTGTGTGTGGCTCGGCTTCCAACAGGGTGAAATGCGGGAAGCGGCGCGCGACGCGGTAGCGAGTGAGCGCCTCGCGCGGACGGATGCCTCCGACCTTCATTCGCACCCGGCGGACCGGGTCGCGTCCCACGGGCTTGGAAATTTCCCCAGCGTCCTTCGCCACGCGGCCATGAACGAGAAGGAGATAGGTTTTGTGCACTTCCCTTCCCTTGAACTGCGCGGCCAGGGCGCGGTGGGTGAAATCGTTCTTCGCCACGACCACCAGACCGGAGGTCATGCGGTCCAGGCGATGCACGATACCGGGCCGCAACTCTCCGCCGGCGGCCGAGAGCGAACCGATGTGATGGAGAAGCGCGTTGACGAGCGTGCCGCTTTGGACGCCGGCGCCGATATGCACCACCATGCCGGCGGGTTTATTGACCACCACGAGGTCAGCATCTTCGTGCACGATTTCGAGCGGGAGTGCCTCGGGCGCGGCGCGCAATTCTTCGCGCTCGATACGAACCCGGATGCGGTCGCCCGATTCGACAACTTCACCCGGCTTGCGAGCGCTTCGCTCGCCTCTGGTCACCAGGCCGGCTCGAATCAGGCGCTGCACCTGGCTGCGGCTAAAATCGCGTATTTGCCGGGTGAGGTAGACGTCGAGGCGCGCTCCGGCATCTTCGCTCTCCACCACGAATTCCCGGACTTGCTGCATTCCGGACATCTCCCGGAACGGTGCACCGTCCGCCGCGCTCCCGCAGGGGCCCGCCGGCCCACTGTCGAGCTGACTCTATTCGGACGAGAACAGATGAAGAATCAAGAAGCCGGCGCCCACCACGATGGCGCTATCCGCCAGATTGAAGGAGGGCCAATGGTAGCTCCGCGCGTAGACGTCGATGAAATCCACGACGCGCCCGAAGCGGATGCGGTCCGCGAGATTGCTGAGCGCGCCGCCGAGAATCATCGCCAGACCCACGCCCGACTCCCAGGGCAAGTGCTTCGACCTCCAGACCATCACGACCACAAACACCAGGAGCGCGGCCGAAACCACCACGAGTAGGGCGGTCTTCCAGGAAGCCGGCGAATCCGCGAAGAGTCCAAACGCCGCACCGGGATTTCTGTTGTGCACGAAGTTCAGGCAATGCGGAAGGATGGGGATCACCGCGCGCTCCGGAATCGCGTGCTCCACCAGCGCCTTGGTCGCCTGGTCACCGACGAGGATGACCAGCGCCAGGACCACGTACATGACTCGCGAGATGTTCCTGACGCGGACGGCAAGAGTTTGGGACATTTCAGTATCCGGCAGGCAACGCCAGGGAACCGCTAAGCGCTTCGTGCGATCTCCCCCAGCGCCGCCGAGCAACGCTCACAGACGGTGGGATAGCGGGCGTCTTCGCCGACCCGCTGGGAATAATTCCAGCAGCGCTCGCACTTCCGTCCTGCCGCTTTCTCGACGCGCACCCCGAGTTTGAGGAGTTCGGTGGACGAGCTCTCGGGCAGAGGCCCGAGCGCGAGCTCCACTTGCGAGACGATGAACAGCGTGGGCAGAAACGCCTGGTAATTCCTCAGCAAAGCCCCGAGCTCGCCCGTCGCGGATAGTACAACTTTGGCTTCCAGCGCGCCGCCGATGAATTTGCCCTGGCGGGCCGCTTCGAGCGCTTTCAGCACTTCGTTGCGCACGGCGATGAGTTGCGGCCAATTGCCGAGGGATTTCAAATGCCCGTCGGGAATACCCTCACGAAGACGCTCCGGAGGAACGAAAGTCGCCAGGTGGACGCTCGGCTCGCGCCTGCCCCCTTCGGCCGAGGGCGGCAATTGGGACCACACCTCGTCCGTGGTGAAGCACATCAGCGGCGCGAGGGCACGGATCAGAGCGTCGGCAATCCGGTAGATGGTCGATTGCGCGGCGCGCCGTCGCGGTGACGCCGCGGGAGCAGTGTAAAGGCGGTCCTTCAGGATGTCGAAGTAGAACGCGCTCAGATCGACCGTTGCGAAGTCGTAGACCGCGCGGTAGACCTTGTGAAATGCGTACTCCTCGTACGCGCTCTTGACTCGTTCGAGCACTTCCGCAGTCTTGGAAAGCACCCAGGAATCAATCTCCTCGAGCTGATCCCCGCGGACCATGTCGCGCTTGGGGTTGAAGTCGTACAGGTTGGCCAGGCAATAGCGGAACGTGTTGCGCAGCTTGCGATACGCTTCGGAAAGGCGGACGAGCATCTCCTCGGAGATGCCCGCGTCCTCGCCCAAGACCAAGGAGGCCGCCCAGAGGCGCAGCACTTCCGCACCATGGGTCTTGATGATTTCCGTCGGCTCGATGACGTTACCGAGCGATTTCGACATGGCGCGGCCCCGGGCATCGAGAACCCACCCGTGCGTCAGCACCTGGCGATAAGGGGCGGCGTCATGCGTTAAGATGCCCACCAGAAGCGAACTGTGAAACCAGCCGCGGTACTGGTCGCCGGCCTCCAGGTAGACATCCGAAGGCCAGGGCAAGTCGGCACGGCGCCCCAGCACCGCAAAGTGGCTCGATCCGGAATCGAACCAAACGTCGAGGATGTCGGTCTCCTTGCGCAGGTTCGTTCCGCCGCACGAGGGGCACTTCGTTCCGGGCGGCAGCAGATCCTCGAGGGGATGCGTGTACCAGGCGTCGGCGCCCTCCTTGCGGAACAACTCGATCGCGGGACGCGCAAGCCGCGCGGCGAATTCCGGCGGATCGACCAGCGGCTTCTTACAGGTTTCACAATGGAAGACGGTGATGGGCACGCCCCACACGCGCTGGCGCGAAATGCACCAGTCGGGCCGCGTGGCGATCATATTGGAAATACGCTCCTCGCCCCATGCCGGCAACCAGCGCACCTTCTTGATCTCGTCGAGCGCGCGCTGCCGCAGATGCCGGTGATCGATGCTGATGAACCACTGCTCGTTGGCGCGAAAGATGACGGGATGGTGGCAGCGCCAGCAGTGAGGATACGCGTGCGACAGCCAACCCGGCGGCCCCACGAGCGTGCCGTGCGCCTTCAACAACTCGACGATGGGTTCGTTGGCTTCAAAAACCGTTTTGCCCTTGTATTCTGCAAGACCCTCCGTGAACTCGCCGGCATTGCCGACGGGGCAATAGATCTCGATGCCGTAAGCCATGCCGGTCTCATAGTCCTCGCGGCCGTGGCCCGGGGCGGTGTGCACGCATCCGGTGCCGTCTTCCGCGGTCACGTAATCCGCCAACACGCCGCGGACGCGGCGGTCCAGGAACGGATGCTGCAGTTCGATCCCCTCGAGTTTTTTCCCCTCGATACGCGCCAGGACCGTGTCCGCTTTGAGACCTGTTTCGTGCAGCGTCGGCTCCTGTCGTCGGCTCTCGAGAAGATACACATCCCCGCCGCCATCCGTGGCGGCGACGTATTCGAACTCCGGGTGGAATGCCACGGCCATGCTCGCTGGGAGCGTCCAGGGCGTGGTCGTCCAGATGATCACCCAAACCTTGCGGCCCGCGAGCGCCGGGTCTAAGCGGGCGGGATCGGTCAGCAGCGGGTAGCGAACGTAGATGGACCGGCTGCGGTGGTCTTCGTACTCCACCTCCGCCTCGGCCAACGCCGTCTTGTCTTTAATACACCAGTAAACAGGCCTGAGGCCTCGATACACGTACCCTCGCTCGAGATACTTGAGAAAGACCTCCGTAATGAGCGCCTCGTATTCGAAATCCATCGTCAGGTAGGGCCGCGCCCACTCGCCGAACACGCCGAGGCGCCGGAAATCCTCGCGCTGGATCTCGACAAACTTTTCCGCGTAGCGCCGGCAGGCCTGGCGGATCTCCACGGCGCTCATCTTGGCTTTCTGCGGGCCGAGTTCTTTGTCGATGTTGATTTCAATCGGCAAGCCGTGGCAATCCCAGCCCGGCAGGTAAGGCGTATTGAATCCCGCCAGCGTCCTGGACTTCACGATGAAGTCTTTGAGGATCTTGTTGAGCGCCGTTCCCAGGTGAATCCGCCCGTTGGCGTAAGGGGGTCCGTCGTGGAGGGTGAAAATCGGCGCGTCGCGGCGCGCGTCACGGATTTGCCCGTAGAGATTTTCCTTCGCCCACTTCGCGAGCCACTTCGGCTCGTTCTGGGGCAGGTTTGCCTTCATCGGAAAGTTGGTCTGCGGCAGGTTGAGCGTGCTCTTCAGGTCGAGCGCCTTCTGCATGAGCCCTCCGGCAAAACCAAAACATCGCATTATAGAGAAGAATCGAAGCGAGTGTCCAGCAAGCCAGGCCGACACGACCGCGACCGTGGCTCCGCGCGCGATTTTGCGTGGGGAAGAATCAAAGGGGAGGAGGAGAATCAGTCCGCGGGCGAGCCCCGCCTGCCGCAGGGCTTCCCGCGGACCGTTGCGAAATCAAGCAATGGCAGCGCGAGGCCGCAGATGAGTTTGAACGACCCGGATGACCTGCTCCGGGGAAAGCGGCTTCTCCAGGTAATCGACGGCCCCCATTTGCATGGCTTCCAGATAGCAGCTCATGTCCACCGAACGAGTGAGCACCACAACCGGAATGTGCCGGTCGATTGACAAGACGTGCTCAAGCAGCGCGCGGCCTTCAAAAGCGCGGCTACCCTGGCTGATGACGACGAAGTCCACCCGCTCCGTCTCCAGACATCGGGCGCCTTCGCTATACGTGGCGCAGGCGCACACCTCGAAGCCTTTCTGCTGAAGAATGGAAGAGTAATATTGCCGGTCCCTGGAATCGGGCTCGGCCAGGAGCACCCTTCCTCGCACCAGGAAATCAGGATCTTCCTGAACTCGGGGACTCGCGATTCTCGAACCCATGATTCACCTCCCGAGGATGAATGCGTTCGCTCCCGCCGTGCAGCTGGCTCCGGCCAGCTTCGGCGACAGATGGAAAAAGTCTGCCGGCCGCATGATGCGGTCGTCTGATCATCGCGATCCGAGTCGGTCTATTCTATTCCCTTCTTATCGAGAGAAGACTCTGCAGGTCTTTTGCCGGCGGAGAAGCCGAAGAAGCGTGGGTGCTTGAATAGGACCTTTGGCAGAGGAGGAATTCGAGGTTCTCTCCGGAATTCGCGCTGAGCACGTCCGGAGTGAGCTCCGCAATCAGTGATTGCCTGCGGCGCGCAGGCCAACCTATTCTGGGAACAGTATCGTGAGGAAGGTAACCTTCGGAGCTTACGGTTTGCAGCGATCGGGTTGACTGACTGCTTTTCGCTTCGGCCGCGACTGTCCAGCTGCGAGCGGGTAGTAGCAAGCCGCCGACTATTAGAAGGAGCACAAGCCGCCGATTCTGTCGTCTGTCGCTACTCACGACAGAAAGTTACTCCGGCGGTATGGCGGTGTCAAGAAATTTCGGACGGCTTAGCAAAATTTTTGCCTGCTATCGTGAGATTTTGCTTACAGGGCAAGCGCGAAATGTGAGAGCGTTCTCATTAAGTTGCTCTTATGTTTCAGGCCACAGAGCCCAAGTTGTTCTCAGAACGGCCGCTTTGTTCCAGTGCCTTTGTTGAGTGCGCTTTCCATTCAAGCCGGATCAAGAAAAGGACAACGAACCGTGCCAGGCCTGACGCAGGATTGGTTGAACCCCGTCACCCGGCGGAAGGATTCAGCGCGGTGATCGGTCCTGTGCCGGCGCTCGTACCACTCGCCCGGGTCGATCCTGAGGAGCCCGTCGGGCGGCACGCGGCGAATCTTGGCCGTCGTCTCCTCGACAAGCTTCGGCTACGGCGCGCGTTCGAGCATTCCGTAACCTTGACTGAGCCGAACGAATGCTTTTCTGGCGAGGCGGAGCGAACTCCTCTTGACGTTTCCCCCTGATGAAGTATGCTCCCCGAACCGTCTGATCGGGGAACAGAACGTGGATCCGGGCACGTCACCGAAAACCAACTTCGCGTCACCGACTGAATTTGCGGTTCCGGTGTCGAACGCGCGCCGCTGGTCGATTGTCACGCTTCTCTTTGCGGCGTCGATGATCAACTACATGGACCGCGCCACGCTCTCCATGGCGCTGCCGGTGATTGCTGACGATCTCCGGCTCGACCCAACGGCAAAGGGGATGCTGGCCTCGGCTTTTTTTTGGTCCTACGCCTTCATGCAAATCCCCATCGGCTGGGCCGCCGATCGGGTGAATCTGAAATGGCTCTATGCGGGAATGTTCACACTCTGGTCGCTCGCGTGCGGTCTGGCAGGTTTGGCCGGCAGCCTCGGCGTGCTGATCGCTCTTCGCCTGATGCTGGGGCTCGGCGAATCCATTTACCTGCCCGGCGGGATGAAGATCGTCAGCCGGCTGTTCCCTCCCCAGCAGCGCGGATTTCCCTCGGGATTGTTCGATTTCGGCACGCGAACCGGCCTGGTTCTGGACGGCATCGTGCTTCCCTGGCTGATCGTCCACTACGGCTGGCGGAGAATGTTCTTCATCGTCGGCTTCGCAGCTCTCGTTTGGCTGGTTCCTTGGCTGTTCTCCTTCCCGCCACGCGTGGCTCGGCCGGAATTCAATGCCGATCGCCCCGTACGAACTTCCGCACCAGAGGCGCTGATCGTGCTGACGTACCCGCTCCTCTTGTTTCTCGCGCCCCTGTACCTCGGCTGGCGCGCGATCTTCCCGACGCTGACGCCGCGCCTCGACCGGCCCGGCCCCGCCGGCTCGATGCTGCGCTTCCTGGAACTTCTTCGCAACCGCAACCTGCTGGGGATCGTGCTGGGGTTCTTCTGCTTCGACTATTTCTGGTATGTCGTCCTCAATTGGCTTCCCGATTATCTCGTCAAAGGCCGCGGACTTCCTATCGAGAGAGCGGGCCTGCTGGCGGCAGTGGCTTTCTTTGTCTTCGGCATCACGGAACCCATCGGGGGCTGGCTCGCCGACACGCTCATTCGCCGCGGATGGAACGAGACGCGCACCCGCAAAGGGATCGTGACCGTGGCTTTTCTCATGGGCCTCCTGCTGATTCCGGGAAGCCTGGCCGCGAACCTCTCCATCGCCGTGCCATTAATCTTCGGCGCCGGTTGCGTGGGTTTGTCCACCGGGAATCTGCTCGCCATTCTCCAGTGCTGCGCCCCACCCGGCCAGGTGGGCATTTGGACTGGCATAAAGAACTACTCCGGGAACCTCGGCGGGATTCTCGCGCCGCTCTTGATGGGCGTGCTCATCAGCCACACCGGTTCGTACGTACCGGGCTTCGCGGTGGGCTCGATTCTGCTGGTGCTTGGCCTTGTGCCGTACTGGTTTATCGTGGGAGAGCTGAAACCGCCGGCGCGGCAGGCTGCGTGACCAGCCGCCCGCCTTAACTTGATGATGCTCTTCAAATTTCGTTTGTTGGCGCCTTGGTGTCTTTGTGGTTAAATCCGTTGTCGATTCCTCGTTGCTTCGATGTGGCCACAACCGCTTAACCCACTCGACTCGATGTTGCTGTCTGCTCTGGCGGCGGGCGTACCCCTGGCTGTCCTCCTGATCTTGATGGGCGGCCTCAGGAAGTCGGGAGCCTTCTCCGCGGCATGGGGGCTGGCAACGGCGGCGCTGCTCGCCACACTCATCTGGCGAATGCCCGTGAAGCTGGCGGCGCTGAGCGCGGGATTCGGCTTTGTCTTCGCGCTCTGGCCCATCATGTGGATCGTCTTCGCCGCGCTGTGGCTCTATAACCTCTCCGTCGACACCGGACAGTTCGAACTCCTGCGCCGCTGGATGGCCGAGCATGCCTCCGGCGATCCGTGCCTGCAGGCGGTGCTTGTCGCGTTCTGCTTCGGAGCGCTGCTCGAAGGGATGGCCGGCTTCGGAGCGCCGGTGGCCGTGGCCGCCTACCTCCTGATGGGTCTGGGCTTCAGGGCCCGCCAAGCGGTGACCGTCTCGCTGATCGCCAACACCGCCCCGGTCGCCTTCGGCAGCCTGGGGATTCCCATCGTCGCGCTCGCCGGAGTGACCGGCCTTGACCAGATGAAATTATCCGCGATGGTGGGGCGGCAGCTTCCCTTCCTTTCGCTCCTGCTGCCCGCCTACATCGTCTGGGTCATCGCCGGAAAGAAAGGTTTGAAAGCGACCTGGCCGGCGGCAATTGTCGGCGGAGCGAGCTTTGCCCTGGCCCAATTCGCGGTCTCAAACTTCTGGGGCCCGTACGCCGCCGATATCGTCGCCGCCCTCGTCTCCATCGCTGTCCTGGTGACCTTCCTCAAGGTGTGGAAGCCCGCCGGCACGAAGAATGCCGCAGCATCCTCGCCGCCTGAAAGCGCGAGGCTTTCGCCGCGTGAGGTCATCGCCGCCTGGGCTCCGTGGGTGATCCTCGCTGCGGTGATGATCGGCTGGACTTACCTCAAGCTGTTTCAATGGGGCCAGATTCCGATCCCGGTTACCGGCCTCCACAACGCCATCTTCATCTCCCTATATCAAAAACCTTATGCGGCCATCTTCAATTTCCAACCCCTCGCCGCCGGAACTGCGGCCCTCACGGCCACTCTCCTCACCGCGGCGGTTTTCCGCGTTCCGGTCGCAACGTTCGCGAACTCCGGCCGGAAGACGCTGCACCAGCTCCGCAAGCCCGGTCTGACCGTGGGATTAATTGTGGCCCTGGCCTATCTGTACAACTACTCGGGGATGGCTTACACCCTGGGCGCGGCCCTCGCCGCGCTGGGCGGCTTATTCCCCCTGGTGAGCGGATTCCTGGGCTGGATTGCCTGCTTTCTGAGCGGCAGCGATACGGCCAGCAACCTCCTCTTCGGCAACCTGCAAGTGGCCGCCGCTCACCAAATCGGCGTCAATCCCATTCTGCTCGCCGCCACGAATTCCTCCGGAGCCGTGACCGGAAAGATGATTTCTCCCCAGAACGTGGCGGTGGGCGTCACGACGGTGGGTTTGATTGGACAGGAAGGTGACGTGGTGCGCAGCACGTTCTGGCACAGCATCATCCTGGCGTCCTTCCTGAGCATCCTGGCCTTCGCACAGGCCTATTGGCTGAAGTGGATGGTGCCCTGACGCCGCATGAATTTCCCACCGCGCGCTCTTGCCAGGCAATCGCTGAGCGTTGACTTGCCGAGGGATGGGGCCTAACATGGCCTCCACAGGGGGATCCCCTCCCCATGGTCGGCAAGACCGTCTCCCACTACCGCATTCGGGAAAAGCTTGGGGGCGGCGGCATGGGTGTGGTCTACAAGGCCGAAGACACCAAGCTCGGCCGCTCGGTGGCGCTCAAGTTCCTGCCCGCAGAACTCGCCCAAGACCGCAAAGCCGTGCCTCGTTTCCAGCGCGAAGCGCGCGCCGCCTCGGCGCTGAATCATCCCAACATCTGCATGATTCACGACATCGATGAACACGCGGGTCAGCCCTTTATCGCCATGGAATTTCTGGACGGTCAGACGCTCAAGCAGCGCTTGGTGGGGAAGCCGTTCCCGACCGAGGAACTGCTCGAGGTGGCGATTCAGGTCGCCGCTGCTCTGGACGCCGCGCACGCGGAAGGGATCGTGCACCGCGACATCAAGCCGGCGAACATCTTTGTCGACAAGCGGGGACAGGTGAAGGTGCTCGACTTCGGGCTGGCCAAACTGGTGCCGGGTCCCGCTGGCGAGGGCGAGGTGGGAACGACCGGCACGGCGGGGACGTCGTTGACGAGCACGGGCATGGCGGTGGGGACGGTCGAGTACATGTCACCCGAGCAGGTGCGGGCCGAGGAGCTGGACGCGCGCACGGACCTGTTCAGCTTTGGCTTGGTGCTGTACGAGATGGCCACGGGACATCGCGCTTTCGCGGGCGACTCGCCCGGCACGATCTTCGATGCGATCCTGCACAAGGCACCGACCTCTCCGATGCGACTGAATCCCGACTGCCCGGCGGAGTTGGAACACATCATCAACAAGGCGCTCGAAAAAGATCGCGACCTGCGCTACCAGAGCGCGTCGGACCTGCGGGCCGACTTGAAGCGCCTGAAACACGAGACGGAGACGGCGCGGAGCGCGGGCGTCTCGCCCGCTGTAGGGGCGGTTCGCGAGCCGCCCCTACGAAAGCGGTGGATTGTTGCGATAGCAGCGGCAGCGGCGGTGGTGGTCGCGGCGGTTGCCGTGCTCCTCGCCCTCAACGTCGCCGGCCTGCGCGACCGCCTGCTGACGGGCATGGGGGCACGCCCCGCCACGTCCGGCCCGAAGATTGAATCCCTCGCCGTGCTGCCGCTGGAAAACCTCTCGCGCGATCCCGAGCAGGACTACTTCGCCGACGGCATGACCGATGCGCTGATCGCGGAATTAGGCCAAATCGGTTCACTGCGCGTGATTTCGCGGACCTCGGTAATGCAATACAAAGGCGTCAAGAGGCCACTGCCGCAGATTGCCCGCGAACTGAACGTTGATGCCTTGGTCGAAGGGTCCGTACTCCGCTCGGGCGACCGGGTTCGGATCACGGCCCAATTGATTGGGGCCGTGCCCGAACGTC
>Ga0315280_10005954_pt1 | contig 17078 bp, 11 predicted proteins | sample YL17G06_40_MG_FD_203697 | JGI IMG/M metagenome (GOLD analysis project Ga0315280, IMG submission 203697) | Sediment microbial communities from Yellowstone Lake, YNP, Wyoming, USA - YL17G06_40 | ecosystem: Environmental > Aquatic > Freshwater > Lake > Sediment | place: USA: Wyoming | collected...
CTGCCTGGGAGGCGGCTCAGCCAAAAACGCCCGAACGCATTGAGCAGAAAAAAGCCGGTGGAATGGATGCCGGTTTGTGGGTTACGGGCATAGCGGCGGCAGTGTCATTACTACTATGTCTGATTTTGCCCATCTGGGTCTACCTCAGCGGCGGTCCGAAATATGAACAAAGCCTTGCGACATTCAAGCACATACTGATCTGGCCGAGCTTGATTTACTTTGTTGCGGGTACGGCCTGGATGCTCCTAAAAGAAAAAGAGGGACAAAAGTGAACGAAGGGAAACAGTTATGGCTGATACTGAAGCACTGAAAGATGCAAAAAAGTTCTACGAAGATATTCCCATGAAAACGCCGGGCTTTTTCCTCAAAGGAGCAAGCGCCCTTGACTGGGGCATGAAAAATCGCCTCGCCAGAATATTTAATCCCAAAACCGGCAGAACAGTAATGCTGGCAATCGACCACGGTTACTTCCAAGGCCCTACCACAGGGCTGGAGCGAATTGATCTGACGATTGTGCCGCTGATGGAGTACGCCGATGCCGTAATGCTGACGCGGGGAATTCTGCGAACCACCGTGCCGCCCACTCTAAGTAAGGCTATCGTGATGCGGTGCAGCGGCGGCCCCAGTGTCCTGAAAGAACTGTCGGATGAAGAGCTGGCCGTTGACATCGAGGACGCTATTCGTATGAACGTAGCAGCTATTACCCTGCAGGTATTCATCGGCGGCCAATTCGAGACACGCTCGGTGCATAATATGACGCGCCTCGTAGATGTGGGGCTGCGTTACGGGATTCCAACAATGGCGGTAACTGCGGTCGGCAAAGACATGGTTCGGGACGCCAGATATTTCCGCCTGGCCTGCCGAATCTGCGCCGAGCTTGGCGCCCAGCTCATCAAAACATATTACATCCCGGAAGGATTCAGCACGGTGACGGCTTGCTGTCCGGTGCCGATTGTTATGGCCGGCGGCAAAAAAATCCCTGAACTTGATGCTTTGACTATGGCTCATAATGCAATCCAGGAGGGTGCGTCCGGCGTGGACATGGGACGCAACATCTTCCAGAGTGACGCCCCTAAAGCCATGATGCAGGCGGTCCGTAAGGTGGTTCACAAAGATATGGTCCCTACTGAGGCTTACGAGCTCTACCAGAGCCTTAAGACCACAGGGCAAAAGAATGAGGACTGAAAACGTGGGCAAGCCTCTTTTGGCTGAGTTGCGCGCAAAGGCTCCGCTTATTAGCGTCGGCATTCTCACCGCAGATTTAATGTCTCTCGGCTCAGAATTGAAACTCATGGAACGGGCAGGGGTGAGACTTCTTCACGTTGACGTTATGGATGGATGTTTTTGCCCCATGATGACGGTTGGACCTGTCTTTGTAAAGGCTGTGAAAACTTCGCTGCTCAAAGATGTGCACCTGTTGATAGATGAGCCTTTGAACAAGCTCGAAAGTTTCGTCGCCGCCGGCGCCGATATGATAACGGTTCAGGTTGAATCTTGCCGGCACATACATCGCGTTTTGCAAGCGCTGGGAGAGATGACCAACGCCAATAACTCCAATAGAGGTATCTTGCGCGGCCTCGCCCTGAATCCTGGCACGCCGCTGGATGTTATTGCCCCGCTTATGGATGAGCTTGAAATGGTCTTTCTTCTGGCAGTAAATCCAGGCTGGAACGGACAAAAGTTCATCCCTTCTACTCGGCTTCGGCTCAGGCAACTAAAAGAAATGATTCGCGCCGCAGGCAAGGATATCCTCGTGAGTGTGGATGGCGGTGTCACTCGCAATAACATAGCCGAAGTAGCGCGAATGGATGTGGATATTATTGTCACGGGAAGCGCAGTCTTCGATGGCAAGGCGCCTCTGGAAAACGCCAAGTTTATGCTAAGTGCCGTCAGCGAAGCTGCGAAAGCATCTCAAATTTCAAGGTAAACTATGAAAAGCAAGGCCCCAGATCAGTACTCTCCGAGCCGGTTAGCTCAGATAACACCGATCGTCCGTGGGCTTTTGGCAGAAGCAACAGGTGACGAGGATAAACCCTATAGACCTGTGATTTTGAAATCCTCAACGAGTAAAGAGGCTATTGATGGATTCGACAGGCTCACCACAGGTTTTGCCGGCAAAAAGATTCGTGGCCGAACGCCTACTTTACAATCTTTGCCGAAAAGTGCAAGACCACCACTTTTTATAGATGTCGCCGAAGAAAGTTCCGAGCCGGAAAAACTCCGGAAACAATTATGTGACGCCATTTTGGATTACTCAGCACGGCACAATTCAAAACCCGACATTATATGTCTTCGTGGCATGGGCATACTTTATGTTGACCGGGCAAACCACACAAAATCCCGCGTAAAACGCGGGAAAGAACCCCCAGTAAAACTGGGGGCTAAATATTTAGCCCCACGTTCCACGTGGGGTCTGGAATTGCCTCTTCGCAATAAAGTCGCCTTAGTTACCGGCGCTGCTGGGGCCATCGGTTACGGCATCTGCCGGGGGCTACTGGAGACAGGCTGCTATCTTGCAGCTACGGACCTGCCGGGCAAAAAACTGGATGATTTTGTCGCCGATTTGAAACTGAGGGGCGGCGACCGAGTAATAGGAGTAGCCATTGATGTCACCGACAAAAGGTCTGTCAACGAGGGCTTTGAAAATGTCGTTCAAGCCTGGGGCGGTATCGACATTGTCGTGGTTAATGCTGGTATCCCGCTGGTTGCGAATCTGAAAGATATAGACCTCGATGCCTTTCGCAAACTCGAAAATGTGAATGTTGAAGGAGCTCTACTAACGCTTGCCGAAGCCGCACGGCTTTTTATCCTTCAGGGAACTGGCGGCGACATCATTGTTATCTCCACCAAGAATGTCCCCTCGCCCGGCGCCGGCTTCGGCGCTTACAGCGCTACCAAAGCCGCCTGTCACCAGTTAGGTCGTATCGCCAGCATTGAGTTGGCACAGTATGGGGTTCGCGTAAACATGGTATCGCCGGATGGGGTGTTCTCTGAAGGCAAATACAAATCCGGCTTATGGGAACAAATCGGTCCCGACCGGATGCGGGCACGCGGGCTTGACGAAAAAGGTTTGCAGGAGTATTACCGCAACCGCAATCTATTGAAACTTACAGTTACGGGGCGGCACGTTGCTAATGCAGTCCTATTTTTTGCCACGCATCAAACCCCAACTACCGGCGCCACAATCCCTGTGGACGGCGGCTTGCCCGATGCAACGCCACGTTAAAACGAAGGACGAAAGACGAAGGATGATGGACGAATTATGGATAAGGCACTATTAGAACTTATTAGGATATCACACGCTGTTGGCACAGATAGCTCACTTGTTCAGGGCGGAGGCGGTAATACGTCGGTTAAAGCCGCGGACGGCAAATATATGTATGTCAAGGCCAGCGGCACGGCTTTGAAAGATATGAATGAGCAAAAGGGCTGGCGGCGGATGCGGCTCGATGCAGTTCTTGCAATTATAAAAGACAAGTCGATTGCAAATCTCCAGACGCACACGAGGGAAGCTGAAGTGGTAGATCGGCTGCTTCTTGCCTGTGATGATGATGTCACCGATATTGCACGCCCGTCGGTAGAAGCCCATTTGCACGCCTTTCTGGATAAGTGTGTGATTCATCTGCACCCCAGCACTGCTGGGGCTTTTGTTAACGCCAGAAATGGAAAAATAGAGCTGGAAAACCTCTTTAGAAAAATCGAAAATCGAAAATTGAAAATTGAAAATTACTTGCCTCCGCTCTGGGTTCCCTACACCGACCCAGGCTTTACACTCGCAAAAAGAATAGCGAAGCTGGTTGATGATTATCAAAAGCAATTCGGCAAGAAACCTGCCATCCTTTTCCTCGAAAAGCACGGGATTCTAATTTCGGCACAAAGCCCCGACACGGCCTTACGGCTCGTCCGTGAAGTCATAAATCGCTGTAATAGCAGCCTGATGCAACCGAAAGCTGGGAAAATCAAATCTGTAAATCAGGACCAAATCAACAATACCAAGCTTTGTGTTCGCAAGGCATTTTTTGAGGCGACCGGTGAACGTGTGACGATAACCTACTTTTGTGACCACGAGATCGCATCCTTTTTAGCCCAACCAGACGCCGAAAAAATGCTGGCGGCGGGCGTCTTGACGCCGGATGAGCTGGTATATGCCAATGGTCCTGCGATGTGGGTGGACAGGTGTGAGCCGCAGAGGATCACCGCCCGATTGAGTGCGCAAATCAACAAGGTTGAGAAACCTTCTGTGGCGTTTTTAGTTAAGGGTGTCGGGCTTTTTGTAGCGGGCAAAAAGAAAATCGCTCAGACCGTGCGGGACATCGTGGCATATTCGGCCTTTATTAGGTGCAATGCCAAACGGATGGGCGGCATCTCCAGCTTGAATAAACGACAGCGCAATTTTATTAACCGCTGGGAATCGGAAGCATTTCGCAAAAAGCTGATAAGCGGCCAGAGCGAAGGCGAGCTGAAAGACAGAATTGCGGTGGTTACAGGCGCCGGCAGCGGCCTGGGCAGAAGTATCGCTATCGGTCTGGCAAAAGCCGGCGCAATGGTCGCACTACTGGATATCGACCAAAAAACACTTAAAGAAACGCGCGAGCTTATTCTCAATTCTGATGTAATGGTCCTTCCTGGCGACGTGACGAACGAAGCCGACGTGAAAAGAGCATTTGAACGTCTGCTTGAAAATTGGGGCGGCCTCGACATCCTGGTCAACGCGGCAGGAGTAGCTCCAGCTTATGAACTTGTCGATATGCCGGTAGATAAATGGCGGTTCACTCTGGAGGTGAATCTGACCGGCTATTTTCTCTGCGCAAGAGAAGCTGCCAGAATTATGATTGCCCAGGCGATGGGCGGAAGCATAATAAACCTCAGCTCCAAATCCGGCCTGGAGGCCAGCAAGAATAATACCGCGTATAATGCGACAAAGGCCGGCGAAATTCACATGGCTCGCGGCTGGGCGCTTGAGCTGGGCGAATACAGCATACGGGTCAACTCTCTTGCACCGGGCAACGTCTTTGAAGGCTCGAAAATCTGGAATCCAGAGTACATAAAAACCTGCGCCAAAAAGTACAGCATAAAACCCGAAGAAGTAATTCCATTTTATGTGAGCAAAACCGCGCTAAGGCGTGAGATTAAAGGACAGGATGTCGCCGATTCGGTAGTCTTTTTATGCTCGGAAAGGGCCCGCACAATTACCGGGCAGGTCCTCGTTCCCGATTCCGGCCAGGTAATGGTCCGCTGAGCGATGGACGAGGGCCGGGGCTGATGGATAATAGATCGTAAAACACAAATCACAAAACGCAGAGTGTAACGGCACCTCTCAAACGACAAATCTACAAAGTCTGGTGAAGTCACGCTTAGTCAATTTGTTTCCATTCCCTGCGGGAGATTCCCGCTTGGCGCAGAATGCGTGCCAACAGTTCACGACCGATGTCGCGTTTGTGCGGGTTTGGTATGGCCAAGGTCACACTGCCCTTGATCATAAACGAATGTTTGCCTCCTGAGTAAGGTCCATCAAAACCCACCGTGCGCAGACAGCGGATTAAGTCTTTACGTGAGATAGGACCAAAGACGGGCATTAGGCTGCGATCTCCTTCTTCACGGTGAGTTTTATCCCGTCTATTTTGGGTAGTGACAGGTTCTTATAGATTCGAAAGAGAACCCAGTCCTCAAGCACCTGGGCCAACTCGATTCGGCATTTCTCTAAAGTCGTGGCATTTGCATACACACCTCGACATCCGGGTATCTCGCCGTAGTAGGTGCCGTCATCTTTGAGGATTTCGTAATGCGCGTGTCTCATCGCAGCTTCGAGGTACTTAGTGAGCATATATCAGTCTCCTGTTTGGATGAACTAACACGTATTTGGCAACCACTGTACGTAACATTATACCGGCAATGCTGCAGGCCTGCAAGTGCAGCGTCAAACGCACACCGTAGTGCAGCGCGGGCAAACACTCGTCCCGGATTCCGGCCAGGTAATGGTCCGTTAATCCGTTGTTTCATCTACCGCCTGGCACCGGATACTGTTTGCAGGCATCATCAAGTGCCAGCACCCAATCGTTTCCTTTGCCGTGAATTGGCGGCTTGAATTCACGGTTGCCTTTTTTGTCAAGGATGCCGATCTCTTCCGCCGTGCCGTGACGTGGATCGTACCACCAGGCCTTAACCTTTTCGCCCGACAGCTTTTCAAGGTTGACGGTTACCGGCTGCCCAAGCGGTAAGTAAACGAACGCATAGCTACCCTGCGAGTCACGCGTAGCCCGGACGTGGGCGTCGCCATCGCCAATCTCCGAAACGACAATGCTCTGGTCAGGGATACGAGTAACATAAGGCCGGGAGAGCATCAAATTTCTGACGTGCTGCATGTCACGAGCGCCCCACAGGTCAAGCGATTCGTACCAGTAGTGGTGCGCCCACGAGATGGGCTGCCGGCCCGGCGCATACATCTGCCAGATATTGTGGCAGCCGTAGGTATGGCCGCACGCCCCCGTAAAGATGTGCCAGTATGCCAGCCGACGGACCTGCCAATCGCTGGAGAACCCGAACTTCAGCGGGTCAAAGTTGATGGGATGATCCTCGTAAAGCGGCTCACCATCGACGACCGGCTTGACGGGCGAGCGGTTGTAGTCTTTCTCGATACTCTGCCAGCTTCCGCGGTCGCGGTGGCCGGTCTGGTGCATGTTGAAGTCGAGCCAATCGTCATCGTGGAACCACTCGGACGAGGTTCGTCCGCCGGTCGGATGGAACGTCATCAGATGCCGGCCGCCATCTCCTTTTTCCAGCCCGCGAGCCATCGCGCGAATGATTTCCCTGTGTGTGTCATTCTCGACCGGCCGGTCGCCGCCAAGAATCCAGATAATGGGTTTGTCCTTATATCGCCGGCTAATCCACTGGCCGTAAACCTCGGCGATTTCCGGCGTGAACACAGCCCCACCGACACCCCACTTCTTATTCCATTTGTCGCCCCAGGTCGGAAGTAAGCCGATGAATAATCCCAGCGACTCAGCCTTTTGGACGACGTAATCGACGTGGTCCCAGTAATCGTTGTTCGGCCCATCCTTTACGTCTGGCCGTGTCGGATCATTCTCAACCAGCGGACGATGACCGTAGGGATTGGCCGTGTTAAGCCCGTCAAGTTCTGCCAGAGCCACAGCTTGTATGACCGTGAAACCCTTCTGCCTGCGGTTTTCCAGGTACGTGTCCGCTTCTTCGCGGTTGAGCCGGTGGAATAGCTCCCAGGCCGTATCGCCCAGATAAAAGAACGGCGTGCCGTCTTCGTGCACGATGTAGCGCTTGTTGTCGGAGACTTTCAATCGCCCGTGGCTGAAGTCAACGGATGGGCCGGATCGCGGCTTTTCGCCTGCAATGGCTTGGCCATCCCTGATCGCGATTGCACCACAGCAGAATAGCAACATACCACAAATACTTTTATACGGTGTCCACATAGAATACTAACCTTTCCCTATGTCTTTCTTGCCTTACATTTACCACTTTTCAGGCCGCATACCTGCGGTAAAACCGCAGGCCAAATAATTAGCCCCGGTCTCCACGTGTGGTCAATGAAAATGTGCGACTGCTATGTGAATTTACTTGTTTTCTCTGCTCAGAATTTGCTATATTACTGTCCTTTTTGCTATTGTTACTTAGCAGTTTCCGTAGGAGAGCCGTATGGGTTACTGTATCGATGATACACGCAAAAAACCGGTTCAAAGGCTAAAGAAGCTTATAACCGACCGCGTTACTACGCTGGCGGACGTGACTGATTGGCTGCGAACCATATATGAGATTCGCTTCTTCGAAGAGAAGGTGTACGACCTTTTAGGCCAAAACATTATCAAAGGTGCATCACATTTATACGCCGGCGAAGAAGCGGTGGCAGTCGGAGCCATCGCCGCTATCGAGCGCGGCGATGTCATCGGCTCGACCCACCGCGGTCACGGGCATTGCGGCGCTATCGGCAACAAATACGCCGACACCGAGCAGAACCGCCAGAATCACTGGAATTCTATGATGGCGGAGCTGATGGGCAAAGAAACCGGCTACTGCAGGGGTAGAGGCGGCTCAATGCACATCGCCGAAGTAGATAAGCAGAATAACCTCGGCTCGACCGGCATTGTCGGCGGCAATCAGCCGGCTGCTGTCGGAGCGGCCCTGGCAGAAAAATTCAAAAAAACCGGAAAAGTCGTGCTCTCATTTTTCGGCGATGGCTCTACCAACTGCGGCAGCTTTCACGAATCAATGAATATGGCATCCACCTTGAAGGTGCCCCTGGTGGCAATAATCGAGAATAATCTTTATGGAATGAGCGTGCCGTTTGCCGGCAGCGAAGTCGAAGGCACACGCAGGGCGAGCAGCATTGAAGATATTGCCCAGCGGGCGGCTGCCTACGACGTGCCCGCGATGATTGTTGACGGCCAGGACGTTGCGGCGGTCTTTCTTGCCGTCCGCCGGGCAGTGGAAGAAGCCCGCAAAGACTGCCAGATGACCATAATCGAAGCCAAAACTTACCGCTGGTACGGCCACAGCCGAAGTGACCCGCGAGAGTACAGGACAAAGGCTGAGGAAAAGGCCTGGCACGACCGCGACCCGATTATCGTCCTTAGCGAAAAACTGCTCAGCGAAAAGCTCTGTACGCAAAAGCAGTTGGACCAGATAAAAGACAAGGCCTTTGCCACCATCGAGACGGCAACCAAGTTCGGTATGGAAAGCCCGTGGCCCAATCCTGCCGATGTGACAAAAGATGTATATGTCGACGAAACTTATCCGGCGGCGCTCATAGAGTCCGAAAAAAACACTGCTGCCAATGTTATGAAGGCGACCGCTGCCTTTAACGCTGCCGTGGCAAAAGCCGACGCCAAGACTAAGAAAGAGGCCATCGAGCAGGCAAAAGCAGTAATCAAATCGCAGTTCGGCATGGACATAATGAATATAGCACAGGCCGTTTCGCTTGCCCAGGCCGAGGAGATGAGAAGGGACGAAAGAGTCTTTGTGATGGGCGAAGATGTGGGCCTATACGGCGGAGCATACCAGGCCACACGCGGACTGCTGGCGGAATTCGGCAAAGAAAGAATCATTGACACCGCAATATCGGAGGCCGCTATCGCCGGCGCCGCCGTGGGCGCGGCTCTTCGGGGAATGCGGCCAGTAGCCGAAATTATGTACGTGGATTTTGTTACGATAGCGCTCGACCAGCTTGTCCACGTTGGCGCTTATAACCGGTATATGTTCGGCGGCAAGGCGAAGGTACCGATGGTACTGCGAACCGAAGGCGGCGTGGGCCGATGCATCGCCGCCCATCATTCCGAGTCACTGGAGGCCTGGCTGATGCATCCACCGGGGCTGTACGTCGTGATGCCCTCCACGCCTTATGATGCGAAGGGTCTGCTCAAGGCGGCTATCCGCAGCGATAATCCGGTTGTCTTTATCGAGCACAAATCAACATACGGCCAGGCTGGTCCTGTCCCGCCGGGCGATTACATAATCCCGCTGGGGGTGGCAGATATAAAAAAGCCGGGCAAAGATGCCACCATCATCAGCTACAGCAGAATGGTAATGTTCTGCCTGGAGGCGGCAAAAATCTTAGCTGAGCAGCACGAGATCGATGCAGAAGTGATTGATGTGCGAACGCTCAAGCCGCTGGACATAAAGACGATAGCCGATTCGGTTCGCAAGACCGGACGTCTGGTCACCGTCAGCGAAGGATTTACCACTTGCGGCGCAGGCCGAGAGATAACCTGCCGGCTTATGGAATACGAGTTTAGCGACGGCTCACACGGCTTCGATTATCTCGATGCGGCACCCGTCAATCTAGCTGCGGTGGACGCCCCGCCGCCGATGAGCGAGCCGCTGGAAAATGCAAGTATTCCCAGCGTCGAACAAATCGTTCAAGCGGTGCGTAATGTTGTCGGTTAATAATATTTAGCCCGCGGTTTCACCGCGGGTTCTAAACACTACGAGGATTCTTTCATGGCAAGAGAAATAAGATTACCCCAGCTTGGCGAAACAATGAACGAAGGGACCATCGTTGATTGCAAGGTTAGCCCTGGCCAGCAGGTCAGGAAAGGCGATATAATTTTTGATATAGAGACCGACAAAGCGACTCTGGAGATGGAATCGCCTGCCGACGGCTTTATCAAGCACATCCTTGCCGAGGTCGGTCAGACACTGCCGGTAGGTGAGCCGTTGCTGATTATCGGCGAAAAGGATGAAGAAGTGCCGCAAAGCTTCATCGACGCGCTTAAGGCAGGCCAAACCTCTGGCCCGTCGCCCGTTGCCCATCCTCCGTCGCCTGAGCCACGCCAGACGAGCGACGACCGACGAATCATGGTTTCGCCACGGGCAAAAAAACTGGCTGAGCAGCTCGGCGTGGACCTGGCGAAAGTTGCCGGCACAGGCCCCGCAGGAAAGATTACTGAGCAGGATGTACAGAACGCTGGCAGCAGACCGGCCAAGACTGCTGAACCTGCAGCACCCGGGCAATTCAAGCTCGGACAAACTATACCTCTAAATAGACTCCAGCGAATAACCGCAGAAAGAATGCTCAAGTCAAAACGCGAAATACCTTGTTTCTATCTGACCGTAAGAGCTGATGTCACTGACCTGGTTGCCTTGCGGGCCAAAATCAACGAGAGCAGCGATGTGAAAATCTCTTACAACGATTTCATTATCAAGGCCGTCACAATAGGGCTGGAAAAATACCCCGTGATGACAGGGCAATTAACTGGTGATGTTATCCAGTTGGCTGAATCAATTAACGTCGGTCTGGCAATTTCTGTGCCGGATGGCCTTGTCGCACCGATCATCAAGGACGTCAACAAGAAAGATGTCAAGCAAATTGCTCTTGACAGTCAGGCCCTGGTTGAGAAGGCCCGCAACAATAAACTGGCGCCGACCGATTTAGAGGGCGGCTGTATCACTGTCAGCAACCTCGGCGCATTCGGAATAGAATCGTTCATTCCGATAGTTGTGCCCGGCCAGTGCAGCATTTTGGGCATAGGCAAGATAACCGACACTTGCGTGCCGGATGACGGCAATATCCTGGTCCGCAAGTTAATGAACATGACCCTTTCGGTGGACCACAAAGTTACAAACGGTGCCTACGCGGCACAGTTTTTGGATTTTGTGAGAAAGCAGTTGGAGGACACGTCAAAAGAATGGTGAATTTAGAATTTAGAATGAAGAAACTCCAATTCTCAATTCTCAATTCTGAATTCAGTGTAAGGAGTGCCTGAAATGGCAAAGAAAGTCGAAGCAACTCATTTGCCAGGTATCAAAAAGGCAACGCCGAAAGTTCCCGTTATCGGTGTTTTCGCTACAAGCGATCCGCGGATCGACCAGGCCAGCCGCACCCGCTGTCAGAATATCGCCAAGATGGCCGCCGATTGTATAAGCGGCGAAGTAGTGCTGCCTGATAAAACGCCGGTTCAGGTTGTTTATTCCACCGTGCTAGTCGATGGCGAATCGCAAGCCGATATTGTCGCTCAACAATTCCGCAAAGCCGGCGTCGATATCCTCGTGTGCGTGCCGGATACGTGGGCATTTCCGCAGTTGACGGCGATCTCACTGCTGCAGCAGTTTCCGCGACAGACGCCGATAAATATTACCTGCGGCAATAGCGGCCCCAAGCCGGGCGTAGTATATGCCCACGCGCTGAATGGTGCTATCAGCCAATACGGGCGAATGGTTGCCTTAAATGTCGGCACTTGGCCGGATACCGGAATGAATCCGACAATGACCGAGCAGACCGCTAAAAACCTCATTGACTGGTGCTATGCGGCTGTAACCGCTGTGGCGCTGCGAGGCCGAAGGGTTGTAATCTTTGGCCACGACTCGATGGGAATGGAAACCGCTCTGGCCCACATCATTCCTGCGAGGAACACATTTGGCCTGGAAATCACCCGCCTGGATATGAAGCTTTTGGCCGACATGCTAAACAAGAAAGCCTACAATGAAAAGGAATTGGCGACACTACAACGCTGGATCAACAGATACGTGGGCAAAAGGCTCCAGTTGCGCGACCAGGCAGACAGCGAGCGGTTCAAGGCCGAGCTGGCGATGTATCTAATTACTCGTGACCTGATGGCTGACCTAAACGCGGTGGGCGGCGGCTTTATGAGCCAATTGGAGTGGGGGTCTGATCCGCGAGGTATTCCGCTGCCGGTAGCGGACGTGATGGAGTCATTCTTTAACAGCACCTTCGACCATAGCGGACGCAAAGCACCTCTGCCCTTTGCCACCGAGGCAGATGTGCAGGGACTTCTGACAATGTTGTTTATGACGTACCTATCCGGCGGAAATCCGCCACTGTTTATGGACTTCCGCAAGGTCTGGGAGGCCTGGGAGATCAAAGAACTGGCCACAAAAATAGAATTCAGAATTCAGAATTCAGAATTCAGAATTCCCAAGGGCTTGGTCGACGGCGACAATTCCGGCAGCGCCGCATTTGACTGGGCGGCAGAACCCGGAGCATCGGTTAGAAAGATCATGGATGGCGTCGCCATGCCGCTGGCGGACGAATCCTACTTCCCCGGCGGCGGTAATTCGGTGACATTTATGACGCCGCCTGGAATCGAAGGCATCGCCGCTCGCATGGCGTATAGCAGTATCACCGGACTTTTCAGTGTGGTCTGGGACGAAGCTCACACAACCGAAGTGCCGCCGAAACTGGCCCAGGCAATGTGCAGTTTGACTACGCCTACTTGGCCGCATACGTTTGTTGTGCCTAAGTACGCAAGCATGACCGAATACAAGCAGTATCCGCCGGCGAATCACTTCCACATGACGTGGGACCTGCCGGTGGCAAGGCTTCAGCACTGGATGGATCTAACGGGTGTGCTATCGGTGGCGCCCTGGGCCGCCCGACCGAAGTTCATCGAAGGCGTCGATAGACCGCAGCCCTTGATACACTTAATAAATGGCGGCGAGGATACCTTCAAATTGCTCAGAATTGGAGTCTAGAAAAGTTGAAAGCTCAAAGTTGAAAACGCAAAACTGTGGAATGCGCAATTCAATAGTTTTTAGTTTTTCACTCTGAGTTTTAAGTTTCTACGAGCCTTCCTGTGGGGTGGGGCCTAATTTCACCCAGCCCTGCTTCTTGGCATCGTAGATGAAGCTGCCTCGCAGACGGGTAGTGATAAAGACATAATCACCATGAACAGCAAAAACAGCTTCCACTTTGTCCCTTAGTTTCGCTTGCGCTGCACCTGAATATAATAGTGCGTTGCGCAGTTGCGTTCCCAGCGCCAGAATCTGCTGGTCAGAAAAGCCGGCACGCCGCATCACCTGGATAACGTCATCAGCACTGAGTGCGACTACGTTCTGGTTGCTCAGGGCGACGATCTTGAAGCCTGCGGACCTTCCGCCTATGCTACTTGCGAAGTCGCCTATCTGCGTACAGCTAACCGTGCACAAACACAGCAGCAGGCAAGTCAAAATGTAAAACTTAAAGCGTAAAACTGTCGAGTTCATTAGTTTTTGGTTTTTACCTTTGCGTTTTCAGCTCTTATCTGATCGGCTGAGCCAGGCTCTCTTTGAGAAGCCTTTCAAATTGGTCTTCGGATGCCTCGCTTGGAGCTTGCCGCGTCGGCTGCGCTATGCCCTTTTGAAGGCCCTCTTGGAACACCTGCTGCCCAGCCGGTTTGATCTCCGGAGGCTTTTCCGTAGACGGCTCAACAACTCCGAGCGTTCCCTGTGGTGCGTCCGGTATCAGGTGTGCCGTGATGAATACGGCGATTTCTCTTGTAGACTTGTCGCTATCGGTATTTCTAAACAGAAATCCTAATACAGGGAGATTGCTCAGGCCCGGCACACGCTTGTCCGAGAGACGTCTGCGACTTTCCGTCAGGCCGGCCAGTGCCACCGTGCCGCCATCCCTGATCCGCACCGAGTTAGTTGCCGTTCGCCGGGTCACAACTGGAAGATCGCTTCCTCTTCCTCGCGGAATGCTGTCACTAACCTCCACAGATATATTCAGGCTGATCTCATTGTTGTCCCCGATGCGAGGCGTAATGGTCAATACCGTGCCGGACTCGACTTTCTCAAGCTCAGCTCGTGTGTAGAATCCAAGGGCAGCCTCCGGCGTGGTCATCATGTAATACTCTTCGGTCATCACCCTGATCTGCGATTCTCTACCGTCCTGGGCCATCACTTGCGGACTTGCGACGATGTCTGCCTCGCCGTTCTCGGACAACAGGTTCAACGTCAGCAGCAAGGCATTGGTGAATGTTCCATCGGGGCTATAGCCCATCTGCACGCCCCAGGGCCACTGACCGCGAGGCGGAATTGGCTTGCCCTCAGCAGCAGCTTCGGCGTACCGTCTGCCACCATGTAGGTCGGACTGGCCAAAGAATCCAGCCTGTATCTGAGGCCAACCCCACTCGATACCCATATTCAGCAGGTCCCCACGCTCCATAACCACAACGCGTGCATCCAACATTACGTGGCGAGTTGGCTGGTCGATGCGCCTCAGATCGGCAATAACACGCTCCAGCAAAACTGGGGGCGCGGTAATACATACCATGTTTGCGTCGGCTTTAGCGTAACGCTGGAAAGTCTGGGACAGCAGTTTTACAGCGTCGTCACACTTCATATAGTTCATTTTCAGCCGACGTGTTTCGCTGACAGTTGCAAATCCAGGACTAGCCGGGTCTGATGAAGAGACCAGATAATAGTAAGGCGTTTTCTTCACCACAAAGCCGGTGCCGGCCAGAACCATTTCCAGCGCTGTGTCAAGCGGAACTGCTTTCAGTTCGCAGCTTATCGTCCCGGTAACACTCTCATCGGGAATAATGACTACCTGCGCTGCTGTTGCGATGTCCTGTAGGGCAATCCGCAGGTCAGTCTCGGCAAAGACATTGGTGATCGGCGTATAGACTAAATAGGAATTCGGGACCTCTTTCGCCGCGTAGCCCGTACCCTGCAGCAGAATCTCCAGGGCCCTTGCCAGCGGCACTTGCGAGATCTGACGTGTCACCCTGCCCTTGATCGTACCATCGGTGTGAATTTCAACACCCGTCTTCGAAGCCAGTTCTTTCAAAGCATCAGCCAGATCGGTATCGACAAAGACCGCGCTGACCAGCGGCCCGTTACCTTTCACGACCAATCTCGGACCCGCCTGGCTCGGCGGAACGTTCGGACCAGGCACTTGCTGTCCGGACATCTTTGCCAGAAGGGCATCCACCATCGCCTGGAGCTCAGCTATCTTGGCTGCCCAAGCCGGAGATTCGCTCGTCCCAGGTCCAACAGTAGGCGTAGGTGTCGGAGTCGGCGTAGGTGTGGGCGTGGGCGTCGGCGTAGGCGTAGGTGTCGGCGTCGGAGTTGGCGTAGGTGTGGGCGTCGGAGTAAGCGTAGGTGTAGGCGTCGGTGTCGGAGTAGGACGCTCAACCGGCTTACCCTCTATGATGTCGGTCGTAACGTTTGTGTACGGCATGCTTGCCGGGTCGAACGTATAGCCCTCTTTTTCCGGCGTGATTGTGCCGCTCCAGCCATAAGGCACTTTGATCTGGTACTTGCCGTCGGCGCCGGTGACAACGGAGCCTGCATCAGTTGCCGTGAGCCGTACTCCTTCTATGCCGGTGTTGCCGCCGATTGTAAGCATAATCAACGCCCCGGTGTAACCCTGAGTGGTCTGGTCTGTAGTAACCTGCGGATAAGTCCTTTCCGCCGGCGTAAAGGTATGGCCCGGCTTTGACGGTGTGAGCTTGCCGCTCCAGCCAAAGTCTACCGACAGTTGATATTCGCCGGTAGCGCTGGTCTTAGCCAAACCTCCGCCCCTATCCGCTGAGACCAACGCGCCTTCAATCGGTCCCTTATCGGAGTTGATTTTGCCAGAGATGACGCGCTTCTGTAGTGTCGCAGTGTAGACCTCATTAGTCACAGCGCTGGTAACGCGAGGATACTCCTTCTTGGCTGGCTCAAACTCGTAACCTGCCAACTTGGGCGTAACTGTGCCCTTCCAGCCCCACGGAACATTAGCGATGTAAGTGCCGTCCGGCCCGGCGACAGGATTATTTGGCAGACCTTCCATCACAGCCTTGGGCACACCCGCAGTGCCCGAAATTTGAAGAGTAATCACCTGACCAACGTAATCCTGCTTCGCCCGGTTAACAGTAACAGGCTCGTAGGGTATATTAGCAGGCGTGAACCTGTATCCTTCCTTCATCGGCGTAACCGTACCGGTCCAGTTGTACGGAACCTTAGCGGTATAGTTACCGTTTGCGTCGGTCACAGGTTCGCCCTGCAGACCGCTCATTGTTACGCCTTCTACGCCGGTCGTGCCAGAGACAGTTAATATGATCGCCGTAGCTGTATAGCTCTGGTTAGGCTGCTCTTGGGTAACCTTAGAGTACGGCCTGCTGGCGGGTTCAAAAGTGTAGCCATCCTTCATCGGCGTAACTGTGCCGGTCCAACCATGCTGAACGACCGCCTTATAATTGCCATTACTATCGGTAAGCGGGTTATCCGGCAGACCTTTCATCACTACGCCGGACTGCCCGACCGTACCGGAGATAACGTAGGTCAGTGGCGTGGCAGCGTAGTTCTCATTCGACAGACTGTTGGTGACAGGCGTATATGGTTTGTTGGGCGGATCAAAAACGTAACCTTCCTTCTTGGGCGTGACTGTGCCGGTCCAGTTCCAGTCGACCTGTACGCTGTAAGTTCCGGCTCCGCTGGTGACAGGATTGCCCGGCAGACCTTGCATTACTACGCCGTCTACGCCCGTCGTGCCGGAAATTGTGAATTTGAGCACTTCCGCAGTGAAGTTCTGATTCGTCTGGTTCTGACGGACATTCTGATATGGACGATTGCCGGGAGTGAACTTGTAACCCTGCTTCATTGGCAGAACTGTCCCAGTCCAGTTGAAATCAACAGGGACGCTGTAAGAACCGTTCGCGTCACTAACAGGATTGCCCGGCAGACCGTTCATTATGACGCCCGGCGCACCTGCTGTACCAGAAATCGTATAGGTCACCGGCGTGGCAACATAGTTCTGATTGGCCTGGTTGCTCTTAATTTGAGTATAGGGCTTGCTGGCCGGCTCGAAAGTGTAACCTTCCTTTACTGGTGTGATCTCGCCGCTCCAG
>Ga0315280_10005955_pt1 | contig 17075 bp, 31 predicted proteins | sample YL17G06_40_MG_FD_203697 | JGI IMG/M metagenome (GOLD analysis project Ga0315280, IMG submission 203697) | Sediment microbial communities from Yellowstone Lake, YNP, Wyoming, USA - YL17G06_40 | ecosystem: Environmental > Aquatic > Freshwater > Lake > Sediment | place: USA: Wyoming | collected...
AGTCCGGGAATGGCGTTGATTCGCTCTCTCAAATTATTTTTAACTTTTCCGAAAGCGTCCATATAAACACCCATTAATCTTAAATGCGTCTTTGTACTTTAAAAGACTTATGGTGACAGAATGCCCACATTAGACCTTAGAGGATTTCTATATGTGCTTCCAGTGAAGGCCTCAGTCACGGTTGTGGATTCGGGTTTCCATGCTATGGGTGACATTAATTGGGATGGAATCATAGATAGTAGAGACAAAGACCTAATGCAGGCTGCTTGGCGTTCGAAGCCTGGTGATCCGAACTGGAACCCGGACGCAGACTTGAACGGTGACGGTGTCGTAGGCTTAGATGACTTGGGTACCTTGGGACGAAATCTAGGAAAAGATGCTCCAATGTTTACCACACCTTCGAAAGTAGAAGTTTCTAGTGGCAAGTGTGTGGTAATGGGAAACTATAAAGCCCAAAAACTTAGAAGGGAATTTACCGCAGGAACCAGAGTTGCCTTCGTTTTCACTGCACTTGGCATGTTTGGAAGAGTCGTTATCATTCCAATCTAACGCTTTCGTGGCGGTGTGTAGGCTACCTGAAATTCAGGAGGCACTTCCGGAAGCTTCCTCACTTGTGGTAAAGGTATCCTCACTTGTGAAGAGGCAGTTTGTGTGCTACTTCTCAAAAATGGTAGGATAGGTTCTTTTAAGATTTTTTGCGCTCTCCTACGGGCTTCTTCAATTAGTGACATAAATCTTAAATTGGTTAAAATTGTATATAAAGTTGAGGGCTATAATGGTTCTAAGAGAAGCTGTGGCTGAAAGAGTTTCAGGCTTACAGAAGCGCTTGCCTACGGCACCAATCCTCAAAGAAATGTCTATGTCCGCAAAAATAATTAGCTCTGATTTACTGGCTTTTCCACAAGTTGGTGGAATCATCCCAGTTATTGTTCGTGGCAAAGCTTATGGAGAACTTGCAGGCGTGTGGTATCATGTGACATTTACAAGGGAATTAATTGACCCATCTCTTGCAGCCATTGGGGAAGGAAGGCATGGAGTAGTACCTACACCTAAAGCTCCCACTATTGATGTTCCAACAGTTTCTATAGGCGTTCCAACAGTTTCTATTGGTGTTCCATCTGTATCCGTCGGTGTAGTTAGTGCCAAAGTTCCCAAGGCAGCAGCGATCACTATCCCATCAGTGAGGTCAGGCCACGTCCCAACAAGCCTAGGTCGATTTCAGTGTGGATGGGCTATATCCTCACTCACGGATGGCTTAAACGACCTAGTTGTAACAATGGAGAATGTTCTAATTAGGGTTAATGAGGTAATAGATGACGTGACGGCGAGTGTCAATGACATACGGTCAAGCTTAGTTTCTGAGGATGAAAAAGTTAATGATTTAAGAAACAAAGTGAATGATGCTTTAGAATCTTTGCGAAACAACGCGGAAAAAGCAAGTAACACTGGGTTGGATGCATTGCGGAAGAATACAGAACAAGCAAGTAATGCCGGATTGGACAAGTTACGGGAGAACACGGAAAAAGCAAGTAACACTGGGTTGGGTACGTTACGGAAGAATGTAGAGAGTGCTGTGAACAAAGGTTTAGCGGCTGTAATACCTGAACTCTATGCTGCATGGGGAATACCGCAAAACATGGCACCTACACCAGTCCATGTCAGAAACGTCACATCAACGGGTTTCGATTTTCAATCTTACGGAAAGACAACCATTTACTATATCGCTATGGGGAGTTTAAGATGACGATTTTCAGGGGACAGTTAATAATAGTTATTGACAACGACCTAGATGCTATAGCTTCCAAAATTGCAATTGCAAGGTTCTGGCAAGGAAAAACCATCAGCTTGAAGAGAGTACCCGTTTCATGCGGTTCACATGATACAGATGAGAGAATAGCAAACTACCTATTTGTAGTTCCAGGAACATACAACGTTGAAATGGTTATGTGTGTCCACAAATGGAAAGATGGGAGTTACTCAGTTGAGTTTGGAAGGATGGGCGGAGCGGATTTCACCATTTACTATAAAGACGCGGTTTTAGTCGAGAGTATTGGGCCTATTCCGGGTTCACCATACAGCATGACCGTTCAGCCATAGCTAGCTACGTTTAGGACCCCGATAATTTACATGGGGTTCCGTTGCATACAGAATAAAAGACCAAACTAGGTCGGCTGGAACACCTTCAAAAGAGAAGCTTTCTTTAGATTCACATACTCGCGCAAATATTTTATCTAGGTCCATATTAGGATCTAACTTGGCACAAGTGGACAAGAGAAAAAAAACGCCCTCGAGTATTTCTACAACAACATCTTCAGTTGGATATTCCCTTCTCCACTTATCCGTGGCATTTAAGACTTTCTTTGCAGATTCTAGCAATGTTACATTTGGTGTCTGAGACCACTTATTTTTCTTCATAATCCTTCTAACTGTGTCTTCACACTTTTTCAAGCTAGGCAAAGATTTTCACTCCTATGAACATAAGTACATAGATTAGTCCCAATCCAGCATAAAAAATTGTCCACGAAACCGTATTTTCAGTTATGGTCTTTCTCTTCAAACTTAGCACTGTCAAGGCTGCCAGGGGAACTAGCAACAGCATTATGTATAGCCTAAAAGATATAGCGAAGATACCATACAAAATCGAGCAGATAATAATTAGAACCTTTAAACCGTTTATTCCATAACTTGCTGGAATTGTCTTTATGCCGAACATCTTGTCACCTTCCACGTCGCCGATATCCTTTGTCGCTTGCAGGCCCATAACCCACAAGAAAGCCAAAATCGAGTATTGCCACGCCGTTTCCATGTTGCCGAAGATACTCCAGACAGCATACATCGGCAGGAAACCTCTAGAGATTGCCATCCATCCAGTGTTAATAAGAGGGTGTACTCTTCGCGGACTAAACGGCGCCAACGAATAAAACACAGCAAAGAACAACAAAGCCAAGACTGTTAAGCCGAAGAACGTGCTGATAGTGAAGGCCCTTGCTATCGAAAATATGGCTAGTAACCAAGATAATCCTAATGCCTCTTCTGCACTAATCAGGCCTGACGGTAAAGGACGATAAGGTTTCACGACCTTATCTAGTTTTATGTCGGCATATTGGTTTAAGCATTGACCTGCCCCTTGGGCTAATGCTAACGTTGCACCAACATATACAGCGGTTAGAAAAGTGTGGAAGCCTATACTACTTACGGGGGTTAAAACGCCGAATATTCCAGCCAGTAAAGGAGCTATCCACGTGAAGACGCGGCACAGTTGGACATAAGCAGCTAACCGCCCAAAGTATCTTCTGATTCTTGGGTATCCTTTTTTTATTCCATAATACTCGGGTAACTTAGGCATAGAGAAATTCATCCACTTTTCTAATGGTCTCCTCCTCATTAACTAAGTCATGTTCCCAAATTATAAGACATTCATATCCATGCTGATTAAAAGCTCTCACTCTTTTTTGGGCTTCTTCTTCCTCATGCCAATAATCACCAAATACTTCTAGAACTTTTTTCTCTCTCTCAGTGTGAACGTGACCTTTTATAAATCTCCCTTGTCTATCTCTTTGTAACACTACTTGTGTTCCTCAGCGTACTGTTTGAACCATGAATATTTAATTTGGCCCCAACCGTAAGTGTTGTCTTTTCTCAGTCCATATTTCTCACAGATTTTGAAAACCAGACCTGTGTTCAGCTTAACTTCTGGCAGCCGCTTCTTAAAGAGTTGAATTGCCAGCGCCATAAGCCCTGTCACATGAGGGGTAGCCATTGAAGTTCCTGACAATGGGGAAACTGCATTACCTAAATAGTCTCCCATGTGATCAAGATACGTGTCCAATGTAATTCCAGAGTATATGTTTACTCCAGGAGCCACAACTTCTGGTTTAACTCGCCCATCTGGAGTTGGTCCTCTGCTAGAGAATTTTGCAATATTTCCATTAATGTCTACGGCTCCGACACTTAACACGTTGGGTAGGCTTCCAGGTGCTGAAGTGGTTGCTGTATCAGGCCCTTCATTCCCTATGGCAACACAACTGATTATGTTATCTTTTATTTCTTCGAAAACAGGAAACATTGGATCTTCAGCTGGGTCTTTTGTTGGTGTACCACCTAAACTCAAGTTAATTACTTGTGCACCCCATTGAGCAGCATATTCAACCCCCTTGATAACATCCGATGTGTTACCCATTCCTGCGGCACCCCTTAAAACCTTCACTCCTAAGCCTGTGGCCCTTGGTGCAACACCTATAAGTTTCAGTCCAATTAATCGAGGGATATATTCGCTTCCAAGCGCTGTAGTTGCAACATGACCCCCATGACCATTTTTATCACTTACTTCTTCAATAACTGTGTGCCCTGTTACTCTTCCGCTGAGTTGCGGGTGGCTCTGATATCTAGGGCTGGACTCCGTATCTACTATGCCTATTTTAACGCCTTGCCCGTCGTAGCCTTCAGCCCCTGCTATGTCAGCTTCAAGAAGCTTTCTAGACTCACTTGTAGGAACCCATTCTGGTTTGCGTAATGTCAATGCTCTATGGGCTCTTACCTCAGCCAGTCTAACCAACAAACGATGGATAGGATCAAAAGTTATTCCTGCGCCTCTTATCTCTGGAATCCGAACTTCGCGATCAAGATAGACTGTTTCGACAAAGTTAAGCTGTTTTATTTCATCAATCACTTCGCTTGGTAGTATAGTGGCAAACATGCTGAAGCGTGGAATTGAAAGGCCTGTGAATGCGAAGTTTGAAAGTAAATGGCTTTTAAGTTGAGATAGAGAGTCTTGCTTCACTTTAATGATCACAGGAGTAGCAACACAACCCTGCATGGCCTGTTCTAGCTGACGGGTAACTTTCAACTACGTCTCCCTCTTTTTCTTCCTGAGAGAATATTATCTACCCGTTTTTCAATTCTACGTCTGAAAGGGCGAGGTACGGCACTCTTTGTTGTTTCCTTCAGCTCCTCAACGGTTTCCCTCGCTTCTTTCGTAACCCCCTGAACGTCCGACTTAACCTGCTCTATTGCTTCTCTGAGCTTACTTTTCCGCTCCATAAACTATCCCATTCTTTTAAATACTTCGTTTAATAGAATAAGCTTTTGGTGTTATTGTGCCAGAAAAAACAAAGGAAGAACTCTCAGAAGAAATAAACAAACTATTGGGCACAACAATAGATTTTGAGAAGCTCACGAAAGATGACCTCACAACATTGAACGAAGCACTCATAAAGTTTAAAGAAGCAGCAGAATTTCCACTCCCCTTGCTAGATAAACCCATAGGTCAAATATTAGACAAGAGATTTGGCAATAAATCTCTCGGGGAAAGTAGCCTTAGAGACCTACTTGGACTACCCAAGGAAGGCGGCGGTCTCTTTGGGTTCGGCATACTTTCACGACGGTCTCTAAAGGGAGAGACAAAAGAAGAACCAAGTCCAAATCAGAAACCTGCTGATTGAGAGAAAACCTTTAGTATCTTCAGACCTAATAGATAAAAAGAAGGTGCAAAAAAAGAATGAGCATAGTTGAGGATCTCCTAAGTTCATGGGGCATAATCATAGAGGGGCCAATCCGCAAAAGTGCCAGAACGCTGCTCGGCGAAGCCCTACGTGTTCCAGGTGCACAATTTCCAATCTTAACATGGGCTAGAAAACGGCTTAGAAGATAAAGCCTCACATACCTCAATCAATTCTTTTTCTCGTGAGGTATCGTGATACATAAACCTAAAAGTATTCTAGGCATCACCAACATCACTACACTAGACACCGTAGACCGTAATAATAAAGGAAAAGAGCATCAATAACCTTGGGCAATTAAAGAAAAAGACTTATTTGGTTTAAACAGGTAAAGAAATTTGGTGATAGTTTGGCTCCGGAACCTCCAGAGACCTTTCACGACTATTTGAAAGCGGTTTTGTCTGTAACATACCACAGAACAGCTGCCATGATGTCTTCACCAAAAGGCGTCGACGTCTTATACGAGGCAGCAAAATGGTGTTCCGAAAACACAGATCTAGGCGGCCATGTTGAGTGGGTAATACCAAAAAGGATGTTTGTCTGGCGTGGCGCCAATGTTTACAACATAGACACTTCTACACTTCGATTCATAGGTTTTGGAAGAGAAGTTGATAAATTAACAGGAAAAGGAACTTCACGGATAACGGTCATAACGAGGGTCGGTTGGTATAAAATGCACTTGGCTGCCGCTCGCATTCTAGGCTTGTCACCTGAACGATGGCCAGGCTAAACTTTAGGTCCAACTCTCCAAGTTCCCCATTGCAGACGCATCCAAACAAAAACCCATATGGGCGGATATATCAACATAAAAAGTGTTGTTTCCCAACCTATGATGCCTTGTATTGCCACTATAGAAGCGAGAAAGCAGAAAGCCTCATTGAGAACACATCTACCTAAAACTTTGTCTCTCTCCCATTTCAAATTCATAAGCTTCTTATATGGAACCCATGATACCAGATAGAAAAGAATACTCAAAACCCAAGCCAACGTAGAAGAATTTGAAACAACCAACACCAGAAGTAATAGAACCATGTGAAACGACTTAACTCCAAACGCAAAAGAACCTGCAACACGAGAGCAAATGAATTGATAGCCCACGTCAAGATTGGAAACTGTGCACTCAACCTTGCAGCCAAGTTTCCGCATAAAATTATTTTCTCGCGGCGCCTCCATATCCTTAATAAATCCTAGAACTGAGATCTGCACGAAAACTTGAAACCACGAGTAAACAGTGATCCACATTAGCACAGGGCTAAAGTTGGAAGTTGTCGAATAATAGGATATAGTTGGAAGAATACCCCATGCAAAAGACACACCTAGAACTGCAAGAGGAGTTACTTTACTGAAATAATCATACACGAAACCGCCACTAATTCCTAGAATTAGAAAAAAAGTAGGAAGAGGCTGCAACTTAGTTAAGTACGCGGCAAAAAAACAAAAGATAACCATCAAATATTTATCAATCTCATCTGCCTTCCTAAAGTTGATTGTCCCCGTCACGAGCGGAAAATGCTTCTTTCTCGGATCTACCAAGTCATAGGGTAAATCTGTTATGTTGTTGTGAATAAAACCGCAGACATGATAAAAAACTCCACATACAAACCACAAAAAGAAGGGTATAGACAGCACAGTTCCTCCAGCTATTAAATAACCTCCAACAAACAGAGCCGTTGTTAATCCTGCCGTATGAACTCGAGCCAGCTCAATCCAATGGCGAAGCATCTAACCAAACCTTGTCAGAATCTTCTCAAGGAAGGCTCTATGGTTTATAAAGGCTTGTGCAAGATTTCTAGTCTCTTTGGAGAGTTTTTTAGAGCCCCGGGCTACCGGTCTAACACTTGAAAGATCAACATTTCCCGTTTGAACAGCATCTGTTAATTTATTCAATGCCTCAACAAGTTCCCGCGCTGTTTTATCCCACTGTTCTCCACACTTAAGAATCTCATCAACACGCTGCTTCATCTCAGCACGCAGCTTCCCAGATAACAAATCACCAAATATGGCCATACTTTTTAACTCCTAATCATTGGCTCTATGATATCAACATGTCCATCTTCTTTAGCGCAATCCCTGCATAGCCAAGGACTTTGATATATTTGGCCATTAGACTTCAATTTGACCAAGAAACTTTTTTCGTCGTATTCCTTTCCACAATGTTCACATTTTGCCATTCTCTATTTCTCCTTGCCGATAAAACCGACAATGACAAAAAATCTTTACTTTTTTAACATCTTGAGTGGTTGCGGTTCCAAAACAGCTAAGGTGGTTCTCCATCATTCCAACAACTCCTCAAACTTTTTGTCAACAAAAGTTTTTATCGCAAAAAGTAAATCCCAAACATTTAGCGGATTCCAACATCCTCTATCTACTTCGTCACCTAATACTTTTAGTTCTTCTTCAACATCAAATTTGAATTGTTGTAATTTCTGGAGCTCTCTGAGCGATTCACGGATTTCTTCGGGTGTAGGAATTTGATAGTCTGTCGTGTCAATGTAGTGAGCGCCCCCTAAAGTTGTATCTTCAGCAGGCACCCAAACCAAAACGTATTCGTTCTTCCCGATTTTCTTTCTTATGTCTTTACCCATTGCTTTTAACTCCTATTAACCAAAATCTTAAGCTTATTGAAGAACCTCTCTACGACTTTAAATCTTTGAGCTCCTCACCTTTCGGTTCTTCTGCATACCAGTCTTCAATGCAACCATCCCAATGCTTTAGGAATGTTTCGACCTGTTTTTTGGTAAATTTTATGACAACACTCATTCGTTTTCCTCTCCATTGAGAACATGCCAGAGTATTTCGTCCCAAAAGAGAATTACAAAGACAATCTTTGTTAAAAGACCCTTTGTATTAAAAACATATTCCATGAAAGGATACTTCAAAAGTACATCATCCGTCCTGTATCTTTATTTTCGGGATGATATTGCGCTATGCCCAGTCTAACCGCGCAGCCAAGACATAACCACTTTCTTTTTTCAGGTTTTTCTTGAATTATCCAATTTGTGAGAGTTTCATGTTCCCTTGTGACGCCACATTCTTCGCAAGCATTTGGTTTGAGTAGTTGAAGGACTCTAAGAATAACTCGCAAGTCATTTCCAATGTCTTCATAGCATTCGAAAAAGCGGATAACGCCCTTCAACGGCGTTATTACGCAGTGTGAAATATCGTTATGATGCGTGGCATCTCCATATTGAAAAATTCTAGTTCCGCAATATCCATAGCAAGCACCTGAGTAGCCTTTATCCAAATTTTCCTTTGTTCCCATCAAGGTGAGGTGAATAGGTTTGCAGCCTTGTCTATCGGGGCAACAGTTAGGTCTGAGAGCCTCACGAACTTCAACAGTCACTTGGTCTTGAAGCCCCAAAGGCTTGAAGGAATAGGCATAGTTAAGCTTTTCAAACTCCATTTCGTTTAATTCTCCTCTTTAATTTTTAAGTCCTCTTCAGATGTTGGGGCATAACCACAGAAGCCCGCGAAGAAGTGTAGCAAGTTCTCCTCAGTGTATTTCCCTTGTTTATAAGCTTGGAAAGCACGCTTCAGAGCCCAAAACTTTTCTCTCTCTTCTTTTTGCGAAAGTGATTCACACTCTTTTCGCACTTTCTCCTCATCGGCTTTAGTCCAAGTTTTCCACCAAGGACCATCAAAGCCTTCGTCGCTTATAGAGTCACAGCAATGTTCTAGATACCCTTGATATGACTCCCCATCTGTTCCGCTAAAATAAGATTCAAAGAACCCTTTAAAGAATTCCCGATATTTTTCAGGGTCACCCCAATATCCATGCCGTCGGAGTTCCCAGACGAAATCAGCCCAAGCCTGAGTTCTATTTTTCTTTTCTTCGTGTGGTCTACTCATTTCGTTTAATTCTCCCTTCTCTCTTCAACCATCAACGTATTATTGTAAATATATGCGTAGGCGTTCTGAAACATAAATCGGATTAGTTTGTCTTCACTTCTCTCCGAAGATGCCTGAGTTGGTCGTGTCGATATTACTCCATCTAAGGTTTTTTCTGCTACAAGTTTTCCTTTAGCATAGATTTTTGTTTCACCAGTGACATTATTGAATGTGATATACGTCACTTTTTCCCAGCTATCTACTTCTGACATTTCGTTTTCCACCTCTTTTTCCCATAAGATATTCGCCAATATGGTCAACATTGTCTGGATTTAAAACAAGACACGCCATCTTTCGTTCATTAAGAAGTTTAATTGTTTCTACATCCGTTATCTCTTGAGCCTCAAACTTCCATCCCCGCCATGATTTGTCAAAAGAATCTCTGTACATAAAAGGTTCAGGCTTAGGTTGATTTAATACACGATAGAATTTATCGCCAATCATGACATTGCAGCCTGAAGGAATGTTTGTGAAGGGAATATTTGCTTGAACATGCTCTTTAGCAGGCTCAGAGAAAATGAACCTATTAACTGATTTGAATGCAATCATTTTTTCACCTATTTAATGAGTATTGCGAGAACCAGTTTTTCGTTTTCTAGGTCTTGAATCTCTAAGACACTCTCATATTTTAGGCCGTACTTTTTCCGAATAGCATACGGTATTGTTATACGTCCTTTACTATCAATCTTAACTCTAGGTCGGATACTCACGTTTTCCCACTTTACCACTATCCCATTTAGAATAGAAGTTCTTAAGGCTTTCCTTTATGGCTTTAGAGATGGAGTGTGTGGGATTTTTTTCCGTCATGTACGGTTATACAGTCTGCGTCGGGCTCTCGCTTCATGGTTAATGACTTGATCTTCTTATCCATCTCTTTTAGTTCCTTCATTGGCAAGGCTGTAAGCGCCTCTTGAAGAAAATCGGTCATATTGCCATCTTTCATAAGTTCCTTGCTTATGCGCTCTGCCATTTCAAGTTTTGGTGCTTCAAGCTCTTCTATTATCTTGTCTAGCGTAGTCAACGCATCCTCATCAGGCAAAAGCTCAAGAATCCGTCTAAGTTTATCAAAGAATGCCTCATCAAGTCTTCGATACCATACTGCAGTACCTTTTTCATTCACTAATTGAATGTGTTTTTCATTCATCATTCGTATCACCTCTATGCTATTTTTTCGAGTATGGGTTTGAGTTTGCCGAATGATGGTGCCTCTTTAACGTTGCTCCATACTGAACGCATAAACTGCAACGCACGTGGCGTGCCGCCTGCAGCGCTGTAGCTGTAATATTTAACTTTTCCAGTTAACCATGCATCAAACAAGTCCCACGGCGTGTTTGTATCAGGTCTTTTACCCAGAAAACACCATACTAAGGCTCTTTCCCAAACTCTAATTTCGTCATCAACTGTTTTAGGGTTCTTAACGACCTTAAGTACGCCACCTTCTACCCTGAAAAATACCTGAATCTTAACATCACGCAGTGATTCGTCGGTAACGTCTAATTCTATGGTGCGACCGCCTGGAAACCCATATGCTTTTTGGATGTCTGGAATGCCAATTTCTGTGTTGGAAATTTCAATGACGGCAGCCAAGATTTCAACCATGACATCACGTGCAACTGCCTTTAGTCGTTCTTTTAGCCTGTCAACGAAGCTGACACCTACGGGCTTCGCTGCTAAAATCTTTTCAACGCCCTTAACTATTGGTTGTGCTAGTTGCTCGGGCAGAAACGGTTTGCCTTCCAATATACCTTTGCGAATGGTCATAGAAAGAGGGATTGATCCTAAAGGGTCAACCTCGTACTCTTTGCATAAGGCCTCGAGATCTACGTTACCGAAGACTTCATAGGATGTTCCATGCTCACAAGTGAACTCGGACATGTTCTTAATGACGCCTAAAACTGGGATGCCTTCACTTTTATGTAGTTGCAGCATCTTACGAGCTGATTGAACATGAGCTGGCTGCACAATAATAATGGAGCCAAGCAAGTTCGGTCCAAAATTTGTAAGTAATTCTAGAAACTCGTTATGAACACCTGCAGGCATATCGATTATTGCCGTCTCTGCTTTCCAGTTCGAATGCATTAGAACATCGCGTAGAATTTGAGCATATTCACTTGCATCCATACTTACGGGTCTATCTCCACTTACTGCTGCCATGGAGAAGAATTCTATACCATTTACTGAAAGAGGTGTAAAAGACTCCGTTGAAACTTCAATTTGATTTTTAACACCTAATAACTCTGCGGCATTAGGGTTACTTAAATCAGCGTCAATAAGTGCAACAGAACCTTTCTGCTTTGCAAGTTCATGAGCCAAGTTTATAGCGACAAGAGTTTTCCCTGTACCACCCTTTCCGCTCAATACTAGAACGTAGTTCACTCTTCACCCTCCTAAAGCACCAATGTACCATCATTAAATTTAATATTAAGGGGCAGTGTTACTTTTTCACAAGTTACTGTGCCCTCTTTTTGAGGGAAATTTAAATCAACCCTAATGACGTGCGGACAAGTTGGCTTCTGCTGAATAAAGCTACCAAGACAATGGTACACTGGAACATCCTTATTCTCTTTAGGACATAAAACCGTCGGACATTTTGATTTTTCCATCATCAAACTCTCCTTATTGCTCAGTTACCCATCCTCGGTTTCTTAGCCTCTCGAATATGCCTTGCCCTGCACCTGGTTCAACTACTTTCTCTCCTGGAGCTCCAGGGAAGAGAATTCTACCACCTTCCTTGACAATTACTTCAATGGGCTTTCTATCCTTGATAGTAGTTGCGGCTTCACTCAAGCCTTGACCCAATATTCGAAAGCTATCTTCCTTGTAACCTTCCACGGTCCTAGCAGAAGTTGTTTGCCGTATGGTATCTTCGAGATGTTTGAAACGTTCATCTTCCTTTTTCTCTCTTTCATGTTCATCTTTGACTTCCTTAACGGCTGCCGCTGCCGCATCTACTGCAGCTTTATGAACATCTTCAGCTGTTATAGGTGGTGTCTCTGGTACAGCAGCAGGCTGAGGAGCTTCTTGTCTGACAATCTCTCTGATTTTAGCTTCTGTTAATTCTGAACCAAACATTGCCTTATACTCCTTTAATTTCTTTAACACTCTCTCTTCTGCATCTTCCCTAGGGGCAAACTGAGCAGCCTGACTCACAGGTACACGAATATGCTTCATCATCGGCTGACCATCCTCATTTACTATCACTTGACCTTCCTCATTTTTAATAGGCTCATAAATGTCAACAAACTGTTCAGAGCCAGGTTCTTTTGCCCTTTCCCCTAAAGCAAGGCGAAGTTCCTCTCTTACTATACTGCGTGTGTCTGATGGTGGCGGGGGTCCATAACCAGTTGGTGCAGGCTGACCGGATACCATACCAGGACCTTGTTGCTGTTGCTGCTGAAAAGGCTGCTGAAAAAAAGGCTGCATGAGAAATTGGGGCTGTACTGAAGTTTGTGTAGCTTGAACGCCAAACACAGGAGGCAGCTGTAATTTTCCACCACCTTCTTGCACGGCCTTATTTAAAGCGAATGAATATTTTGACGCGATAATGTTTGCTGTCACTGTAGTGATTCCTCGCATACTCTGTAGAATATAAACAAGTTCAGTAGGTTGCAAACCACCTTTCATTTTGGCCCAATCCATGACTTCCTCTTTCACTTTGGGGTTTACGTCAGGATGCCTGCTCAATATACCTTCAAGAATGCTATTGACGTCAAGCTCGGTTTTATATACCGATTCCTTTGCTCCGGGAGGAGCCTCCTCCCTTGGTTTTTCCTTGTCCTCTCGTATTTTTTTGAGTCTAGATATTCTGCCCTTAATTCTTCCTATGTCGAGCTTGCCCATCCCCAACGACTTAGATAAAACATCTATGTTTGCGTTTAGGTCTTCTTCGAAGATTTGTTGTACAATCTTTTCTTTAGGGAGATTCTGTTCTTGGAGGATTTTAATTTGTTCTTCGAGGGTTATTCCGGGCTCTTCTTCGTGTTCGCTCAAAACTGTCACCGAAAAACTAAATTATCTTCGAAGAGCATAAAAGTCTTTCCTAGGGTGAGAAAATGGGAGCCGCAAAAAAGGTTCTGATAATCGGCGCTGGTCCTTCGGGATTAGCATGTGCTGAGGAAAATTTAACACGTAACTGGACCTATGACGTAACCATTGTGGATAAGAAGTTAAAGATTGGTGAGAATCCGCGATGTGCGGGCGGAGTCGGGTTTTGGATGGCTGAGAAGGTTGATGTTTCTATTCCGGAGAGCTGTATTGTTGCTAGGATACGGAGGATTTGTATCTATGGTCCTGATGGGAATTGTTGTGAGTTTAGAGGTGATAGCGATTACGGGTATATTCTGAATCGTGAATTATTTGAGCAAGATATGGCCAAGAGAGTTGAAGGGCTAGGGGGCAAGTTTCTTCTAGGGCATGGTGTTTCCGTGGAGGGGTTGAAGTCTTATCACGAATATGATTATATTGTAGGCGCAGATGGTTATCCATCTACGGTGGCTAAGTGGGTTGGCGGTCCAGAGCCGCAAGCTTATGATGTTCACCACTGTTTTCAAAAAGAGATACTTTGGGACTGGTTTCCAAAAGATACCATTGAGATTTATTTTGGGTCTAAAGTAGCGCCTAAGGGATATCTATGGCTTTTTCAATCTGGAGAGGGCAAGGTTAGAGCAGGTTTGGGAACGCCACTCTCTGAGAGGGCTAACCTTCTTGGATTATTGGATAGTTTTCTTGAGAGACAAGTCTATGATTACGAGGAAATTAACGTTGTTTCCAAACTGATTCCAACGGCACGTCCGAGAGCTACAAACGTCTTTTTGAGAGGCAAAGTTGGCTTTGTCTTAGTTGGTGATGCAGGGTTATTCTGTGATCCGCTAACTGGTGGCGGAATTATACAAGCAATAGCTTCGGGGAAAGCTGCAGGTAGAGCCCTAGCGGAAGGTAAACCATTAAAATACGACCAATACATCAACTGGTTAAGAAAACAGAATGGACGTAGATATCGCCTGAAAAAGGTTCTCTACTCGTTTAGTGACGAGGACTTGAACGAATTGATTCAGACTATGAAAGGATTTACTCCTAAAACAATGTCCATTGGAAAGGAACTCCGTCGCGCAGTCATCCGTTTGCTATGGCGCAAACCAAGTTTATTTAAGAAGTTTTTCAAATATCTTCGATAATAAATCGAGAAAAAAGGGATAATTTATGGCTCCTTTCAAGTAGGCGAGGGTGTCGGGGTTGGTGCTTTATTTCTTGAGGCTATAGCACCAGAAATTCTATTTCCAAACACGTCTATTCCTGCGCCGCTCAAGAAAGCTAAGAGGTATTCCCAGGGTCCAGCAGTTTCCAAGGTTGAGAATCCTAGAGCTGAAATGACACCAGCGATTATGGCACGAAGTATTGATGCAGTGAACTTCCTTGGGACGAAAGGTTCACCAGAATCAAGCCATCCTAATGCAGCCGAGAACAACGCTCCCAATATTGACAGAAGCGCTAAGAGCAATATGTTGATGTCAGTCATTAAGTTTCTCCATATTCTATTTAGTTGGATAGTCTTAAAAGGGTTTTCGACAGAAGTATATGTGGGCATCTAAGGAAATAAAAAGGGAGCAATGGGGATGCTTGGGCGACCAGGGAAAAAAAAGAAACAGCATAGTGGAGATAATCCTGGTCCTGAATATGTTCCAAGGACTTTTTGTGATGAACGCTTCCAGCGAGTAGTTGATAAGCTCACATCGATAGAGAAGAAGATTGATGGATTCATAAGTGAGAAAAAAGAGGAAAGCCATACCTTGCGAAATGCCGTTGTAACCCTTGTTATAGGAGCAGCCCTTGCTCTACTAGGGTATGCCCTTGGCAAAATGTAGGAATAATTTTTAAAGAGAGAAGCTCAATCTATTTAATGGTGAGTCAGTGACCGAAGTTCTTGAGCGTAAGCCAGTCCGAACCTATCTGAAAGAAAGAGAACCTCTTATACCGCGCCCAAAAATTATCGACATGCTCAATCTAAGCGATTTAAGCTTCGCTCAAATACCCGCCGTAGATAGTGTCTCTCCCGCGAACGCAATAGAAGTTGTTGCAGGTTCATCATGGGCACGTGGCCTAGCTGAAGGCGTATGTGGACCCGGCTATGCAGGTTTCAGTCCTGGCAGCCACGAGTTTGACAGTTGCGTGTTCCATGTTAGCCATAAAGTCGCGGCTCGAGTGTTAGGCATGACTTGGACACCCCCGCCAACTCCACCTGCTGCGCTTCCAACTCGAAGACCAAGGAGAGGATAGAAATGGCGGGTATTCTAAAAGAAGGACCAATACGCAAAGCACTACGAGAGAGAAAACCCCTAAAACGTTCACCTGAAGAACGAGAACCTGGATCGAACAGTGTAGACATAAATGCGTATGTATCAAAAATTCGTTTTAACTTGGCCCGTAAAACCATTGATGTCTATGGCAAGGATGGAAAGTTAATCTGGGGAGTGATTGACCAATACGCCGTCCGACCATAGGTGATAGAAATGGTTCTTGAAGATGGACCAATACGGAAAAGGTTGAGAGAGGGAAGGTTGCTAAAGCAATCATCTAATCCAGGGAATGCAGAGACTTCTAAGATATCTAGAAAGGTTCTTACGGACCTGATATTTGACGAGGAGAAGGCACACATAGATTATATGCAGTTAGCTGCCAACCCTGTATTTAATGGCCTCCAACGGAATTGGGTTCTTAAAATAGCTGCCGATGAGCAAAATCATCATGAGATTTTGACAAAAATCCTTCATGTGTTAGAGGGAGAAGGAAAAGTTGTCTGATGCGGAGTATGAGGTAAAGCAAGCGCTTGAACATATGCAGAAGGCTTACGAAAAATCAGGCACTCTTTTACCTGGTATTCGCATGATGATCTGGCGTGAAAGGTGCAGAGTAGAAAACGTAGTATGGTACGTTAAAAGGAGAGGAAAAAGTGCTTAAAGAAGGGCCTCTTAGGAAGTTACTGCGCGAACGTAAAGGGTTCTTTTCTCAGGCAGCCATTTATCCGCCAGTCGACAGAGAATTAGAGGCAAAACGAGAGGCTAAAAAGAGAGAATGGAAAGCGAAAGGCTATCCGGATGGGTTAATTGAACATGCCTTAGTTTTGGCTGACAGCTGGGTTTCTAGTATTGCTGATGCATTCAGTGCGGGAAAACCAGAAGTACGAGAAGCCATAATTAGAGGCTCGTATGATAAGGCTCTTTCTGTAGGTGAAAACTGGATAATCGCCATGCTGAAATAGTTAAAACTCTTATAAATAGAAAAAGCTATTATAGAATTGACCAGCCATGAGTGAAGAATGGTATCCAGGTAAACTGATAGTAGAAAGGCTTAGAACCTCAAGAACTCCTGCGGGAGGCGGAAGATACCTTAAGAACTTTCCATTGCTGTGCACGGTTAGAAATAGGATAAACACGTTTCTATCACGCCTTTAAAAGGGATATGAAATGAATGCGCAAGATAGAATGGAATTGACGGCGCTCTTGCGTAAACGTGTTGCTAGTCTTCCAGAGGGACCTTTTAAACATAGAATGGAGACGCGGGTTAAGCTGCTTGACGAGGTGCCTCGTGAAGCTTGGATTGCTCTGGCACTTGTTTTGTTGGCTATGCTGGGAATGTGGGTTTACACTAAATGGGCTTGGCGTCCTCTAAGAGCATTAATGGTGATATAGATGG
>Ga0315280_10005956_pt1 | contig 17074 bp, 20 predicted proteins | sample YL17G06_40_MG_FD_203697 | JGI IMG/M metagenome (GOLD analysis project Ga0315280, IMG submission 203697) | Sediment microbial communities from Yellowstone Lake, YNP, Wyoming, USA - YL17G06_40 | ecosystem: Environmental > Aquatic > Freshwater > Lake > Sediment | place: USA: Wyoming | collected...
TTAACAAGATCTATTTTTATATCCTGATTTTTTCTATTCTCTAAATTAATTACTCTTGTTTGTGGCTCATAACCAAAAGCTGTTATTGTGCACACATAATTACCAGCAGGCATAGTTTCCTTAAAAATTCCCTTTACTGGATACTGCCCCTCGCATTGAATTGTAGCATCAGCAGGGCTAGCTTGTATTCTTAATGTTGCAGATCCGCCAAGATCTTTTTTTAATTTTGCCTTTAGATCCTTCTGCGCCTCGCTGATTATAAAATCTTGATAAGCTAATCCATCTTTTTCCATATCATAAGCGCCTATCTCAGTAAGCACATCTTTTTTCTGCTCGATAATATCAGCTGTTTCATTTCTGGTCTTGATCATCTGATCTAAAATTCTTGCTGCGCCCTCGTTATCTCCCTCATTCATCTTCTTTGATAACTGATACTGCAAATTTTTCCATTCGTTATCTTTCTGATTTAAAGGAAGTGTTGCCTGTAATGGAGTCTTGCCCTGCATCTCTGCAACACTATCTCTAGCGAATATACGCATATTAAAGTAATTAGGAATTTCTGTCAGAGCGAATGTTCCAAATAAAACAGTTTGTAAGGGCTTTGTTTTTATTTCTTTTACAGCTGCGCCTAAAATTCCTTTGAAGAAACTTCCGATAGTTTTTTTCTCACTTGCGGTTACTGCTGTTTTAATTCCTGCTTCACCTGCTTTCTCAACAGCTTCCTTAGCTACTGTTACAGTTGCTTTCTTTCCAATATAAGCCCCTGCTTTTTCTAAAACTAAACTACCCCAACCCAATGTCAAAGCTGAAACTGTAAAATCAAAAGTTTCCCCTGCTGTCGGCAGATCTCTTTTATTTCCGGATAGATCCTTTCCTAAATTCATAACAGCCAAGAAATTTAATGTGTCTGAATTTTTAACTATTGTTGGAATATCCCTTTCTGTTATATCCATTCCGGTAGTTTTCTTTAATAATTGATTTGCTGTATTAATTGGAGTTGTTCCCCTCGCTATTGCTAACGGCGCAATGGCATACAATAAAACTTCACCGCCAACCTCTTTTATTTTATCTGTCAAAGTTTCTGCAAGAGTTTTCTTTGCTACTACGGTAGTTTCTAATTTCTTCTGATCTGCTGCGGTTGTTATTTTATCCTGCGTGCTTACTGCATTATTTACAGCATTTGTAACAGCGCTTACAGCACTCGAAGCAGCACTCGAAGCAGAGCTCGCTATTGCGCTAGCTGCCGAACTTACTGCATGACTTGCACTCGAAGCCGCGCTTGAAGCTGCCGAACTTGCTGATGATACTGCCGAAGAAACTGCTGATGAAACAGATTTGACCGCTGATGAAACTGCTGATGATACTGCTTTGGCTGCTGAACTAACTGCTGAACTTACGCTGCTTACCGCTCTTGATACAGCGCTTACCGCTTTTGAAAACCATCCCATATTTTACTTCCCGTATGCTGCTTTTAAATTATTTAAGGCATCAATATCTTTTAACAGCTGCGCTTCCAATAAAGCAACATTTACTCCAGCACTTTTAGCCTTAGCTATTTCTGCCTTTGCCAATGCTATCTTTTTTTCTGCTTCCGCTATCAATGCCTTTATATCCAAATTTGCCATAATCATTCACCACCTTTTAATTTCAACTGAGGACTTACCCAACCAGCAAGCCCAGCAATTGCAGCAATTACCGTCGATAATATTATCCCATCTATGCCTTTTAACAAAGCAATTATTTCTAATACTGTTATGCTGCAAATTGCATATATTACTATCTTATAATTTATTTTCACTTGACTTCACCTCTTTCTTAAAATTGTTAATGATACACCATCAGTTTTTAAGATTGTATCAACATTCGCAACACTCTTTGCATGAACTTTTATTGTTAGATCATTGTCAGGAAGATTTGTAGTTATTGTTTCTTCCTGCGTTACCATATCATCAACATAAAACTTTGCAGATGTCGCGCTCAATTCTATCCTTACATGAATATATTTATCCTGCGTCAAAGTTATAGCGGTTAATTCTGCTTCTGTTTCACCGACGCCATCACCACAAACAGCATATAATTTATTATCCTTAACTCGAAAATAAGCTCCATCTTGATTAGCTGTAAAAGGCGCTGTCGCACTAGGCATTAAGCCAAACTCAAAAACTGTTCCTGTTACATTAAAAGCATTTAAATTTATTGCCATAGTCAAAATCGGATAATCATTAATGTTAGTTATATTTCCTGTTGTTGCATTAAATTTATGGCGCATGCAGCTTAAATTATTTGTAGTTGCTCCTGTTGATAGTTTTACAGAAATATGCCCTGCTTCAAGAGTAACTATCGGCGCAGATCCCCCACTTGTTTGTGCAGTATCGTAACATTTTGTAACAGCATCACCAATAAAATTACAATCATGCGTGATCTCATCAGTAAAATCAGTTATGTGATCATCATTCCAATCAATGGCCTGCCCTGTATCCAGCGTCGCTACAATTCTTTTATGCCTGGTTGCTATTCTTCATCATCCTCTTTATGTTCTTCTTCATCATCACTTGGGTAACTAAAATCATCCGGATCAAATACCTCATCAGTTTTTTCCCACTTCAATACCATCGGTCAAACCCCCATCTTGAAGTATACCCCCAAGTCCATAAAGCTTCTGGTGTTGTGCTTGCTATCGTTTGTGTCAATAAATCTAATTTCGCAGCAACTTCCGGCAGGGCCTTGTTAAGTGCATCAAGAAAAGCACCCTCTATATCTTCTTTTTTAATTACTTCATATACAGGATTTCCCTTTGTTTCCGGAGAAATTTTTATAATTCCCATTTAATCAGCATACTCCTCTTTATAGACTATTCTGTTTAGCCTTAAATATTTTTCTGTTATAGCAGTATTTTTTATAAAAACAACAATGTAATGAGTCTTGTCCTCAGGTGGGTAAATATCATTAGTCTGTAATAATTTCCATGATCTATCTACTGATTTTATAGTCGGTAATCCAAGATAAGAAATAACTTGAGGCAAAGGCTTGTAATAAAATTTATTATAAACTATTTTATATTCATACATTAAAGTTGGATCAATGGTTGCAACCTCTACTCTTTGCTGTGTGTTTCCATCCGCCGATGTAAGAAATATCTTTGGTATATTATTCACGGTTGCGATCATAAAACCACAATGACTTTCAACCATGTCATATGTCGGATCATTCTTTGATTCTTTAAAACCCCAAAATGCCAAAACATTCTCTTTAGTGTTTACCCTCAGCTTAAATATCAATTCCCCATAATGAGGGTTTGCAAAAATCCCCTTATAATTCAAAAATGCTGATGATAGAGAAGTTACTCCTGCTGATACTTTTATATCCGCAGGCTTGTAAAGTATCTCCCCTGTTCCGACGATTTCTTCCTCAAATTGATCAGTAGATAAAAAAGTATCATAAAAGTATATTTTCAAATCCTCAATATCTAAAGGCGTTGCCATGTTTTATAAAAAAAAGAAAAGTAAAAGAAATAGATAAATCTTTCTAATTCCGAAAACCTACTTACAGCTGCTTACGCAGTGCAAGCAGATACATCGTAATCGAAGATTGTGTCAGCCAAAGTCATTAAATAATAAGGCTTTAAACCCCTATCAATAAATGCTTTAGTTGCAATGCAAGCTTCTTCAATAGCAGTTCCACCAGCGTGCTTTCTGCTTATACCATATAGTTTCCTAACATAGGATAAGTAAAAAGGTGCTTCAATGGAGTGAACTCCCCAAATGTCAAGTTGCGCTTTACAGGCTGATTCTTTAGCTACTAAAAATGCAAATTGATCAGTTGCTTGTTCAACCATAGAATCTTTCAAAGCGTCAATTCTGTTTTTTACAACATCACCGACGATTTTAGCTGTATATTTAGTGATTCTTCTAGATGCATCTCTAACCATGTGTTCTCACCCCCTTTTGTTTTTTTTCACTTGTAAAGATAAGTTTTTTTCCACTTGTAAAGATAAATTTATTAATAAATCTCATAGTGCCTAATGAGTGCGTGCAAGTATATAATTTTTTTCCACTTGGTTTTTTACAGCCCCTTAACAAACTAGGGAATAATACGGGGGTAGTCCCGTGTTTTATTGCCAATTTTCTTAAATGTGCTGGCTAAAATATAAAAATCAATGCTTTAAACTGCTTTTTTTGGTGTATAATAAACTATACATGCGACAAAAAAAATTCACTCAAAAACGCCGTGATTTCGTTCGTGTGTTAGTTCGAGTGTAATATCGAACCATACTACAAAAAGAAAATATACATAAAAATAGAGGCTTTTATAAAACTTTTTACCGGTTTTTGACTAAAAAACTAGGGCTTAATCCTTACATCAATAGGGGCGTTACCGTAGGCAAGACCAGAAAGCAGTTTAATTTCGATTGGGGGCGAGCGAAGCGAGCCCCCCATTTCCGTATTAATGGAAACCAAATTTAAGAAAACCCGAGCTTGCACGCTGTAGCGTGTTTGTATAAGATAATCTTATACGAACGAGGGTTTTCCCGAGTAAAACTTCCGCTGTAAAGCGTAACCCGAAAAGAGGAGGACGGGAGGTGAATTTTCGGGTTCGTATAACGAAGTTATGCGAGTTTTACTCGGCGTTAAATTTAGGTTTCAGGTGAAAAGTTATACTTTTCACCCAAGAGAAAAATGCGATAGCCAATATCTATAAAGTCGCGGAACAGCGACTGCGGGGGGCACGGCCTATATAGAGCGAGCCAGCAGGCGAGCGGGTCGATGTTACACTCGAATTAACACTCGACACTAATAATTGAAAAAAACAACGAATAGAATAACACTTTCCATTTTTGTTTATTGTATGTAAACTAAAGAAATTAGTTTACATTTGTTTTTCGTAAAATTTATAAAGAACTTTGTCATTCAAACTTGCATGTAGAATAACGCGTCTTGCAATCGTGTTATTCAATTCTAAATATTGTGTAGAGTAATACACTCTAATGTAAACTATAAATTGTAGTTTACATCATACACACACATTTACATTAAAGTAGTTTCGTTTCGACATTCCAGGATGAGCATAAAAAAAAAGAGCTTTATAAAAACCTTTATAATCTTTAAAAGTATTTTCTATCTTATGAGAAGCAACACTCAAAGAATTACAAAGTATGATAAAAAAATAGACAGTGGTGTTATCGGATCTCGCTACGATAAAGTTAAGGATCTTGCAGTATCAAAAGAAGCTGCTGCTTTACCTCATCAAGTAGAGCTCGAATTGAAAGTAAAAGAAATTATTACGAACGAACCCTCTATACAATATCATTTCTATATGCTCTTTGCGAAGCAATTTAATAAATGGGGTGATGATGAAAATAGAAATATTTTAATTGATAGATGGGTTACGCGAGGGCTCAATATTACATTACTTTTAGAAATAGCCTCAAAAATATTTAATTGGGAAAAGTCCCATTTATGGACATGGGATACTACTTCGGTATTCGATTGGGATAGATGGAACTGACAGGACAATTTAATTTCGATTTGAGAGGACAATTTAATTTCGATTGACTACTGTTCTTATAATAACTATTATACGAAACGAAAGGTATTTAAATAAGATAATCTTTATTAGATCTATCCTTGGGAAGAGATCACAATAACCCTTAAGGAAAGGATTACAATAACCTCTTCCCTCTAAAACATGGCACATGACAAAATCTTAAATCCTTTAGAAGTATTTGAAGAATTAATTAAGATTAGAGCTTTATTAGATGAAGATTTGCCTAAGGGAAAGCAAAGATTAACTAATTACATAAATGATATTAAGATGGGGTGTTTAGAATAGATGAAACCTATTGAAGCGAAAATAATAATTTTATTATCACAACTACATCCCATGAAAAGAAATATCATCTCTTTATCTGTAAAGTTAGACAAATCTTATGATTATGTTTCTAAATTATTAAATATAATGATAGAAAAAAGATTTATAATTGGCGAGATCCATGCAGGAAAGAAGTTTTTTATAATAAAGGATCAAGATTTAATCAAAAAAGCAAAAGAAGTTTTAAGCGAGGTGAAATAAATGGCAGAAGTAAAAGTAGAAAAACAAGGGGATTTATTTAGCTTTGGCCAAGAAATAAAAGATAATCTTCCGCCTATTGTAAAATTTGAGAACGACAAAAGAATAAGGTTAGACTTCGGCGATGATTTAGGCAGTGTAAGAAATACTGCTTTTGGCGATAAGCTTTGTTTTAATGTTACAAATTTAGACACAAAAGAAAAACAAGTCCTTATGATTTCCCACAAGGGCCTAATTTTGAAACTTTTAGAAGTTGCCAAGAAAAAAAAGAAAATAGGCAAGGTAGCAATAACAAGAACAGGCAAGGCAACAGCCACTCGTTACAGCGTCGAGGAATTAAAGTAACATGAAAAACTTTTTCGAAGCCATCTATAAATGCCAATTCTGCAAGTACAGATTTACTAACAAGTGTAAATTTTGTTATCATAAACATTCTCTTATAAAGCATTTAAAAGAGTGCCTTAATGTAAAAAAATGATACACTACTTTATAGACATAAACATCGGCAATCTAGTAAATTGTGTTTTAGTAGGTATTACCTGCTATCTAATTGGCTGGTACAGAGCTAAAACTTTATGATGGAACAGAAAAATCTTACATCAAAAGAGGATTTAAGACAGATAAGAATGCACCTGTTCATGCTGAAAGAACATCTATGGAAAGCACAAGGGCATTTTTCTCAATTAGAAAAACTTTTATTCAAGAAAAATCCTTAATTTCTGCATGAAACGCACATTATCAGAATTAGAACAGCTTATTTATCTCTGGAGAGAAGAATTTTATAAAGAAAACAAGGACTATTACACTGAAAAAGATTACAAGATGGCAGAGAGAAAATACATTAAATATAAAATAAAAGAGTGTTATAAAATAGAAAATGTATAAAATTGCTTACTCAAAAAATTACAAACCTGGACGCTGTGAGCTCTGCGGCAAAAATGTAGAACATTTAGAGCGCCATCATATAAGATACAAGCCTGAGATTACAAAGGATCTATGCCACGAGTGCCATTTTACAACGCATTATTTTCCTGAGAGATTACCAGAATTACATAAAACTATATTGCTTCATAAGATTATGAGCCACGACGAAGCAGTAGAATTTTTAAAACTTTATTCTAAAGACAGGGTAAAACTTGCTCTTACTTTTGCGCCATCAAGGAGAGATAGCATAATTAATTCATAAAAGTGTTGTTAATTTCCTAAATCTTTCACCTTCGAATATTTTCATTAATTCTTCTACTCCCATATATTTATCATAACCTCTAATTTCATCTGCACATCCATTGGCTTGATAAGGATTTCCTGCTGCACTTGTTCCACCTAACCAAACAGGGTTAGTAGTTTCGTTAGTTACTATTTTTATAAAAGGCTCTTCTATAATTCCGCCTATTCCATCCTCACTAATTACAACTAAACTTATTAAATTTTTATGTACTCCCCCATTTAAACTTAATGCACAAAAAATCCATTTGCCTTTTATTAAATCTATCATTTCCTTTGGTATAATAGTTATTGCATTCCAATTACTTCCATCGCTAGCTGCAATCCTAAAACCATCACTATTGTTTATGTACATTTTATATTCTGAAGCTTCAGGCGTTAAATCTTCGTCGCCTTTTCCTATCAAAAGATTTTCATTAGGCTCTTCAGCAAATGGCTCAAATCCCTTTATCCAGGCTATCATAGTTCGTGGCTGAGCCTCACCCCCTATTGATAATTTTAAATCATCATTATTCTCAACTCTAACATAATCTGCAAATCCAGCTCCAAATCTTATTCCTTTTCCTATTGCACCATCATTAATCCACCCATTCCCTGATAGTGTTCCATTATTTTCATTTCCGGACAAATCATGAATCATTGTTCCTGTTCCCTCATAACAAGAAAAATAAACTTTCATATTCGGCACCCTGTTAATTGTTCTTAAATCTAATCTTCTGTTTGCAAAATTTCTTCCCAAAAATCTAAGATTATCATAAGGCAAACCACGTGCACACCATTTGTTAAAAGTAATGTCTGCCTCTTCTGCACTTTTACAATATCTTTCTGATAAAATTCTTTTCAAGAAAAGTATGTAATAATTTGTATCAAGAGAAGTTAATCCCCACTTGCTTGTTAATTCTTTAATCCTATTTTCTATCTCTACTTGATTACCACAGCTTGCTTTAAAATTCTTTACCTGAAATGGTTTATAATTATCTATTCTTGTTTTATAGACATTTCCATCTACTTTTTTAGAAAACTTTTCTATTCTTCTATCATTATCTCTCATGTGCCACCAAAAATATATAAAGAAGTTCATACTTATTAAATTTACTAAAGATGGAATTTAAAGATTATATCAAGGATCATGACATAACTCTTGTATGCACGTTCTCAAGAAAGGTAATGATACAGCCTTTTTTTAAGGCCTTAGTTGATATGGATCTCCCAAGAGAGAAAATTCACCTGTTAATCTATAACAACACAGATAAGCTTATATTGCGAGAAAAATTAGAGGAAGTAGTAAAGATATTCCAGCAAGATTTAACGCCTAAATTCAAGGAAATAACCCTTTACACAAGCAATAGGCAAGGGGGATCAACCCTCATGGGTGAAGATAATGATAACTTCAACACTTCCAAGCTAAATGTTATTTGGGAAATGTGGAAAGATCTGCAAACCATGATCAAGACAGATGTTTTTTTTCTTATAGAAGATGATACTATTGCCCCGCCTCATGCTTTCTACAAATTAATGAATGATTTATTTTCACTTGACAAGGCCGGCTTTGTTATAGGGATTTCCACAGGTAGATCAACATTGCCTTATCAGCCTGTAAGATTAGGAGTTCATTATATGACTATGGTTAATAATAAGATTATAGAAAGGATCTCTTTAAGCCCCAACGAGCAAGGAATAAAAGAAATAGATAGCTCGGGTGTTTATTGCTTTGCTGCTTTTAAAAAAGCATGGCTCTCGGGATTTGAAGGCATGGACGAATATGTTTATAAACTTCCTTTCTTTGGAATGGATAACGCGCTCACTTACAATATAAAAAAGCATGGCTATAAAATTTACGCTGACTTTGATGTATGGGTTGATCACTTGCAGATGTGCGGAGCAACTCTTTCAGCTTTCAATAAAAAGCAAGCTGTGATCATGGCTGATATATGGATGGAAAAATTTAATAATTATGCTCAGGGAATAAAGCTCACCGAAGAAATCTATAAAAAAGTTACAAGCAAATGAAAGATATAGAAGATTGCTGCAAGAGAAATTATAAAGGAAAAAAAGTCCAATTAGGAGATCCTGTTCAGATAGAAAGATTTAGAATTCTTAAAAACTTTGTTAATAATGAGCAAAATTCCATTTCTATTGGCTGCGGTTCTTATGAGCCTTTGCTTATTGGAACAACTAATGCCTGCGACATTGCCCCTATTGCAGGAACTTATTTAAGAGAGCAAGGATTTAATGGAAGTTTCATCGTCGCAGACGCTCGAAACTTGCCTTTTCAATATCAAGAGTTTAACATAGCTATCTGCTCAGAAGTTATCGAGCACATGGAAACTTATCAGGAAGTTTTTAAGGTAATAAAAGAAGTTATAAGAGTTTCAAAAACTTTTCTTATTACAACACCAGCAGGTTTCAGCCCTGATCCAGATCATAAATTCCACTTCGACGAGAAAGACATGAAATTTATTCTAAAAGGTACAGATTATTTTTTTATCAGGCATGACTTCTTTTTCTACATAACAAACGATAAAGAGAGGCTGTTAAAATCGATCCAAAAGAATTAGAATTAAAAAGAGATGAACTTTCCAAAAGAATGTATCGCAGGCCTTACTTTCAGCTATGCAGGCCAAGAAAAATAATTATTGATAAATTATTAAAATGTAGTGATGATTTCTAAAGGCTCTTTCTTCTTATCTCTTATCTTAACCCCAATCTTTTTTCCCTTTCCGCTTCCGCCTTTTTTTATTTCTTCCATCTTTCTTTATGTTACAATATTATGCTGATTAATTGTATTTGCTCCCTGCACAGATATATTAGCAGTTATCGCTCCGACAGCAACATTTCCCAAGACAATATTTTTATCTTGATTTGCGTCTGCTTCCCTATATCCATACTTTGGCGAATTTGCTACGCCTGTTCCCAAAATTTCATTCCCACTAATTATATTTCTTATCGAATTTATTGAATTATAAGCTTCTAAATGGATATTTGAATAAGTATCATTCGCTTCCTGCCCATTATTGTAAATATAATTTCCCTTTATTGTTACCTTCTGCGATCCATAAACATAAATTCCATGATACCAGCTTGCTTCTACAAGATTGCTTATTATCTGCGATCCATAATTATTTCCTAAAAGAATTCCATAAGTTCCATTTGCATAAATATTATTATCCCTGATGTAACAAATATAAGCAGTTGTTATTTGTATCCCACTTGCCTCGCAGGCCTCTATCTCATTACCTACCACCCAAATTCTCGACGCTGTTCCCCCAAGATAAACTCCATTTCCACCCAGGCTTGAAATATAATTATTTACAATCCAAATATCCCAACCTGAAACTACCGCTATGCAATTCCAGCCCAAATTCCAAAAGTAACAATCTTTTATATAAACATTACTGCAATCAGCCAAACTAATTCCCCTGTTTTGATTATTAGGAATTCCTGTTCCATTAATTTGTAGCTTCTCAAAAATAAGATTACTTTTTGTATCAGCATAAAAAACATTAAAGTTTCCTGTGCTCTTTATTTCTGTCGCATATCCCGATCCGATTATTGCTACATTGCTGATAGGTATAGTTATCGTTGCTGCTATATTATAAGTTCCCTCTTTAACTAAAATTTTTCCCCCGCCAGCAGGCAAGGCATTTAAGGCGCTTTGAATATCTGTGTAATCACCCTTTCCATTAACATCAACTACTAATGTAGCACTTCCCACTTTAAAATTACAATTATTAGCCTCAATACAAACACCAGATACTACATGCGCGTCATTCCACTCGCTCGCATATCCTCTTTGCCCTGGAATCTTTACTGCTGTGTGTGTAATTGCCATCTTTTTTTTATCCCATAACAGGACTTAAAATAATTTCTATTTTTCCATTATCTCCCGAAGTTATATCAACCATCTTCTCACCCATCATATCTTTTCTTGTAAGCATGATATGATGTGTTCCCTTTGTCAATAAATATTTTACATCTTTTAACTCTATTTCATTGGCTGGTGTCAAGTGATGAGTATCAACTCCATCGATCCATATTCTTGAATTTGTAGGATCAGAAGTTATCAATATTTTAAATGGCTCAACAACAACCTTACCATCGACAGGCTCTACTCCCGCAACTAATCCAAAATCCTGCCACATTCCTACGCCATTATTTAATGCTTCAAGTGTGGCCTCTTTGTAAAGCGCAGCATCGACATATTTATGAGCTGTTCTTCCATAACCGCATGCAAGCCCCTCTACAATCTGCCTGTAATTTATATCTTCATCCTTATATTTAACAACTGCTAAAGTTCTGTTGTGAGTGTCATACATGTTTGCAGGATCTATCAATAATAAAACCTGCTTGTCATTCAGCGGCACTAATCTATCTCTAGAAGCAGTTGGCCATTTTGTTGCTACTTTGTAAACTTCAACATCATCGCAGATGATCTCTCCCTTTGGTGATTTTTCTGGCGAGTTAATTCCAACTAATCTAATTCTCATGTGCCCTGTTGTTGCATACTCGGGTAAAATTATGCTCTCTTCTGTGTCAGCATTTACAGCATTTAATCCTACATCAATAGTATCACCATCTATAACATCCCTTACATAAGCTAAAACTTTTTCCGGCAATGCTGTTGTTATTGTTTTTGACAGATTAATTTTAAGATATGTTTCTTCTCCCTCAGCTACATTTACCTGGTATTCTTTTGGAACAAAACCAAAAGCAGATCCTATAACTTTGTAAGATCCTGCCGGTATTAATTCCTTAAATATTCCTGTTGCTGGATACTGTCCCTCGACAACTATCTTACCATCAATCGGATCTATCTCAATAAATAATGTTCCGCCTGTTTCTTCTAATTTCTTTTCATATTCTTTCTTTTCTGCTTCTGGAGTTTTAACAAGATCTATTTTTATATCCTGATTTTTTCTATTCTCTAAATTAATTACTTGTGTTTGTGGCTCATAACCAAAAGCTGTTATTGTGCACACATAATTACCAGCAGGCATAGTTTCCTTAAAAATTCCCTTTACTGGATACTGCCCCTCGCATTGAATTGTAGCATCAGCAGGGCTAGCTTGTATTCTTAATGTTGCAGATCCGCCAAGATCTTTTTTTAATTTTGCCTTTAGATCCTTCTGCGCCTCGCTGATTATAAAATCTTGATAAGCTAATCCATCTTTTTCCATATCATAAGCGCCTATCTCAGTAAGCACATCTTTTTTCTGCTCGATAATATCAGCTGTTTCATTTCTGGTCTTGATCATCTGATCTAAAATTCTTGCTGCGCCCTCGTTATCTCCCTCATTCATCTTCTTTGATAACTGATACTGCAAATTTTTCCATTCGTTATCTTTCTGATTTAAAGGAAGTGTTGCCTGTAATGGAGTCTTGCCCTGCATCTCTGCAACACTATCTCTAGCGAATATACGCATATTAAAGTAATTAGGAATTTCTGTCAGAGCGAATGTTCCAAATAAAACAGTTTGTAAGGGCTTTGTTTTTATTTCTTTTACAGCTGCGCCTAAAATTCCTTTGAAGAAACTTCCGATAGTTTTTTTCTCACTTGCGGTTACTGCTGTTTTAATTCCTGCTTCACCTGCTTTCTCAACAGCTTCCTTAGCTACTGTTACAGTTGCTTTCTTTCCAATATAAGCCCCTGCTTTTTCTAAAACTAAACTACCCCAACCCAATGTCAAAGCTGAAACTGTAAAATCAAAAGTTTCCCCTGCTGTCGGCAGATCTCTTTTATTTCCGGATAGATCCTTTCCTAAATTCATAACAGCCAAGAAATTTAATGTGTCTGAATTTTTAACTATTGTTGGAATATCCCTTTCTGTTATATCCATTCCGGTAGTTTTCTTTAATAATTGATTTGCTGTATTAATTGGAGTTGTTCCCCTCGCTATTGCTAACGGCGCAATGGCATACAATAAAACTTCACCGCCAACCTCTTTTATTTTATCTGTCAAAGTTTCTGCAAGAGTTTTCTTTGCTACTACGGTAGTTTCTAATTTCTTCTGATCTGCTGCGGTTGTTATTTTATCCTGCGTGCTTACTGCATTATTTACAGCATTTGTAACAGCGCTTACAGCACTCGAAGCAGCACTCGAAGCAGAGCTCGCTATTGCGCTAGCTGCCGAACTTACTGCATGACTTGCACTCGAAGCCGCGCTTGAAGCTGCCGAACTTGCTGATGATACTGCCGAAGAAACTGCTGATGAAACAGATTTGACCGCTGATGAAACTGCTGATGATACTGCTTTGGCTGCTGAACTAACTGCTGAACTTACGCTGCTTACCGCTCTTGATACAGCGCTTACCGCTTTTGAAAACCATCCCATATTTTACTTCCCGTATGCTGCTTTTAAATTATTTAAGGCATCAATATCTTTTAACAGCTGCGCTTCCAATAAAGCAACATTTACTCCAGCACTTTTAGCCTTAGCTATTTCTGCCTTTGCCAATGCTATCTTTTTTTCTGCTTCCGCTATCAATGCCTTTATATCCAAATTTGCCATAATCATTCACCACCTTTTAATTTCAACTGAGGACTTACCCAACCAGCAAGCCCAGCAATTGCAGCAATTACCGTCGATAATATTATCCCATCTATGCCTTTTAACAAAGCAATTATTTCTAATACTGTTATGCTGCAAATTGCATATATTACTATCTTATAATTTATTTTCACTTGACTTCACCTCTTTCTTAAAATTGTTAATGATACACCATCAGTTTTTAAGATTGTATCAACATTCGCAACACTCTTTGCATGAACTTTTATTGTTAGATCATTGTCAGGAAGATTTGTAGTTATTGTTTCTTCCTGCGTTACCATATCATCAACATAAAACTTTGCAGATGTCGCGCTCAATTCTATCCTTACATGAATATATTTATCCTGCGTCAAAGTTATAGCGGTTAATTCTGCTTCTGTTTCACCGACGCCATCACCACAAACAGCATATAATTTATTATCCTTAACTCGAAAATAAGCTCCATCTTGATTAGCTGTAAAAGGCGCTGTCGCACTAGGCATTAAGCCAAACTCAAAAACTGTTCCTGTTACATTAAAAGCATTTAAATTTATTGCCATAGTCAAAATCGGATAATCATTAATGTTAGTTATATTTCCTGTTGTTGCATTAAATTTATGGCGCATGCAGCTTAAATTATTTGTAGTTGCTCCTGTTGATAGTTTTACAGAAATATGCCCTGCTTCAAGAGTAACTATCGGCGCAGATCCCCCACTTGTTTGTGCAGTATCGTAACATTTTGTAACAGCATCACCAATAAAATTACAATCATGCGTGATCTCATCAGTAAAATCAGTTATGTGATCATCATTCCAATCAATGGCCTGCCCTGTATCCAGCGTCGCTACAATTCTTTTATGCCTGGTTGCTATTCTTCATCATCCTCTTTATGTTCTTCTTCATCATCACTTGGGTAACTAAAATCATCCGGATCAAATACCTCATCAGTTTTTTCCCACTTCAATACCATCGGTCAAACCCCCATCTTGAAGTATACCCCCAAGTCCATAAAGCTTCTGGTGTTGTGCTTGCTATCGTTTGTGTCAATAAATCTAATTTCGCAGCAACTTCCGGCAGGGCCTTGTTAAGTGCATCAAGAAAAGCACCCTCTATATCTTCTTTTTTAATTACTTCATATACAGGATTTCCCTTTGTTTCCGGAGAAATTTTTATAATTCCCATTTAATCAGCATACTCCTCTTTATAGACTATTCTGTTTAGCCTTAAATATTTTTCTGTTATAGCAGTATTTTTTATAAAAACAACAATGTAATGAGTCTTGTCCTCAGGTGGGTAAATATCATTAGTCTGTAATAATTTCCATGATCTATCTACTGATTTTATAGTCGGTAATCCAAGATAAGAAATAACTTGAGGCAAAGGCTTGTAATAAAATTTATTATAAACTATTTTATATTCATACATTAAAGTTGGATCAATGGTTGCAACCTCTACTCTTTGCTGTGTGTTTCCATCCGCCGATGTAAGAAATATCTTTGGTATATTATTCACGGTTGCGATCATAAAACCACAATGACTTTCAACCATGTCATATGTCGGATCATTCTTTGATTCTTTAAAACCCCAAAATGCCAAAACATTCTCTTTAGTGTTTACCCTCAGCTTAAATATCAATTCCCCATAATGAGGGTTTGCAAAAATCCCCTTATAATTCAAAAATGCTGATGATAGAGAAGTTACTCCTGCTGATACTTTTATATCCGCAGGCTTGTAAAGTATCTCCCCTGTTCCGACGATTTCTTCCTCAAATTGATCAGTAGATAAAAAAGTATCATAAAAGTATATTTTCAAATCCTCAATATCTAAAGGCGTTGCCATGTTTTATAAAAAAAAGAAAAGTAAAAGAAATAGATAAATCTTTCTAATTCCGAAAACCTACTTACAGCTGCTTACGCAGTGCAAGCAGATACATCGTAATCGAAGATTGTGTCAGCCAAAGTCATTAAATAATAAGGCTTTAAACCCCTATCAATAAATGCTTTAGTTGCAATGCAAGCTTCTTCAATAGCAGTTCCACCAGCGTGCTTTCTGCTTATACCATATAGTTTCCTAACATAGGATAAGTAAAAAGGTGCTTCAATGGAGTGAACTCCCCAAATGTCAAGTTGCGCTTTACAGGCTGATTCTTTAGCTACTAAAAATGCAAATTGATCAGTTGCTTGTTCAACCATAGAATCTTTCAAAGCGTCAATTCTGTTTTTTACAACATCACCGACGATTTTAGCTGTATATTTAGTGATTCTTCTAGATGCATCTCTAACCATGTGTTCTCACCCCCTTTTGTTTTTTTTCACTTGTAAAGATAAGTTTTTTTCCACTTGTAAAGATAAATTTATTAATAAATCTCATAGTGCCTAATGAGTGCGTGCAAGTATATAATTTTTTTCCACTTGGTTTTTTACAGCCCCTTAACAAACTAGGGAATAATACGGGGGTAGTCCCGTGTTTTATTGCCAATTTTCTTAAATGTGCTGGCTAAAATATAAAAATCAATGCTTTAAACTGCTTTTTTTGGTGTATAATAAACTATACATGCGACAAAAAAAATTCACTCAAAAACGCCGTGATTTCGTTCGTGTGTTAGTTCGAGTGTAATATCGAACCATACTACAAAAAGAAAATATACATAAAAATAGAGGCTTTTATAAAACTTTTTACCGGTTTTTGACTAAAAAACTAGGGCTTAATCCTTACATCAATAGGGGCGTTACCGTAGGCAAGACCAGAAAGCAGTTTAATTTCGATTGGGGGCGAGCGAAGCGAGCCCCCCATTTCCGTATTAATGGAAACCAAATTTAAGAAAACCCGAGCTTGCACGCTGTAGCGTGTTTGTATAAGATAATCTTATACGAACGAGGGTTTTCCCGAGTAAAACTTCCGCTGTAAAGCGTAACCCGAAAAGAGGAGGACGGGAGGTGAATTTTCGGGTTCGTATAACGAAGTTATGCGAGTTTTACTCGGCGTTAAATTTAGGTTTCAGGTGAAAAGTTATACTTTTCACCCAAGAGAAAAATGCGATAGCCAATATCTATAAAGTCGCGGAACAGCGACTGCGGGGGGCACGGCCTATATAGAGCGAGCCAGCAGGCGAGCGGGTCGATGTTACACTCGAATTAACACTCGACACTAATAATTGAAAAAAACAACGAATAGAATAACACTTTCCATTTTTGTTTATTGTATGTAAACTAAAGAAATTAGTTTACATTTGTTTTTCGTAAAATTTATAAAGAACT
>Ga0315280_10005957_pt1 | contig 17068 bp, 24 predicted proteins | sample YL17G06_40_MG_FD_203697 | JGI IMG/M metagenome (GOLD analysis project Ga0315280, IMG submission 203697) | Sediment microbial communities from Yellowstone Lake, YNP, Wyoming, USA - YL17G06_40 | ecosystem: Environmental > Aquatic > Freshwater > Lake > Sediment | place: USA: Wyoming | collected...
AGAAGAGACTTTTTACCCACCAGGGTCAGAAGCGGATAAAGATTTTGAGGCTTATCTTTGTGTTTCTTTATCAAAAGGTCCAGTTTGTATGGTTATGGCTAAGAAGGCACGATTACCAAGACTTACCTTACAAGAATTCTTGCCAGTGGCTATTTCGGAGGGGGAAGATAAGTTTGTTATGGGTGATATTGACCATTTAATACCTGTTATCAAATTTTTAGCAGGGTTAAATAAAGGTAAAGGGGGAGGAGGCTAAAGATGGATAAAAGAATAAAACTAAACTTAAACGTGAAAGAGGGAACCCTGAGGATACTTACTGAGCTTATTAAAGAAGATGATATCCCTCTAGGTGAGGCAATTGATGAGATTGTCTTTTGGTATGAATACCAGATTGGAAAGAGGATTCCTCCAAGAAGAGGGATAAACCTATGGGAAGAGATAGAAGACGAACTTGGGGTAGGGAGGATATAGATGAGAAGAAAGGAGGAAAAAATATGTGGTTAATGACTCGTGATACGCTTATAGACCTCTCAAATATTAGGAGTATTATTATCGAAAAGAATAAGTATATGTCTAAGGGTGATTTTGTGGAGCTTGATGGTGGTTATGAATCTGGAGGATTTGACATTTATCTTGATGCAGGAGATGGGGGATATTTTATTAAGGGTTTAGCTAAGGTTATAAAAGACAACCCAGCCGAAAATGCTATTTATCCAGTGGAAGAAGTCATAAAGATTGGGAAGAAAGAGTAAAGATAAAGGCTATCGGCTTGAACACGAATTAGTTGAGAAGCTAAAGGAGTTAGGAATGAATGCTGAGAGGATTCCTCTCTCTGGTAGGCTAGGTGGGTCATTTAGTCACGATTTGATTGTGAATGGTAAAAGAGGAGAGGTAAAAGGTCGGGCCGATGGGTTTAAGAGTTTATATAAATGGCTTGAAGGGGTAGATATGCTCTTTGTCAGAGCAGACAATAAAGAATGGCTAGTTATCCAGAGACTAAAAGATAAAAAGGCATTTTAATTAGCTAAGGATATTCGGCTTCGCCAGTCCTATTTATTATTACCCGTTTCAACCACCTATTCTAAGTTTGAGGATGGCTGGCTCAGCCGAAAGAAGAAAAAGATATCCTCTATAGAACAGAGGATTAGTATATAAGGTTAGCATAAGATTATTTACTCCAGAGAAACAGGGGCAGGGGTAAATAAACTTATGCAAGATAGAAGAACTCTAAAATAGCTATGCTTATATGAGGAACTATAAGTATAACAATTTTAGAGGTTATAATTGTAAGGGAAGCTATGACGTGGACTTTTATTATACTTTCAGCTTTTCTATTCTAACTATGTTACAAGGGCTCCTGTCTTTGAAAACATCGTCATAGAAAAAGATTGATATGCATAGGTCGTGAGACAACCTATAGTTAGTGTCGTAGGGAAGGGAAAAGAATAAAGAATAGTGGATTAAGTTTTACTGTTGCTTGTTTCTTAAAACAGCCTATCACGGCAAGGAAAACACTGGCTGTCAAGGGCAAGCCACTAGCGTGGTTATAAAAAGCATAACCCTTGACAGCCACCTTGCCGTGTAAAACAGGCTATCAGAAACAAGCAAGAAGTTAAAATTAAAAAGGAGGTAATACAAATGGCAGTGCAGTTAGATGGCAAGGCAACAGAGAGACAGAGGAAGTATATAGGCGTGCTATCCAGTCAGGGCAAGGAGAAGCTCGGCAAAGACTTCTCAATTAGGAAGCTAGCCTCACAGAAAGGAATAGATTGGGATAATATGAGTATAGAGGAAGCGAATGACTTAATAAAGGAAGTAAAAGCAGATATTGAAGATAGCTTTCAAGTAACAGAGCAAGATTTAATAAAAAGGACGCAAGAGAAAGAGGAGCAGAGGAAAGCCACTCCCTCTACTCCATCACAATCTAATTCTACTCTTCCTTTTGTGCTTCAAGTATATCCTAAAGAAGAGAAATTGCAAGCTTTGCAGACAGTCCTTCAGGCAATGGACATAGACTTTGTAGTTCTTCAGGAGGTCAGGGCGTAAGCCCTGGCTTCTAATGGAGGGAAAGATGGATAGATATCATTTCTTAGATGAAGATTTACTAGACCCATATGAAGACAGTGAAGAATGTGAAGAAATGGATCCTTATGAGATTGAGTTAGTAAGTAGGTATGTAGAGGTAACCAAAGGACTAAAAGAAGATCCTTTAGGATGTAAGTGGACTACAGAAAGGATAAAGGACTATCTTAGGGAGAGTGGCTATGATATTCCAGAAGATTAGGGAAAAGAAGAATAGAGAAAGATTTATGAAGCTTATGATGGAGGTGTTGCGGATAAGAAAATCTCTTCTAAAGAAGAAGTAGAAAAGAGGGGGGAATTACCCCCCCCTCTGAAAAAGTTGGTCTTCTTTTGGCTTATGTAAGCTTCTCTCTATGGGCTTGCTCCGCTCACTTATCCGTTCGCTCGCTCACCCATCCCGCCCACCTTCCCCCCAGTAAAGGACAAATACAAAAGGGATGGAAAGTGATATACTATTCATATCCTAGTCATTGAATAGTCAAATAAGAGGGGTGAAAATATGGAAGATAAAATGCTTACTATTAAAGAAGCGATAAGACTTTATGGGCTATCTGAATCTACCATTAGAAGGTGGATAAAAACTGGTAAGGTGACTAGTCAGGTGTTCACCAACCAGTATATGATTAGTCAGTCGGATATGGAAAAACTGCTTGAAGCAAGTAAAAATAAGCCTCCAACTGATGTTGATATGGTGAATAGGCTGGAGAGGGAGATTGAATTTCTAAGAGAAAAGATAGCAATCCTTGAGAAAGACAAAGAATTCCTCCAAGGTCAAGTCCAAAACCTTGTCAATACTATTAACTTATTGACTACCAAACAGTTACCACCTCCTAGTCAGGGACTATTCACAAAATTAAAGAACTTATTTAAAAAATAAAAGGTTTGTTCATTTCTTGATATAATGAATATAAAGAAGTATAATTTTGTATAAGAATGAATAAGATAGTAATAGATAGTGATGGACTTATAAAATTAAATAGAGCAGGGATATTAGTTAAATTTCTTTCTCTTTATAAGTGTCTTGTCCCTGAAGAAGTGTATGCGGAAGCAGTATTGAAAGGGAAAAGGGAACTTTATGAAGATGCCTTTGATTTAGAGAAAATTTTAAAGAATATGAATATTGAGATCTTGAAGGCAGAATTCAACGAAAAAGCTGAGAGTATTATAAAGGGAGTAACTGGACTAGGCGATGGGGAAAAGGCTGTATTACATTTATTTTTTAACAATGAAAATGCAATTATTCTAAGCGACGATAGACGTTTTATTAATCTATTAGAAAGGAATAAAATTCCCTTTATTACTCCTGGCAATGTATTGTTATATCTTGTAGAGAGGGGGAGTATATCTAAAGCTGAAGGATTAGAGAGTCTAGAAAGATTAAGACCGTATATAAGGAGAGTAGTATATGAAAAGATTAAGTCGATATTATTAGGAGGGGAATATGAGTAAGATATATCCGTTGAGATTACCAGATAATCTTATTAAACTTGCAGAGATACGCTCAATTGAGGAGCGAGTGGATAAATCTACTGCTTTAAGACAGCTTCTCTATGAAGGGGCAGAAGACTATGTTCTCAAACTACTATCCTCTGGGAGGATCTCTTTGTCATATGCCTGTGAACTTTTGGATAGAAGTCCGTATTATATATACGAGCTTGCGAGAGAACATGGGATAGAAATTGGCTCAGACGAAACTTCTTTTGAGAAAGGACAGGAGACTCTATCTGGTGCTCTATAACATAGATTGGCTAGTCAATGAATAGTCAGATGAGGAAGGTAAAGCGGTGAGTATATATACAATGCGTCTATACTTCCATATCAGGATGATATATGTATTGCAGATATGAACGAGTTATACGAAAGACTTTGTCCTATAACGAAAATTAAACTATGAATAGTAAACGCAAGAAATGAAGAGGTGATATAATATGGCAAAAACAATTGAGGAAGGTGAGGCAGACTATAAGATTGATGAAAAGAACAAGATTTAGACTGCGTTACCTTCAATTACAGCTTAAAATGGGCACTGTTCATCGTATAACAGCGGATAAAAGGCTTCGTTTTACTTCGTCCAAATTGCCTTTGGCGGAACTTCTTTTATCCGCAGAACGTTATATGACACCCTATCTCAAAAAGGCGTAAATGGATTAAAAGGAGCGCCGATTTATGATCGGCCTCGCATAAAGAAGGGAGGTAAGGTATGGAAAACAAAAACAGCGAAGCGAAAAACAACAAAGATTCAATATTTGAAAAAGATATTCAAAGAGGCATAAACCAAGGTTTCATTTTCCTTGCAGAAGACAGGTCAAAGATTACTTATCATTGTTCAAGAGAATATTCAACAAGCTTTAAAAACCCTGAAGAAAAAGTAAGAGCCGCTTACATTGTTGAGTTAATATTAGATTATCAATACGATTCTAAAAGAATTAATATCGAGGTTCCAGTTCCAAGAAGAACCCCAGAGGATAGAGCAGATATTGTTGTTTATGAAGACGATGAATTAAAAAAGCCTTACCTTGTAGTTGAATGCAAAAGAGATGGTATTACTGACGCCGAATTTAAGCAAGCCATTGAACAAGTTTTTGGAAATGCTAATAGTATGCGAGCGCAATTTGCAGCAGTAATCGCAGGAACGACACGAACAGCTTTTAATGTAGCTGAGTTTAAGGCAAGCGAAAGAGAAAAAAATGTAATTGCAGATATACCAGAGAAATATGGAAAAGCTCCAAAATACAAATTTATTAAGGGTGATCCACAGAACGATTTGAAAATCATTTCAAGAGAGGAATTAATCCAGACATTAAAGAAATCTCAGGACACGGTTTGGCAAGGCGGCCGTCTTGCCCCAACAACAGCCTTTGATGAAGTGTCAAAACTCTTATTTTGTAAGTTGAAAGACGAAAATGACACTATTAATGGGGATTATTATAAATTCCAAATAGGGACGCACGAAACAGCAGATGAAGTATTTAATAGAATTAATGGAATATACCAAAAAGCGAGAAAACAAGACGCAGAAGTTTTTAAAGAAGATATAAAGTTAGACACCAAAGTAGTTTATAGTGTGGTGGAGCACCTACAAAGAATTTATTTTACAAAAACTGATTTAGACGCGAAAGGAGTTGCCTTTGAAACTTTTATGACAGACTTTTTTAAGGGAAGGATGGGTCAATTTTTCACACCAAGAGAGATAATTCGGTTTGCAGTAAAAATGCTAAATCCCACAAAAGATGATTTGATTTTAGATCCTGCCGCAGGCAGTGGAGGATTTCTCCTTAACTCGATGGATAATGTTAGACAATTTGCAGAAGAACACTATGATAAGGATGAAGCATGGAATCACTGGCATAATTTTGCCAGGCAAAATCTTTATGGTATTGAAATAAATGACCAGATTGCACGTATATGTAAAATGAATATGATTATCCATGACGATGGCCATACAAATGTTATTAGTACTGACTCATTGAGAGTTTTTGAAGAGATACAAGATATTCATAGAGGATTTAAGAAAGACCATTTTGACATCGTGCTAACCAATCCACCGTTCGGGGCAACAATTAAAAAGACAGAAAAGGACTATTTGGACAGGTACGAGCTCGGGAAAGGAAAAGATACCCAAAAAAGCGAAATTCTATTTATTGAGAGAGTTATAGATTTTGTTAAGCCAAAGACCGGAAGAATAGGGATAGTTTTACCAGACGGAATTTTAACTAATTCGTCACTCCAAAAAGTAAGAGATTTTATAATGGAAAGATGCCAGATATTAGCAGTAGTGTCACTGCCTCAATTTTCTTTTAGCTATTATGGAGCAGGCGTTAAGGCTTCATTAGTATTTTTGAGAAGGAAAGGAAACAATGAGGTATTAGGCAACTACCCTATATTTATGGCGATTGCAAATCACATCGGATATGACGCTACTGGAAGAAAAGACCCACAGAATGATCTAGATAAGATAGTTAAAGAATACTATAAGTTTTTGGAAGATTCAGCTAATTATCAGGGGGTATGAAATGGCAATTTTCAAGGTCAACAATCAAAAGGTTCAAAAGTTAAAAATTAAGAAATTCAAAAATGAAAAGGAATTGCAAAAATTATTTGAGAGCAATCTTGAGGAGATTTTAGGAATTCGGTTTTTAGCTTCTGAATTTACTACGAGCCACGGCGGACGAATCGACACATTAGGATTAGATGAAGATGGGTCTCCAGTAATAATTGAATATAAAGAAAGTGAAAAAGACAATGTAATTAATCAAGGGCTTTTTTATCTTGACTGGCTTGTTGATCATCAAGGGGACTTTGAGATACTGGTACAAAAGAAATTAGGACAAAATGTAAAAGTAAGCTGGGATGCTCCAAGGCTCATTTTAGTTGCACAATCATATAACCAGTATGACAAATATGCAGTAAATAGAATTTCTGAAAATATTGAATTGAAGAAATACATTTTGTATGAGAGCAATGTTTTATTTATTGAAGATGTTGTTCTGCCTAATGAAAAAGTGCAGCCAAAAAAGGAAAAGAAAACAGACATTGTTTATAAAGAATATACCGTGGAAGATCATTTAAAGGGTAAACCTGATAGAATAAAAGAACTTTTTAGGGAGCTCCAGGAAAGGATTTTAAAATTAGACGACAAAATAAATGAAAAGGCCCTAAAGTATTATGTTGCTTATGAACTAAACAGAAATTTTGCAGAAGTTGTAATACAGGACAAGGGTTTATGGGTGCATGTTGATATAGATAAAGCAGAGGTAAATGACCCAAAAAATAAATTAGTGGATGTTACAGACAAAGGACATTGGGCAACAGGCAACTTAAAAATGAGGGTAGATGCCTTAGAAGATATTAATTACTGTATGGACATAATCAAGCAAAGTTATGAAAGTAAATTATAGAGGCGAAAATGGAATGCTTTAGAGTTTATAAAAACGAGATTGAGGGAAGATTAGATTGTGAATTTTATAAAAAAAGACTTAAAATATCGAAAGAAGTAAATAAATTTGAAACAAAAATACTTGGTGACATTTCCGTTTTAAAAAGAGGTCCTTTTGGAGGATCAATTAAAAAAGAAATTTTTGTTGAAAAGGGAGAAAATACTTATCAGGTTTATGAACAATATAATGCAATTAATAATGATCTTTATAGGGCACGCTATTTTATATCTGAAAAAGACTATAAACGATTAGAAAGTTTTGCTGTAATGCCTAACGATATAATAATGAGTTGTTCTGGTACAATTGGCAAACTTGCAGTTATTCCAAATGATTTTAATAAAGGTGTTATAAATCAAGCGCTTTTAAGAATTCGTTTAAAATCAGGCTTTAATATTAACTATTTTGTTATTATTTTTTCTTTAATAATAGGAAAATTAATTGAAGGCAACGAGTTTGCTTATGGTGCGGCAATTAGAAACATAGTTTCTATTGATGAATTAAAAAATATCCAAATTCCTCTCCCGCCTCTTGAAATTCAAAACAAAATTGTCCAATTAATGGATAATGCCTACTCTCTCAAAAAATCAAAAGAATCTGAAGCCCAAAAACTGTTAGATTCAATTAATGATTATGTTCTTGATGAATTGGGAATAAAGTTGCCAGAATTAAAAGATAAAATGTGCTATGCTGTCGATTCTTCATCAATAAGAGGTCGAGTTGATCCCTATTACTATCAGCCGAATTTTGAAGAAATAGAGAAGTCAATTTATCAAGGCAAATTCGAAGTTAAAGAGTTAAAAGACTCTTTAAAAAACGATCTCATAAAAGGTATGCTTCCAAGCGAAGAAGAAAAAGATGGAGATATAAAAGTATTACAAATTAAGAATATTCTCAAAAACGGGTTAATTAACACGTCTGAATATGTTACTGCAAAGAATATCTTTAAATCTGAGCATAAGATAAAAAAAGAGGAAATTATAATAGTTATAACAGGGGCAACAATCGGTAAGGTGGGTTTGTGGTATTCGGACGAAGAGTTTTATCTTGGTGGAGATATGATTAAATTCTCTGTAAACAATAGATTTAATCCATATTTTATTCAAGCTTTCTTGCTATCCCAAGCTGGGCAGTATCAATTAATGAGAGAAATAACAGGGGCAACAAATAAACATTTATCCCCTGATAATATTAAGGCTATTAAAGTCTCTTTACCGCCTCTTGAAATCCAAAACAAAATCGCCGAGGAAGTAAAGGCGCGAATGCAAAAAGCGAAGCAATTGCAAGAAGAAGCAAAAAGCATTTTAGAAGAAGCTAAAGAAAAAGTCGAAAGGATAATTTTGGGCAACGAAGAAATATGAAAGTAGATTTTCAAATCATTCACTCATTTAAACGAAGGAAACTTAAAGAAAAGTTGCTCTTCTTGCTTAAAGAAACGATTGATGAATCTACTACCATCTCGATAGAAATAGAAGAAAAACCAGAAAAGATTGAAGGTTGGTCAATTTTTGATTGGGTTGAAATAAAGTATAATTATCCTTCAGGTGACAAATATATTGCTGGATTTAGCCTAAGTACAGAAGAAGAACTTAAAGATTTAGCAAATGATTATGGTCAAAAACTTCAATCAAAAACTGGTATTATAGATTTGGTCATTAAATACAATGACGAAGTAATGGCAATTAGCCATCAAGAATACGCAAAAGAGATATTTGAACTTGAAATGAAATTAAGAGAGGCAATATCTTTCATTTTTCTCGATACATACAAAGAGGATTATTATAATTTACTTAAGGATATAGAGATAAATATTGAGCCGATTGACAAAAAGAGTAAACCTGATGAAGATTATTTTAAAGCACATTTTGAAAGTGAGCTTTTCTTTTTGAATTTTAGCGCTTATTCTAAATTAAACGACACAGAATACTTAAAAGGCTTAAAATACACTTCTTTAATAGAAGCGATTAAAGCTTCAAACTCATATGATGAGATGAAACAAAAAATACAAAACAGAGGCATTCGCAAAAAAAAGTATCAGGATTTTCTTGCAAGAATAAAGGAAAATTTAGATCCAATAGAAAAATTGAGAAACTGTATTGCTCATAATCGCTCGATAGAAAGAAGTAGTAATAATAAAATGATAGTTAATTATGAGAGAGCAAGAGATAAATTAAAAGAATCGATAGGTGACTTCTGAAAGGAGATAAAGAATAGGTAAACAGAGGCAAGATAAGTGCTGAAAAAATATTATTCAGGGTATATAGATTTTGATTGTAAAAGTGATTATGGTGAGCAACCTTATAAAGGGAAGTACTTTTCTATTTATTTTGACACTCCAAGAGAAGGAAAGAGGGACTTTTCTAGTCTACGTGTTGATTCTAAAGGAAATGATGTTGAAGTAGAATGCAAGGAAGCAATAATCCAAGCAAACAGCATTGAAAACGCAATGAAAGTTGTGGAATTAATTAGTGCAGCTTTAACTCTATTAAACGCAGAATTATATGAAGCAGATTGTACTACAATCTTACCATTTTCATCGGAAGAGAGGAAGCTTATGGCACAGGAGTTTATGTTAGAAGAAGAGATGATAGGCAGTCGAATACAGGCCATTCCTCAAGTTTTGTTAGCGTGCCAAATTTCTTGTAAAGCGTCTTTCAGAAGAGCTTATTATAATGCCTTATTAAAATATCAACTTGGAAATTATTTATTTTCAATTACTCCAATTGAATTAGATCCATCTCTTTCTCCTTATTACAAACTTTCGCCTTTTCCTTCGGACTATGTAAGGTTTGCTTACGGGATCATTGCATTCTATTCAGTTGTAGAGGAGTTAGGGTTTGGGATTAAGGCAACTAATAAGAATCCAAGTTTTATTTATGGAAAATGGAACCCAATTGTAAGAAAAGATTTAGAAGAAAGATTAAAAAAGGGTGGAATAAATACACAAGAATTATTTAGCTGGATCTTAAGGTCAACACCTACAAATATTGAAAGACATTTGCTCAAAAGTGGCAAATTGAAGCCAGTTAAAAAATCTTCTTGGGCGAGAAGAGATGTTAGAGACTCTGAGATAGAATTAATTGACGCCATATTATTAGTAAGCAACTTAAGAAGTGCAATTTCATCACATAAATTTAGTAAATTCGTTGAATCTCTTTCTATTTATGACGTAAGCAACGCTAACTACTTAGCGAGAAGATTGCTTAGGGAAAGATTGGGATTTTCGAAGATACCTAGTTAAGAGAATATTACAAAGGTATGTATTCTATCCTTTCTTCCCGTATAACTCATCTATATCTATCTTCAGTTAATCACATTCTTATTGTCTTCTACTCTTACTCTACTTATGAGATAGACAAAAGAGCGAAAGATAAACAAGGGGTCCCTTGTATCTTACCTTTACCTTCATAAACTATTTGATTCTTATTTTTACTTATGGTAGTATATTTACAGTGATTAGAACTTTAGGAGGGTATAATGAAAGTAGCGGGTTATGTAAGGGTAAGCACAGAAGAACAGGCTAAAGAAGGAGTAAGTCTAGACGCTCAGGAAGCAAAGATAAAAACATACTGTAGTCTCAAAGACTGGAAGCTAGAAGGAATATACAAGGACGAGGGCATATCAGGTAAGTCCCTAGAGAGGGCTGGAATTCAAGAAGTTTTACAAAGAGTAGATAAGCAAGAGATAGATATTCTAATAGTTTATAAGCTTGACAGGTTAACCAGAAGTGTCAAAGACTTGAACTTGCTTATAGAATTGTTTGATAAGAAGAAGATATCATTGGTCAGCACACAGGAGAACCTGGACGCTACTACAGCTACAGGTAAGCTAATGATGAACTTGCTAGCTAGTGTATCCCAGTGGGAAAGAGAGGTAATAGGAGAAAGAACACGAATGGCGATGAGATATCTAAGGGACAACCAGAAAGTTTATTCCAGACCTGTCTTTGGCTTTGACATAGTAGATGGACAATTAGTAGAAGATACTGAGGAACAAAGAATTATAAAACTAATGGAGGAGTTAAGAGGTCAAGGCAAAACTTATAAAGAGATAGCACAGAGGCTTAAGGAAGAAGAAATAAAGACCAAAAGAGGGGGCAACTGGGAAGCTAACACAGTCAGAAAGATATTAAAGAGAAAGGAGGAGACATTAAGATGGATAAAGGCTTACTTACCCCAGCAGAGGTAGCAGAAAAATTAAGAATAAAGAGATCCACTGTTTTATATTTTTTAAGGACAGGCAAGATTACAGGTGTGAAGGTAGGTGACTTATGGCGAGTTACAGAGGAGGACTTAGAAGAGTTTATCCAAAAAAATAAAAGAAAGGAGGGTATAAAGAATGACATACGGGGTCAAGGAAGTCAATAAAATAATTCGAATGGGGAAGGACAAGGAGAAGTTAAAACGATATATAGAGAGCTTCCCGATACAAGATAAACGGTGTATGTATATTATCTTATTACAAGAAAGGAGGAGATAAAAAAGTGGAATTGCAGTCATTAAGAAATAATGCAAGCGCATTTAAGAAATCTGCCGAAAGAAGTCTTGAACAAAGACAATTAACAAATGGACAAATAGAATCTTATGTTGTTCCTGCTATTGTGAATTTAGCTTTTTCTATTGAACTTTATCTTAAGTTTCTATTACTTGCTGAAAAGAAAACACTAAAGAAGACTCATAGATTATTAGATTTGTTTAACTTGCTTGATTCAACAACAAAACAAAAGATAATCAACTTAACCAAGTATGATAAAGATGAATTTGAATCACTGCTTAGTAAACATACAGAAGCATTTGAGGACTGGCGGTATATTTATGAAAAAAATGAAAGTATAAGTGCAAATATGGAGTTTATGAAAAAACTGGTAGACTGTGTTGAATCAATTGTGAATAGATCATAAATTGAAAAAGGCAACGTCGCCTAACAGCGGATAAAAGGGAAAATAAATATTTCCCCAAATTGCCTAAAAGCAACTTCTTTTATCCGCAGCCGTTAGACGACATGGCTGATAAGGATAAGAAGAGGTAGCTTCTTTGGTTATATAAAAAATATTTTATCACAAGAAACTCACGATAAGGTAAGGTCAAGAGTTTGGGAGTAATAATATACATACTCGTTAGATATCTCTTAAATTTGATATGTTCCTTAGCGGTCTTTACCTTTTTTGTGAGTAAGCTAATTAAAAAGAATTATAATAAGAACAGACCAAAATATAACATAAGAATATAACATAAGACACACAAGAGGAAGGTTTAAGAAAGTTAGAAAGGAGCTAGAGGAACAGAAATGAGATTAAAAGAGTTTGAGGGTAAACTTCTTAGACTTCATATACCCAGTTGGGCTGGAATTGTAAAAGCTGAAAAAGTTTATTGGCTGGGTGGTAGAGTTATCTCTATTTGGTATCATTCCAATGGCACGAGAGGGACTGGAAAGATATTTTTATCATTTGGAGCTGGGCAGAGTATTAAAGTAGTTAGAGAAGAATTACAAAATTTTATAGAGGAGGAGAAATGTTAAAGAAAGTTTTTGTCTTTAGTCTGGTCTATATTATTTTAGGAGGTGATTAGAGTGAAGAAGTATTTAAGGCTTTTAGCACTGCTTGCAATACTTGGTCTATTTGTAATGGGGCAGTATGATTGCGCAGAAGCTAATCTCCAAAGTAAAAGTTTTACACAAACATTAATAGATGAGACTGCTACCGTTCATGCAGGGCAACATAGGGATTATCCTTTATATGTTGGAAAGTATCAAGGGGAAGATCCTATATATTTGAAAGCGGGGGGTAAACTTGATATATCCCTTACTGCAACACAAGATGTATCCTTTTATCTTTGTGATGAGAAAAATTATCTGAAGTTTTTAAACTATCAACCGCCTTATTATTCTGTTATAAATATTAGTGATATATTTTCTTTTAGTCACACCTATAATGTTCCTGTTTCTGGAAGTTATCACTTTATTATCAACAATGGACATGATTTTCTTAACTCAAGTGTTACTATAAAAGTTTTATATACCCCCCCTCTTCCTACTACCACAGTAATATGGGATGAGATTACTACCGTTCCTGTAGGGCGCCTTAGATATTATTCTGCATATCTGGAAGCAGGGGATAAACTTTCTATGTTTCTCGGAGCAACAGAAGATATAGACGTTTATCTCTTTGATGAGACAAATTATCAGTGGTGGGTAGACAATCTAGATAATACTCCTTATATAGAAGCTCACGATGTAAGTTCTTTTAGCCAGACCTTTAATATCCCTACTTCACAAAAATATTACTTTGTTATCGACAATACTTATAATTTTTCTAGTTCAAGTGTTACTATAAAAGTTTTATATACTCGTTAGCTAAATTTAAAATAACCCTTTTAGCTTGTGTAGGGTAGGAGATACATTTCATCCAACTGGGTGGCTTGCAGAGAAGAGAAACTAGGGGAACTAGTAAACTATTTAGAGGACCAAAAAAACCACCTAGAAGAAGAAAGTTGTAGCTAAAACAATTAATTTTAAGAACTTTAAGGGGGTAAGTATTATTTATATCCAGAGGCAAAATCTCTCAATGGTGGGCGAATTTAGAAGAAGTTTAATGAAGTTGGGAAGAATGTTGTAAGAGTTAAGAAAGAATTACAAAGTGTTACAGAGAAGGAGAAAAGAAAGTTTTGTCTAATGTTTTAGTCTAGTCTATACTACTTTTGGAGGTGGTAATGGCTATGAAGAAATACTTAAGGCTATTAGCTCTTTTTATAATTCTAGCCCTACTTATTGTAGGGTTATATGGAAATTCATTCTCTAGCTCTTCAGAGAAAACTACTGGAAGGTTAACCCCAGCTAAAGTTATTAGGATAGTAGATGGAGATACGATAGAGGCACAATTCAATAACAAGACTGATAAGATACGATTTATAGGGGTGAACTGTCCTGAGAGCACTATAAGACTAGAACCTTATGGAAAAGAAGCCTCTAATTTCACTAAAAAGTGGCTATCAGGTAAAAACATCTACCTTGAGTTTGACGTTGGGTTAAAGGATAAATACCAGAGGATACTAGCATATATCTGGTTAGAGCCACCTAAAGAAATTACTGAGGAAGAAATAAGAGCCAAAATGTTTAATGCTATTTTACTTTTAGAAGGTTTTGCACAAGTGATGACAGTCCCACCCAACATAAAATACGTTGATTACTTCCTTAAATTCCAGAAAGAAGCTAGGGAGAATAACAAAGGTTTATGGGCACTTACAGAAGAAAAGGAGCAAAAACCTACTAAAGTTGTATACGTTGGTAACAAAAGAACAAAGGTATTCCATCATTCTTGGTGTAAGTATGTAGATAGAATGAGTGAATCAAATAAGGTCTATTTTAAATCTAGACAAGAAGCCATAGATGCAGGGTATAAACCTTGTAAAGTATGCAAGCCATAAAATTTAAGGTAGGAGGAAGTGGATAAGGAGAGCAGGAGCATCTTATAGGAGGCAAAATAAATGGAGAAAGAAGATCTTGTCAGAGAATACATAGAAAGGCTTTATCAAGGCTTTTTAATAGACGAAAGACCTATTCAAATGGATCATCTCTTTTATGAGAACCTGAAGGAATTTTTACAAGAAAAAGGAACAGACTCTGAGGGAGCTAATAAGCTAATTGACACACTACTTTTAAAAGACGATAGATTTAAAATTTGGTGGAGAGGGCAAACAATTGTAGAACAGGACCACTATAGAACCATAGAAGATATATTACTTACGCTAGCTAATGTAGAGTATCCATTGCTGGAGACTGAAGAGCTTGAGTATCTATAGGCTCATAATCTACATATTCTTAAAATATCTCTTAAGCTTTCTATGTGCTCTAGTTCTATTCACTTATTTCCTAAGTAAGTTGATTAAAAAGAATTATAATAAGAGTTAAGGGATTGAAAACTAATCAGTATCACTCCAATTTTTTAATTTATAGATAAATGACGAATCCAGTATGTCACTGACCTCCCAATTTTTACGGTCTAAGTTAAAGTAGTATGGTAAATTTGTATTTACAATATCTATATCTCCTCCTTCCCCATATATACCTCCATTCGTTAATTTGAAAGAGATATTATTAAGCTCGATTGCATCTTCAACAAAGAAGATACAGTTTGTTGCATTAAAGTTAACATTATTTATATGAAGTTTACCTTTTGCAATAAAGAGAACCTTATTATTCCCAGGATTTATATTTATATCAACATTATTAGCATGAGTCAGATCTCCTTCTACTAGAATAGTAATACCTTTAGAAAGACTAAAGTTAAGGTTATTAAGGTGTAAATCGCCTTTAATTAAAACGACTGAGCCAGCGGAAATATTGTTAATATCTTTTAAGAATTCATCTTCATTATTATATGTAGCAAAAATATTACTGTTTTTATAAAAATCAAAAAGCCCATCTGGAAAGGTAAGTTTAGCTCCATTTTGGAAGGAAAGAGGGGGATTAACGATATTAACCTTATTCCCAATGTTTACTTTTTCATTAGCAGCTATCTTGCCACCTATATCAATCGTAGCATTATTGATATTTATATTTCCCCCACTTGCCATTGCATTATCCCAAAAACTCGTATCTAACAGTGAAATTTCCTTCATTACTTTCCTTCTTGCTTTATTATATCCAACTTCACAGGTAATTTTATAGTCTGTTAGGTCCGATGGATTAGGATTTTCTACCTCTAACTTTAAATAGTTGATATTATTGTCTTTGAAGCTATCCCTTATAACTGTTGATAAATTATTTAACTCATTTAAGGTCTTTCCATTCAAAACCTGTGCCAATCCATACTCCACACCTCCCTCAGCAAAATAAAATGCCTTATTACTATCTAACTGCACCTGAGTAGCATTCCTCTCCTGGTTAGTTAATAGTAGTAGTGCCATTAGAAGCATCGAAATAACAAGCACAAAAAATATTGCCAATATAAGGGCTATACCTTCTTTACCTTTAAACATTATCCTCATCCCCTTCAATAAAAATTTCAATCTCCCAACTTTACTTTAGCACAGAATTAGCTGATTATCCATTGCCTTCTGATGAAACCTCCCTCTAAAATTTATAACCCACGTTCTGCACGTCTCATACTTAGGTATAATATTTTCACAAATAGCACCATTAACTTATTTACTACCCTGTCAGGCTTTCACCTGCCCTATTCTATATGGTAACTTGCCCCTTTATTTCTTCATTTCGTTTATCACGATAGCTAGGTTATTTATTGCATTCTCTAGGTCCTTCATCCTTGTTTCCATCCTTACTAATAGATATATCGCTACTGCTATCGGAAACCCTAGATTTGCTATCGTTGTAGTAAGTTGCTCCATATGCACCTCCTATCCATACCATTGCCTTTCTGGTCCTAAATCTAGGTGTAAAAAATTACTAAATGTATAAATCCCTATTCCTTTAAAACCTACTATCCTAGCCTCGATTAGTAATTTATATAGTTCCATACCATCTGCTGTGATATCTACTGCTAAGCCCTGTGTATGATAGCTTGTATTTACTCCTCCAACCTCTTTATTATGGCTTAGACATCTATAGCCAGAGGTAACTATTATAGGCTTAGATATCCTGTCTCTTAAGATTTGTAATCTCTTTATTAATTCGCTATCTATCTTTACACTCCCACAACAGGGACATTGAAACTCCTTTAGGTTAAAATCTTTGGTAAGCTTAAAGTCATTAGTCATTTTGCCTCAGAAGTTAAAAATATCCTTATTATCTCTATAAAAATATCGTCTATTGGGTTCTCTGTCTTCTTTGCCTTTACTGCCAAGTCATTAAGAAGAGAGAGAAACTCCTTTTTTAACTCTGGAGTTGTCTCTTGTGCTATTCTTAATATTACTGGTAAAAGAACATTCATATATAATCCTCCTTTCCTATTTAGGGGGCGGTCTCCCCGCCCCCTATTAGTTTATAGTGGTGTATAAAGGTCGTTATCTGTAGTATCTATTAGATGTGCATCATACTTCTGCATTAAGTCTCCACCAGAAGAAGCTATTAGGTTCTTTGTTATTACTAAATCCATA
>Ga0315280_10005958_pt1 | contig 17064 bp, 15 predicted proteins | sample YL17G06_40_MG_FD_203697 | JGI IMG/M metagenome (GOLD analysis project Ga0315280, IMG submission 203697) | Sediment microbial communities from Yellowstone Lake, YNP, Wyoming, USA - YL17G06_40 | ecosystem: Environmental > Aquatic > Freshwater > Lake > Sediment | place: USA: Wyoming | collected...
GCGAGAGACGCGTGCTTGGCGCCGTCGAACGAATCGGAAACGCGTCAGGATTGATTGGAGGTTCGACCGCAAGCAAGCCAGGAGGAAGTTTCGCTACAAGCACAAAGGTAAGCGGTCAGAGACCTAGTAGCGCCGGCATCCTGCCGGCAGGGGCCCTGCCAGCCAAGCGGCGCCGCTACAACTGGAGGCGTGCTGACGCGACGGCCTTCCTGCCTACTACTTTCTGCCCGCTCCGGTGGTGCATCGCGGAGATAGATCGGTCGCCGCGCCGGCAACCATGATTCGTAGACACACAGTCGGCTTGATCGCAACCGCGGGAATTGCGGTCTTCTTGTTCTTCGGCCTAGCGTGGATCTCCTTGCCGGGGCCGGATGCCGATGAAGTTCTCTTCATCACCGTCTGGTACCGCCACTCGCCGACCGCCTTCTACGTGGACTACTTCCGGGTCTTTCACAGCGACCTCGTTTCGATGGTTGGGTCGTACGTGGGCGCGCTGAAGGGATGGGTCTGGTCGCCGTTCTTCGCGCTGGGCCGTTCCGTCTACTCCTTGCGTGTACCGGCGGTGTTGCTGGCGGGCGCGACGCTGGCGCTGTTCTTCCTCTGGATGCGGCAGTTCTATTCCGCGGCAACGGCCACGGTGGCATTGCTGCTGGCTGCCACAGACCCGACCTACATTAACTCTTCGCGAATCGATTATGGCCCGGTCGTGTTGCAGCGGCTGTTGCTAATGACTGGAATAGCGACGGGCACCCGCTGGTTGTTCGGTCCAGGGCGTTCCGAGCGCCGGTGGATCTGGCTGGCCGCATCGGGTTTCTCGTTTGGGCTTGCGCTGTGGGACAAAGCGACATTCGGCTGGTGCCTGATCGCATTGGCCGCGACCCTGCTGGTTCTGTTTCCCCGAGAGGTGCAGCGCCGTTTGCGGCCGCGGCCTGCCGCTCTGTTCCTCCTCTTTTTGTGCCTGGGCGCCTTCCCGCTGATCCGCTTCAACCTTCGCTATCCGAAAGCCGGAACGAGGTCGGTCACTGCATTGGAGGTGTTCGACGCCGACATCTACGATGTCAAGTGGAAGAGCTTCCTCACGACACTGACCGGTTCCTATCTTTACGGTTACACGGGCGGGACGCTGCACGACGGCGGGGCAGTGAGGACTGTCGACGACGCCGGACAACAATTCCTGGACGCACTCGCCTGCTTTCATCCTTACTATGGCACGCTGATGTCGTGGTCGCTGACAGCCACGCTTCTGGTGGCAGCCGTGGCCGCATGGCGGCACCGCCGGGCAGTCTTGTTTCCCCTGGCGTTGTCGCTCGCACACTTTGCGGCAGTCTTTCTGACTCGCGGCGCGGGCGGCGCCCACCACTTCACGCTGGTCTATCCTTTCCCGCACCTCGCAATCGCCGCCGCCGGCTTGTGGACATGGGAAAGCGTCTCCCGGCTGCCGGTCCTTCCGGCGGCTGTGCTGCGTCGCGTTCTTGTAATCGCGCTGGTAACCGTGGTGGCGGTTCAGATCGCCTATAATGCGCGCCAGCTTTCTGCTTTTCGGCAGGTGCGCGGCGACGGTATCTGGTCCGACGCCATCTACGACATCGCCGCGCATCTAAAGGCCACCCGCCCGGATCTCGTCGTGGATCTAGACTGGGGATTCGGCTACCCCCTGATGTTTCTCACTGACGACGCCGTTCCCCAAAACGAGTATTATGCCCATGTCGCGTTTGGGAACCCGGCGGACGAGGACCCGCTCATGAAGCGGCTGGAACCGCTGCTTGACCGCCCCAATGCTCTCTTCCTTGTGCATGTCGGCCGCTTCATTAGGTTTCCGGCCGTCATGCCGGTGTTTGAGCGGGGACTCAAACGGGCGGGAAAGCGGGCGCGCGTGGTGCGAACGTTCTACCAGGCCAGCGGAGAGGCGCTCGCGCAGCTCGTGCGCCTCGAGTAACCGATCAGGCCGGAGTCCCGGTTTTCGGGTTCAGGGTTCCACGCGCCGCCCTCGCCGCTGGCCCGCGTGGCTACGCCGGTGACCGTTACCATTGGCGGCCAGCCGGCTGTGGTGCAGTTTGCCGGCCTCACTCCCGGCTACGCCAGCCTCTACCAGGTAAACGTGCAGATTCCCGCGGGCGTTTCCCCCGGCACCTCGGTTCCGTTGGTCATCTTCCAGGACAGCGTGCCCAGCAACACAGTTACCTTGGCTGTGCGAGAGTAGCGCTGGCGTCCCGCCGGCCGGCCCCTACCAGTGGTGCGACACGCAGGGGTCCCCGCGGCGACCGGGACGCCAGCGGTACAAGGGCCCGGTCGGCGGGACGCCAGCGGTACAACGTTCAACGCACGGCTCCCAGGCGCAAGAAGATAGATATGACCAACATGGTCAGATTGGTTATAATCTGTCAATGCGCACCGTCAATATTAGCGACCTGAAAGCGCAACTCAGCGCCCACATCCAGCTCGTCCGGGAGGGTGAAGAGGTGCTTGTCTGCGACCGCAACAAGCCGGTGGCGAGGATCGTGCCGGTTCGTTTGGAAGATCAATCGGAGCGGGAGCAGCGGCTGGTTGCCCGTGGCGTTCTCACGCCTCCGTTGAAGAAGCGGCCAGCATCGGCGTCATGGCCGGGGCCTCCGGGGAATGTTTCCGATGAAGTGATGGAGCAGGTATGGCGGGAGGAGCGGGAAAGCCGGTAATGCGGGTTTCTGCCTTTTGGGATTCGAGTGCGCTGGTTCCTCTCTGCGTGCACCAGGGAATCACGCCTCGCGTCATTGCGCTGTACAAGAGCCACGATGTGGTTGTCTGGTGGGCCACACCGGTCGAGATCGCCAGCGCCATTGCCCGGCTCGTACGAATGCGGCAACTCGACTCCGGCGACTGCGCCAAGTCCCGCAAGCTCGCGAAAAGCCTCGCGGATTCGTGGTCCGTGATCCAGCCATCGGAGGCCGTTCGCACGAAAGCGGTGCAACTGGTGGACCGCTACGATTTGCGGGCGGCGGACTCCCTGCAGTTAGCGGCAGCGCTGGAGTGGTGTGAAGACGCTCCTCAGGGCCGCACCTTTCTGACCACCGACCACAAGCTGCGAGAGGCGGCGCTGCTCAGCGGCTTCGATGCCAAACAGATATGAAATACGATGTACCGCCGGCGTCCCGCCGGTCGGGCCCTGCCAGATCATCCCGGCGTACCGGCGCGAGAAGCAGGGCCGGCCGGCGGGACGCCAGCGCTACGTGGCACAGGCAAGGATGCCTGTGCCATATCTACTTTTGCGCGACCGCCAAAGTGACCGTGTTGGAAGACGTCCCCCCGGTGGTGAGCGCGACCGGGACGGAGTTGCCGGCAGGGGCGCCGGCCGGCACTTGCGCGTTCACCTGATACAAGCCCACGTAGCCGGGCGTCAGGCCGGAGAAGACGACGGGCGCTGCAGCCCCGCCGATGTTCACTGTTGGCGTAGAGAGCGTGGTGGCGAGGGGGGCAGCGGGCGAGGCGGCGCCGCTGGCCGGCCGGTTGCTCACCGGGCCCAGCCCGGTGGCGAAAATCTGAACAGTATCGCCCGGGCGCGCGGGATTGGCCGCATCGACCAATCGGTAGCGCGAGTCGAGCACCACGCCCTGCCCCTTGCCGGATTGCGCCAGGCTGAACAGCCCAGGCGCGGCGTCCGCCAGGCTCACTCGAACCGGCGCGCTGATTCCGCCGCCGGTGGTCACCGAGACGGAAGCTTCCTTCTGGCCAGTCAGTTCCCACGGCACTTGCAGGTTGGCCTGCTGCGGTGAAACGTAGAACAGCGGCGCAGGCAGCGTGCCGTTGAAATTGATGCTGGTTTCGCCCAGCCTTGTAGGCAGCGGCAGGCTGTCGGCAGGCAGGGGCGCGGCGGCAAGGTTGGTCCCGAATACGGAAGCGATCGAACCCGGCGCCAGCGGCGCTCCGGCCACAAAGCTGGCCGCGTTCACTAGCCCGCCGGTGGTGGCCGCCGGCGCGGGCGGAGCTTTCCGCAGGATGATGCCGTCGAGCGGCTCCAGCGTCACCGCCGGGGCCGGCGAGCCGTCGTTGTACCGACGCGCCGAGCGAACATGCAGCGCGTCGGCGATCGCCGGGCCCGTGCCTTCGTTGCGCAGCCGCACCAGCGGCTTGCCCGTTACGGTCAGCGGCAGGGTGGCGATCAGGTGCCACTCGTCGCCGCCCGTGGTTTGATCGAGCACGGTTGTGGCCAACACCTTGCCGCAGGAACCTGCCGGCGAGACGCCGGCGCTACAACCGGAAACCACTTCGTACACGGCGCGGCGCGTCCAACCCTGTGCCACAGGCAGGGATGCCTGTGCCACTGCCGGCCACCAGGCTTCGATGGTGTAGGTGTCGTCCTCGCGCAACGCCAAGTCCCATTGCGCCGCGCCATCGCCCGAGTCCAGTTGATGACAGGACGGGCCCCAGTCGTGGTAGAACGGGCCGGCGGCCTTCCATTCGTCGCTGTCGTAGGTCACTTCGCGCCAGTTGCCCGTGAACGAGAAATCGGGCGCGAGATCATCGACGATGTACTGATAGCGGGGCGCTTGCTGCCCCACGATGCGGTTGTAGCCCGGCCCTACCGTAATCACCTGCCGCTGTTTCGTGCCGTTCAGCAAGGCCATGCCGTACGTGAAATCGCGGCGAAAAACGTCGGCGGGGTGCTCGACCAGGCGCACGTCGTCGAGCCAGACGTCGCCCGTCCGGGCGCCGGCGAAAAACTGAATCCGCGCGTCCGAAGCCGTTTCCTTGGCTTCGAACGTGGCCGTGTATTGCTTCCACGTTGTGCCGATGGCCACCTGGCGCGACAAGCCATAGTTGCGCCAATCGGGACTGCCCTTCTGCGAGCTGAGGGTAATGGTGCGCGCCTCGCTGGCCTTGGCCCAAAACGTCAAGTCGTAGCGCTTGCCCCGGACCAGCGAACGGTTGGGCTGGTTGAAATCGACGTGCCAGTCGATGCCCTGGCCGGCGGATTGAATGGTGACGCGGGCCGAGGCCGTCCCCGCGGCTTTCTCGCTGGTGTCGCGGCTGATAACGGCCGCGGCGCCAACCGAAGTGTTCAGAGTCAGCCGCCAGGTGCTGCCGAAGGGCTCCTCAAAGCCGCCGTTCTCGATCCCGTTGGCCGTCGAGACCGTGCCGACCGGCACGCGCTGGGCCGGCCCCAGCGGGTAGCCCAGCTTGAAATCCAGCTCGTCGTACCACCAGTCCTGCCCGTGCATAGTGTCGCCGAGCTCGTGAGCGAAGAAGCCGTCGTTCAGCAGCGTGAAGGCCAGGCCGAAGCGCACGTTCGGATACCAGGTGCGGGCGAATTCCAGCGTCGAGGCCGGCATCTTGCGCTGCGGCTCGTAGTCGTAGCCGTAGGCGATCTGGTCCTGCGGCGACGATTCCACCATGGTGATCACCGGCTGGAGGCCGATCTGCCACCACTGGTGATAGGCATCCCAGAGGTCCTGAAACGGCCTCTTGCCTTCCAGCACGTCGGCGGTCATGAAACCGATGCTGTCGCCGTTGAAGATGCCGCTGAATTCGGTTTGCGGCGGACGCGGCAGGTGCCCGGAGGCCAGGGCGTTGGGCATCAGCTTCCGCCACATCTCCAGTTCGTTGTAAACGCCTTTCTTCCACTCGGCGTCGAGCCACGCCGCGCTGTCCTCGATGCCGTCTTCATTGGCGTCAAGCTGCACCCGGTTCCCGTAGATGTCGTTCTTCAGCCACGACTGGGTGGTGAAGAAGTTGTCGAAGAAGCAGCCGTCGAACATCAGCCCGCTGTCCACGATCCTCTGGTAGGCGTATTGGGCTTGGTGTTCGGCCACGTAAGGCTTGGTGAGGTTCAGGCGGAAGGTGCCCGGCCACACCTCGATCTTTTTTCCGTGGATGTCCTTCAGGTAGTAGTCGTCGGGCAGCCCAAAATTCTCGACCGTGTTGATGCTGGTCAGGACCAAAATATTGGGGTTGAGCGCGCGCAGCCCCCTGATCTGGGCGGGGGTGAGGCTGGCGCCGAGATAGAGGTCGATGCGGGAAGCGTATTCCAGCCCCTTGGGCACCAGGTTGGACGATCCCCACAGGTTTCCAGTGCGCGGAAACTGCGGGTTGACGCGGGGCAGGCTGCGATACAGCAACTCCAGCGCGTAAGCCGGCTCCGAGGCGCAGCGGACGTACACCTTGTTGACCTGGGTGGTGTCGCCGGCAAGGCCCTTGAACGTCGTCTGGTGGACCGTGGTCCCTTGCCCGGCATCGAACGGGGTCATCTTCAGGTACTCGGCCGCCGTGCCCAGCGAGTAGCCGCAGGAGGTGGGCTGCAGGGAACGCACCGAGAAGGCCAGCGAGACGGTGCCGGGCGCGAGCAGGGTGCTGGGCGGATCGGCGTCGGCCAGCGGGAGGCCGTTGTAAAGGAAGGCGGTGGTAACGCAGGTGCGGGCGCCGCCCGCCGGGGTGGTCTCGAACACCAGGCTGGCGCCCGCCGGCACGCCGGACAGCGGCAGCCAGACCTCGTTGGCGCGCGGCTGGTCGAAGCGCCGGGCGTTGGCGCGCACCTCATCCCCGTCCATCGGCCGCGACGAGATCCGTATCTCGTCGATCAGGAAATGGGCCGGCACGCCGGACAGGTCGCCGTCTATTGAAAACCGGTCGCCGGCCGGGGAGGGCGGGACATAGCGCTTCTCATTGGTGTCGGCGGTGAGCACGCCGTCCACGTAAAAGCGCATCATGTTGCGGGCCGCCGAGTAGGTGTAGGCCAGGTGGTGCCACTCGCCGGCCTTCCAGCCGCGCATCGAAGCCTGCCCGCCATACGCGCTTTGCCACTGGCCGGCGGTGGTGCCGCCGGCGTAGAGCACGCCGTTGCTCAGCGCCTGGGCGATGGCCAGGCGATCGCCGTTCGGCGCGCGGTATTGGAAGAGGACGTGATCGCGCCCGGTGTAAACCGGGTCGTCGCCGGCGGCGCGTGGCGCCACCCACATCTCGATGGCGCCTTCACCGAGATCGAGGGTTGACTCCCGGGCGTAGGTCAGCAGCCCGCTTCTCTCAATCGCCACTGCGGAACCCCATCGCCCCGGCTGGTAGACCACGGCCGTCGAGGCCAGCGGCTTTTTCCCTTCAGTGGTGATCAGGGAATCGTCGGCGTGCAACAGGAAGAGTTGGGAGGTCGTGCCAGTCTTGTATGTCTGCCCGTTCAGCAGCCAGCGATACGTGCCGCCCGCCGGCGCGCTGCCGATCAGGAAGGCGTAATCGGAAGAGGGCGAGACGGCAAGATTGGCGCATTCGTTCTGCGCCCCGCAGGCCAGCGCGAACATCACCACGGCCAGGATGCTTCGCATGCCAGGCGGATATTATCACCCCCGGCGCGGATTACCCACCGCCGAGGAACACGGATAAACGCCCGGTGGTTCTGGAGCGTCATAACAGCAGGGTTCGTTCGCGCAGGTTGCGCCGAGTGGAGCCTGCGATGCCCGGAGAACTGCCTGAACTCGCTCGTCCATGTCCGATGGCGCCTCGTGAGCGGCCTCGCGCTGCTGGCGGTCGTGGTCTGTCCGGCGCTTGCGGCGGAGCTGGAGGTGTCGACAGCGTCGCTGCCAGATGGGGTCGTCGGCGTGTCCTATCGCGCGCGGTTGGAAGCGCGCGGCGGCAAGCCACCGTACCAGTGGTCGTTGTACACTCCGGGGCTGCCGGAAGGGCTGGCACTGGACGAGGCCGGCGGCGAGATCACCGGGCGGCCTACCGCCCCGATTACCGCCCATTTCACGATCGCCGTCGCCGATTCCAGCACGCCGCCGCAATGGGCCACGCAGTTGTTCACTTTGCGCCTTGCCAATCCGCTGGCGCTTCTGACCGCAGCGCTTCCGCCCGGGTCATACGCCGCACCCTACAATGTTCAACTGCGGGCGAGCGGCGGGATTCCGCCCTATAAGTGGGAACTGGCGCGGGGCGCGTTGCCACCGGGCTTGCGGCTCAATCGCGAATTGGGCGTGCTTTCCGGCACGCTGGCGACCCAGGGGGACTTCGGCTTCACCGTGCGCCTGACCGACTCCGCCAAGCCCCCGCAGATTCAAACTCGCGAGCTGAGCACCCGGATCCCCCCGCCGCTGGCCCTCGGCTGGGTGCGGCCGCCGCTGCTCAACGCTGGCGGCATCGCCGGCTCTGTCCAGGTGCTGAACGGTACACGGAACACGGTGGACCTGACGCTGATCGTGGTGGCCGTCAACGAATACGGCAAGGCATTTACGCTTGGCTACCAGCACCTGCCCCTGGCCCCGTTCCGGTACACGGTCGAGATCCCCTTCGGCGCGTCATTGCCGCGCGGCCGCTACACGGTGCATGCCGACGCGGTATCGGAGTACGCACCTACGGTGACCATTCACCGCGCCCGCCTCCAAGCCGGCCCCTTCGTAGTGATGAGTGATGAGTGATGAGTGACGAGTACAGGCTATTCATCCCGCGGCCACTCGCCACTCGTCACTTGTCACTCGTCACTGCCGTTCACCGGATCTTCACGATGAAGTAGGTGACGGTCCCGTTCACGCCGCTGTACCAATGGGGCGTGCCCTTGGGGATGGTGATCGTGTCGCCCTTCGACAGCTTCCAGGTCTTCCCGCCCTTAATGCCGGTGCCGCGCACCTCTCCTGGTCCGGTGTTCTTTGCGCCTTCGATCGTGCCGCCGGTGACAAACGTGGCCGAGCCGTCCACGATGTAAAAGATGTCGGTGTCGGCCTCGTGCGATTCGGCTTCACCGGCCGTGCTACGGTTGAAGGCCATCACCGAGTATTTCGGAGTGTCCACCAGCCTGGTCCCCGGCTTCTTCATGGAAGCCTCGACGTCGCGGGCGGGCTCTAGCGTTTCCGGCGTCTCCCCTTCGTCAAATCGACTTCTTCCAGCAGCACTCCCAGTTCCCAGGCCGCGATCTCCTTGCGCCCCGTGTCGGCCGACGGAAACTGAAACGTGCCCGTCTCCAGCCGCTTGTACCAGATCGTCCACCTGTAGCGGCCCCTGTACTGAATCTTGAGCTGGCCGCCGCGCCGATTACAGAACGCCAACGGGTGGCCCGAGAAGGGATTGCGCCGGATGATGTGCTCGGCCATGATCGACAGCCCGTCGAACGAGCGGCGCATGTCGCAGGGGACCGTGCACAGGTTCACCTTGATGGCCGCCGGAAAGCTTAGCATCCCTCGTGCTGCACGGCCGCCAGCACGGTTCGCAGCGTCGCCTCATCCAGGCCCTTGCTGATCCACAGCCGGCGCCCGCCGCGCAGCACCAACTCGATTCCGGCGTCCGTCGTCGCCGGCTCGCCGCTGACCAAAGCGAAGCTCGCCAGCCCGCTGCCTGGCGCCCCTTGGTTCTTCCCAAGCGTCCGTTGTTCCCGCCTCTCCTTCAATCGGCGCTGCCACCAGTAGAACTGACTCTCTCTCAGCCGCCGCTGCCGACAGAACTCCCGGATCGACACTCCACTCCGTGCTGCCTCACCGATCGTTCTCTGCCAATAGCGATGCTTCTCCACATCCGTCTTGTTGCTGTTCCGCATTCGACCGTCGTCCTGTTGTCATCCATGGGCGCACACGTCCAGCGCCTGTGGTCAACGTGGGGGGGTATCACCTCCGGTCTTCAAAAAGAGAAGATCGGTTCACCGAACGGATACGACAGTGGTAGCTCCTGTCTATCTCAACGGTCGGGAGCCGGCCGGGTATAATGAAGTCCAGTGGGCCGTTTCCGGTCAGGCGTGAGCTTGATTACTCTGCACGTCAGTTGAAGCGCGTTCATGTGGAGAGTAGCTACAGATAAACCTCGCGAAGTTTCGCCTCGTCGTAAAGGCAGTCGGCAGAACCCGAGAAGGAGACTCGGCCGTTGCGCAGGACGTAAACCCGTTGTGTGATTTTCAGGACTTCGCGGACCTTCTGTTCAACAATCAGAACTGACGCGCCTGACTCACGGCTGATCTGTTGAACTCGCCCAAGAGCTTGGGAAACCAGTGGCGGGGCCAAGCCTAGTGAGGGTTCGTCAAGAAGGAGCAGGCGAGGCCGTAGGATCAGGGCGTTGGCTAGGGCAAGCATCTGTTTCTCTCCACCCGACAGGGTCCCGGCTCGCTGGCGCAGGCGAGGCTTGAGCGCTGGGAACAGAGTGAAGACTCGTTCGAGGCGTTCGTCTAAGCGAACCTTGTTTGTGATAATGACGCCGCCCATCTCGAGATTCTCGCGAACCGTGAGATCCGTGAATACGCGGTTCCCCTGAGGCACGTAGGCGACACCGGCGCGGAGTAACTCGCGCGGGTGGGGGCACTGTAATGACTTCCCGTCAAGAACGACCGTGCCTTTCCATATCGGAATCAAGCCGAACAGGCACTTGAGCAGCGTTGACTTCCCGGCACCGTTGTGGCCGATCAGCGACACGAGCTCGCCGGGGGCCACTTCGAGGGTGACTCCGCTCAGGACCTGCTTCTTCCCGTAGCCGCTGACGAGCGACTCGACCTTCAGCAGCGGGTGGGTTACGTCAGGCAACGTAGGCCTCAATGATTTCCGGTCGCTCAAGGACATCCCGAGGTGCTCCTTGTGCGATGACCTTCCCATCATCCATTGCAATCACGGCGTCGGCAAGCTCCCGTACGAAGCGCATGTCGTGCTCGACAAAGACCACAAGTTTCCCGGCGTCCCGCAAGTGCCTAAGCAAGTTCAGGATGCGCGACGCCATTTCAGGGTGGACGCCTGCCACAGGTTCGTCCAACAGCAGGACCTGAGCTTCTGTGGCCAGACAGCAGGCGAGGGTCAATAGTTTCTGTTGGCCGTAGGACAGTTCACTCGACAAGTCTTGCCCCATCCCTTCTAGGCCCACAAACCCAAGCAGATCCATGGCTCGCTCACGGTTGCTAGCCTCCTGCTTGGACACACCCAATCGCAGGAGCGCGGCCAAGAGCCTTTCGCCGCGTTGAAGTGGCCGTGCGAGCATCACGTTGTCCAACACAGTTGCTTGGAGGACGAGGCGCAGGTCTTGAAACGTGCGGGCGACACCCAGTCGGGCAATTTGGTGAGGGCGTAGGTGCGTTATCTCCAGGTCGCCCAGGAAGCAATGCCCGCCGTCTGGTCGCAGGAAGCCAGTCAGCACGTTTAGCAGGGTCGTCTTGCCCGCACCGTTCGGCCCGATAATTGCTGTAATCCCTGACGGTGCAAATTTGAAGGAGACGCCGGCAAGCGCCCGGACCCCATCGAATGTTTTAACGACGTCGTCACAGCGGAGGTGTGCTCCGTTCCTCATCTTCCAAAACCATAGCGTCCTACGAGACCACGAGGCCTGACCATCAGCATGAAGACCAACAAGCCGCCGTAGGACAGTTGCCGCAGCTTCGCAGCGAGAGGACCAGGAAACCCGACGAACCTCAGTGCCTCTGGGATAATCACAAGAACCGCCGCTCCGAACAGCGGGCCCCATCGACTACCAGCTCCGCCAATGATCACCATTGACAGCACCAGCATAGACTCATTGAGCGTGAAACTGGTCGCATCGATATAGGTCATGTAGTGCGCGTATAATGCCCCAGCGCACGATGCCAGCATTGCTGCGATTCCGAATACAGTCACCTTGAACCGCAACGTGTCCTTACCGAGCGACTGCGCGAAGACCTCATCCTCGCGAATCGCGCGTAGCACGCGTCCGAACGGGCTTGTCGTAAGCCTCCCGACCACGACGTGCGCTACAGCCACCAAGCTCAACCCTAGAGCCGCAAACTCTAAATTGGACCGGGGCTCCCACCCAAAGATCACGGGTCGCGGGATCCCGGAGATTCCAAGAGCGCCACGAGTAACTGTGACCCAGTCATTCAGGAGATTGGATAGGATCAGCTGGAAAGCAAACGTGGCAATCGCAAAGTAATCGTCGCGGAGACGCAGCGATGGCAAGGAGACAACCAGCGATGCCGCCACAACCACCGTAATGCCGGCCAGCATGCCAAGAAGAAAATGTGCGCGGAAGTACACAGTCACAAGTGCTGCCATGTAAGCACCGAGGCCGTAAAACGCCGCGTGCGAGACAGAAACAAGACCAGCGTGGCCAGCGATCAAATCGAGTGAACTGGCGAGGACTGCATAGATGCTGATGATTACCACGACGTGGAATAGGTATTCCATTTCAGGCGCCCACCGCTTGCCGAGGCCGGCCGAGTAAGCCGCGCGGCCTGACCAAGAGGACAACTAGTAGAAGTGTGAACGAGGTCGCATCTTGCCATTCAGAACCGAGGCACAGCACTGCGCCGTGCCTCGCGACACCTATCAGCAAGGAGGCCAGTGCAATGCCAACTGTACTGTCTGCCCCGCCAATGATCACCGCGACAACGGCGAGCAAGATGGGGTTCAACCCCATGGAGGGCGTCATGTCCACGTCCAGGGCCACTAGGATCCCGGCGAGGCTGGCAAGGGCTGAACCCAAAGCGAAAGCGAGCAGAATGGTCCTATCATTCTCGACGCCGTGCACGACTGAAAGCTCAGGGTCGTTTGCAACCGCGCGTATCAGCATGCCAATGCGCGTCGTTCTTAGCAGAATGGCAACGCTGCTCACGACGACGACACTCAGTAGGAACGTGACGATCTGAACCGACGTGATCCGCGCACCGGCAAGCAGCAGGCCTTCGGCGACTCCCGCCGTTCGAACCGTTTTGGTATCGTCACCGAAGATCGTGGAGAGAGTACTCTGGACGACGATGTAGACGCCCAAAGAGGCGAGCAGACCTACCAGAGAAGATGCATGTTGCCGCCTGAGCGGGCGAAAAACGCAGATCTCCATTTCGCAACCAAGGAGTGAGCCCAGTACAACTGCTAGCGGCGCGGCTACAGAGACGGGCAGCGCGAGCCAGTGCGTCAGGCTGAACATGAAATACGCGGCTCCGGTGAACACGGCGCCGTGAGCAATGTGGAAGAACCTCGCACAACGATAGATCAGTGCGAAGCCTGTCGCGACCAGCATGATCCAGCTGGCATTTAAGACGCTGTCGGCGAAGGTCTGCATGCTTGCGAATGGCCGCCCGATAGTACTCCGTTCGGGTTCTAGTAAAGGCGGACGGCGACGGCAACTCTGTCTGCAGAAGCGTTGCTCGAGAAGAAATGGACGTCCCCGTCCTGTGATATGACAACGGACTGCACCGGCTCGGTGTCTCTTACGAATCTGACGGACATAACGAATCGGAGCGCCGAGACGTGTCGGGTTCCCCACGTCGGCATCTTCTCTTTCAGGGTCCCGCAGGAGTTGACAAGCTCAGCGAGTTTGCTTTCCCCTTCTGCGTCGATAGGCGCACCGAGAAGTTGGGCGCGCGACAGCAGGTCGCCCGTTGCACAATTGATTATTGTGGCACCGTCTTGAACAAGGAAGCGTCTGAACGTCTCGCGGCCTACGAACTCGATGCGGAGGTCGGGCTGAAAATCTAGGCTGATTGGGCCCTCGGCCAGCTTGAAATAGCGGCCCTCGAACTTCCGCAGGTTCTGACTGTCCCGGAGCAGGACGATCGTGCCGCCTTCAGAGGGATTCTCAGCAAGGGCCTCGATCGCCGGCATCATGACCTGGTCCACGAACTCGGGCCCCCTCGGAATCTCGTGCAAGGCGCCCTGAAGCTCTAACCGAAGAGCCTGGAACTCGAGTATATCCGCGCCGTCACGGTCCGACCTCAGGGGGCACGTCCAACGGCCGTTCGCATCGCACTGAAACACCACGTGGAGAGGTCGCCGGCCGTCGCTTTCTTGAACGCTGACCATTATCTTCGCGAGACCGCCTGGGGTCACACGAGCAACCACTAAGCCCGATGTGGCGAGCACAGCACCCATCATCTCTGACCACGTGCCTGCCTGGTACTCATCCCTCAGGTCGGCTATATTGCGAAACTCGACGGATTCCCCGGGCGTCAGGCACACGAATCGGTGCTGGCCTTGTACGAAGGCATAGTTCCGCAGCGTAAATGCACGCAGCGTGCGCTGGAAATCCTCCAACGCGTGTCGGTCAGTCACGATGTCGACCAGCGTGCGTCCCGAGCAAACCGTGCCGCGTACGTTGTAAATTGGCGTCAAGACCTGGCGGAATTCGACATCGCTTCCGATGGCAAGATTGAAAGCCAAATGGCTGCCCTCGTGCCTCAAATTGCGCAAGCAGTCGGCGGCAACGAGCCCGAGGATAGACCACACCCCTCTTCCTGTGTCGGTCGGGCCGATAATGTCCTTGAAGGTTCCCGCGAGGCCGCGGAGACCGTACCGTTTCTCGACCAAGTCATAGCGTGTTGCCCTCGGAACGTGCCGCACTGGTGCGCCAACCATCGTAATGCCTTTAATCGCGACGGCCGTCAGTGGCACGCGATCGAGCAGGTTTTCGGACGAATAGATGCTCAGGCCCGACCAGAAATCCCGCAGCCGGGGGCGAGCAGTGAAGTAGTTCCGTACTACGCCAAGGTCCTGATCCTCAATGGTACCGAGGAACTTGCCGCGATCATCGCGCTCCCGTGGCCGATAGCCGGGGAACGCTACAACAAGAACCGTCTCGCCTAAGAGTGGCGTGAAGACGGAGCATGCCTGGATTACCCGTAGAAAATAGCGGCGGTCAGCTTCTGTATACGCAGCCCATTCGGGCGCGTCCGCCTCATGCTTTTCCGGGTGGACGCATTGATAGAACGTTTGTGCCGACTTCACTACTTCACTTGTGGCGTCTTCCTTCTGCAAGTGGTACAGCGCCACCTCGATCCCGCGTTTGCGGAGAGTCGAGAAATCCGCGGTGCCCGGCGCAGCGTCGCGCTGGAGATACCTCTCAACTTGTCGACAGTCGCCTATTCCGCAGAGGTGGGTCCCTTCTTTTTCGCCCAGAGCGTGAATTACCGCCGTCGTCAGCCGCTTCGACAGCTCTTCACACTGGAGCGCCTCAAAGTAGAGCTGCGGGATGATCATGTGGGGAACGGTCTCTGGAAAGCTAGGGAGTTGCTGGCCTTTCTTTCGGATGCTAAGGGCGACGCCAAGGCGCGGCGAAGTCGGCGCCGTCTGGTCTATTCCCCCCATGTTGTCACGTGCAAGCCCCCGCTCAGCCCTGAGAATGCAGTTCTCAGAGAAAGAGGAATCGCGTCCGAAAATGTATAGGTACACTAATAGAAGGCTGTCGAGTAGGGTGTCTGCCCATTCGTAGTCGCTCGGCCGGGTTTGTCCACTGGCCGGCCGGAGCCCTGCCAATCTCTTCTCCAGTTCAGGGCTGAACACATTGGGAGACTCTCTGCCCTCAGGAAGAAAGCTCGACCGGTAATGAAAGGCGATATAAGAGTACGCCACCCCCTGAAAACCAGGCTTGACGACCTGGGAGATCAAGTCTTGTAGGACAGATGATAGCTTTTCGCGGCCAGTAGGGTCCAGTTCGCGCGAGGCCGCCAGGCCTGCGAGCTCACGGTTGTTACAGGCCTCGCGAAATGCTGTAAGCAGCGCGCTGTTCATAGTGACTATGCTCGCGGTCCAGCTATTGCTGATAGGGAACAAACTCGCCGTTGCGAACGGTCTTCAGGAAAAGGGGTTTCTCCACCGCGCCATTCGGCAGGAACTTTGTGATACCGGAGGCGCCTTCAAATGGCTCCATGGACAGAAAGCGTTGTCGAATCTTGGTGGCGTCGTTACCGACTGATGACGTGGCACGATAGGTGAGCATTGCGGCGTCGTACCCGGTGGCGCAGTAAATTCCTGGATCGGCGGAGTACTTGGCACGGTAGGAATCAGTGAAGCGCTTGGCGACGACCGACGCGTGTTGGTAGCCAAGGTCAGTAAAGGCGTAGATGACCCCTTCGCTTGCTTGGCCAGCAATGCGAACGACATCCTCGCCTTCGAACGTGGCGTTGCTGATCCACTGGGGCCTGAAGCGCATTTCGTAGGCCTGCTTGAGGATCTTGGCCAGATCTCTAGTGTGGCCGGTCAAATAGACAACCTCGGGCGCTGCTCGGCGGACCTGGCCAAGTTGAGCTCTGAAATCCAGGCTCTGTTCTCGAAATGGCACCTCAGCGACAATCGCGCCGCCTAGTGCCTTAAACGCAGCGGCGAACACTTCCCGTGCGCCCTGCCCGTACGCGACTTCAGTGTAGAGAACTGCAGCTTTCTTGGCCTTAAGTTGTGTGAATGCAAATCCTGCCATGAACTTGGTTTCGACTGTCGCGTCGTTTATGTTGCTAAACACGTAAGGGCCGGCCTCGCGGATCTTGGGATTGGTCGCCCCGACATTGAGCAGGATCACCTTTTTCTCATTAGCCCTTGGTGCAAGGGCCAGCACAACGCCGCTGACCTCTGTGACGATGACCTGAACGCTGCGATCAGCGGTCAGCTTTTCGAAGGCGAAGACGGCGGTCTTAGGATCCGTGGCTGAATCTTCCAGCGCCAGCTTCAGGGGAGTGTTGTTGATGCCCCCTTTGCTATTGACTTCTGCCAGGGCTATGTCGATTCCCCTCCGAACCTCCTCGCCATACTGTGCACCGCTTCCAGTCATTGGCAAAATGGCGCCAAGTGCGATAGCGGCTGTCGGGCGGCCGACCCATTGGCAAGAAGTGATCAAGACCGCCAGGCAAGCGATAACCGCCAAACAAAAGGCGGCAAGCGACGTCACTGGTTGTGTTTTCATGACGTGCCCCTACTAGGTTCTATGTGGGCGCGCCACCGGCCAGCGGCGCGCCAGCTGTGTTGCTCTTGCCAGCGCAAGCTGCCTGTCAGGACAATCCCCGCCGAGCGATTCCGGCGCCAACTCGATTGCGATGACTTGAGGCGCACGTGCAGGGGCCCGTCGCAACGGTGGGGTAGTCCAGACCGCGGTGTTTGCGGGTCCCGGTGGCGCGGGGTGCCTGCGCGGCCTTCATGGCGCCGGTGGAGGCGTAGCCGAACGTAGATGCGCGCCCTCAGTACTGCGCCTTCAGCCGACGGCTGGTCAGTGTCAAGGGCCCAGGCCGCCAGGAGGCACCAAAGGCCGAGGTACTCGGGCGGGCGCGCAGACTGGTCGGAGTGAGCCGCTTGTCAGTGCCAACATAAAATTCCCCAAAATTGGCGAATGAAAATTCCCCAGGTGCGAGAGGAGTAACTACCCCGGCCGCCGTGGGGACGGCCAGGGTGACTACCATCGGCCCGAGGAGGGCCGATG
>Ga0315280_10005959_pt1 | contig 17064 bp, 18 predicted proteins | sample YL17G06_40_MG_FD_203697 | JGI IMG/M metagenome (GOLD analysis project Ga0315280, IMG submission 203697) | Sediment microbial communities from Yellowstone Lake, YNP, Wyoming, USA - YL17G06_40 | ecosystem: Environmental > Aquatic > Freshwater > Lake > Sediment | place: USA: Wyoming | collected...
ATTATCAGCCTGAGGATTTTGACATGGTCAGGGTTGTTCTCCCCGGTCCTGTTCACCTGAGGATCATCGCCGAGGCGGCGAATACCTATTACCGGAAGATCAGGGAACTCAACCCGGAATTCAAAGGTTACTACCTCCCGCAGGGAGAATATACCATCCGTGTCCCCAAAGGTTCAGGAGAAAAATTCCCCGAGCAGTTCGAGGCAAAGCTCAAAGAATACCACTGTGAGGAAAAGGCGGTATACATAGTAAAGGAAGGTGACAACCTTTTCCAGATTGCAGAAAGTCTGGGTGTGTCCTTTTCATCCCTCAAGGAATGGAATAAGATTAAAGATCCGAACCTCATCAAGGTTGGGCAGGAACTCATCTATAACAAGCCTATTTATAAGTAATGGATGAAGTATCGCTGCACCTATTTTCGCGAACTTTCCGCGACGATTTATGTTGTAGAGGGTTTTTATTTGGGGTAAAATCATCCGCTAAGTCGGTGTCGTTTTTAATCAAAAGGGTGTGCCATGAAGACTTCAGTTCCCTGTTTAAAAGATGTGATGAAAACAGGAAGATTTTTAGTCTCTTACCGTCTATACGGGGGTAAAGGGCCGCAGCTCATATGTATCAATGGCGTGCAGCAGTCCATGGCGATGTGGAGAACCTTTGTTTCACGTTTTTCCCGCGATTACACCATAATCCTTTTTGATTTCCCGAATCAAGGAAAAGCCAGGATTGTTTCCGGCCCTCCGCAGGTATCCCTGGAAGAGCAGGTTGAAATATTGGTGGCCGTGATGGATAAGACAGGCCTTAGCCCAGACGCGACGATATGTGCGGCATCGTGGGGCGGTGTCGTCGCCGTCGCTTTTGCCTCAAAATATCGCGACAGGATCAAAAGATTAATTTTAGCGGGCCTGGGAACAAAGCCAAATAAAAAAATGGTAGAAACCATTAAAAATGGCGCCGGCTTAGACATGAATGACCGGGATAAGATGGCCCAAACACTGATAGGGAGTTTTGGAGGGGCGCTCCCCGAGCGATTTAAGAAGAATATCATCAACCAGTTCCGCGCCATGAAAGAAGAGAGCTTGCAGGCTTTCTATGAGCATGGGTTATTCGTAATTTCTTCAAAGCAATTAAGCGATATGGTCGACCTGCGCGCCATTAAGGCGAAAACAATCCTGCTCAATGGAGAAAAAGACGCCATCATTGACCTGGAAGACGTCAAATTTCTCGCTTCTCAAATCCCAAATTGCGAATTGAGAATCGTCAAAGATGTGGGGCATTTCCTGCATATGGAACGCGAAGAAGTTCTGGATATCTACGAGGATATCCTTCGCCAGTAATTGAGCCACTCCGATGAACATAGTCCATTTCCTTCTCAAAGATGTATTCAAATTAAATTAATTTAATTAAATAGGGACAGCCACCTATTTTTATTGACAAAGAAGAAAAGTATGATATCCTGCCTAAGTGCCACGTATCGCAAGAATCGTCATTCCAAAGGTTGCTCACCACGTTACACAACGGGGTAATAATCGTCAGGACATTTTCTACGTTGACGACGACCGCCGTGTTTATCTTTCTTTACTTAAGGAGTATGCCGACCAATTTGGCTTGGCGGTAATTGGATATTGCCTGATGACGAATCACGTTCATCTGGTGACAATACCGCAAAAAGAAGATTCCCTTGCCAAGGCTATTGGCAGAATCCATTTCCGCTATACTCAATATATAAACAACCTTCATGGCAGAAATGGTCATCTGTGGCAGAACCGTTTTTACTCGTGTGCCTTAGACGATGAACACCTTTGGACTGTATTATCCTATATTGAGAGGAACCCAGTGCGAGCAAAAATAGTTCATCGCGCGTGGGATTATAAATGGTCAAGTGCTGGGGCGCATACGGGTAGTAATGATGAGGATGTCCTGCTTGATCTTGACGCATGGTTGAAGATGTGGAATGCTTCGGATTGGAAGAAAATCCTCAGTAGAAATGAAAACGGTAAAGCAGTAGAGAAACTACGCCTGAACACAAAGCGGGGACGGCCTTTAGGGGGAGATCGGTTTATAAGCAAGTTGGAACACACAATGGGCCGCCGTCTCCGGCCACTTCCTATAGGAAGGCCGAAGGTAGGGAAAGAATAAAAATAGGTGACTGTCCCTATTTAGCGTCCAGAGATGCTTACAGGGACATTTATCAGCATAGCGTATTGAATCCAGACGATTGGGATGAGTCATGGTTATTATCTGATACAAGAATAAACCTCTTAAACTGTGATGATGCCATATTTTTACAATTTTTGTATGAAACTATTCATCCAATTGTAAGAAATAATTCAACCGAGATTACTCAGCTTGTGCAACTATACAACGAAAATCTTGCGGCAGACGGGTATAAGATAATCGAGAAGACCAGGATTTCTGATAGGCCTGTGTTTGCAGGGGTTAAAAGAACGGCGACGGATGTCACGATTAAGAAGAAAAATCAGGAAATTATTAGGAAGCTTTCTGCTGAATACGTTACGCAACAAATAACGATGATGGAAGGCGCTATTGAAACTTCTTCACATGTTGCCATAGGTCTTGCTAAGGAGTTAATTGAAACTTGTTGTAAATCCATTTTTGAGGAAACGGCCATTCCCTTTGACATTGAATGGGCCCTACCTAGATTAGTCAAAGAAACTATCAAGTTGTTGAAATTGACACCTGAAGGAATCCCGAACGAAACAAAGGCGGCAAGTTCAATAAAGCAGATTCTTGGCAGTCTTTCATCCGTAGTTCAAGGGATTAGCGAGTTAAGAAATGAATATGGTAGTGGTCACGGAAAAACTGGTAGTTTCAAAGGGCTTTCGTCCAGACATGCAAAATTGGCGGTAGGTGCAGCCTCCACCTTAGCTATATTCCTATTAGAAACCCATGAAATCAGAAAATAATAATGCACTGCGCCTAACAACGGCACAAACGCAAAGCTCACAAACTCATTGGCTTCGTTTGTGCCGCACACGTTAGGCGAAAGCATTTTCCGAATTATGACTTGGAAAAAACTGCAAATTACAAAAGCAGAATTATCTGATCTCAAAAATATATTTCGCAAGAAAGCAAAATTCTATGCTGATGAAAATATAGAAGAGGAACTTATTGGCTTACTAAAAAATATTGGCTGGAACATTGAGAGTTATAAAGACTACTCTCTTGCAGGACAGCCGGATGAAAATCAATTTTCAAAAGCACAACAGTTAAAACGCATGCTAATAACAAAAGATCCAGACTTCTGGGACAATAAAAAATTCCCTATTTATAAACATCCAGGTGTAATTATCTTGGAATGCAAAAACGACCAAAGATTGGGCGCAAGTCTTCGATTTATTTCTGATGTTATTCTACCGTTTGCAGAAATCTGGAATAATTCAAAAGTAAGAATTAGAGGGGAAGAAATTGCAGTTTTTTCCAAGGATGCAGATAGAGGCATCTGGGACGTTACGCGATATAAATTGGACAAAAATGGGATTCCATTCATTTGGGAAAATGCCATCGCCTAACAGCGCATATGCAGCTCGGCTGCGGCCGCGCCCAAATGCTCGCGCGGTGTAGCACTCCGGGCTAACATTTTACCGCGCTCGCACTTTGCATACACGCAAACGTTAGGCGAAATCGATCTTTATGAAAAACAAGGATAAGAAGGAATACGTAGGCAGAATTAAATTGTATGCTGACGAAAATATTAGGTATGCTATTGTCTTGGCATTAAGGCTTCAAGGAATCAATATAAGGCACGCCAAGGAAGTAAACCTCACAAACAAAGATGATCATATTCATTTTCAATATGCCAAGAAGACCAATAGGTGGTTGTTAACAACAGACAGAGATTTTTTGAATAACAAGGACTTTCCGTTTGAGCAAATAAAAGGCATCATAATCGTACCAGATACAGGTGAAGATTTGGTTGCTGGACGAGTTATGGCGTGGCTGAAGTACGAATTAGTACCTAGCGGAAAGGGTATTGAAAATTGTAAGGTTGTACTGAGCGAAAATTGTGCGGTATTTTATTTTCGAAGAGAGGGCAAAATATATACTGATAAGATCGACATCGCCTAACAACGGCACAAACACAGGTACCCATAAACCTATCGGCTTCGCCTGTGCCGCACACGTTAGTTGTTCATTGCGGGCAGAATAGAGGTAAGAAATGAATATTTATCAGCGGATTGTTTTGATATTAGGTGCTTTAGCTCTATTAGTGTTGGGCCTTAATGTAGAAAATTTAATCCATGAATATAATATTGTTTATTTTATCCGCCCCTTTTTAGTGGGTATACTAACGATTATAGGCATAACCTTATTGCTCTTTTTTGCATTAAAAGAAATACGGAAGAAAAAGGAGTAAACAAATGAGAGGAAAAGGGCAAACGGCATGAGAATAAGGGATGCAATTTATCAAGTCATTGGCAGATTGCAGAAAACAACAGGAATGAATCTTTTTGAAGAAGTAAAGAAAATTTATAATTGGGGAGATCATGCTATTTTGCGTCACATTATGGCTCAGACTATAAACCTGCAGCCTGGATATTATGAATGGGTTTTTATAAAACAGGATGAAAAATGTCTTTTCTTATGTGAAGATGGTTATTTTGAACTTTATGAATCATCAAAACATGGAAATTTTGCAGATGGGATAAAAGTATAAACAATGAAAAGTTTTATTTACATCTGCCCGCAACGCCAACTAACACCGGCCAAAAGATTGATATTCAAATCCTGACGCACTTCTTTTGGCCTTGAACGTTAAACGAAATTGCCCACCAAGGAGGAAAATATTATGAATATTGACCAATGGCTTCTTCAAGTATCGCAAGCATATCAATCAGTCGGAAAACGATTCTCGTCGGACAAGAAGGTTTTTCTTTTAGCCGAATTGTCCGAAAGTAGTACAGAATCGCAAAAAGAGACCATAGCCGAGGTTTTTGATATAATGACCCGCTTTTTCTTCAGCAAGGCATCCCGCAGTGAAACTTTCGGTTCTATCAGTCGTATCAAAGAGCAATTTGCTAGTTCTCTCGAAGAAAATTATGGTTTGTCAAGTGGGCCTTTCATAGACATGGCAAAAACTTATTGGACATATAAACTAGAAGTGCAAGACCTTTTTCCCCAACACCATAAATGTGCCTTATCTCAAATTTTGTTAGAAATTGAAACTAATATAGCCGGTGTATTTTTCCCAACACCAGGCCCAATCAGTATGCCAGTAAGTCAACGTAAGGAGGCACAGCGCCAACAGTTACAAGAATATGCTCCTAGGATGGACATCGAGAGATTTTTATCTGAAAGTCCAATTTTAAATGTATCAGGGGGACGAAGTGGCTGTCTTGGAATGGCATTATTTATTATGTTGTTTCCTGTTGTACTTTTAGTAGTTTTCTGGTCATTATTTACTTAAAATGAACCTTTACGCGAAAAATTATGGATAAGGTTCATTTGATAAAAGGAGACTGAGTATGGGAATATTTGGCGGGCAACATCGTTTAACAGCGGCACAAACGGAAAAGACAAAAATTAGCAAACCTTGAGGCTTCGTCTGTGCCGCAGACGTTATGCGGCATTTCTCAACCAAATATACATTTCTATTGGAAAGGTGAATTCGCAGAATACAAAGGGTCTTGTTTCTTGACTTTTGAAAAGAGACACCAGCGACAAACAAATAATTCATAAAACGGTATTCTTCTATAATCGAATGGCTCATAATTGTTTATGAATGCTAAATATCCTGAGCGGATTGTGTGCCTTAGCACGGAAACTACCGAGGTTCTCTACCTGCTCGAAGAGCAAGATCGGATCGTGGGGATCTCCGGATATACCGTCCGTCCCAGTCAAGCACGAAGGGAAAAGCCGAAGATTTCAGCCTTTACGAGCGCGAAGATTGACAAGATCCTGGATTTAAAACCTGATCTGGTTCTGGGGTTCTCTAACCTTCAGGCTCCTATTGCCCTTGACTTAATAAAGAGGGGAGTGGAGGTGCATATTTTCAACCAGCGATCGGTTCAGGGTATTCTTGGCATGATATTGAGCTTAGGTTCTCTGGTAGGGGCTCACCGAAAAGCTCAGAACCTCATTCAAACGCTGACCGTGAATATTGAAAAAGTAAAGAAACAGGCACGTAAGCTCAGCAGACATCCGAGGGTCTACTTTGAGGAATGGTACGACCCCCTTATTGCAGGAGTTCAATGGGTATCTGAGCTCATCGAAATTGCAGGAGGCATTGACTGCTTTCCTGAGCTTGCGGCAGAGCCAAGCGCTACAAACCGCATTATAAAGGACCCGGGAGACGTAGTTTCCAAACAACCCGATATTATTATTGGATCATGGTGCGGTAAGAAATTCCAGCCAGATGTGGTGTGCCAGAGATCAGAATGGAGTAAGATTCCCGCGGTGCGTAATGGTCATGTATATGAAATAAAGTCAGCCAATATTCTACAACCAGGTCCTGCCGCAGTGACCGATGGGTTGTCTCAGCTCCATGGAATAATCATGAAATGGGGGGGTACCCAGATCTGAGAAAACGGATCTTATTTACTCCTTATGAAGCAGTCAAACCTATGAGCCTTTATCTCATCCAGCACGGTGAAGCAACCTCAGAAGAGGTAAATCCTTTGCGGCCCCTTTCTGAAAAGGGGAGAAGCGATGTTGTAAAAGTGGCTGGTTTTATGAAAAATGCCGGTGTAAAAGCCGGTGAGATCTGGCACAGCACAAAATTGAGGGCAAAAGAAACAGCAGGGATTCTTGCTGAAACGCTTGTTCTCAAGGCAATTGAAAAAGAAGGCCTTGCTCCCAATGACCCGCCTGCCGTATGGATAGAAGAGATCAATAAGGCCAGAGAAAGTATCATCATTGTTGGCCACCTTCCGTTTCTTCAGAGGTTTGCCTCTCTTCTCCTTACTGGTTCAGAATCACGCGAAGTAGTGAGATTCCGGCAGGGTGGGGTGGTATGCCTGGAGAAGACTGATTCGGGGTGGTCAATTGCCTGGATGGTGACGCCGGAGCTGCTGTGATGACCCTACAGCATCAGACGAGATTAAGGGGACAACGGTTCTATTTATGCCCGCAATGTCATATATAGCATGGCTTCAATATTGAAGCCAATACTATTGCATTTTTTATTGAACATTATATAGAAAGCACTGTTAGCATTAATGTGCTATTGTTATAAGAAGTTTCTTTAGGGAGGAGGTTTGTTTTATGAGACAGTATAAAATTATTGTTGAGAAACATCCTGATGGCTATGTGGCCTATCCCTTAGGGATTAAGGGTGTTGTGGTTGGGCAGGGAGATACTTACGAAGAAGCCCTGTCTGACGTAAAATCCGCAATCCGTTTCCATAGAGAAACTTTTGGAAAAGATGTCCTCCTCATGCGGTGAGAATATCCCAAAAGAACCTCCTCATCACCGGCGTTCCCGGTATCGGTAAGACCACACTCATCAAAAAGCTATCCGAAGAATTGAGGGATTTGAACCCTGTTGGCTTCTATACCTCTGAGATAAGGGAGAGAGGGGTCCGGAAAGGGTTTGAGCTGGTAAGCCTTGATGGAAAGAAAGCGATCCTTTCCCATACCGGGATAAAAAGTCCTCACCGGGTAGGCAAATACAGGGTTGATGTAAAGGGTTTTGAGGGATTTCTTGATACGATTCCCTTCTTGTCATCTCAAACCGCCTGTATTATTGTTGACGAGATCGGGAAGATGGAATGCTTCTCTGATAAGTTCAGAAGAATCATGAAGGAGATTCTTGATTCTGAGAAACTGGTTATCGCCACCATTGCTATTAAGGGAGGTGGCTTTATCGAACAGATAAAGAAGAGACAGGACGCAAAGCTGTTTGAACTGACACAGAGCAACAGGGAATCTCTGTTATTAGAGATTAAGCGAAAAACAGGTGATTGTTCCTAATCTGCCAGAGTTGCTGTGATGATGTTGCCGCATCAAATGCAATCGCTGTCAGCCTCGTGTATCGTATTCTTCAAATCAAGGTGTAGCTAATGCGACAGGGTATTCTTCGCTTTCTGCTGTTGATGGTCATCCCCTTGCTGTTTCTCGGTTCCGGCCATCTCTTTGTTTTGCATAGAACGCTGAACGGCCCGACGCCCTATCTGACGATCCGGGGCGACACCCTGTCCTACGTCAGGATGATGGAGGGGGATTTCTCAAAAGTACGGCCTCCTTTTAAATACAGGATTCTTGTCCCCTTCAGTGCACGAATACTGCCCTTTTCCCCAACCGAGTCTTTGAGAGTTGTATCATACCTGAGCCTGTATGCGTGCTATCTGTTTATCCTCCTCACCTGCTTGAAACTCGGGATAACGATGTCCTCTGCGACTGTAGGCTTGCTGGCAGTATTCGTTACACCCTGGCATCTCTATTGTTACCACAACCCCTTCCTTACGGATGCATTTCAGCTCATGATCATATCGGTGATGATATTATCACTCGTCTGCGGTTATTTCTCTCTCTTTGCCCCCTGTTCCATCCTGGGTGTGCTCGGACGGGAGACCATGGTATTCTTGGTTCCCGTCTGGTTCCTGACCAGGGATCGCCGCAGGGGTCTCCTCCTGCTCGGAGCTGTTGTTGCAATCCTGCTTCTTCTCTGGTATGTCATAGGATCGAACACGAGCACAGTTGCATTGATATCTGAGAAATTCAATACGATTGGAATCTTTCGTGATCTCTATTCTTACGGCACCAGGATTATGCTGAGCTGGAATTATGTATGGGTGCTCTCTTTGATCGGAATGTGGCTCATACCCGGGGAGCAGCGTGTATCGATGATAACCTCCTTTCTTCTCTTGCTTTCCTGTGCGTTCCTTACCTCGCTTATCGCTACCGATACGGGCCGGATGTTTGCCTTGCTCGCGCCGGTCCTGGCTGTCTTTTGTGCTCAGCTCTGTGACTCGTTAAGAAAGAGTGGTCACACCTTGGTAATATTCTCCGTCGTAGCAATATCTGTGGTTGCTGCTCTTGTTGCTCTGCCCAACGTAATTCTCGGTGAGCAGCGCGAGACATTCCAGAGTTTTCAGGATATGGAGCGTATTTTACTTACCGGTGTAATGTTAGGACTTTACATCCTCTTTCTTCTTCAGGATCATGTACAGGGGAGAGCTCATGGATAAAAAGAACGCCAGGCGAATAGGGGTCTTGACCGGCGGGGGTGACTGCCCTGGCTTAAACGCCGTGATACGGGCAGTGGTGAAGACAGCGATTAATCAGTACGGGATGGAGGTTACAGGTATTAAGGATGGATTCCTTGGCCTCATCGAGGACAGGATGATTTCACTCAGGAATGATGATGTATCGAACATTCTCACCCTGGGGGGGACAATCCTCGGCACCTCCAACCGTGCCAATCCGTTTAGCTATGCGGTTAAGGAAGATGAAGCCTGGGTCCGCCACGATGTTTCTGCGAAAGTCATTGAACACTATAAAAAAAGAGGTCTGGATGGCCTCATCTGCATAGGGGGTGACGGGACACTTTCTGTCGCCAGAGATTTTCTGCAAAGGGGATTGCGGATTATTGGCGTACCTAAGACCATAGATAATGACCTTTCAGAGACTGATGTGACCTTTGGGTTCGATACGGCAGTAGCAAATGCTACTGATGCCATTGACAAGATTCATACGACGGCACAGTCTCACCACCGGGTAATGGTTGTGGAGACCATGGGGCGGTATGCAGGGTGGATTGCCCTTTACGCCGGCCTGGCTGGTGGAGGTGATGTTATTCTCATCCCGGAGATCCCCTATGATCTGAAGAATGTTGCCCGTGATATCAGGGAGCGGGTGAGGAGGGGAAAACGCTTCAGCATTGTGGTTGTGGCTGAAGGGGCAAAGCCTGTGGGGGGTGACATGGTGGTGAAGAAGGTGGTGGAAGGAAGCTTCGATCCTATCCGGCTGGGCGGGGTCGGGATAAAACTTGCTGATGAGATAGAAGAGCTTACCGGCATCGAGACCCGGGCTATCGTGCTGGGACACATCCAGAGAGGTGGCAGCCCGACAGCCTTTGACCGGATACTCGCTACCCGTTTCGGGAATGAGGCAGTTCACCTGATGGTAAAAGGTGAGAATGGCATGATGGTGAGCATAAAAGGTGATATACTTGCTTCGGTCCCCATTGAAAATGCAGTGGGAAAGCTCAAGCTGGTTCCCCTCAATTCTTCCCTTCTTGCGTCTGCACGCTCCCTCGGCATTTCCTTTGGAGACTAAAGGATATCTGCTTCGGGGATTAAGGTTTCTTCCCTGTTACTTTTTTAACCAGATCATCCAAAAGAGTATAGACCACCGGCACAACAAAGAGGGTGAGGAGGGTGGAGGTGGTCATTCCTCCAGCAGCGGCTATTCCCATGGGTGCCCGTGATTCACCGCCTGCCCCGAGACTCAGGGCAACGGGCAGGGCCCCGGCAATCGTGGTCACGGCAGTCATGAGGATGGGACGAAGCCTCACCTTGCCGGCCCGCAGCATTGCCTCATCCCTTTCCACTCCCTGAGAGCGCAAGAGGATGGTGTAATCCACGAGGAGGATGGAGTTTTTTACCACCAGGCCGGTCAGCATGATCATCCCGATCATGCTCATGATGTTGATGGTATTACCGGTGATCCAGAGGCAACCGAGCGCTCCAATCATGCTCAGGGGCACAGCCAGCATAATCGTGAAGGGGTGAATGAAGCTCTCAAACTGTGCGGCTAAGATCATATAGGTAACGACTACAGCGAGGCCAAGGGCAAATATGATTCCAAGGAAAGATTCCCTCATTTGTTCAGCGCTTCCGGAAAGCGCCAGACTATATCCTTCGGGTAGAACCTCACCGGCAATCTTCTGGGCATCCTTTACCGCCTCGCCGAGGGGTTTGTTTTCCAGGTTGCCGTAGATGGTGACACTTCTCATCCGGTCCTTCCGGTTGATGATGTTGGGGCCTATCTCCTCGCGCACGTCCACTACATTGCTCAAGCGGATGAGGTCCTTTTTCTGCGTTCTCACCAGGAGGCGGTCAATATCTTCCGGTATCTTTCTCTGGTCAGCGATGAGTCTCACCCTGACATCATAACTTTTTCCACCCTCCTTAAATTTTGTTACATCCTGTCCCCCGATCATGGTGTTGATATTCTGGGCGATGGAAAAGATGTCCACACCCATGTCTCCAGCCTTGTTCCGGTCGATGTAAACCCTGACCTCGGGCTTGGTGAGCTCCATGTTGGATCCCACGTCCACCACTCCGGGAACCTTCTTAAGTTCACTGATAATCTTGTCAGAGATAGAAGCCAGTTTATTCAGGTCAAACCCTTTGATATCAAACTGGAGGGGTGATGTCCTCTCACCGTGTCCTCCGACCAAGGTGATTTCATCAATATACGCCTTGACCCCGGGTATCTTATTGAGCTCTTTTCTGAGTATGGCCATGATCTGCTGCTGGGTAAGCTTCCTCTTACTGCGGTCAACCAGCTCAAGAAACAGGATCCCTTTATTTGTCTCGCCCCGTTGAAAACCACCCGCTGCGGCGAAAATTGTGTCTATCTCGGGTATCCTTCTGGTTGCATCTTCTACCCGTTTCATCATAGCATCGGTAAAGTCAATAGAAGAGCCAACCGCGGTTTCAAATCGCACCATGAAACTTCCCTGATCCTCTGGAGCAACCAGTTCCTTTCCAATCACGCGCCATAATCCAAGACTGATGATAAAACTGACCGAGGCAATAATGACGACCGTCATGCGGTGCCTGAGGGACATGGCTAAAACCTCTTGGTATTTGTCTTCCAGGAGGTTGTACCACCGTTCAAGGGAGTTGTAGAATTTCCCGTGCTTTTTCTCTACTGACAGATATCGTGAGCAGAGCATCGGGGTAAGGGTTAGTGCAACAAGCAGGGAAAGCAGCACTGCAGCGGATACGGTGATTCCAAACTGGTAGTAGAAACGGCCGATCATGCCGTGGATGAAGGCGACCGGAGTGAATACAGCGCAGATTGAAAAGGTTGCTGCAGTAGCTGCAAAGGCTATCTCCTTGGTTCCTTCTTTAGCGGCTGTTACCCGGTCCTGGCCTTCTTCTGCATGGCGGAAGGCACTTTCCAGAACAATGATTGCATCATCTACTACCAGCCCTACACAGAGAGAGAGGGCTAACATGGTCATGTTATTCATGGTAAAGCCGAGGGCATACATGAGAACGAAAGAGCCGATTAATGAAGTGGGGATGGCAAGAGAGATGATAATGGTCGGGGTGATCGTTCTGAGGAAGAGGAATACCACTACCGAGGCAAGCATCGCCCCGAGGAGGAGATCAATCTGAACGTCGGCAATAGATTGTTTAATGAAGGTTGAGGAGTCAAATGCTACCTCGATGTTGACTCCCGGCGGAAGGGCCTTCTGAATTTCTGCGAATGATTTCTTGACCCGGTTTGCAACCTCCAGGTGGTTTGAACCTGAGCGGGGAGTGACGCCCATGCCGATCGTGGTCTTTCCCTGGAAGCGTGCAGTGGTACGGCTGTCTTTCATCCCATCTTCGGCATACCCCACGTCTCTCAGCCGGATCGGCGCCCCCTCACGAAAGGCAAGAACTAAATCATTAAATGCCTCGACCGTCGGAAATTCACCCATGGTCTTGACGGTGAGTTCCCGGATATCGCTTTCGATCCTTCCTCCCGGGATTTCCACATTTTTCGTGGCCAGGGCAGTGGTCACATCACCGGCGGTGAGCTGGTAGGCCTCCAGTTTTTTTGCATCCAGCCATACCTTAACCTCCCGCTTTCTGAATCCGCCCATGAACACCTGTCCTACGCCGGGAATGGTTTGAATCCGGGGTTTTACGATCTCATCAGCAAACTGGTTCAGATATTGTGCTGCATGGGTGCCGCTCATGGAGAGCCACATAATGGGACGGGCATTTATGTCCAGTTTTCCGATGATAGGAGGATCAACGTCCTTGGGGAGTCTCCTCCTCGCTAAGGCAACCTTATCCCTCACGTCCTGGGCAGCGATCTCGATATTGGTCTCCAGTTGAAATTCAATCAATACCTGGGAGACTCCCTGAGAGTTAAAGGAGGTGATGTGTTTCACACCTTCAATGGTACCGATTTCATCTTCCAGGATATCTGTTACCTCTGATTCTATTACCTCGGGGCTGGCAGACTCAAAAGCGGTGGTGATGGTAACAATGGGAAAGTCCACGTTGGGGAGGAGTTCCACACCCATCCTGTTGCGGCAAATGAAGCCGAAGAGCACCAGGGAGGCAATGAGCATGGTGGTAAAGACTGGCCGATTAATGGAGGTATCGGAAAGAGCCATATCGCCCTCCTAACTTGCTTTTGCGGATTTTGCAATGATTACCGGGCTTCCTTCTACCAGCTCTCCTCTGGCGTAGAGTACGATCTGGTCTTGAGCGTCTATGCCGTTGAGGATTTCCACTTTTCCGGAAAATTTAGCACCCGGGGTTACCGGTTTATATTTAACCCTGTTATTTTCTACTGCCATGACAATGAATTTCCCTTCCCGTACGAGGACAGCCCCTTCGGGAACAACCGCTGCATTTTTATGGGAACCGATAGAAAGTTTTACATCCACGAAAAAGCCGGGTTTCAATTTAAGTGAATTGTTTTCTACCAGGGCTTTTAGCTCAATGGTTCTGGTGGCTAAATCCACCTTCGGGTTGATATAGTAGATTGTGCCGGAGAACTCTTCATCAGGATAAGCCTTGGTTTTTATAATCACCCTCTGACCCAGCTTGATTTGTCCCGTAGATTTTTCAGGCAGGGTAAAGGTGAGTTTCAGAGGGTTGGAGTCAACCACCTTCAGGAGCTCGTTTCCTACCTTTACATATTCCCCTGGAGAGATACTCCTCTTGCTCACCACCCCGTTCAGAGGGGAGGTAATGTTCGTGTCACGGAGTGACTTTTTTGCCCGGTCAAGTTTGGCCTGGATATTCTCCTCCTGGGCCTGGTAAAGGGCAAGCTGAGTCTTGGTATCATCGAGCGTCTGCTGATTGATGACTCCTTCCTGAAAAAGCCTGAGCTGCCGCTCTAACGTGGTCTGGGAATTCTTTGCCCGGGCCTCTGCTTCCCTGATCGATGCCTCGTTCTCTTTCACCTGGAGGATAAATTTTTCATCATCGATCTTTACGAGGAGGTCACCTTTCTTTACCGTGGATCCTTCGTCGACATAGAGCTTCTTTACCATCCCTTCCACCTCTGAACTCACTACTACTTCATCTTCAGGGAGAAAACTCCCGACTCCCTCCAGGAACTGTTCCACGTCCTGATAGGAAGCCTGAACAATCTCTACCGGGATAGACTTTTCTTCTTTCGTTGACGAGGAATCAACCTTCTTCCTGGTGCAGGCGGCTGTGAGCGTGAGAAGACAGAGCATTACGGTGAGAAGGGCGATGATTTTTTTTGCCATCCTTTGCTCCTTATTTCCTGTTCTGGAGGTTGCCCCAGATTTTAGTGAGCAGGTATTCGAGTTGCTCAAGTTCGTTGCGGGCAAAGTTCCCGATGGTTTTGTCGATGATCTCATTTCTCAAGGTAGTGAGTTTGCCTTTCAGCCCGACTCCTTTTTTGGTAAGCACGATTTTTATTGCCCTTCGGTCTCTCTCATCCCTGGTCCGTTTTACCAGTTGTTTTTTTTCCATCCGGTCAACAACGCCGGTTATGGTGGGACCATCCCGGGAAAGTTTTCTCCCCAGTTCACTGAGGAGCAGTCCATCCTCAGCCCAGAGGAGCACCAGAACCTCAAACTGAGGAGGGGTAATACCAAACCGCTTAAACTTATTGTCCAGTTCCTTCCGGATTGCCCGGTGGATCTTCCCCATCATCGGGCCGATTCTATCTATCTGGTGATCCATGCTCATTCTGTTTGTTAGAGGGTTAGGTTATTCTCTTCCAGCAGGGTTCCTTTAACCTTGGCAAGGTTGGAGAGAGATTTATTGTATTCTGCCATAGCCTGTGCATAGTTACTCTCTGCAGTGGCCAGATCACTCTGGTACTGGAGAAGATCAAAAATGGTTGAGAGCCCAACGTCATATTTCTTCTGTTCCGCGTTGAGTTTCTCCTGTGCTGATTTCAGCGAAGACTGTGTTGCCCGGATTAGTTCCTTGAAGGTGCCAACGTCCCTGATTGCCTGTTTTACTTCGTTGATGATGGTATTTTCTAAGCTTTTGAGGCTCGTGAGCGATTTGGCAGCTTCAATCTTTGCCTTGGAGAACTGGCTTTTGGCGCTATGGTTCTCTAAGGGGAATTCGAGTTTCAGCCCGATCGTGTAAGTGTAGAAGTCTCCATCGTCCAAATGGGCAAAGGCATCCTTTGCGCTTCCTGTGTAAGGACTTGTTGCTGCTTCACCAGTTCCCCCCATGAACTCTGGGAGGGGCTGGGGCTGTCCGGAGAGACCGCTGGTTCCTACAGAAGCGATGATGTCAAGGCGGGGGAAAAGTTGATTTTTCGTATACTTGATCTGTATATTCTTTGCCTCGATGTCAGTTTTTGCCTGGAGGTAGTCTGGCCGTTTCTCAATTGCTATCTTATAGGTATCAGGAAAGGGGGGTGCCTCTAAATTGGTTTTTGGTTCTTCCGCGGGAACAATCTCGAGATTCAGGTATTCCTCTTTTTCATAGATGTTTAATGCCTTTTTAAGAAGGTCCTCTGTAGTTTTAACCGCAAACTTTGCGACGATAACTTGCTGTTCCCTGGTTGCGACTTCAGCTTCTGCCTGGTAGATTTCTATGGGGGCAAGAGTACCTGCCTGGATCCTGAGTTTTGTGTTCTTCAAGAAATCTTTTGCCCGTTCAAGGGAGCGTTCCTTAGCCTCGAGATCCTTGATGCGGAAGAAGAGATTCCAGTAGTTTGTCTGCACGCTATTCAGGATATCTATCACTTTTTGCTTGAACTGTTCATCAGAGATATTCTTGTTAAGAGAAGCTATCCTGATCTGACTTTCCTGAACCTTGAGGCCGAAGTCTTTCAAGAGAGGCTGAGTCAAGCTCAGCAGCCAGTTCGCGTTATACTGGGGATAAAAAGAGGCAAACGTGGCATTGCTCTTCGACTCTTTCATCGTGTAGGTGAAACTGGTCTCTGTACCGGTAAGAAACTTCTTCGTGAGGCTGAGGTCGTAGGTATAATTTTCTTGTTTTAGATCGGTTGCTCCGGCGAGCACGGTACCGGTCTGAGTTACGCTGCGGTCCTTCTTGTACTGGGTTTTCAGCGTGGTGTCAAAAGGTGCCCATGCAGAAACGATGTCTTCAGCTCTTGACTGCGGGTTATAGCTTTCGACAGCAATATCGAGATTGTTCTTCAGGGCCAGTATGGTGAGGCTCTTTAAGGATAGTGCAGCCTTGTTCCCCTCAACCTTCAGTTCGGGCTGACCGCTCTTCCCTTCCTCAGCCAGCACCGATGAGGAAAAAGGCAGCAGCATGGTGAGAAAAAGAAAAACAAGGAAAAACAGCCTTTTTGCCTCCCGACCAATCTTCCTCTGTGGAATAGCCTTTATCTTCATTGCATATCCTCCCTTCCCAGGTCTTTCAGACTTATAGTTAGCCTGCAATTAATTTAGGTTTGAAATTATTAGCACGCTAAATTCTATCGTTCCCCTCATCCACTGTCAAGGTTAAAAATGGAGAGCTCTGAAAAACAGAGTTCCTCGTTGCTCAACAACATTTTTTCGACAATTCTAAATCTCGCTTCACTGCAAATTCGAAACTCGCTTTCGCTCAGACAGCCGAATTTGCAGCCGTTTCGCTCAATAAGAATTGTTACCGAAAAAATCTTCAATTCGCACTCGGAACCCTGTCTTCGATTTCTTCAGAGATCTCATCATTTTTTCTTGACCTTTTAACCACAATTTATAAGACTATAAAAAACTCAGAAGGGGGTTCAAAGATGATAGGAAGAAACGTTTTTCCAAAGACAATCCTTGCTTTCCTTGTACTGATTATGCTTTTTCCACACACTCATGCTCTGGGAAAGGAGATGGATCCGATGAAGGAACAGGCGAAGGCGGAAACAAATCCCATGATGACGCAGATGAAACTGATCGAAGCCTGCCAGGACAAGGTCAACG